>OGXR01000164.1_pt1 | contig 50941 bp, 40 predicted proteins | sample 1576331 | NCBI WGS metagenome assembly OGXR01 (sample SAMEA3541473, study PRJEB24748) | human gut metagenome | biome: human gut; feature: human-associated habitat; material: faeces | place: China | collected 2012 | reverse complement strand
TCTGCGTGGACGAAAAGGGCAATGTGATCACCGGTGACCACATCCTGTACATCTACGGTTGCTACATGAAGGAGCGTGGCAAACTGCTGACGAATACTGTGGTCACTACCGTTATGTCCAACTTTGGTCTGTACAAGGCATTTGACGAGCAGGGCATCGGCTACGCTAAGACCGCTGTGGGCGACAAATATGTCTACGAGTACATGGCGAAAAATGGCTGCCGTATCGGCGGTGAGCAGAGTGGTCATATCATTTTCAGCAAGTACGCCAGCACCGGCGACGGCATCCTGACCAGTCTGAAGATGATGGAAGTCATGCTGGCAAAGAAGCTGCCCATGAGCAAGCTGGCTGAACCGCTGACCATCTATCCGCAGGTGCTGGAGAACGTCCGTGTGACCGATAAGAAGACTGCACAGAACGACCCAGCGGTGCAGGAGGCAGTCAAGGCTGTGGCAGAAGCGCTGGGCGACACTGGCCGTATTCTCGAGCGTGAGTCTGGCACGGAACCGGTCGTGCGTGTGATGGTGGAAGCCCCCGACCACGACACCTGCCAGAAGTATGTGTCTCAGGTTGTGGAAGTCATCAAGAGTCGGGGTTACGCTGTCTGAATGTAGCCTTGATACTGCACAATACAGGTTGATGTATATTTCACCTGCGCCCTTGAAAACTAGTTTTTAAAGGGTTATATTTGAACCGTGGGAGATTTCTCACGGCTTTGTCGCTCAAAACTTTGCACACCTCTACGTGGTGAGCGAAACACAACGGTTGTCTGTACGAACATAATCAGCTAAAATATAAAGTGAGGAATAGAACTTGACAACTTGAAAGTGTTGTGTGAGTTTAACAAGTATAGAAAATGCAGTTGCATGATAAATGGAGAGTATGGCTATGGATGAACAGACTCTGGAGAAAAACGATGTATTGCAAGAGTTGTTGAAAAGTGAGTATGACTTAGCAAAGCATGAGTGTGAATATTACACGCAGGAGTTTAATAAGCAGGACACTGTATATGGAGTCTATTTCGCAGTGTTCTCTGTAGTGATTGGCGCAATATATAAAATAGCTGAAACCAACAACGATCAGTTGGAACTTACCAATTTAGCTGTTATATTAAATCAAAAGATTATTATTGGGGGTATGATACTGTTTTTGGCATTTGCTTACATATATGTGTTCTTAGTAATAATGGGGAACTCATATTACCTTATTCTTTATAGCGAGAAGATAATGGTTCTTGAAAGAATTTTGAATCATTACTTGGATAAGAAAATCTTTGTATGGGAATCCTGCGTTATGGAACAAATCCAATCCTTTCAAAATAAACGTACAGCAGGTTATTTTAATATCAATCTTCTAAAAGGAGCAGCGGCGGTACTTCTGTATATCATAGTTGAAGTGCTATTAGGGATTCTGTGGGGGCTTACATTCGACAACTTTATTGTGGCTCTCGTTTATTATGTTACTTTGTTTGTTCTGTCAGCGTTGATTTTGGTGAACTGGCTGATAATGTGGAAAAACTTACCAGAGTACTATAAAAATAGTTTTATAGCTATATATGAAGAAAAGTTGCAAATAAATTTAAAAGATGAATACGATATATCGAACACCCAAGAATCTGCTGGACTTGAATAAGCTCCAGCCTTGGAGTCAAGAGATGCAGGCGGCATTCCGTATGGATTGACCGCCAGTCTTCTGACCTGCCACGGTTTTATTGAGCGCTTACTCCGGAAACCATAGGAAGGACAGAGAAGAAATGATACAACTGACTGACAACCTGACAATCTCGACCATTAGATCCGGCAAGGGCGATTGTGTACATATTTGTTTTATTGGGAGTTCCGGTCAACCGCATAATATTATTGTTGATTCTGGTCCAACTTCATCAGCTGGTGAGTTCAGAAATCTCTTGACCAGTATAATTCGCTCTGGCGAAACCTTGGATGCTCTGATAATCACTCATTACGATGATGACCACATTGGAGGAATTCTTAAGGCTTGCGACCCTGGCTTTACTGAGATCTATTTCAATGCGTATGCAGAGGCCACAGAAACGGAGAATCTGTCAGCTACGCAAAATCAGCGGCTATTTCACAGTCTTGATAGATCAAAGATCCATTCAAGCGTGTTGGCTGGAGATGAAATCGCGATTGATGGGGCGAGGATTATTGTTCATGCACCGAAGCCAGAGATGCTGAGCAGAGCAATGGCAAAGATGGAGGAAGCAAATGCCCAGCTCGCATCTGTGTCTGATTGGACTTGTTCACTTGATGATCTGATGGCTAAACCGTATCCAAGCTCAGATACTTCTATTGCGAATCAGTCGAGTATCGTTTTTACATTTGAGTATGCAGGAATCCGAAACCTGTTCTGTGGAGATGCGTGGGCCGAGAACATTCCGGGCGGGAAGTATGATCTTGTGAAACTTCCTCACCACGGTAGTATCAGGAATATATCAGATGCTCTGCTCTCAAGAATCCAGGCAGATACATTTCTTATCTGTGCGGATGGGACATCGCACCCGAATAAACAGACAATTGCAAAGTTACTACAGCAATACGGAAACATCTCTATCTACAGTAATTATTCGTGGTGGATGAATGGATTCCTCATGACAGATGATATGAAGTACATAAAGAATGGCAATTTGAAGCTGCTTATTATATAAGAGGTACATATGAGACAGTATGAGGCATATTCCGTGCTTATCACGGATGAAAAAGGGAAAAGGGGAACCGGCACACTGTTTTACGCAGAAAACGCTGCGTCCTTCTATGTCCTGACATGTGCACATGTGATCTATACGTCTCATCAGATAAACATTCAGATTTTGATTCCTGCTGCGGGTGGCCCAAAGGAAGAATCTATAGTTGTTAGTCGTGATCATTTTAGATTCTCTCCAATTGATAAGGCGACTGTTATAGGCGATGATAGCACTCATACCTGTGATATTGCTATTATAGAATGCGCGAAAGGCAATCTTCAACTTACGCCCACTCGGTATGCACTGTATCCGATGACCAGTGGGGAACGGATAGTTGCAGTAGGCTATCCAAAAGGTTCAGATAGTCCGGTATATTATCAGCAAGATGAACTGACAGCTAAAGTTCTGAAAAATCAGGATGAACAGGATTATTTTATCATCCGTGTTGATGAAGCATTTCTAAATTCGGCCGACAGAGAAGCCGAGTTAAAGGGATTCTCGGGATCGCCGGTGTGGGACGAAGAAAGCCTTGGAGATCATACGCTTCTATTTGGCGGATTGATAGCTATTGGAGTTGGAAGCAACATTAACAGAGGCCGGGTTAATGTCATGAATGCTCGTCTGTTACAAACTCTTATGAGAGATGAATTTGGTGTGACCATTGAATCAGGTCTTCCTATGGTAGATGACAGTGAGATTGCACCAGGCTACGAAGAGCCTGAGGAGTCTCCAGATCAGTTGATGGTCAGAGCTGGTTGGATTGAAAATGAAAGGCGAAAAGCCCAGACATATGTAGATACATTGCAGCTATTAAAGGCTGTAGAGTCTACTCGCCTGACAATCGATAATTCTGAATTCTCAAAATGTTCGGATGAGCAGAAAATATCTATCTATGGAGTTCTTCATGAAGCATATAGGCTTGCCAGAGACTTTGATATTTACGATCAAATAAGTGAGGAGATGAGGAAAGCCGGATTAACCAGTCCTCGTGACGATTTGACGGAAGCCGTCAGGTATTATGAAGCACAGGAACTGGATAAAGCCGATGAGTTTATTAAGAAGGCTCTCTCTAAGAATCCCGCTGGTAATGAAGAACGTGTTTTAGCAATGGCAATTCGAGCGGCTAAGAGAGATTGCGATATATCCGCTGTTTCTGAGTTTCTAGGTAGTCGTGATCAGCTCTTGATTAAACCAAAGGATGAGCGAGAAGAAGAATTTCTATACCAGACACTTGGATTTGTCCTTTCAAACTATTTCAAAGAGACGACAAGAGCATTGCGCTGCCTTAATAGAGCATATCAGATCAGCGGTAACTTTATTATTTTGGAAACCTTGGCGTTGACATATTATCAGCATTCTATCCGAGATGCTTTTATTGAAGAAGGAAGCGACAAGATAGATCCAGCAAGGATTCATACAGACGCAATAGAAAAAGCTCGGGACGCACTTCTTCGAGTATTTTCAGCTGCAGATGAAATGTGGCTTAAGGGAACATTCGGAAGAGCCGGATTACAAATATTTAAATGCTTCTATTTCATGCATGACAATTTCCGAATCTATAAGCATTATCATGATGTAATGAAATATTTTGACTTCCCAGATGGGGAAACTAAAAGAGATATACAGCTCTGTTATCTTGATGTGGCGATAAGAAAAGAGCCAGTCAATATAGATGATTATGATGCTCTAACAGATCATGATAAAAAGTTTTATGAGCTTGCCATATTGCTTGAAGCTCCGATGCGCTTGTTTAATGTTGGCCTTGACATACAAGCTCCGATATCGGAGAAAGAACTTCTTAATGTCCTTACAGATGGGGAAAAACGGCTTCAAGAGTTAATAGAAACGCAGACGGACGACAGGCTTGGCTTTGATGGGGTGCACACATCTTTTGCTAATCTTTATGGCAATGGAATCATGCGCTTTCAATGGCACGCCATCTCTGAAGTTAAGCGGCATTGTGAGAGCATTAAGAATCCTACAGGGATAGAGTCCTTCCAGATTTATATTGACGAACTTGAGACTTATGATTTCAAGGCGATAGAGAATAGATACAAGGCTTTCTTCGAAAAATATGATGATATTATCTCGTTTGAAGAATGGTGTCACTTCTATATTCGACATGGAGAATATCTGAAGACGAAGGAACTATACGATAGTGTATTTGATGAACGGAAATATCTGATTGAAGATCAGCCTGAGTACTTCTATCGGTCATATATTGATTTCACCTTGGCTCACCAGTTTGATTTGACACCAGCTCTTAGATGTTTTGTTGAGCACAGCGATGAATTCAAGGATATCTTTATATACATGTCTTTTGAGATGGACTTGAAATTTGCTACATGCACATTCAATGATCCAGATCAAATGCTTGATGATGTAAAGATTCTCCTGGATGAAGGGCTATATACTGAAGCGGATTATAATGAAAAGTGTCTTATCATTAACATGTTAAATTGCCGCCCAGTGCAGGCAGAACAGTATGCTGGATGGGCACATGGAATGCATCCGTTGCTTAGCAGTAAGTATGAAAGGATGCTTTTAGTGTGGAAAGGAGCACAAGTAATGCCCAACACGCACTGGAACAGTATGCAGCAATGGATAGCGTCTCAAATGTTCGATGTATATAAGAAAGAGAAGTGGTTACGCAATCCGAAGGACATCCTTTTTGAAAGCTGCACTTCAGAGAATAAGGCGATTGTTGTTGACCTCTGGACACTGTATTTCTTTGTAAAAGTTCAGGCACAAGAAGTGATGAGTCACTTCAAAACGATTTATATCACATATGATACCGTTTCCATGGCGTTACAAGAAATAAATCAGGTGAACGATGACGATATAAGAAGAGTACTGATTCATTTGCAGCGAGAAGGCAATGTTAAATTGTTGTCGCCCACATTGGAACAGCAGTTGACGGTTCGGAATCCCAGCTATAATTTCATGGAAGTTCATAGTGCATGTCTTCTGGCGCAGGAGCTTAACTGTCCGGCGTTTGTAGGGGAATTTAGATTTGAAATTCCTGAACAGCTTCGGTCTAAAGTTATTAGACCAGACAACCTGAAAGAAGTTATGGATTGCGTCATGGATAAGAAGTTGCTGGAAGCGGAGTAATCTCCTGTGTCCATCGGCGCAGCCGCAGAGCAGGGTAACTAATCAACCCACACAATCAACCATCCTTCTCAACACCCTATGTCCATCATCTTCCTGATAACTTACCTCGTTTCGCCACTTGACTTGGATAATAACGAGATGAACAGGGAACGAGGAGGAGAGCCGCGAAAAAGATATGATGATAAAACACGAAAGAACGATAACAGACGACTTAGTCGACAAATGGCGTGAAGCCCTCGCCACTCCAGTTGCTCGAAAAAGAATAAAAGACGGTAAGCGCTCAATAAAACCGTGGTTAGACTTTAGTCATCATCCTCAACGCCACTCCAACCTATGAAGATTTCTTCTGCCTCCTCTAATTTTGACCAATCAAGGTATTGCCCGCATCGATGGCAGTACCCTTGGTATTCTCGCTCTATGCAGACATCGCACCTTGGACAGACAGAGAATATGTTTTCATCTCGATAGATGCGTACTGCGGTTACAGTTCTGGGTAGACGGTATGTAGGGGAGAGCAACAGATCAAGGATGACGTGAGCCAGAGTTGGTTTTACTGGATAGTCCATCCATTCCTCATCTTCAAAATCCAAATCATCTTCTTGTGGATCAGCATCGATCTCATGCAAATAAGTGCTGATTTTCGAGGATATCGTTTTAAGGGCAGCAAACTTTTTGAGTAGCATTTTCATTATAATCACCTCTGCATTTAAGCATAGATGATACTTTGACTGCGGTGTTGTATATTTGCTTGCTACCCTTGAAAAACACCAGTTTTTAGTATAGTATAAGGCTGTGGAGAAGTTCTCACAGCTTTGCCGCTCGAAACTTTGCATACCTCTACGCGGTGGGCGGTAGGCAACACAGTGATGTGGCTAAGATGCAGAGGTTAGGTCATCGCAAGTGAGTGGATAGTAAAAAACTAACACGAAAGATACACAAAGGAAGTGGGTATGTTGATTGAATGGCTGAAAACGAATGCGCCTGGACTCTTGGGAGTCCTTGTGGTTGCATTTTTAATCGTGCACCATTTTGCAAAGCAGTTTTTTGAAAAAACACTCCCGGCATATATGGAGGAAAAAGGAAAAAATCTTGCAACAAAGCAAGATATTGAAGAAATTACTCGTAAAACAGAACAGGTGCAGAAGGAATTTAAGGAGGCGTTCGAATTATTTTCATCAGATGTGAAGTTCAAGTACGACTATAATTACAAGCAGTATTCAGAATTGTACTGTAAACTTTATGCCTTTGTGATTCAATCCGAATATGTTAGAAAATACATTGAATTTGTGTAAAACAAAAATATTACATTTGATGAAGCACCATTTCTTGAACTGTCTCCAACACATAGAGTGACAACTAAAACCGAGTTTGGAAGCTCTGGAACGACAGTGAAGCAAGTGACGGAAGACATTGAAACAGCCATTTCGCAACTAAATAAGAAGAGATTGTGCGACTGTATTATAGAACACGGTGATTTAGCATCACAGGAATTGCTAAAATTAGCTGTTTCTTATAGATTTGCTTATAGTAATTATTCTGGCAATCCAGAAAACAAGAACTCCTCGACAGAAAATATTGCAAATGACGAGGAGTTTAGAATGATTCGGAGTTTAGTTATAACAATTGTTAAGGAATATAATGAACTGCGAGAAATGCTCAAGCTTTCTTATGACCAGCAAGAATTAAGTACAGGAATTCCGCATATCACAGATGAACAATTAAAATAGTCATCATTGAAAAGAGGTATCATCCTATGCCCAGAACCAAAGGCAGCAAGAACCGTGTTACCGCATCTACAGATTTCGATGCACAGATTGCAAAGTTGCAGAAAGACAAGGCGATGCTCGAAGAAGGTCTTTCCAAGACTGTCGCCCACATTGAAGAGCTGAAAACCGACATCAGGTCTCTGCGTGAAAGTTTAAAGCCGCAGAAAGCGGAGATTAAGCAGACCGAAAAAGAAATTGCAAAGCTGGAGGCCAAGAAAGCAGCCGCTGAGGCGAAGGCCGCCGAAGCTGCTAAGAAGGTCGAGGCCGAAGCTGTGCTGAAAAAGCTGCTGGCATCCGGTATGACGGCAGATGAAATTCTTGAAAAGCTGAAATAAAGTAATATGCCGTGTGGACTGAACTCCGAAGGTTCGCACGGCATCTTTTGAAGGCGATTATATAGTTTGTAACGGAAATAAAAGCGAGGTGAAGTCTGTGGGTAACACACGCAAGCCCGGCGGCGGGCGGAAGCCATCAAAATCAGAGTATAGTGCGGAACGGAACCTAGCACAGCAGATGGAAGCGGCTGCTGACCTTTATACGGACAAAATGAGCCTGCAGGCCATCGCAGACGCCCTGTCCCTCAACCCCATCAAGGTCCGGAAGTTACTTATCACAGCCGGAGTCTATGAGTCGGACGCGGCAAAACTTGTCCGGCAGACCTTTAATACCTTTAGAGAAACACAAAACTACTCCACTGCTGTCACCTCCACCATGTCCGCTTTGCAGTTGTCCCGTCCTTCTGTGACCTCTTATCTGCCGTATGAGAAAGGCGTGTACTTCCCGGAGAAAGCTGAAGCGGCGAATATCAGTGCCGGGGCAGAGAGGCAGCGACACTACCGAGCTGTGGTTGCGCTGAGGAAGAATCCCTGCGAAGAAAACCTCTGGAAGTGCGTGGTGGCTTTTCGGGGATACAAGTTCAAGACGATGTCCAGCTTGCCCTTTACCTATAAGCTGAAGAAGGGCAGGGGAGATGAGTTCACCAAGGAGCTGTGGATCGACCGCAGAGAGGGCAGCAAGAGCCTTGCTTGGAGTTCCGTGCTGCTGGCGTATCACAATATCGGTAAAATCGGAGAGGTAGTGGACAGACCCAAGGCGCTGGGGGATATCCGGGGCGTGTCCTACATTTATGGGATGTTCTACCGATTTGGCTTGATTGACATGCCGGAAAAGGTCAAGGAGAAGATGACGAAGTGATAGGGACGTAGGCATAGTTTGTGATAGAAATAAAAACTGCCCTCCGTGGATACCACAGAAGGCAGTCAGTTGGCTTATTCCCATTCCTCATCCCGGGCTCGGAGAAGATCCTGTACTTCTTTTTCGGTTGCCAGGCGAATGGCAGGCCTGTTCTGATAGACCGTTTTGCCGCAGTCTGGGCAACGGTCGGGCAGCGATTCCGCCTCAAAGCAGTAATGGCAGACATCGCAGAAATAGTAGTTCACAGCGTTTGCACTTCCTTTGTCATGTAGGAGTTTATATGTCATCAAGATACTTTTCTATCCCATGGTAGTCCTCAATACTAGTGATGCCCTCACCGGCAAAATCGGCAATGTCATCAAAGGGGATGACGACCGGCAGTCCTTTTTCAATGCCCACAGTTTTTCTATCGCTGTCCTGCACGACTTTCAGTTCACGGTAAACTGGGTCGATCATAACAACTGTGCCAGTCAGACTAATGTATTTTCCGGTGCACTCTGTGCTTCGGACAAAGTACCGGACTACGACCTTCATGCCTTTCTTGACCTGCAGGAGCTTGTCGGAGAGAGTGTTCTTCTCCTCATCGGAAAGCTCGACTTTCTTAACCAGCAGCTTGCTGGCTCCCTCGCTGGAAATTTCATCATCGAAGCCACGCAGCGCAGCAAAAGGGCTGAATATCTTTGCCCGGTTTGAGAGTGCCATCCGGGGGTGCTTTACAGGTAGCTCTGGACGGCTGAGATGGAGGATGTCCGCATACTTCTGGGCGACGTTTCGCCCCTCTTTGGTATTCCTGAAGTCTGCCATAGAATCCTCCTTGCTGCATTATTTGGCCTTGTGGCCGCCGATCTGACCGTTCCGTTCTCGCATAGTGGCTCCTTCCAGATAGTTGGTGCCCTTCAGAACAGCGTTTTTTCCGAACTTCTTCTTGATACCGAGCATGGTCGCCTGTAGCGATTTCTCTCGTTCTAGTTTGCTGGTGTCGGTGAAAAGATCCACTTGCAAGATGCCTTGATCCTTGACCACACGGTTTGCTGCGATTGTTATTCTTCGCACAGTTAGATTTCTATTGGCAATGTGGTCGAACAGTTCTGTGGTAGCGGCCATCAGTTGGCTGCTGAGATTGGTCGGGTTGTCCAGCCGTGTACTGCCGTGGGCACCCTTCGGGACAGTGCGGCCGTAGTGATCGATGTGGACAGGACCGTGATAGATGCCCTTGTCGCAGTTCTCCCGGTCATAGCCGATGTCCAGTGTCAGGCTGTCCGTGACCAGTCCCTTGTCCGTGAGCTGGAATACCAGACTGTCGGTCATCTCCTGGACGATGATTCGAGCCTTGTCATAAGGATAAGGGCAGGAGAGAACCTGACCTTCGGACAGGCTGTTGTTTTCCGGGCGATAGGCGTTGATCTCCTTCATCCCGCAGGGTTCCAGCCCCCAGGCATGGTCGATGAGAATCTCAGCATCTATGCCGAACTCTTTATATAGTATCTCAGGAAAGTGAATGCTGGCTCTTGCCAGCTCACCCATCGTATGGATGCCATGTTTTTCCAGTCTGCGGACGGTGCCGGGGCCAGTCTGCCAGAAGTCCGTGAGAGGCTTATGATCCCAGAGCAGATACCGGAAGGATTCTTCGTCAAGCTCTGCGATGCGGACACCGTCCTTGTCCGGGGCAGCGTGCTTGGCAGTGATGTCCATTGCCAGCTTTGCCAGGTATAGATTGGTGCCGATCCCGGCGGTGGCGGTGATGCCGGTGGTGTACAATACCTCCCGAATCATGGTCATGGCGAGGTCGTGGGCAGACATTTTATAATGAGTAAGGTATGCGGTGGCGTCGATGAATACCTCATCGATGGAATATACCACGATGTCCTCCGGGGCAATGTACTTGAGATAGATGCCGTAAATCTGCCGTGAGATCTTCTCATAGTACGCCATCCGAGGCGGCGCTACCAGATAGGATACCTCAAGAGAGGGGTCTGCTGCAAGGGTGGTGGCATTGTAGGACGCAGCCGAAAGAGAGGGAACACCGTCTTTGTACACAGCGGTCTTGTTCCGGATGGCATCCCGCAAACGACCGTTGTTGACCTCTTTGACACGCTGCACGACCTCGAACAGTCGAACTCTACCGGGAATGCCGTAGGACTTCAGCGATGGGGACACAGCCAAGCAGATGGTTTTCTCCGTGCGGCTGGCATCGGCCACGACTAGATTGGTGGTCAGCGGATCGAGATGCCGTGCGGCGCATTCTGCCGAGGCATAATACGACTTGAGGTCTATTGCCAGATACGTGCGCTGCGCCATGCTGTGTCGCTCCCTTTCTGTGGTGAACTTCGCAATGTCATTTGCTTGCTTTTTCAAGTTCCTTGATTTTTTCCTTAAGAGAATCGACTTCCTGCGTTTGCCGATGGAAAATCTCGCGGTTAGCTTGCTCGTTCTTGTTATAGGCCAGAGCAAGAACCACCAGAGCCAGACGAAGTTCCTCGTCTGGAATGATTTTGCAGGCTTTAATCATTTCATCTTGGTCGGTAATCTCGGCGAGTGTACTCAGTTTCTCAAAGATGGTCATTGATAACCCCCTTTTGTTGGATGAGCTTATTGTGCCGTCCGCTCCACATACCAGCGGCCAAGCCGTCCGGTGAAACGAGGGTCGATGTGTTCAAAGAACAGGTGCTTCTCCTGTCCTTGGATCAGGACAGTGAAACAGTCACCATTGCAGTCGTTGTCTGCGGTTCCTGCCGGCCGGAAGTCCCGGACGGTTTCGATAGGAAATGTCCTGCCGTCCGCCCAGGTGATGGATGTTGGTTGCATATAGCCGGTTGAATCAAACTCCTAGGCGACCTTTACATAGACACGCTCGATTTTGATTCGTTTGGGTATCGCCATGTAGGTCACCTCCGATCCTTAGTGCTTGGCCCGCAGGAAGCGGTTGTCGATATCAACGGGCAGTTGGAGGTGCTCACCGCGGCGAATCAGGCTGTACATCTTAAACGCAAAAAAAGGCGCTGGAATGCAGAGCTCTTTGGCAACGCTGAAAAAGTCGGTGTTGCCGGAGTGAATCAGATCCAGCACCTCCTCATCATCCAGTAACAGATCGGCGGCGAAGAAATTGGCCTCCCTTTCCAGTCTGCCGGTGGCCTGATAAATGTCGAAATCCTGCATGGCTTGACAGCGCAGATGATTCGAGTGTTCAAAGATATGGCCCAGTTCGTGACCGGCAATGACACGCTGCTCCTCGTAGGGAAGATGAGGATTGACTGCTATGTATCGGACACGATTTACAATCGTAGCGAAGCCACGCAGACCATCCGCATCGAGTGATCTGGCAGGCCAGAGCTTTGTGTTTGGCATCGCATCAATCAATTCAAAAGGGTCACGGGTACCATATTTTTGAATCAGTTTTTGAGTATCGTCAAAGGTTTGAAGTTGTGTCATTCTTTCACCAACTTTCCGGCAGAAGATCAGGTGCCGTTATCTTCGGCATTCTTCCGGTATTTCTTCGGCGTGAACTTTTCACATGCCACCTTCTTGGAATCCATAAAGATCCGCTGCATTTCAATGGCAAACGCTTTCTGATCTTCCTCCGAAAGAGAACCGCCGGCGAATAGCTCACGAGTCTGGCTGAGAATCTCGCTGGCCTGTGCCTGACCGCGCCGCCCGTAGAAGGAGCCTACCTCGGTCATAAACTCCTCATTTTCGGTCATCAGATAATTGACGTCCGTTTCAAGCAGCTCGGCCAGCTTTGCATACATATCGCGAGTGCGGGGATAGGTGGTACCGGCCTCATAACCGCCAATGGTACGGCGGGTTACGCCCATCTGTTTCGCAAGTTCCTCCTGAGACCACCCCTTCTGTGTGCGGAGGTCTTTTAGTTTTTCACCGAAGTTCATTGCTAGTGCTCCTCGTATTATAAAGTAGTAGTTATTAGAGTCCCTCTCCAAGGACAAAATGCTACAATAGACAAGGTGCTGTGGATTGGTTTAAACCTCCTACCGCAAGACGGTTTCAGAAAGGCTCCAACCATGGCTCTTTGTTTTTAGTGTTAATCAGTTAGATACCGCCAGACGGTTTATATAGAACGAGGTTACATAGCAAAGAGGTGTGGCTCTAAGCAGCACTGTAAAATAAAACGCCGGAGGTAAAAAGAAATGATTTTTGTTGGTATCGATGTTGCAAAGGACAAGCACGATTGCTTTATCCTCAACTCGGAAGGAACGGTCTTGGCAGATGTATTTACCATTGCCAATAACCGCATCGGTTTTGAGACGCTTCTTTCAAGAATCCAAAGCTGTTCCCAAGGTGAAAGCAAAATAAAAGTAGGGCTTGAAGCCACAGGACATTACAGCTACAATCTGCTGGGGTTTCTTTTAGACAGCGGCCTGGCAACCTATGTCATTAACCCTCTGCACACGAACCTCTACCGGAAAAGTCTCAGCCTGCGAAGAACCAAAACAGATCGGATAGACGCGCGTACCATTGCAATGATGCTCATGTCTGATGTGGACCTCAAGTCCTACTCAAATACAGCATACCACAATGAAGAGCTAAAGTCACTAACCAGATACAGATTTGATAAGGTAAAAGAGCGCGCCAAGCTGAAAAGCTCCGTTGCGCGGTTAGTGAATATTCTGTTTCCGGAGCTTGAAAAGCTGGTCTCAAGTCTGCACATCGCTGTTGTATACGCACTGCTGAGCAACTATCCGGGTGCAAGCTATATCGCAAACGCCAATACTGAAGAACTCGCTGAGACTCTTTGCACCGCCTCTAAAGGTCGTTATACCAAGTCTAAAACCGCGGAAATCCAAGTAGCCGCAGGGGTCTCCATTGGCTCGAAAATGCCTGCTAAGTCTATGGAGTTGAAACACACGATTGCTCTCATCCGCGAGCTGGACAAAGAAATTTCTGAGGTAGAATCCGCAATTGACAAGATTACATCTCAGATGGATTCTCCCATCTTTACAATCCCCGGTATTGGCCGACATATGGGTGCAATGATTCTTGCTGAAGTTGGAGATTTTTCCAACTTTGCAAGCGCAGACAAGCTGCTGGCTTATGCTGGACTCTCTCCATCTACATATCAGTCAGGGCAACTGCAAAACTGTTATGCTCACATGGAAAAGCGTGGCTCCAGATATTTGCGATATGCTCTTTTCAATGCCGCCAAATATGTCTGCCTTTGGTGTCCTACATTCTCGGCCTATCTTGAAAAGAAGCGTTCTGAGGGAAAGCATTACAATGTTGCCATCTCTCATGCTGCTAAAAAGCTGGTAAGGCTTATTTTTGCTATGCAGCGTTCTGGGAAAGCCTTCTTAGCTGATTATTAAGCGTGCGATTTTATACGGAGCGAGTATCCGACAACGGATGCTCTTGTTTGCTATACCAATTTTCACCACCTTAAAATTTCTCTCGAAAATTTTGTTTTGGGGCTTGACTTTTAATAGTTAGTCTTTCCCTAGATGATGTTTTCCCTGGACGTTTGCTCTAAATGTGTTATTGACAAGAGCTAAGAGCGTCGTTATAATTGAAATGTGAAAACTGATTTCGCATTTATTATATCAATGGGAAAATAACCTGTCAAGAGGTTTGCATTGAAATGAGAAGCTTATTTTCTCATAGTGTGCAAAAGATGACACAGCAAAGAGGCTGATAGAAGACGAGGGGGCGAGGAATTGGAGTGCTTTTCGCATGATACATGATAGGGGACCGGTTGTCCGTATGGCTCGACCGGAAAACCCCAATGAAATAGATGAATATGTGAATCCGTTCTGCACAAAGCTGGATGAAATCGAATCATTTCAGAACTACTGTATCGGGCACTTTGCGCACGAGTGGTTGGATGCGCTGGGCCAGATGATCGCGGAGGGGCGAGTACCGAATACGGATGCACCGAGGGTGGATGATCCAACAGAGCTGCGCTACATGGATAGCGGATACATTCATAGGATGGAGTTTTCACGTCTGGATCGGTGGCACTTCTATGCGGATGCCATCGTATAATGAAGCCAACGGATTAGAAAAGATGCGTAGTTTTGTTGATGCGGCAACGATCAACAGGAAAGATTGATTTTGAACGCACCTGACTATGATGCTAGCCAAAAGTGTATACATCGTACTCAAGGTGCCGCTGTTTCTCCGATACGGTGTCGCTACTGCACCGATATATGCAATACTAATTATCCACTTCGCAGTTATGTGTAAGCATGGCTACTGTCACAGCCAGAGCATTTTGTCGGCGTTGACAAAATGCTCTGGCTATGATACTGATCAATAAGATTAGGTTGACATACAATGAGGCTGTTGTATACTAAACTTTGACGTACACTTAAAGCAAAGTGTCAAAACTTATTTTGCTGTGAGCGCGGACACAATTATGAGCAGGCGATGGACAGATTGACGGTGTCTTTTGCCAGGAACCGATAAAACCGCCAATTAAAATTATAGCGAGGTATCCTCCATTTTTATAATGGAGGACACCTCGCTTTTTGTTTATATATGTATAATCTATTTATAGTATAATAACACATAAGCCGACATTTTTCAACAAATCATGTAATATTAAATTATACCGGATTTGAAATTGTCAATTTCACCAGATATGCAGGATTTTTTTTCAGCAAAGCAACCAATATGTGACAATTGTTATCAAATTACGACTTAGTATGTGGGAGGCTTCACATGGCAAGACGAGGAGAGAACATTCGTAAGCGTAAAGATGGTCGTTGGGAGGGTCGATATATCAAGGGCCGCAAGCCTGATCGAACAGCAATTTGGGGATATGTATACGGACACAGTTACACCGAAGTAAAAAAGAAAATGACAATGCGCAAGGCAGAGGTCAGAGCCAGCGCACTGTCGGAACAGAATCCAACATTTCAGGAGCTTTCTCATAATTGGGAAGGCTCCATTTCTTTAGGGGTCAAAGCGTCGACAATTACACACTATCAGTATACTTTGGAGCATTACATTCTTCCTGTACTTGGCGACTATCGTGTGCAAGAGTTGGATGAATGTACCATTGAAAGATCGTTGCTGGAGATTATTACACCAGCAGATAGCAGTCACAAACCATTAGGGGCTACTATGGCGCGCGAATGTCTTGTGCTTGTACGCCGCATTTGCCGATATGCAGCACACTTGCACCTTATGCGGTCACTTGAGATTGATGTTAAGATGGCAAAACCATCTACGGCTGCGCCTGCTACGCTCAGCAAATCCGAACAGCAATGCTTGCATAGCTATGTTGAATTTGCTCCAACAACTCGGAAGCTTGGTGCACTGCTCATGATGCAGATGGGACTGCGCATAGGTGAAGTCTGTGGTCTACAGTGGGCCGACTTCGATTTAGAACATGGCGTTTTATCTATTGAACGGACAGTAAAACGAATTTATGTGGGCACAGGCCAGACGAGGGTTGTCATTCAATCGCCAAAAACGCGGAGCTCCGAGAGAAAAATCCCGATTCCTCACGGCATTTTGGAGATGCTGAAGCAGTTGCAGCTGAAAGAAAGCTATAAAGGCTGGTTCTTGTCGGGCAATGACTCCAAACCTGTAGAGCCGCGCTGCTACCGCAAAAGTGTACACTGCTATCTCAAAGGAGCGGGCGTTACGGTAGTGAATCCCCATGCACTGCGGCACACCTTTGCAACGACCTGCCTGCAAGCAGGTTGCAACATAAAGACGTTGAGTGAGCTGTTGGGGCATGCCAGCTCTGACATTACACTAAAGCGTTATGTGCATACCTGTTGGGAGTGGAAGCAGAATGAGATGAACCGCATTTTCCAATAATTGATGGTCAATCAAAGAGGCGGTTGCCGCAATAACCACCTATCTTCGCTGTTTTATGGTGTAAGATTTCCATTATAAAAATGGAAGATACTTTGCGAGGAAGTGGGTGGGCAATATGGCGCTGGATCTGTATGAGCATAATGCGAATGCTTACATGGCCGCGTACGAGATGATGGACAAATACGGCAAAGCTGCTATTGTTCACCCCACCGGTACGGGTAAGAGCTATATCGCGTTCAAACTCATTGAAGCTCACCCAAATGAAATGATTATCTGGCTTTCCCCCAGCGAGTACATCTTCAAGACCCAGCGGGAGAGCTTACTGCGCCAAGACCAGGACTTCCCACTTCAAAATGTACGCTTTTATACGTATGCCAAGCTGATGTGCAGTACGCCGGAGCAACTTAACCAGATAGCAGAACAGAACCCCACCTACATTATACTGGATGAGTTTCATCGAATTGGTGCGGATTTTTGGGGTGAGAGCACGCAAAGGCTGTTGGCTCTCTGCCCACGTGCAAAACTGCTGGGTTTGACCGCCACCAATGTACGTTACCTCGATAATAACCGCGACATGGCCGAGGAACTGTTCAATGGCCATGTTGCGTCTGAAATGACCCTGGGCGAGGCAATCGTCCGGGGTATTTTGCCTGCCCCGAAATATGTCACCACGGTTTTTAAATATCAGCAGGACCTGGCGCGGTATCAGTCGCGAGTTGACAATTTGCGCAGCCCGGGCATTCAGGATGTGAACCAGAAATATCTGGACGCCCTAAGGCGCGCCCTGGAGCAAGCGGACGGACTGGACAAGGTTTTTGCCCGCCACATCACCAATAAAAGCGGCAAGTACATCGTGTTCTGCTCGGGCAAGGAGCACATGGACGAGATGATTTCCCATGTGCCGGAATGGTTTGCGGCTATTGATACAAAACCTACCGTGTACAAAGCCCTGTCGGATGACCCCGCTACAGATAAAGCCTTTGCGGCATTCAAGGCCGATACAAGTAACCATCTAAAACTCTTGTTCTGCATTGACATGCTCAATGAGGGTGTCCATGTCGAGGGCATCTCGGGCGTCATTCTGTTCCGCCCGACGATTTCGCCTATTATCTACAAGCAGCAGATTGGTCGCGCTCTGACAGCAGGGGATAGCACGACACCGCTTATTCTGGATGTCGTCAATAACTTTGAGGGGCTGTCCAGCATCAGCGGCTTGCAGGACGAAATGACCGCAGCCGTGCAACGCCTGTACGCCAACGGCGAAGGAGATAAGGCCGTCACCGAGCGCTTTGAGGTTGTGGAGCAGGTACACGACTGCCGTGTACTGTTTGAGCAGCTGCAAAGCAGTCTGTCATCGACCTGGAATCACTACTTCTCCGAGGCAAGCATCTACTATGCCGAACACGGTAATTTGGACATTCCGCGGCGCTACAAGACGCCCATGGGCTTGAGCCTTGGCGCATGGCTGCAAATTCAGCGGCAGGTTCGCAACGGCAAACGTGCCGGGAGCCTAACCCAGCAGCAGATTGAACGCCTTGACAGCATCGGTATGCGTTGGGACAACTACAGCGACTTAGTTTGGACAAAAGGCTATGAAGAAGCCGCGCAATATTACGCCAAGCACGGCAACCTCATGGTGCCTGTGGAATGGAAAACGAAAGATGAATTCCCATTGGGGAGCTGGATTTCCAACAAGCGCACCGAGAAGGCCGCTGGCAGGCTGGACGCGGAGAAGATGAGCCAACTGGAGCACATTGGCATGGTCTGGGATGCCTTCAGCGAAAAGTGGGAGCAGGGCTTTGCTGCTGCGGCAAAGTATTATGCCGACCACGGCAATTTAGTTGTGCCTGTGTCCTACACCACAGAGGACGGGCTTCGTTTGGGGGTCTGGGTCAGAAACCAGAAACAAACTTATGCCAACGGAACATTGCAGCCTGAAAAGGCCGAACGGCTGGAAAGCATTGGAATTCTTTGGGAACAAAGCAACTTCGACTTTAAGTGGAACGAGGCTTACGAAGCAGCCAAATTGTATTTTGAGGAAAACGGCAGCCTGAACGTGCCCATCGGCTATACCACCCCTGACGGCATAGCCTTGGGAAAGTGGGTGGCCCGCCAGCTGTATGCCTACAAAAGCCCGAACAATAGCCATTGCAAACTGACTCAGACGAGGGTTGCTTTGCTGGAAAAGATCGGTATGCAGTGGGAAAAGCCGGATCCGTGGCAGCATAAGTACAATTTAGCGTGGGATTATCTGCAAATACACGGCAATCTGCAAATCCCGGCTAAGTATAAAACGGCGGATGGCATCTGGCTGGGTCGCTGGTTGTACGACCAAAAGGTCCTGCTGCGCAAGCAGTCACCCCGGCTAAGCGCCGAACAGACAAATAAATTGCGGAAACTGCTGGATGAGGACACGGCAGGTAAAGCATGCTGAAAAGATTGAGGAGAAATCATGACGAGGTTTAAGCACGACTTAATTTTGCGGATTGTAAAAATCCTGGACGCAGTACTGGTGACAATACCGTTTGCACTGTGCTGGTATTTGTACTATGCAAAACACATTGCATCGCCGTTTTACGCAAAAGGTGATTACCTGGTAGTGGCACTGTTCTTTGTGCTTTTCATCATGTTTGGTCGCGTGTACGACGCATTTCTAATGTCGATGTACCGCATATCCGAAATCGTCTATGCGCAGTTTCTGGCGGCGGCAGTCAGCGACTTTATTATGTACGTCGTTATCTGGTTGCTGAGCAAGCATCTGCCCAACATCCTGCCGGGTGTAGCAGCATTGGTTGGACAGCTGGTTCTGGCGGCAGTCTGGGCTCGCAGCGCACACCACGCGTACTTTAAGACCTTCCCGCCACAGGCTACTGCTGTAATCTATGACACGCGCCAGGGGCTGGAAAAGCTGATCGGCCAGTATGGCTTGGATGGGAAGTACAAGGTCGTAGCGACGGCCACGGCAGCAGAGTGTATTGAAAATTTGTCTATGTTGGACGGCATCAACACGGTGTTTATCAGCGGCGTCCACAGCCATGACCGCAACATTATTTTGAAGTATTGCGTCGAAAACAACATCACAATGTTTGTGATTCCCCGTATTGGCGACACGATCATGTCCGGTGCGCACCACATGCACATGTTCCATCTGCCGATGCTTCGTGTGGGACGATACAATCCGCAGCCGGAGTACCTCTTTATAAAGCGTCTGCTGGATATTGTGATTTCTGCTGCTGCACTGATTATTTTAAGCCCAATCTTTTTGGTGACGGCCATTGCCATTAAGATGACAGACCATGGCCCGGTATTTTACAAGCAGACTCGCTTGACCAAGGATGGAAAAGAATTCGGTATTTTGAAATTTCGCAGCATGCGTGTTGACGCTGAAAAAGACGGCGTAGCTCGTCTTTCCAGCGGTGAACATGATGACCGCATTACGCCCGTCGGAAAGGTGATCCGGGCCTGCCGCGTGGATGAGCTGCCGCAGCTTATCAATATACTACGAGGTGAGTTAAGCATTGTGGGGCCTCGTCCAGAGCGTCCTGAAATTGCAGCCCAATACTGTGAAGAAATGCCGGAGTTTTCCCTGCGCCTGCAGGCCAAGGCTGGTTTGACTGGATATGCCCAGGTCTATGGAAAGTACAATACAACGCCGTATGACAAGCTGACGATGGATCTAATGTACATAGCCCACCCGAGCATTATCGAGGATTTGAAAATCATGTTTGCTACAGTAAAAATTTTGTTTACGCCAGAAAGTACGGAGGGTGTCAGTGAGGGGCAGACCACTGCTATGGGGATAGAAGGTTGAAGAAAGGATCAGTCTAATGAAAAAAGCTGTAATGCTGATTAATGATACGACCTATGCGTTCAATTTACGCAGTGCGATTATTGAGAAGTTGATAAGTGAAAATTTTGAAGTAGTAGTTGTCGGTCAGCTGTTGAAGCATCAGGATAAGCTGAAAGCTATGGGGGCAAGCCTGATCGGTGTAGAAACTGGTCGCCACGGAACAAATCCTTTTTCAGACTTGCAGCTGATGAACACATATAAAAAGATTCTGAAAACTGAAAGGCCCGATGTAGTACTTTCTTACAATATTAAACCTAACGTTTATGGCGGTATGGTGTGTCAACAGTTAAAGATTCCATATCTGCCAAATGTAACGGGCTTAGGTACCCCCGTAGAAAACCCGGGGCCCTTGCAGAAATTGACAACGCGCTTGTACAAGGTCGGTGTGGCCGGGGCCAACTGCATCTTCTTCCAGAACAGTGAAAATCAGGCATTCTTCGAAAACCACCACATGATGCCAAAACGTGCAAAAGTTAGGCAGCTGCCCGGATCGGGGGTAGACCTTGATGCGCATCCTGCTTTTGAATATCCGGAAGGGGACACGATTCACTTTCAGTATACGTCCAGAATCCTAAAGGAAAAGGGAATTGACCTGTATCTGGCGGCAGCGAAAGCAATCCACGAAAAGTACCCCAGCACGGTGTTTCATATCTGCGGCGGCTGCGATGATGAACGCTACATACAAATTTTAAAAGAGGCCCAGGCTGCGGGCTATATAGTTTACCACGGCCAGCAAAAAGACATGACACCGTTCCTGAAACAGGCTGCCTGCATCGTGCATCCCTCTTATTACCCGGAGGGTATGAGCAACGTTCTTCTGGAAGGCGCAGCCAGTGCGCGGCCTATCATTGCCACAGACCGTGCGGGATGCCGCGAAACAGTGGAAGACGGTGTGACCGGCTTCCTAATCCCCATTAAAGATGAGCAGGCGCTGATTGAAGCACTGGAAAAATTTATGCAGAGGACGCCGCAGCAGCGCAAAGCCATGGGCCTTGCAGGCCGAGCCAAGATGGAACGTGAGTTTGACCGCAGACTGGTCGTGCAGGCCTATTGGGAAGAAATTCAAGCGGCTATGGAGACAGAGAAATGGATTACAAAAAAATAATCAAAAGCCGAGCTGTTCGTATCAATATCATGAAAGCTCTAAGTTTTGTTCCGGATAAAACCATGCTGGAAATTCAATATTGGATCAAAATGGGCCGAAAACTGAATCTGAAAAATCCGCGGCGTTATACTGAAAAACTGCAATGGTACAAACTTTATTACCGTGACCCACTGATGGCACAGTGTGTTGACAAATATGAAGTGCGTAAGTATGTGGAAAGCTGCGGGCTAGGGGATACCTTGAATGAGTGCATAGGTGTATACAACAGCCCGGATGAAATTGATTTTGATACACTTCCAAACCAGTTTGTTTTAAAAGATACTCTGGGCGGTGGCGGAAACGGTGTAATTATCTGTAAGGATAAATCGACCCTGGATATTCCAAGAGCAGTAGATACTATGCGTGATTGGGTAAAGCCAGCATCCGGAAAGCATCCTGGGCGTGAATGGGTTTACGATTGTGGAAAAAATAGAATCGTAGCCGAAAGGTATATTCCGTCGGACCCGGAAAAAGGTGGTTTGATTGACTATAAGTTCTTTTACTTCAATGGTAAGCTTGCCTATGTGTATGGAATAGCAGATCGAAAGCTTGGTCAAAGATCAGGGTTTGGTATATTTTCGCCCGACTTTGAACTCCTGCCGTACACACGCTTGGACGAAAAACCTTTGGAGCGGACGCTGGAAAAACCTGCAAATTACGAGCAGCTTAAAGCGGTGGCGGAAAAATTAGCCGCGCCGTTTCCGCATGCCCGCATTGATCTGTATGATCAAGATGGAAAAATTCTGTTTGGCGAAATCACGTTCTTTGATGGCAGCGGATATATGAAGTTTGACCCGGATGAATTTGACTTTATGATGGGGAGCAAATTTGAACTGCCTGAGAAAGGAGTATGTAATGTCTAAAGTTGTTATAGAGCACATGAATGGTATACATTACCCTCTCCCAGATGATAACTTCAATCCTGACAAATGCTACCCGGAATATCCGTTTGGCAGCAAGGAAATTAGCACAAAGCCAAACAATGCTTACGAACTGGTGCGAAACTGCCTTGCCGATATGGGCTTGGACGAGAAACACCATGGCACGGAGCAGTGGAATCCGCTGGGGGCTTATATTAAGCCTGGCGATTTTGTTGTCATTAAGCCGAATCTTGTTATGCATGTGAATGAAAATAAGCATGCGTCCGAAAATGCGTTTGAATGCCTGATTACAAATCCCGCATGTATTCGTGCAATTTGCGACTACTGTATTATTGCGCTTAATGGATCAGGCCGACTAATGATTGGTGACGCACCTATGCAGGGATGCGATTTTGATGCACTGTTAAAAAAGAGTAGCCTGCCAAAAGTGATTGATTTCTATAAGGGCCAGGGCATAACGGTAGAACTCAAGGACTTCCGCCAGTATCAGTCTAAATTCAATGCCAACAAAGTGATTGTGGACAAGAAATATAACGATACCCAGGGAATCGTTGTTCATATGGGAGCCAAATCCCAGCATATGGGTTCCAATTCAAACGGCATTTATCAGGTCAGTGATTACGATAAAGCAGACACGGCTGCTTTTCACCATGATGCTGTACATGATTATGAAATCAATCGCGACATTTTGCAGGCAGATGTAGTCATCAATTTATGCAAGCCTAAAACGCACCGTCTGGCAGGAATTACAGCAGCCATGAAGAACATGGTAGGTATTACCTACAATAAGGCATGTCTGCCTCATCGCTCTGCCGGTTCAGTAGAGGAGCGTGGTGACGCGTATCAGCATAAATGCTTCTTGAAACGTGTTGCCGACGACGCGCTGACGCGCAAGATTCGCGCTGAAAATGCCGGAAAGTATGGATATGCAACGATTCTGCGCTATGTTTATGGCGTTTCCCTTGTTTTAGCTAGAAAATTTGGTAAAGATACGTATTATATCGGAAGCTGGTATGGCAACGATACGATTTGGCGCACAATTTGCGATTTAAATTATATCGTTCGATACGCTGACAAAGATGGCGTATTGCATACTGACCCGCAGCGTCAGATGCTGAATTTTGGAGACATGATTATAGCAGGTGAAAGAAACGGACCTGTCAGTCCGTCACCTAAAATGTTGGGCGCGGTAATTGCCAGCGAAGACCCGGCTGCATTTGATGTTACGCTTTGTAAACTGATGGGATTCCCCTTCGAGAGAATTCCTTTAGCAAGAAATTTGATTACAGGGAAAACGATTATTCCCTATACAACTCCGGAAGTCATTATAAACGGAACAAAACCGGAAATCTTGGATAACATTGTATTCCCGGAAGAATGGAAATTTGAACCGCATGATGCGTGGAAGTAATTAGTGGAGAGAAAAATATGGAAAAGTATAAAATTGGAATTGTTGTTACATGGTTTGGCTCTTTGCCGGGCTATTTTCCGGCGTGGTTAAAGAGCGCCGAAGCAAATAAAGATGTGGATTTTTTAGTGTTTTGCGATCATGAAGTAAAAAGTGCCAGCGAAAATATTCATTTTCAAAAAATGTCGTTCGAAGAGACTATAGCGCTGTGCGAAAGAAAGATGCACAGAAAAGTGAACTTTGCAAATGCGTATAAGTTCTGTGATGCGAGACTCTTTTTTGGCATTATATACGAAGATTATCTAAAGGATTATGATTTTTGGGGTTACTGTGACATTGATTTGGTATTTGGTAATATCCGACATTTTATCACGGATGAACTGCTGAATCAGTATGATAGGTTCTTTCAGTATGGACATCTTTGTTTGTACAGAAACAGTCAAGAAATGAACCATTTATATGAACTTCCTGGTGGCATCTATTCTCTGCAGGAAATTTTTGAGGGAACAGCCAAAACGACACCGGAAGAATATTCTGGTGCTAATAGAATATGTATAAAAAACAATATTAAATGGTATACCGATGTTGTTTTTGCGGACTTTAATGTTTGGTATAGTGATAGTTTGCAGGTCTATCATGGGATAAAAAACTATGAGGAACAAATTTTCGTGTGGGAAAACGGCACTGCAAAAATGATATATAAAGAAAATGGGGAAATTAGCGAACAGGAATTCATTTACTGCCACTGGCAAAAGAAAAAACCTGCGATAGAGGGTGATCTGGACAACTGCGGCGCTGTTATTATAACCCCGAAGTCGTTGGTGGCGGTTTCAGAAATCAACTATGAAAAGTTGAACTTTAAGCAGATAAATCCTCCGGTTTCTCCGGAAGAACAAATTCAATGCCAAAGGAATTATCGTCGTAAGAAAGTAAAGGAATTTCTGTCGGCAGATTTTGCAACAAAAAAGATTTGGATGCGGCAAAAGATATACCATATGATAGATCGTCAAAATATCTACCAATAAAATTGCAAATCACAACGAATTTTGAGTGAAAAGAGAGCAAGTGGAACCCATGGTTTATAGATGAAAATGGAGTGGTACGTTCTCTGCTTGATGACGAGATTGAGACAAGAAATAGTGGTCGTTGCGATAAACACAAGTCGATTCTTTTGATGTGGGGGATACATGACCATATTATGAGTATGACAGATTGGTATGCGCTAAACGAATGCGAAAAAATGTATCAGTAAAATGTAAACATATAGGGGAGACTTATGCGGATCTTAATTTGTGCATTTACTTATTGGCCAGCAGTTGACGGCGTGCAAAATGTAACACAATATCAGGCTGAGGGCCTGGCGGCGCGCGGTCATGATGTGACGGTGCTGACTGGATTTTTGCCGGACAAAGATGTTCCGGAAGAAGAAAATCACAATGGGGTACACATCCGCCGCTTTCGTGCCGATACAGACAACATGCTCCATCACGGTGACAAGGCGGCCTATCAAAGGCTGTTGGCGGAGTATGCTGCGAAAGTGGACGTAATCATGACAGTCTGCCCCGAAAGCTGGTGCACAGACTGGGCCATCCCTCTGGCCGGGCAACTGGATTGCGCTATGGTAATGATGACTCACGGCATCCATGATTTCCGCTGGTCGACCTTCAAGGACAAAAGCGCTTATGGTCTTGCGCGCAAGGTGTGGGGTGACTTACGCTGGCCGCCGTTTTTTGCGCGAAATTGGGAACATATCCGCCGCTATGACGCGGTTATCCAGCTGCATGAAAAAGACTTTGCTGCGCAATATTTTGAAAGGCACGGTGTGAAAGACCAAAAGGTCCTTTACAATGCGGTGGATGATGCTTTCTTTGCGGACGACGTTAAAAAAGAAAAACAAATCATTAACGTCGGTACATATTGTAAAAGAAAAGACCAAATAAAAGCATTGGAAGCATTTTATGTTGCACAATTGCCGGAGTACAGGCTTGTGCTGATTGGAAGTGCCGCTAACGATTACTATAAGCTTTTGAAAAAGCGTAAAGCAGAGTTAGAACAGACCTACGGTCAGCGGAATGTAGAGATTTTGGCGGCGATTCCCCGTGATGAAACGATTCGACTTGTAAAGCAGTCGCAGGTCTATTTGTTGACAAGCATCAGCGAGATGTTCCCGGTCAGTTTGATCGAGGGCATGGCCGCAGGTTGCTCATGGGTGTCTACGGATGTGGGCATAGATCGCTACCTTCCTGGCGGAAAAATTGCTGATACTCCGCAGGAAATTGCCGCTGCGCTGCGCCATGTCACAGCGAAAGAAAACTATGCGGGTCTTGCCATGGCAAGCAGGGACTTTGCAAAGGCAAATTGCAGCAAACAGACGCAAGTGGATAAATTGGAAAACATACTGGCTGAAGCAGTGGAACATCATAAAAGGGGTAAGGCATAATGGGAAGTAATCCTGTAAAAGATGCGTATAGAGCATTACGCTGCAGTTTGCGTGACAAATTAATCAATAAGAAACGTTGGGGCGCGTGGACGGAACAGGAGAAAAACAACTTTGCAATTTTTGCCAGCGACTGCACAGGCGGTATGCTCTGCCACGATATGCATAAGCAGTTCAACTCACCGACAGTTAATATGTTTTTCTCAGCGCCCGATTACATCAAATTTTTGAAAAATCCTGCAGCATATATGGATCTGCCAATGCAAGAAGTACAACAGCAGGAATATTCGTACCCATTGGCTAAACTTGGTGATCTGACGCTGCATTTGGTGCATTATGACAGCGTAGCTCAGGCTCAGGAAAAGTGGAACGTCCGTAAGGAACGGCTCAAAAATATTCGGGGGGGGTATACTGCATCATGAATGACCGCAACGGTTGTACAGAGCAGGACCTGCTGGATTTTGACGCACTGCCGTATAAGCATAAGGTCGTGTTCACACATGTGCCGCACCCGGAAATACAGTCGGCTTTTTATATCCGAGGTTTTGAAAAGCAGGACTATGTGGGAACAATGACAAAATTTGTCTCACCGGTTTCGATTCGACGGACAATGGATCAGTTTGATTTTACTAAATGGATTGATAGAGGAACCAATCTTAAATGAAAAAAGCAGTGTACTTGACAAAAGGCAAGGGAGACATCATTACTGCCGGAAAATATGCCGAGAATATTTACGCATTGCCGGTTTACCGTACAGACAGTATGCTGTGTAAAGCAGCGGCAAATATTTGCTGGAAGCTGCATTTGCCGTGCGTGGCGCTTTTCTTGGGGGACTGGGCGCAAAATATACATGACTACGATGTAATCATCTGCGAGGGACTAAAACGCCGCGAGTGGGTCTTTCGCTATATAATGCCACGAAAAAAGGCGGACTGCCGCTTGATTATGTGGCATTGGAATAAGATCTTTGAACATGAAACAGACCCGAACAGTGACCTGGCCCGGAAATGCGAGCAGTGGAGTTTCGACCCGGACGATTGCCGGACATACCATATGCGGCAAAATACCCAGTATTTTGCGACAATTTCTATTCCGTTCGGGGCGGAGAAAAAATGGGACTTGTACTTTCTGGGAACCGATAAAGGGCGTGTACCGCTGCTTGAAAAGCTGACCCAGGCCTGTAAGGATAAAGGACTTGCCACTAACTTTTATGTTGTTGGCGAACAAGGTGCGTCACCATCCGCAGAATTGCCATACCGCACACCGATTTCTTATGAGGAAAACATTCAAAATGTAAGCAGTACCGCGGCAGTTGTCGATATGCCCTTGAAGGGACAACGCGGCCTTACACTTCGTGTATTGGAGGCATTGTACCTGCACAGAAAACTGATTACTTTTAACAATGATGTAAAAGAGCTTTCGTTTTATAATGACAGCAACATTCTGGTTTGCGGAGAGGACTTCTCTATAGATACTATCTGTGACTTTATGCAGAAGCCCTACCGGGATACCGCAGCCAGCATAGATGCACGGCGCTATTATTCATTTCCGGAGTGGATGAAGCGGTTTGACTTGTATTAAACAATTTTAGTAAATTAGGGAAAATTCATGATTTTTGTATTGCTCGTTTTGGAAATTGCCTTGACGATGGCGGCCTATATTTTGACAGGGAAAAACTTTTCATCCCCAAGTGTTCTGTCAAATTTGTCTTTCTTGTTTTCAACGGTGTTACTGTGTGCCTATGTCCCCAAATGGAATTTGAAGATTTCATTCCTGACTGTCATGGTGATTTTTTGGGGTAATGTATTGCTTTTAGCAGGGGAGATGCTCTCCCAGGTGATTGACAGTACAAAACAGGATAAAAGTAAAGCCCGAACGCCTGCACGCACAGTGGGAAAAGCGGACATGGTACTCGCGATACCAAAGAAATTGACACTGTTTGTATTGCTTTTTGAACTTGCAGCGATTTTGCTGGTGTATCACTACATCGCAACAAATACCACAATTACATATGACTATTCCGGGGAAGCAAAGACTCTACTAGGCTCTTATCGCGGACAACAGGATGAACTACATGCCACATGGGTCACAATGCTATTGACCATAGGGAAAATAATGATGTATTTTTACACGTTTTTTGTGTTATATGCATTGTTTTTTGTACGCAAAAAAATTCCTTGCCTTGAAATTGTAACTTTAGTGGCAGCAGTTGGACTTTGCTCATTGAGCAGTGCAAGAATAGATATTATTCTTTTGGCAGGGTCGGCAGTTGTTTGGATTTATGGCATATTAAAGTATAAATATCACAATATAGATTTCGTCGCCGCAAAGATGGTAAAAAGCTTATTTTTAATACTAATATTGATGTTTTTGCTTTTCTTCGCAATGGGAACTCTAACGGGAAAAACAGCATCAACAATAGATGCGCTTTTAGATACTATTGTTGTATATGCGGGTGGTGGTACGATTGGGTTGGATAAATATCTACAGACATACAGTGGTGCAAGATTGTTCGAGTCAAGCGAAACTATGTATGGGATAAGTTCTATTTTAACAAAATTTGGCTGCGAACCGATTTGCAAATATAGAAACTTGGAGTTTTTCTTTATGGGCAATTCTAGTACCGTAACAGGCAACACTTATACTGTATACCGCAGATTGTTGCACGATTATGGTTACTTTGGGACTTTTGCACTCCGGCTCGTAGAAGGATTTGCGTTTGGTGTGCTTACGCATAAAATATATCAAGAAAAAAGAGCTAGTGAATATTTTAGGAAACTTCTCATTTATGGAACTGTTACAGGAATATTAGTTACTGAAGCGGTTGATACACATTTTTTAATGACACTTCCCACGTTGAGTGAATTTTTAATGCTTTTGGCTCTTGCAATTATGTATAACGTGGTTGTAAATGTTAAAATCAGATTTGAAAAACCGCTGAAAATTTTAATTAAGAGAAAGAATTATAATCTATGAAATCCCGGACTGAAAATGTTGCCAGAAATCTTAAATCTTCTGTTTTGTTTCAAATAACAAACATTCTTATAAAGTTTCTTTTAAGGACCGTTTTCATTTACACTTTGGGTAAAGAATACTTGGGTGTAAATGGCGTCTTTACAAATATTCTGACGGTGTTGTCTTTGTCCGAACTAGGGCTGGGTACGGCTATTGTCTATGACATGTACCAGCCCATTGCAGAAAAAGATACCGAAAAAGAAATTCAGCTGTTCAAATTTTATCGCTATATTTATGCAGCTGTTGGCAGTGTCATTTTGATATTGGGGTTTTTGTTGGTTCCGTTTTTGAAATATATCATCAAAGATGTCCCTAATGTATCACACTTATATTTGATTTATTGCCTGCAGCTTATATCGACGAGTGCCTCCTATTTTTTTGCACAATATCGGTCTTTGCTGGACGCTCATCAGCTCAATTCAATCAACACTAATAACAACTGGATTTTTGCCATTATTAAAACTGCAGCTCAGATTGGAATTCTTATATTTTTAAAAAGCTATATTCTTTTCCTGCTTACAGATTTGGCCGTTACAGTTCTGTCAAACTACATGATTGCGTTGAAATGCCGCAAAATGTTTCCTTATATCGCGTCAACCGTAAAAAAAGCGGTGCTGGTGGATAAAGGACATATATTTAAGAATGCCATGAGCATGTTTTCAATCAAAGTAGGCATTACAGTTGTAAACGCGACGGATAATTTGCTGATTTCTGCATTTATCAGTACGATTCTTGTGGGAATGTATTCAAACTACAGTATGATAACGTCAGTTATTACAGCAAGCACAATGATGATTTCATCTTCACTACAGGCCAGTGTAGGCAACCTTTGCGTGGCGAAGAACTACAAAAAGACGGCAGGTGTATTTGAAAAAATTCGCTTTCTGTACGTAAGTCTTTACGCAATTATCTGCGTTTGTATGATCTCCTTGATCAACCCGTTTATCGAGCTGTGGGCAGGCACAGAGTATGTACTGGACAGTAGAATTGTCTTTGTCATCGTACTGAATCTGTACTTAACAGGAGTGCACCAGCCCATTGAAGTTTTTCTTTATGCCGACGGATTGTTTCGTTATTTTAAAATTAAACCCTGGATTGAAGCTGCAATCAACCTGTTGGTTTCTATTGCTTTAGCAAAGCCACTCGGCATTATAGGAATTTTTATTGGCACAACCGTAAGCCATGTGACAACAACGTTGTGGTATGATGCACGAATTGTCTATAAGTATTCCTTACATGAAAAGCTCAAAAACTACTGGGTACAGTATTTTAAATATGCTGTTCCTACATTTACGATGGGGGTACTACTTGCTTTTGGAGCAGAAAGAATAAATCCTTTTGCAAATCCATATCTTTCCTTTGTGGTAAAACTAATTCTCGTGTTTGTCCTTTCTGCTTCGGGATGGGTTTTGCTGTTTGGCAGGACAGAGCAGTTTAAATATTACCTTACTGCAGCCTTGTCAAAATTACAACGAAAAATAAAAACTATCTGAAAACAAGGTGAAAAGAGAGTAATGGAAAGAAAAACTGTATTTATAACGGGCGCTTCTGGCTTTATTGGCTCAAATTTGGCAAAACGCATTCTGACTACAGAACCCAACACCCAAGTCGTTGGCTTGGACAACATGAATAATTATTATGACGTCCACATCAAAGAAGCGCGTCTTGCGGAGCTGCAAAAATTTGAAAATTATACCTTTATAAAAGGCAATTTGGCGGATAAGGCGCTTATTAACGAAATCTTTGAAAAGTACCGCCCGGACATTGTTGTCAACCTTGGCGCGCAGGCCGGTGTCCGCTATTCAATCACGAACCCGGATGCTTACATAGAAAGCAACATGATTGGCTTCTATAACATTCTCGAAGCATGCCGCCATTATCCGGTACAACATCTGGTATACGCATCTTCTTCGTCAGTGTACGGTAGCAACAAAAAAGTCCCATACTCCGCGGATGACAAAGTTGACAACCCGGTATCACTCTATGCGGCCACAAAAAAATCCAATGAGCTTATGGCCCATGCCTATGCCAAACTCTACAACATTCCATCCACAGGCTTGCGTTTCTTCACTGTGTATGGACCGGCAGGACGCCCGGATATGGCGTACTTTGGCTTTACCAACAAGCTGGTGAATGGCGAGACAATCAAAATTTTCAACTACGGAAACTGTAAGCGTGACTTTACTTACATCGATGACATCGTTGAAGGTGTCGTTCGCGTCATGAAAAAGCCGCCTGAGAAGAAAACCGGCGAAGATGGCCTGCCCATCCCGCCGTATGCAGTCTACAACATTGGCAACAGCAACCCGGAAAATCTGCTTGATTTTGTGCAGATTCTTTCAGAGGAACTGGTGCGTGCGGGTGTTTTGCCTGCAGATTATGACTTTGATGCACACAAGGAGCTTGTACCTATGCAACCCGGCGATGTGCCTGTGACTTATGCTGATACCACTGCATTGGAGCGTGACTTTGGATTTAAGCCTCACACGCCATTGCGTGAAGGACTGCGAAAATTTGCGGAATGGTACAAAGAATTCTATATAGCATAAAGAGGTAGATTTAGGATGAAAATTGCAGTAGCCGGTACTGGTTATGTGGGCCTGTCCATTGCGACGTTGCTGTCGCAGCACCATGAGGTTATGGCGGTAGACATTATCCCAGAAAAAGTGGACCTTATAAACCGCAGAAAGTCTCCGATTCAGGACGAGTATATTGAAAAATATCTTGCTGAAAAAGACTTGGAACTGACTGCCACATTAGATGCAGAAGCAGCATACAGAAATGCTGATTTTGTTGTTATCGCGGCGCCGACCAACTATGACAGCAAGAAGAACTTCTTTGATACTTCTGCAGTCGAAGCGGTCATTAAATTGGTTATGCAGTATAACCCCAACGCCATCATGGTTATCAAGTCGACGATTCCTGTCGGATTTACGGCAGTTGTCCGCGAAAAATATCATTGCAACAATATCATCTTCAGCCCTGAGTTCCTGCGCGAGTCGAAGGCACTCTACGACAACCTTTACCCAAGCCGCATCATTGTTGGCACTGACCTGAACGACCCACGCCTGGTAGAGGCCGCGCACACCTTTGCGGCACTGCTGCAGGGGGGTGCCCTCAAGGAGAACATCGACACGCTGTTCATGGGCTTCACCGAGGCCGAGGCCGTCAAGCTGTTCGCCAACACCTATCTGGCGCTGCGCGTGGCCTACTTCAATGAGCTGGACACCTACGCCGAGAGCAAGGGTCTGAACACCCAGCAGATCATCGACGGCGTTTGCCTCGACCCGCGCATTGGCAGCCATTACAACAATCCCAGCTTCGGCTATGGTGGCTACTGTTTGCCCAAGGACACCAAGCAGCTGCTTGCCAACTATGCCGACGTGCCCGAAAATCTGATTCAGGCTATTGTTGAGAGCAACAGAACACGCAAAGATTACATAGCAGACCGTGTCCTTGAAATTGCTGGCGCATACGAGGCTAACGAAAATTACGATCCGAGCAGGGAACACAACGTTGTGGTTGGCGTTTTCCGCCTGACGATGAAGTCGAACTCGGATAACTTCCGGCAATCCTCGATTCAAGGCGTCATGAAGCGCATTAAAGCAAAAGGGGCAACGGTCATTATTTATGAGCCAACGCTTGAAAATGGCAGTACATTCTTTGGCAGTGAGGTTGTAAATGACCTTGCGGAATTCAAAAAGCGCAGCCAGGCAATCATAGCCAACCGCTATGATAGCTGCCTTGATGATGTGCAGGAAAAAGTATACACCCGCGATTTGTTCCGCAGAGACTAATTTTCTCAAGTTTAACTCACGCCTAACAACCTTGAATCTGTTCGACTTTTTCCTTATCTTCCTGTATGGCTCGATTGGATTTCCGTACTTTTTCTAATTCAGCAATAAGATCAGCTATCCGACCTTCTGTTTCAGTAACTAATTGTCTTACCTTTTCAGGTTCAGTACCCAGCGAAATCCCCATTTTATCAAGTTGTGAAGCCGCTCTGCTGTATGTCTGCAGAACGGCTTCATTCTGCTTATAGTAAGTTTCTTTAAGGGGCTGCGGCTGGGATGCATACGCCATCCAAACAGATTTGTAGGTCTTGCATATTTGTAGGCTATGGGCCGCTGCTGCATATGTTTTATTTTTGGCGCGGAGATCGGCAATTTTATTACGCAGATCCATTTCTTTGCGGTGATATAGATTGATTTGTTTGTCAAAGTCTGTAGCAGAATACAATCCGCTGTTAGCCATTCCACCCAAAATTTTCCCGAGCTCTTTTGCATTTGCAATTCCTGCACGGCGTTCCACATTAGCGACTCGACGGGCCAAACTGCTTTCAAAAGTGTCAACCTGCACCACACCTCCTAGTGACTGCGTCAGTTCAGCGCCACTGATTGATTTTCGCGTCTTCTCGCTGCCGGTTGGTACATAGCTATACTGCCAACCGGGATATAGACTGATTGCACAGCTTCCTTGCTCGACGTTTCGCTGTACATAGTGCTCTGGAATAAATAGCCGTGCAATACCATATTGCGGCAAATGCACCGTTACGCCGCGCAGGCTCATGGCCATGATCTGATCAGCAGTCAAGCTCACGGTCAGGGGCTGCGTCAGATTCGCTTCATCAATTTGTCGAATCAAATCTGCGCCCCGAATTGTGCCATGTGTTCCGTCATCGTAGGTTATGTCATACGAAAAGGCAGCGCCAATATCAGCCGTCACGGCACCGTCTGAGGTGGTATGGATGTGCCGATTGTCCATCATCAGCTTTGCGGGATTACCGTTCGCATCCTGTATTTGCAGCAGAACACCACGCTTTCCGGCAGAACATATCTGGCGTGCCGTAAGTCTGACAGATGTATCACAACTCTGCGGATAGTTTGTAGTCAATTCTTGATATAGCGCTGCAATCGGTGTACTATGATTTGTATCAAGGTTTTCCGATTTATTCTTTATTGTGTTTTCCAAGCCCGCAAGTGTAAATCCATCTCCTAAAGCGTCAGCAGGCACCCATGTGCCATCTAAGTCGGCAGCCTTATACAAAAGCTGTCCGGTTTGCTTTTTTATACGCGCCTTAACGCCCTCTGGCTGCAGCTGCTTTATAAAATCGGTAAAAGTCGAGACACTCGGAAAAATCTTGGCTATGCGCTCACGAATAAATAGCTGTTCGGCAGCGTTATCCTCTAAGCGCTCCATGAGGCCGGTATACGTAAACTTGTCGGTGTCGGCCAGCGATGTATCTCTGATTGCACGCCCCGCACCATCCAGCAAGTAAGTCATGTGCTTGCCTCGCTGGCAAACAGAAATGCCCAGTTCCTGCAACATTTGCAGAAACTGGGCATAATTCGTGGCACGCTCCAGGCAAAAGTTAAGCTTCTTGCGGACTTCAGTACGATTGCTGGTTGTGCGTTTTTTCTGTATGTGAGTGGGGTAGAGTTGGCCTAGATGTTGCGGATCTTTAATAACAGACAACTGTGATTCCATACAGAGCCGATCCGAGATACTACGGATTTGCTGCGCGGTGCGGTAGGGAACAGTGCGAAGCTTTTTATAATCATAAAAAGAAACGGCGTTGACAATAATATGATTATGGATTGACTCTGTATTTATATGGGTGGCGACAATAAACTCGAATTTTCCATCTGTAAATTCCATTGCGAGTTTAAGTCCCAATTTATGAGCTTGCTCGGGGGAAACATTATCGTCCGGCGAAAAAGATTGGATAAGATGATATGCCAGATTACAAGAAGCCTTGCGGTGGCTTCCATGCACTGACTTTGCCATAGTTGAAGTTATTTCAAAGTCGAAAGCTGCGGTCTGTGGATTGGTATTATAGCCTGAAACTAATGTTTGATCATCAGTTTTTTCCGGATTCTCAACGTATCGAATGGCTTTATCAATAGTAGCTTTAATAGCGTGAATTTTTGTTGTTGCCATAAAATCATCTCTATGAACTGTGATTCTTGCTTTTTCTTTTAATATGTGGTATCTTTATTCTATTATAAACTCGGTGAATTGCTATTTAATAGCTGGGGGTGCCTAAAATGATAAAGATTGAAGACACTCGACTCAGGGAACTGTTAGAAAGTAGAAAGCAGTATATTGGATCTGAAGAACTACCCATTGATGCATGGTTTGCGGATATTTGCTTCATTATTACTTTCTTCACGGTAGAATTTAAGGATACTGTGCTTTTCCCAGGAATCGTTATAAGAACCCTATATATCATTGTTTTTATTATTTATACAATTTTACTTCTGTTAAAAACAGTAAAAGTCATAAGAAATCCGTATACATGTGAAAATCTTTATAAAGATATTGAAAATGCCTCTGATAGGCCACATGCATTTAGCTTGATTATTCTCCGTAATTCTTTTGAAGGACGAGCCAACAGATATTTACTTCTATATGACCAAAGATGGAGTTGTTTTCTCTTTCCGTATTGTAGCAGCGGAAAAAATGAAGAAGAAAGTCGTAAACGTATTTCGGCATACCTGTCAAGACATCTTGGAATTCCTACAGATGCAATCAAACTATCTGTGATTGATAGCTGGAGCCACGAAAAGTAATCAGTATCAGATAAAGTCAGAAAGCATTACGACCATACATTTTATGAGGCTGATATTACTAGTAGTGGAATCAGTAGTATTCTTCAGAAAAACACATTTAAGATTGATGGATACCGTTACAGATGGTTTACGATTGCCGAAATGCAACGAAGTATTGATATGATGAGAAAAAATGATGACATTATAAACCATATTAGATCTTTGTATGGGGAATGATTCATACCGTGTTTAGCCACCTTAGTCGGTGGCTTTTTAAATTATGTATAACTAGTGCATATGTATACGGCACATGCACGCTATAATTTCCGGAGAGCCTTAATAAGTTGTTGCTGGTATAGTGCTTTTAGTGCTTGATATTCTCGCAGTAACTGATTGACATCATTTGAAGTTACCATCTTATTTTCATTACATCGCTTAGCAATCTGATTGATATTGCCGGAAATTCGGCCAAGATTAGCTGAAATCTCCCTGAAAACGCTAAAGTCATAATGTTTAACCTTTCCATCAAGTAGCATCTTTCGGCAGTATACAGAAAAATTCGTGATTTCTGCCTCGCTCATTTTTGATTGAACGTGATGCCATTCATTGACAGAAAAAAAGAGCGACTTGTTAATTGTTCTGGTACGATTTTTCATATTAGTAATCCTCATGCATTTTCAATAATCATTGTCAAAACGGGTTTTAGGGTGTCCTTAAAGAGTATGTGTGTATAACACATGCAATGCTTGCTAACCATCGCTTACGCTCTGGTTACCCCTTCGGGCCGCCGCGACGATGCTTCTGCCAAAACCAGAACAGTACAACTCCAATCACACCGATGGGCAAAAAGTCCATTACATTCCAGAACGGATTTGCTGGCTTTTGGCTCTGCTGGACAGGTTGAGAAGAAGTCGGCTCCGGTGTCTGTGTCGCAGACGGCACAGCGGCAGCTGGTGCATTATAGGCTGCCGCGCGCTGTACAGCAGTGTTCTCATCACGGCTGGGCGTGCACAGCTCGGCGTCTGGATGTTTTGTGTCCGTTACTGTCAGGTGAAAGCTCGCACTGTCATCGGTATTCAGCTCATTCTGCACACATTCGAACTGGTAGCGCTCCGTCGCATCGCCCACAACGCGGGCAGATAGAAGCGCATACAGTCCGCTGTCAGCTTCCGTACAAACGGCGGCCAGCTGGTTGGATTCGTATACATCCAGCGCGTATACTGTACCGCTGTATAGGTTCTGCAGGTAGACGATACAGTGTTGGGAAAAGCCGGCTGGTGCCGTCAGGTATGCGCTGACCTGGGCCGTTGTTGGCTGATAGTCGGCGGGTGGTTGGCGCAGCGGCAGCGGCGTATAATAGCGTGTCTGCCCGGTTACTTCCGTGAACCAACTCTCACCTGCAAACTCATATTGCAACTCATACTGACCACCAGCCTCGACCTGCAAAAAGGTGGTGCCGTCAACCTCGCGCAGCGGCCAATCGTTTAGGGCGTCGTATTGAACAGCGGCATTGCAGTAATAGGTGCCCTCCGGCAACGTTACAGCCTGACCATACTGGTTCAAGCCGTTCAGGACTACAAGAACAGCATCCGTATCATTGGGGCCGCTGCCCAGCGTAATCAGCACGGAACGCTCCTGCAGCTCTGAGGGAACATCTACCAATGATACCGCAACTTCGCCTTTTCCCGCCGCATGGCAGGGCGGTGCCAGCGCCATGACAAACGGAACAAAAAACAAAATCGCCAGAACTCTTTTCATAAAGGCCTCCTTAAAATCCGGCATAGGTAAAGTAATGGCAACCGCGGCTCTCCATCCAGGCGTTGGACATGTTTACGCAGACGCCGTAGCCGTAACAGCATTCGATCCACGCACCGCCGCCAAGTGCCATCTGCACATGGCCTTGCTCTCCGTCAGCGGCATAGACGACTCGCAGATCGCCCGGCTGGACTTCGGCGGGGGAAATTGCCCGCAAGTCACCGGTGCGGCCATAGGCGGCTGTATTACCGGCTGAGAACGGCAAGCTCTGTGCCCAGTAGCAGTACTGCACAAAGCTGGAGCAGTCCAAATTCATCCCGACGCTGGCACTGCCGGGGCCGCCGCGCAGCGACGAGGGCTGCCCGTACACAAAATGACCTTGGCAGCTAATGGCAAAGGCTACGACCTGCCCGCGCGCAGTGTCGGGGTCAATGTTCAGTCCGGCCAGCAATGCCTGCAGTTCTTCAGCAGTCAAAGCGGAGCCTACCGAACGGCACTTGATACCGTCCGCAACGCCGTAAAGCGCCTCCCAGTCCATACGATACAGCAAGGACGCCCATTCCACGTTGCCATAAGTGTCCGCGCCGTTCTCGTACCAGCCCTTGAAGCCCGCCGCACCGGGCGGCAGCGTTACAGTTTTCGTAAAGCGGGCAGTGACCGCATTTCCGGCGTATTCATTGCCGTACTGGTCCTGCTTGATGACGGTACGTGTCAGCGTGCCGTCGTTACTGCTTGCGGCCAGCGCCTCCAGATTACCCGTGCCGCCGTCCACACCATTGGGGGCTTCGGTTCCCGGGTCAGCATAGCGGTCATAGCCGGTCAGGTAAATGGTGCAGTTCAGATCATAGTGGCCGTACTGGCCGTCGTGCAGTTCTCCGGGACACCATGGGATAGCGGTTGCGTTGGCAAAGGTCACGGTATAGTCCTGCGTCATGACCTCGTCGCCGTCGGTGGTCTCCACTGTAAAGGTGGCGGTGCGCTCGTTCGGAGCATAGAACCAATCATTCAGCTCGCCCTTGTAGAGATTCGCGCTTTCATCCAACACGATGCTGCCGGTGCAATCCTCTGCGGCAATTTTGCCGTCGACAACTTGGGTGTAGTTATCCGGAAGGGCACACAGCTCTGACTGGGTGGCCCCATCCGGGAAAATGACAGGAAAAAAGACGGTCACATCGTGTGTGCCGTCCTCGATCCATTCGGGGCGGCTGCCGCCTTCCTCGTGGTCGTCACTCCATTCCCATATTCCGTTGTGGTAGTGCCCGCATTCTTCGTTGCCTTGGGCACAGGTGTGCGTTTCGCATCGATACTCTGTGATGGTCACGGTCTCGCCCTCGCTGCGGTAGCCATTGACGCAGCCGCCATAGCTGATGCAGGAGTAGGGCACTGACTCCCGTGCAGTGATTTCCATGCCGTAGGCTGTCAGGGCGCGGCAATATTGGGTAAAAGGTACGTCGTCCGTAAAAGCCGCAAGCTCCTGTGAACTGGGCCAATCCTGCTGATAGTAGACCGCGGCTATCGAGATGATCTCTGCAGTGTCATTGTAGATGCCGTTGGCGTAGCTCCATGTGACGCCATGCTGCATATTGTTGCTGCGCTGGCCGGTCAGCGTGTCGTAGCCGTAGGGGTTGCCGTTGGGGTCAACATCGTTGCGAAAGGCCCTGCGAAGCTCATCAGTGGCAGCTTCATTGCGGTATGTATTGATGCTTTCGACAAGCTGCTGAATATCCTCCGGCCTGTCGGCACACAGCACGCTGGTCGTTGTAGCACCGCCCATTTGGCCTAGCAGCCCAATAATCAGCAACAATAGAACGATTGCGCCACAAATAAGCGCCGTCCTGCCGATAGAGGCAAGCGCTTTGACAGGATGGGCAAAGAACCGTGCAACCTTGATAACGCTATGACCGGCCTGAAAGCCTGTATTACTGATGATACCCGGCGCACGGTCAGCAAAATCATCCGCACTGGTCGAGAACGATTCTGCATAATGCAAGGCCGTCCGTGCGCCGGCAGAGCCGACGTGTACCGCAGAAGCCCCAAGCTCCATTCGCAGCACATCGCCGCCTGTGTGTAGGACCTCCTCGGTGGTGCGCGTGCCGTCCTGCACATCCTTGATGCCCTTCACGGCGTAGCTGCCCAGTATGCCGACGTCCTCCGCAGCAGTTCCGAGAAACGTCTCCTGCATAATCAGTTCCGCCGCCGCGCCGTGCACGCCGACATCCTGCGCAGCATCGGTGGCTAAGTCCTCCTGATAGCTGACCAGCCCGCTTGCACTCGTGATGCCGTGCGCTGCGGCTCTTGTGCCGCGCATGGCAGGGGAGCGGTAGCCGTTTGTCTGATGGTCGCGCAGCAGTTCGTAGTAGGCATTGCTGCGGCTGGCCCGGGGCGTGTTGGTACCGGTGATATATTTCCGGTTGCCTTCGGCGGGAGGTGATAAGCTTTCTGCTACATCATCGCTATCGTCTGAAATGGTGTCTTTCGTTTCACTTACATAATCGTCATTCGACAGTAGCGACTCGACTTGCTTTTCAGTGCTGTCCAGCAGTTCCTCGCCGTTTGATGCTTCATCTACCTGATTGTGCAGGCTTTCCGATATGTCAGTATCGGTATGAAATAAAGGTTTGTCGCTATAATTTTGCGTGAATAGTTCTGACATGGCAGACTCCGTGAGGTTGTTTTTAGAGATGTGCTGGTGTAAGCATAACGCATTAAGACTTTCGATTAGGAGATGTATCCATCAGCCTGAACAGCTCGGTATCCTTCGGGAAATCGTTGTTGAAGGGCACCACCGTCTTAGACACGATCAGCAGTCCGCTGCCGACCTCTGCATTCTCGATGTACCGCTTTTCCTCGTTGGAAATGTGCAGCAGCCGCGCCAGATCGTTGGCATCGTCGGGGGACTGGTTCAGCAGCTTGATATATCCGCAGTCGGACAGCATTCGGCGCGCGTCCTCGTTGTCCAGCACCGAACGCACGTGCTGGGTGATGGAGGTCAGAATCGCACCCCACTTGCGGGCGCGGCTGGACAGCTGAAAGTAAAAGTCCGTGCAGTCCTTGTTGCCCAGCAACTGCTGGAACTCGTCGGTAAACACCCATGTGCGGCGACCCAAGACGCGGTTGCGGGTAATGCGGTTCCAAACCTGATCCAGCACCGTCAGCATACCGATGGACTGCATCGACTTGCCCAGCTTGACCGTATTAAAGCAGATACAATGATTCTGCACGTTCACATTGGTCTGGTGGGCAAACAGGTCCATGGAGCCACTTACATATAGCTTCAACGCCGTAAGCAGTGGCTTGACTTCCTCTCCCTGCAGCGCAAGATTTCTATAAAAATCGTGCAGCGTTGGCATTTCCTCGCGCTTGGGATTTGCCATATAGCGCTGATAGGTCAGGCCGGCAGCTACATCAATAAAGGTTCGCTCCTGGGGCGACAATTCGGAGCTGTGCAGAATCAGCTGGCAGAAATTCTGCAAGAACTGACTTTTCAGTCGGATGGGGTCCTCATCGTCGCCGTAGTCCTCGGTAATGTCCATGGGGTTGATATGGGAGGGGCTGGACGCGGAAATGTCAATCACTACGCCACCCATGGCTGTAACGAGATGCGTGTACTCCTGTTCTGGGTCGATGAGAACAATATCATCATCTGGCCAGCGAAGCATGATATTGGTGACCATCTGCATTACGGAGAAAGACTTGCCGTAGCCCGTCATACCCAGTACCATACCGGCAGGGGCGGGCAGCAGTTTGCGGTTACACAGTATCAGATTCTTACTGCGGGCGTTGATGCCCTCGTACAATCCACCCGGCTGGAACAGCTCCTGTGTGGTGAACGGAACATAGATGGCCGTGCTGACGGTTTCCAGCGTGCGCTCCAACCCGAGCCATTTCTTGCCAAGCGGCAGCATACTGTTCATGGCGTTGCGCTGTTCATACAAAATGCTGTCAAAGCGGCAGGTCTGCTGCTGTACGGTGCTGCAAATGCGCCGCACGCGCTCGTCCAACTGCGCATTGGAATCGCCATAGGTGTGAATGAGGATGCAGACTTTGAAGATTTTTTGGTTTTTGGTTGTAATGTCATCCATCATCTGCTCTGTGTGGTGCATTTTGGATTTCAGATCATAGCTTACAGCTATGCTGGCAGGCATGTTTCGCTCGCGTGCTTTGGCAATGGCATCGTATTCTTCCTTGTGCATATAGGCAAGCTTTTTCTCAATTTCCTGGACAGCTTCTGCCTGGTCCATAGCGTCAACATGCATTGTGATGACGTGGTCAAAAGGAAGTTCGGACAGCATAGAGAACAAACCGTTCTTCATTTCCGGTGCTATGCCCCGCAGATACATTGTCTTGCCGATTTTGTCGCCAAACTGATAGCGGTCACGGTAGACGGCGCGCGAGTCATCGTGCTCCGGGTGCCAGTTGTAAGAGCTGGGTGAAATAAAATCCTTCGTAGTAAGGTCATCCTCAGCCAGCAGCCAGTCATAGGAAAAGCTCATTTCCTCACTGGGTCGCATGATACCTTGTAACAGGCTCAGGCGCTCAATGCCGGATAAGATGCGTGTACTGCTGCCCATACGTTTGAAGTGATCGGCAATATCTGCAGAACGGTTTTCCAGTTGCTCTTTCGCCTGCTGGTAATTTTCGGCGTGCAGGCTGAAGGTGACGTACTTCTCACGAATCAGGCCATTTTGACCGCGCAGTGCTTTTTCCGCCACGACTTGGTTCATCTCCTCGGCGTAGCGGTCACGGTCATCCCCGCACAGCGGCAGGAAGGTGTCGCTGCGAAACTGCTCCTCGTCCATGCTGCGGGTGACAAGGTTGATCTCCAGATGCAGCGAAGGATCGAAGTAGTTCAAAAACTCGCTGTATTTCGTAAAAATGTTCTTTTGCTCTTCCAACATAGCGATTTGAAAGTTCACATCGGTGAAAGCCATCGTCATCGAGAAAAGTCCCGGCTCCACCTCGCAGATGCCATCCTGCGACATACTCAGGTATTGCAGGCAGTCACTGGCTTTCTGTGGCGCTTTGCGTGCGGCAATGCGCTTTTTGGCATGCTGTTCGTCTTTCTTTAACTGCCTTGCGTGCTGCCGCCGTTCTTTGGCGGCTTTCCTTTTTTCTCGTTTTAACGATTTCTCCTGTGCGCGCAAAGACTCCAACACACTCGGTTCGATGGGCAAGTCGGCGTGCTTTTTGGGTAAAAACATAATTTTTCTCCTGACGGGGGCAGACTGCGACCTCGGCGGGGCCGCAGTACCATGCCCAGTAGATTTTTACAAGCTTTTCAAACGGATACCCGTTATGGCTGATAAAGCCCAGCCCAAGAAAGGGGAGAACTTCTACCATTACGATGTAGGAAACTAGCTGAATATCCAGCTGAAGCCATTGCAGACAAATGAAGCAGGTCGCTATGGCCAGCACGGCAGCGACACCAAAACAGGCCAGCTGACGCAGTGAAAGCCCGAGAAAGAATTTCTCGTGATATTCCGCGATTTCGAGATTGGTTTTTGTTGAGAGCATAGGTGAACTCCTCCATTAAATGGCGCTGGTGATGGCTTTGGTGAATCGTCCGCTCATAAACACGGCCACCAACAGAATAACGGATTTGCCCAGCATGGCCCAGGCCTGCTCGGTAATGTCACCGCCACTGCCCAATGAAGCTGTCAGGGCAGGGTAGAAGCCAATGACAAGATAGAGAACGGCCCCTTGCAGCGCCACCGCCATGTAGTTTTTCAGGAAGTTTACAGCAATACCATGTAGCTCCCGATAGCAGAGCGTGGCAATTGGCAGGGAGGCCAGGGCATTATAAACGTACAGCTCAATGAAGCGGGCCGCAACGATGGTATTAATCACAATGTTGACAAGACGTAGCATCCAGCTTACGACCATAAGCTCCATGGCCACAGGCATATTACCGATGCCGCCCGGCAGTGCGCTGATTGCGTTTTCGATGTCGACCTCGGTGTTGGCCTGTCCGCTGCCCACATAACCGGCTATGCCGTTTGTCACCGTGGCCGCTACCTCAAACATCGCATTTAGAATTTCCGTGGAGTGTAGGACAGCCCAGCGGCAAAGCGTGATTTTCAGCATGACCAGCGCCACCTGCTGAATCGTAAAAGCTGTGCTGCCGCCGTTCATGGCAATGGTTTGGGTGAAATTGTACAGCTCTAAAACCATAAAAAGTGCCAGAACGGTAAGGGCAATCGGCATGACCACGCCGGAGCTGATAGAATCTGCATAACCGGCCAAGGTGCTGTTCCAATCCGTCAAACTGCTGAGCAGACCGGAGTTCTGCCCCATAGCGTTTACGGTGGCCGAAATACCCGCCAGTTGGCTTCGTATCGTATCCTCAAAAATAGCGCATACCTCCCATCAGCTGACTGTCAATGTGCCAAAATAAGTGGCAACGGCAATGATAAGAACACCGCCTGCAATCGACCAGGCACCGCTGCTGATGCCGGGGCCGTTGTGGTCCTTGAGGTTCGTACCCAGCGTCACCGCGCCAAACAGTAGCAACAGGCCACCGGCAAAATTGACAACATTCGTGATAAGAGAAGTGATTGTAGATACCATTTCCATATGAGTTTCCTTCTTTCGGTTTATGTGTCAGACTCGTCATCGTCGAGTTCGATGTTGTTGATTTCCCGCACATTTTTCATAAAGGCTGCAAAGCTATTTTCTGCGCGCCTCTCGTAGTCGAAGGGATGATGCCCCTCTTTTTCTACCAATGCGTAATTAGGGTGCTTTTTAAGATCAAACTTGTAAGAGTAAAATGGCACAACACCGGAAATCATCAATAAGCAACGATTTCGCGGCATGGTGCGTATTTCTTCCGGTGTCATCAGATCACGGCTGGCTACCTGATAGTTCTTGGAAAAGGAGCCCTGTGCGCCGAGGTTCTCTGTGGTGTTCAGCACCTCGATGGTCCGTTTGCCCAGCTGTTTACCGAAGAACTCCAATGACTCCGGGTTATTGCCGCCACCCAGCACAAGCTCTGAATCGCAGTTTTCCAGAATCGTACCCCAGTCATCACCGTACTGAGATTTCAGCTGTGCGATTGACTGGTAAATCAGGGTACATCCGATATTACGACTGCGGATGGTGCTGATCAGAATCTGGAAGTCCGGAATCATGCCGATGTTCGGAAACTCATCTAAGAGAAACCGCACATGGCGAGGCAGGCAGTGATTCTCACGATTGTCTGCGGTATGCACAAGAATCTGAAAGCATTGCTGGAACATGACCGCTGCCAGAAAGTTATAGGCTGTGGTGGTGTCTGGTGTGACAACGAACAGCGCCACCTTTTTGTCGCTGGCCAGCTCTTCCAGATGAATTGTATCATCTTCGCAGATCTTCATGATGGAAGGAATATTGAACGCACTCATACGCATACCGAGAGATACATCAATACTCTGTGCAGTTTTGTCCGGTGCCATATGGTACAGTCCATATTGGCGCGCTGCGAATGACGCAGGCTTTTCCATAGCCAGGTCTTCGAATATATCGTCCAACTGGCTGCGCCCCTGTGGTCCGTAACGATGCTGCATCAGCACAAAAAGCTCCATCACGCTGTTCATATTGTGCATCTCAGGTGGCTGCTCAAAATATACATAGGCAAGCAGCGCTTCCAGCAGTGAAGTAGAGCCTTCTTCCCATATAGGGTCGGCTGTGTTTTTTTGTCTCGGGTCCTCTTTCATGTTTTTGATAAGATTCTTAGCAACAACCACAATGTCATCCGTATCATGGATGTACGCAAACGGATTGTAGTGGTCGGACTTGTCACGGTCCTTCAGGTTGAACACTTTCACATCATACCCTTGCGATACCAGAACATTTCCGTAGGTGTCAAGCAGTTCGCCCTTCGGATCACTGAGTACATAATTGCTGTTAAACTGCAGCAGCTGCGGGCCGGCTACGCTGTAGCTCTTACCGGAGCCGGACGGGCCGAACACAATGACGTTTTTGTTGCGGTTGTAGTTGTTCTCCGCTGTTACCGGCATCTTCATGGCAAGGCTCAGGGACTCTGTGGCCGTAAGGGGGATATTCTCGCTTGCCTTTTCATGGAGAAATGGCGCAATGTCCGCCGCTGTGCCCCAGCGGGCACTGCCGTACTCCTTCTGCGGCACTAGCCGGTGACCGCTGTACTTTATGCAGAGGTAAGCAAGACCCGCTAGCAGAATAGCCCCAACACCGCAGCCTACAGGAATCGGCGCAGAAGATAGCTGCAAGGGATGCAGTACAATTTTGCTAAGATTTACCGCAGCGGCCAGCCTTTGCGTGACCGTTCCGGCAGCCGATACATAGAGAACCCCAACTCGGTTACCCAGCCAAAAGCAGCCCAGGCTTGCAGTAAGACAGATCAAAATTTGCTTTGTGCGCTGTTCCTTCATAGCCGCTCACCTCGCTCCTGCGCCGGCGGCGGGCGGTGCTGGTTCAGCTCCTTCGTGCGCTGCATAGCCCGTTCGGACAACTCCTGCAGCAGGCTGGTGGGCCGTTCCCTGCCGCGCGCAGCAATGCAGTTTTCAATAGCGGTCTGGATGCGGTCCACGTCCTGCCCCTTGAACCACAGGTTCAACTGCCCGGTGTCCTTGTCCTTGGTAATGGAAAAGTCCACCGAGTATTCCTTGAGCTGCCGCCTGACATAGGGCAGCGTTTTGTCGTTCAGTTCCACCGAAGCGAGAGCCTGCGACTGTCGGTTCAGTGATTGAATTGATTGCTGCCCATACTGCCGCGCTTGCAGCATACTGGCAACCGCCTGCAATATTCCAAAGATGCCCTGCCCGGCAAGCTTGGCTGCATTGATTTGCACCCGGATGGCCGTTTCTTCTACCATACGGTATCACCTTCGCTTTCTCCGTAATAAAATTTCAGCCTCACCACGGCAGCGGAGCGCCGGTGCGTCGGGCGTATGCTTCGATTCTTTTTCCCAACCTGTATTGCTGCAAGCGGTCCGGCAGGCTGTATTCCAGTGTGCGGACTTTTACATGGTGCTTCATTGCGCACTTGAAAAAGACGTACAGGTACCGCTCCTTGCCGCTGATCTGCCGCATACGGCAGACATACACGCAGTCGACCTTGCCGTCCTTAATACTGCGCAGCATACTCTGATACCCATCGCGCAGCGGGCCGTGCCCTTTATAATCGATGCTGCCGCCGACTACCGTGCAGCCGTCGTCACCGACCTGCCTGCAGCAGGCATCGTAGCTCGCGCGGGTCGCTGCGCAGTCACCGGGAATACGCGCATACACCCATGCACGGGGCAACTTTTCTTGATTGGGCATTATCTCTCTACCTCCAGCTCTTGGTCATAAAAGCTCAATTGCTCGCCTTCTAAGCGGAACCGCAGGTCCAGCTCGGCAAATGTGAAATTCCGATTGAAGCGTTCTGTTGCCTTATTTGGTGTGTCCTGCAATTCCAGCATCAGCTGCCACAAGTCAGGATGCGCCCGGTACAGATGGCGCAGCTCGGTCATGGACGCATTGGGACAGAACCAGCACCCGCCGCGGTGGCTGTGCTCATACAGTGGCGACAGCAGCCCCTCCTGCCTGCACATGGCAAACGCATCCTGCTCTGTCACGCCGTACTTTGCCATAAGAGATACCTGGTCAGGTTTTAGCCGCTCCAGTCTGGTCGGCTCATCCGCGGCAATCCCTAAATAGGAAACTGTACCCAGCGGCAAACTCTTTTTATAGGCTTCCAGTGGCGGAACCTTGCAATCTCGTTGAATTGCACAGCGCCCAGCCAGCGGAAAAGCGGCAAGCTTTCCCTGTGCATTGCCGCGGCTCACCACATGGTAAAAGCAATCCAGATACGTCTTTTCAGCGTGCAAAACCCTTGTGGGGATGCCGCGCTTTTCAAAGTACGGAATTGCTGTCTCATAGATAAACCGCGCATGCTCGGGCAGTTCGCCGGAAATCTCCTTGCTGAACATGACCTCTGTGTATATGATTTCGTCCAGCGGTTCGCCATGCTGCAGGGCCAGCAGCGCTGTGGCATTGCTGTCTTTGCCGAAGCTCGAACAGATTATATGTTTCATGTCATTCACCAATAAAAATAGGGCGGCCCGCGAGAGTCGCCCATACCATGTACGTGTTTCATAAATTTTTAGTGCTCGCTCTCATCCGGTTTGGATTTTCGGCGCTTGTATGCAAAAATTCCGAAACCGACGATAGACCCAAACACCGCTGCCGAAAGCAGCGCAAAGGGGAATACATCGCCCGTTTGAGGAATGACCGGCATCGGCGCAGGCGTTGCCGTGGGTGTGCTTGCCGGTGCAGGAGAAGGCGCAGGCGTGCTATTCGGCGTCGGCTGCGGCGTATTGCTCGGGGTATCCTCATGCGGTGTTTCCTCGGGGATGCGTGCATCCTTCATAACAACAGTCTGAAGCTCACCGGTGGGCAGCACGGTAAAGGCAATGCTTTCCGCAAGCTGATAGCCATTGGGGGCGGTGATCTCCGTCAGCGTGTACTCTCCGGCAGGCAGCTTTTCAATATAGTGGGGCTTGTCCTCGGAAACCCACTGTGCAACCGTGTTGTCGTCCTTATCCTTGATGACCAGCTCAGCGCCGGGCAGCTCTTTATCTGTGGCAATGTCAACCTTGGAGATTTGTACTTTGGTAATGTCATCACGCATGATCACCGTGGCATCGTCCAGCAGCTCCCATTCCTCCCAGGGAATGATCCAGAGCTTCTTTTTATCCTTCAGATAGTAGACGTCTGCCTCGTCCAGTGCGTGGCCGTCAGCATCCGTTTTGCGCTCCAGTCGGAAAACAATGTCATCCGCAACGGCATACCCATCAGCAGGACGCTTTTCTGTCAACGTGTATTCTTCGTCAAAATGCAGCCCCGTCACACGGTGCGGCGTATCGGTAGATACCCAGGTGTCAACGATGTTGTCCTTTGCATCCTTGATGATCAGCGTCGCACCGGGCAGTTCCTCGTCGTTTGTCAAATCTCGCTTACTCACCCACATTTCAGTAGGCTTGTTGGGGCAGGTGCTGTCCAGCACCTGCAGGATTTCGCCGTCATAGGTGAAGATGACATCCATCTCTGCATCGTTGAGATAGTATCCCAGCGGGGCGCGCAGCTCGCGGATAAAGTAATTGCCGCTGTTGGTCGAGGCATCCAACCGGTCACTCTGGCCGTACCACTCGCCGCGGATGGGAACATCGCAGTTGAAATAGGTGTAGCCATCCGCAACAGTCTCGGGACTGGTGGAAATCAAATCACCGGCAGAGAACAGCTTATTACCGTCCACGTCGTAGATGTCATCGCGGGTGTACAGGTTGAACACAGCACCGACCAGATAGTTGTCGGTTTCCTGATTGATCTTGTACACACCCACGCGGGCATGCTCACGGTCATTATAGAAACCAAGAGTCTGCTGCTCAGCCAGTTCCGCAGAGGTTTCCGATGCGCGTATAACATCAAAATGCTGCTCATCATCTCCATTTTTGACGATGCTCTTTGCCATGACTACATCGTTCAGCTGATTATCCCAGACAAATGTCACATCGTAGCTGTCTGTCGTGCCTATATACCCATAGGGCGGCTTGGTTTCCTCCACATGGTAGCTGCCCAGCGGCAGGGTAATACTGACCTCGCCGAGCGTGCCGTCGTGGATAACCGACAGAAAATCATAGGTCGCCTTGGTGCGGGACGGTGCAAACACAGCAGTGTCTGCACTGCCATCACCGGTGGTAACAACCGCTACCACGTCGCCCTTGGCATACCAGAGCGTGCGGCTGCCGTTGGCATCCAGCTGGCGGTCCTGCGTGTAAATGTCCTCGGCAGCCGTAATGGTGTATTCCGCACCGGCCAGCGGGCGCAGCGTATAGGCAAAGTCGGAATCGGCCTCGCCGGTCATCCAGGGGTCAATCAAATCGTTGGTTTCGATCATTCCTGTCAAGGCATTGCCGGTCTTACGGATGGTCAGCTTGCCCAGCGTTTCCTCATTCCAGTAGTTCTCACCAATGACAAGCGTATCCATGCTGTTTTCATTGTTATCACCGGTGGCCTTGTAGATGCGGTCCGTGGAAATATCGAAATCGATATAGTAGTTGCCGCTGTCAGCCCATTCGTTGTAGAAGCCGTCCGGGCCGACTGTTTCCACAATGCGGTATTTGCCCAGCGGCAGCTTTTCAGGCAGGGTAAGGATACCCTCCGCGTTGGTGTAGAAGGTGTCCACGTTCTTGGTCAGGTGCCCGTTTACCGTGTCCGTCATCGTGACCAGCCTGGGCTTGCCATTTTCCAGCCGATAGTTGCCGTTGTCATCCAGCCAGTAGATCTGGAAGGCTGTGTTTGGCAGCAGGACCGGTTTGCCGGTTTCCGTATCGAGTTTCGTGATTTTTAAATACACTTCAATCTCCTCATCCAGTACCGTAAATTTCTGATAGGAATCCGATGCTTTCATCACACTGTCCTTCGGCGTGGCCGTTGCGCCCCAAGGGTTGTTGTCCTGCTCGGGGTCGATGCTGACCAGGAACGGCTCTGCCTGGAACAGGTCGCGCGGAGTGGTCGTCTCCACGACCAGGTATGTGCCGTAGGGCAGCCCTTGCACACGGATACAGCCGGAGTCATTGCTGAAGATTTCGGCCAGCTGATACTCATTGGCACGCCCCGTGGACTGCCAGCCATCACCCTTGCCGTTCTTGTTGTCGCCCGCCGCGGTCAGCGTTTTGTTGTAGGCGGCAATTTCGTCGGCGTTGACCTCGTAGGTCTTGGCAATGGCCTGTGTCTCACCGGAGAAATCCCACTTGGGGTGCTCGTTGTCGTATTCCTTGTTGATGTAGGCATCCAGAATGCTTTGCAGAGTGTAGCTTCCGGTGCGGGTCTGGTCAAACTGCTCGACCTTGGACAAGTCGGACACAAGATAGAAGGTGAACCCAGCGCCCTCCAGCTCCAGCCCATTGGACTGCCCGCTGGAGGAGACGACCTTGCTGATCTCCACGTTGCCCTTGGCGATCTGATCCTGACTTTCGGTCAGGCCGCTGTCCTTATGGATGTGGTAGTTGCCGTTGTAGGCCGCGGTATCACTGGCAAAGGTGGTTTTCTCCACATACCAGCCCTCATCTGCATAGCTGGGCGTGATGTAGTAGTTGTGCTCGTCGCAGAGATACCCGGGCGCATAGGACAAGTAATAGGCATCGTAGGTCCAGGTGCCGTCCAGAGCCTTGCTCTTGGAGATGGTGCTGAACTGGTTCTTGTATACCCAATCTGTATACTGCCCGTTGCTGGCTGCCAGCGCGGCAACCTGCCCGGTAGCTGCCTTGGTGCGGCTGTCCACCGTAGGATAGGTGCCGGAAACAGCAAGAGCGCCCTCACGCAGCGGAATGACCGTGCCGGTGGAGCGCT
>OGXR01000148.1_pt1 | contig 53079 bp, 40 predicted proteins | sample 1576331 | NCBI WGS metagenome assembly OGXR01 (sample SAMEA3541473, study PRJEB24748) | human gut metagenome | biome: human gut; feature: human-associated habitat; material: faeces | place: China | collected 2012 | reverse complement strand
GGTTTCTTAACTATACCTGTTATAGTTTTTTTTCTATTATTTTCTTTTTTAGATTTAGTTTCAGGTAATTTATCAATATTATTATTTGATGACTTGATATTTTCTATTTTGGAAATATTTTCAGTTGTTAAATCTTTTTTTAGTTCAGGTTTAGGTTTAGGGACATTGTTTTTTTTCTGATTATTATTAGAAGAAGTTTTAATAATCTTACATTTTGATACATCTGCCCCGCAATATTTACATATTTTTGCTTTATTAACTACATGTTTTTTGCACTTCTTACATACTTTCATGTTAACATCCCTTCCTTTAATTGTCCTTTTTCCCATTAGATAGCAAGATTATACCATAAAAATGTGATTTATACAATAAATAATATGAATAATTTAGATAAAAAATGTGATTTTAAAAAAACTAGTATTGCTTAGTAATACCAGTTTTAATAGATTAAGACTAAAGTTCCTATCGAAACACTGTTAAATAATTGTCTAGCTTTGTTATATGGCATATTAACACAGCCATGGGAACCTTTAGTTTCATAGACATCACCACCAAACTCACTAAGCCAGGTGGCATCATGAAGCCCAGATTGAGATGCATAATCAAAAAGCATCCAATAATCTACCCAACATCTATAATCTGCTCCCACTAGGTAGGTGCCTGCTACTTTATCACTTATTCTAAATTTACCAGTTAAAGTATCCCATACTCCTTTTCTACCACTTACAATATCTGTTGATAGGGATAACTTTCCATTTTTATAATACCACAATTTTTGTTCTTTTATTGATATAAAAATATAATTATCTTCGTCAATATCACTTTGGTCTCCAACTTGGATAAATCTTTCAACTGCTGTGAAGTTTCCTGATGAATCGGAAATATTATAAGTTAATTTATAGACACCAGCTTTTTTAGTATTGACAGTTCCACTTACGTAAACTTTACTTGTCAAGTCTCCTTCATAATTGTCATAGGCTGTAAAACCTGGCTCTTTATAAGTGCCATTTAGTTTTATAACTATACGACTTTTGCCTTTTAAAGTAATGGTTGGCTTCTTATTGTCAACTACTTTTACTACTCTTATTTTAGTAATTTTATTAGATGATGAATCTGTTACTGTATAGTAAAGTTTATAAGTTCCTAGTTTTTTAGTATTGACAGTTCCTGTTCTTTTAACTTTATCTGTTAAATTGCCATCATAATTATCTGTAGCAACATATCCTGGTTCTTTATAAGCTTTTCCATAGCTTATTTTGTAAGGGGCTGAACCTTTTAATTTTAAAGTTGGCTTTTCACCATCTCTTACTTTGACAAGACGGGTTATTTCTTGTTTTTTATAACCTTTAGTATTAGTAATAATATAAGTTAAAGTATAATCTCCTACTTTGGTTGTATCTACTTTTCCTTCTACTTCAACATTGGATGAAACATCGGTTGCTCCTAGAAGGGCTACTACGCCAGGATCTTCATACTTTTCATTTAAAGAGATTGTCATTTCTTTGTTACCCTTTAAAGATATTTCTGGCTCTACTAGATAAGAATATGAAAAATAGCCAATAAAGCATAGTATTGAAGCTATAAATACAATCAATAAACAAATTTTTTCTAATTTACTAAATCTTTTATTTTTCATATTATCACTCTATCAACAGTATAACATTAAATTTTAAAAAGCTAAAGTCTAGTTTAGTTGTTGACGAAAAGTTGACAGTATTATTACTTTTTGCGTTTACTATGCGCAAATTGTATCGTTTTTTCTTATTTTTATTGAAAAAATATAAATATTGATGTATCCTTATATTAAGAAATGGTTATTTTGTCTATTTTTGGCTAAAGTTATAATTAAATTATTATGTTAAAGAACTCGCTAGTACAGGAGTTTTTAAATATATAAAATAAGGAGTGAAATTATGAGTTTTGAAGAAAAATTAAAAAACTACGTATCAAGAATCGAAAGTATTAAAAATAATATCCAAACAGAGGAAGCTACTAAAACATCTCTAATAATGCCTTTTTTTCAAATGTTAGGATATGATGTTTTTAATCCTAATGAATTTATTCCAGAATTTATAGCAGATATTGGCATTAAAAAGGGAGAAAAAGTTGACTATGCTATTGTGCTTAATGATGAAGTAGTTATGCTAATTGAAGCAAAACCGATAAGTGAAAAATTAGAAAAACATAGTAGTCAATTATTTAGATATTTTGGTACTTCAAAAGCTAAATTTGCCATTTTAACTAATGGTAATAATTATAAGTTCTACACTGATTTAGAAAAAACAAATGTTATGGACTCTGTTCCTTTTTTGGATGTAAATATTGATGATTTATCAGATTCAGAAATACAAGAACTTAAAAAATTTCAAAAAGATAATTTTGATATTAATGAAATATTTTCAACGGCTTCTAACTTAAAATATTTAAATCAAATAAAAAAAGTATTAAAAGAAGAGTTTGCAAATCCTTCTGATGAACTTGTAAAATTAATTTTAAATCAAGGTATATATGAAGGAGTAAAAACTTCTACTATAATTGAAAAATATAAACCAATTATAAAAAGAGCTTTTAATTCATATTTAAATGAGCTTGTAAATAGTAGACTGCAAAATGCTATTAATAAAGAAGAAACAATTGACGAACCAGAAAATATTCCAAGAGAGGAAAAAATTATAACTACTTCTGATGAAATTCAATCATATTATATTGTTAAATCAATTTTATCAGAATATTGTTCTCCAAAAAAAATATATTATAAAGATACCGAAAGCTATTTTGGAATTTTATATGATAATAAAGTTACAAAATGGATATGCAGAGTGTATTTAAAAGAATCTGTTAAATATATTATTATCCCTAATAAAGATAAAAAAGATATCAGATATGAACTTACTAATATAGAGGATATTTATGAACTTAAAGATTATTTAATTGAAAGATTATCAGTATTTGAAAATATTGTTATTAACTCTTAAAAAATAAAAGTCAGTATGATCTGACTTTTATTTTGCATGTAAAAAATCCTTGATTTAAGGATTTATTTTTTATATGGCGGAGTAGGAGGGATTTGAACCCTCGCGCCAGTTACCCGACCTACACCCTTAGCAGGGGCGCCTCTTCAGCCTCTTGAGTACTACTCCAGATTCCATGAATGCGAGCCCTAAACCATATATGTTTAACTCTTAATATGAAATTCTGCGTCAAACGCATTTATTATTTTAACAAAGCCCCCTGATATTGTCAAGGGGCTTTTATTTAATATTTATACATTATTATTTATACTCTACTGTATTCTTTTATAGCTGTTTCATACAGGTTGTTTCCCTCACTGTCAATTACTACAATTACAGGAAGGTTTTCCACTTCAAGTTCTCTTATAGCCTCTGTTCCTAAGTCATCATAAGCAATGACTGTGGATTTCTTAATACATTTACTAAGAATTGCTCCTGCTCCTCCTACTGCTGCAAAGTACACTGCACCATTTCTTACGATTCCATCAATTACTGCCTGTGAACGCTTTCCCTTTCCTATCATTCCCTTAAGTCCTAAATCAAGAAGGTCTGGTGCATATTTATCCATACGGCTTGCTGTTGTCGGACCTGCTGAACCTATTGGTCTTCCTTCTCTTGCCGGAGATGGTCCCATGTAATATATTATATTATTCTTCATGTCTATTGGAAGTGGCTGTCCTGCTGACAGAGCCTCTGCCATTCTCTTATGTGCTGCATCTCTTGCTGTATATATTGTTCCTGTTATGTATACATAATCTCCTGAGTGAAGACTCTTTGCATCCTCATCACTTATTGGTGCATTAATATATTTATCCATGATTAGCCTCCCTGATTATATTACCCTGTGTGAATGTCTGTTTACATGACAGCAAATGTTTACTGCTACCGGAAGCCCTGCAATATGTGTAGGATATGTTTCTATGTTAATTGCAAGTGCTGTCTGTGTTCCTCCAAGTCCACCAGGACCTATTCCTAACTTATTGATTTTCTCAAGCATTTCTTTCTCTAAGTCACGGACATATTCAACTGGTGATTCTTCATTCAAATCTCTTGTTAATGCCTTCTTTGCAAGATAAGCACATTTTTCAAATGTTCCTCCGATTCCGACACCTACTACCATCGGAGGACAGGCGTTAGGACCTGCATCCTTTACTGCTGTAAGTATTGCTTCCTTGACACCTTCTATTCCATCTGCTGGCTTTAACATGAATACTCTGCTCATATTCTCGCTTCCGAAGCCCTTAGGTGCAACTGTTATGTCGACTCTGTCTCCTGGAACTATGTTAAAATGTATTACTGCCGGAGTGTTGTCTTTGGTATTCTCTCTGTAGATAGGATCTTTTACAACTGACTTTCTTAAATATCCATCAACATATCCTCTTCTTACTCCCTCGTTAATTGCATCTGTGATATCTCCTCCTGTAAGATGAACATCCTGACCAACATTAATGAATACTACTGCCATTCCTGTATCCTGGCATATAGGTATCATATCCTCTCCTGCAATCTTTAAGTTTTCTTCAAGCTGTCCAAGAACCTGCTTTCCAAGCGCAGACTCTTCGTTTTTTACTGCTTTTTCAAAAACATTCTTCATATCATCTGTGAGAAAATGATTTGCCTCTATGCACATTTCTTTAATGTTGTCTGTTATTATTGATACATTAACCTCTCTCATTCCCAATTCCCTTCTTGTGTTTTAATTATTAATTAATCCTGTAAATACTAAAAACCTTTTTAATTCTTCACGCCAGAATTTCCATTCATGTCCGATTTGTTCAATCTCATCATATACATAATTGTATTCAATATGGCTCATGAAATAATCTCGCAATATATGATTCTTGTCTATCCATGGATCAAGTTCTCCGCAGGCATGATATATTTCAGGTTTTACACTTTTCTGCTCTATTAATCTGTCTGCCTGATATGTGATTCCATATTCTGTTTTATGCAGGTCTCCATCACCATAAAGCTCTATTCTTCTTATTGACTTTTCACTTCCATCATTAAGAAATTCTGAATCAGCTTTGTCACCTGCTGAAAATGCTCCTACAGTTCCATATTTTTCAGGATATCTGAGTGCAATATGAAGACATCCGTATCCACCATTAGAAAATCCTGATACGTAATTATTCTCTCTTTTATCAGAAAGACATGGAAACATATTCATAATTATATTGAATAATTCTTTTCCAACATATGACTCATACTTATCTCCAATATTCATATTAACATAGCATGAATTCTGCACATTTGGAAGTACTGCTGCAAACCTGCCCTCATCAACATATTCAGCTATTGGTGAATGATACAGCCATACAGTATTATCACCACTGCTTCCATGATATAACCATAATACAGGAAGCTTCTCATCATTTTTCATATCTGATGGGAGAATAACTGTGCATTCCATATTACGCTTAAGATATATAGAAAAATGATTAATATTCATTACTGTTGCCATATATATCCTCCATCCTGTACGACTGGTCTTTTATTATATTAACTGTCTCATGTATGCATTTATCCCAGAAAATAAAATCATGACTGCCGGCAGTTTCATAATAATTCACTTTAAGTCCTGAATCTAATGCATATTTATTCCATTGTCTGCTCATTGGAAGTATCTGATCATATAATCCACATCTAATGTAAAATTCCGGATAATTTTCCACATTTGTCTTGAAATTATCCTCTTTTAGACAGTTCATTATATCAAATCGGTTATCTGATAATTTTTCTCTGTCTCCAAATATCTGATATGTATTTATTCCCTGTGGATTGTCAAATCTTTTCTCTATATCAAGCAGTCCTGAATATGAGAACACCTTGACATATACATCAGGCTTAATAAGTGCAGCATGTACTGCTCCATATCCACCCATTGACATTCCTGCTATGTAACGGTCTTTTCTGTCACATGATAATCCAAACCAGTTAGTACAGGTTTCTATAAGTTCTTCTGTTAAAAATGTAAAATATTTTCTTCCATGTACATTATCAACATAACATTTGTTATCACCTGAAATCATTATGACCGCTATATCAGTATTATCTACATAATCTGCCACTCTGGATTTCGTAATCCATGTTGTATAATCTCCTCCCATTCCATGAAGAAGATATAAAGTCTTATAACTGCCTCTTCCCTGAGGAATAATTGCATTAATCATAACGGGCATACCAAGTGTTTTTGATTCATAATTAATATTAATTAAAGCCATGTTATCTCCTGCTAAAAAGGAAACCGTCACATATATAAATGTGGCAGTTTCCTTAAGATTAATCTTCAGATTCTACTGTTTTATCTGTGTCTTCTTCAAAGCCCTCTGCATCCTTACCATCTTCATCAGCAGGCTGCTTCCTTACTTTGGCAATTGTTGCTACTTTAATTCCTTCATCAAGGTTAATAAGTTTAACACCTGATGTTATTCTTCCAAGATTAGATATATCTGAACACTGAAGTCTGATTATAATTCCTTCTGTTGTAATAAGCATTACTTCTCTTGAATCATCTACAGCCTTAGCTCCTACGACATTACCTGTCTTTTCTGTTATCTTGTAACATTTGACACCTTTACCACCACGATGCTGAACTGTATACTCGTCAATGTCTGTTCTCTTACCCATACCATTTTCAGAAACTATAAGCATAGTATCTCCCTGGGTACTTACCTGAACACCAACAACTTCATCCTCATCCATAAGACTCATACCTATAACACCCATTGCTGAACGTCCCGTAGGTCTTACATCTGTTTCCTTAAATCTTATACACTGTCCAAGCATTGTTACCATAAGAATCTCTGCCTGATCATCTGTAAGTTTAACTTCTATAAGTTCATCATCTTCTCTTAAGTTAATTGCCTGGATTCCTGTCTTTCTTATATTGGCAAAATCTTTAACAGGTGTCTTTTTAACTATACCCTTCTTAGTTGCCATAAACAGGTAATCTGTATCCTGAAGTGTATCAATTTTAACAGGAACTACTGCTGTGATTGTCTCACCCAGTGCTAACTGTAAAAGATTAATTATTGCAGTTCCTCTTGAAGTTCTTGATGCTTCAGGAATTTCATAAGCCTTTAACTTATAAGCTCGTCCTGTGTTAGTAAAAAATGTAAGTACATGATGTGATGTTGTCATGAATAAATCTTTGATATAATCATCATCAATTGTCTGCATTCCCTTTATTCCCTTACCACCACGATGCTGGCTCTTAAAGTTATCAGGTGTCATTCTCTTTACATAACCCAAGTTAGTTCTTGCAATAACACATGGTTCATCTGGAATAAGGTCTTCCATTGAAATATCGTATTCATCATATCCGATAGAAGTTCTTCTGTCATCACCATACTTGTCTGCTATCTCTGAAATTTCAGTCTTGATAACTCCAAGAAGCAACTTCTTATCTGCAAGAATTGCCTTGTATTCTTTAATCTTTTCATGAAGTTCCTTCAATTCAGCTTCAAGCTTGCTTCTTTCCAGACCGGTCAGAGCTCTCAGACGCATATCTACGATAGCCTGTGCCTGTGCTTCTGAAAGTGCAAATTCAGCAATTAAGCTTTCCTTGGCAATCTGTACATTTGCAGAACCTCTGATTATTGATATAACTCTGTCGATATTATCTAAAGCAATCATTAAGCCCTCTAAAATGTGGGCTCTTTCTTCTGCCTTATTAAGATCAAACTTTGTTCTTCTGGTAACAACTTCTTCCTGATGAAGAAGGTAATACTTTAACATGTCATACAGGTTAAGTACCTTTGGCTGGTTATCTACTAATGCAAGCATAATTACACCAAATGTATCCTGTAACTGTGTGTGTTTGTATAACTGGTTAAGTATTATGTTAGGATTGACATCTCTTCTTAACTCAATGGCAATTCTCATACCTTCTCTGTCAGATTCATCTCTTAAATCAGTGATTCCATCAATCTTCTTATCTCTTACAAGCTCTGCTATTTTCTCGATAAGCTTTGCTTTATTAACCATGTATGGAAGTTCTGTAACTACAATTCTGTTCTTACCATTATTCATCGGTTCAATATTAGTTACAGCTCTTACCTTTATCTTGGCTCTTCCTGTACGGTAAGCCTCTTCAATTCCCAACTTTCCAATGATTGTTCCACCTGTAGGGAAATCAGGACCTTTAACTATATCAAGAATTTCCTCAATTGTTGTGTCTCTGTCTTCTTCCACCTTATTGTCAATCATCTTTACAACAGCACCTATAACTTCTCTTAAGTTATGAGGTGGAATATTAGTAGCCATACCTACGGCAATACCTGATGTACCATTACATAACAGGTTAGGATATCTTGATGGAAGTACTGTAGGTTCTTTTTCTGTTTCATCAAAGTTAGGTATGAAATCTACAGTATCTTTGTTAAGATCTCTTGTCATCTCCATAGATATCTTACTGAGTCTAGCCTCTGTATATCGCATAGCGGCTGCACCATCACCATCGACTGAACCAAAGTTACCATGTCCGTCAACAAGTGGATATCTTGTATTGAAATCCTGAGCCAGCTTTACTAATGCCTCATAAATTGATGAATCACCATGTGGGTGATATTTACCCATTGTATCACCAACGATACGGGCACATTTTCTATGTGGCTTATCAGGACCGTTGTTAAGTTCTATCATTGAATATAGAATTCTTCTCTGTACCGGCTTAAGACCATCTCTTACATCCGGAAGTGCTCTGGAAGCGATAACGCTCATGGCATAATCTATATAATAGTTTTCCATGGTTTTCTGCATATCGACTTCTTGAACTTTATCAAAGATATGTTCATCCATTATTATAATTCCTTTCCGTGAAGTTATTAATTAACGCAATGTATAAATCTGGAATACGCCATGCGTAAATCCTAATCACGCGCATTCGTAAAATCTGACGATTTTACGAATGGTGCTAGTCGCACCATACAAGACAACATCACAATATTATTTAGCGTGCAAGCACGCACATAATATTCCGATATTGTCTTATGCGCTGCTTGTTAAATATCCAAATTCTTTACAAACTTAGCATTTGCTTCTATGAAATCTCTTCTTGGCTCTACCTTGTCACCCATAAGTGTTGAGAATGTTACATCAAGTTCTGAATCATCATCTTCATTCATATTAACTCTTAATAATACTCTCTTGTGTGGGTCCATTGTTGTTTCCCATAACTGCTCTGCGTCCATCTCACCAAGTCCCTTATAACGCTGGACTTTATTATTCTGGTCTCTTCCAATCTCAGTCATGATTGCATTAAGCTCATCATCATTATAGGCATACCACACTTTTTTATTCTTCTCAACTTTATAAAGTGGTGGCTGTGCAAGATATACATGGCCTTCTCTTATAAGATCGGGCATGAATCTGTACAGGAATGTGAGAAGAAGTGTTGCAATATGTGCACCATCTACATCGGCATCTGTCATAATAATAATCTTGTGATAACGAAGCTTGCTTATATCAAAATCTTCATGAATACCTGTACCAAATGCAGTAATCATCGCTTTAATCTCTGCATTTCCAAGTATTCTGTCAAGTCTTGCTTTCTCAACGTTAAGAATCTTACCACGAAGTGGAAGGATTGCCTGTGTAGCACGGCTTCTTGCAGTCTTTGCAGAACCACCGGCTGAATCTCCCTCAACAATATATATCTCACAATTCTTAGGATCTTTATCTGAACAATCAGCTAACTTGCCAGGAAGTGAAGTGCTCTCAAGTGCAGTCTTTCTTCTTGTTAAGTCTCTTGCTTTTCTTGCAGCTTCTCTCGCTCGCTGTGCAAGCAACGATTTTTCACATATAGATTTTGCAACTGCAGGATTCTGCTCAAGGAAGTAAGTAAGCTGTTCACTTACTATACTGTCAACTGCTCCCCTTGCAACTGTATTACCAAGCTTCTGCTTAGTCTGTCCTTCAAACTGTGGATCTTCAATCTTAACAGATACGATTGCTGTAAGACCTTCTCTTATATCATCACCTGAAAGTCCCTGATCACTATCCTTAAGAATCTTATTCTTTCTTGCATAATCATTAAAAGTCTTAGTCAGTGAATTTCTGAAACCAGTCAGATGTGTACCACCTTCAGGTGTCTTAATATTATTAACAAATGAATCGACAACCTCATTGTATCCATCATTATGCTGGAATGCTACTTCAACCTGAACATTGTCTTTCACACCTTCACAATAAATAATCTGGCTGTATAAAGGTTCTTTACTCTTATTAAGATACTGAACAAATTCCTTGATACCACCCTCATAATGGAATACTTTCTGCTGCTCAAGACCTTCTCTTAAATCTGTAAGAGTAATCTTGATTCCCTTAGTAAGAAATGCCATTTCTCTTAATCTGTGCATAAGAATATCAAATTCAAATACAGTTGTTTCCTGAAAAATCTCTGAATCAGGAAGAAAAGTAACCTGAGTTCCTGTATCCTCAATATCGCAGTCACCTACTATCTTAAGGTCATAACATATCTTTCCTCTTTCGTATCTCTGCTGATAAATGTGTCCATTTCTCTTTACCTGAACTTCAAGCCATTCAGACAAAGCATTAACTACTGATGCACCAACACCGTGAAGTCCTCCTGACACCTTATATCCTCCACCACCGAATTTACCCCCGGCATGAAGAACGGTATATACAACTTCAATGGCAGGTCTTCCTGTCTTATGATTAATATCAACAGGTACACCTCTACCATTATCAATTACAGTGATAGAGTTATCTTTATTAATCATAACCTCAATATGTGTACAAAAACCTGCTAAAGCTTCGTCAATTGCATTATCAACTATCTCATACACAAGATGATGAAGTCCTCTTCCTGATGTACTTCCAATATACATACCAGGTCTTTTTCTTACAGCTTCAAGACCTTCGAGTACCTGAATCTGGTCTCCACCATAATTCTTCTCTGCATTCTGATCTGCCACTTTAATTCCTCCTTGTTTTACAAAGCAAAATGTAATTAATTCTCATTAACTACATGACCATCTGTTACTTTAAATATTTTGTTGATATTCATTCTGTTATTAATAAATTCTTCAAGTCCGGTGCATGTAACAATCGTTTGTATATCTCCAATGCTGTTTATCAGAAAATTCTGTCTGTTACTGTCTAACTCAGACAAAACATCATCAAGAAGAAGTACCGGAGTATCTTTAATTACAAGTTTCACAAGTTCAATCTCAGATAACTTAAGTGAAAGTGCAGCTGTTCTTTGTTGTCCCTGTGAACCATATTTTCTCACATCATTGTCATTTATTAAAAATATAAGATCATCCTTATGAGGACCTTTGCCTGTAACCTTGTATTTAATATCCTTTTGTCTTGAATTTCTTACTTCTTCTTCAAAATCATTCACATCAACATCAGGAACGTAACATACTTTAATATTCTCAATACCACCAGTAAGTCTGGAATGAATATCACTGATTATTGTGTTAATCTTTTCTATGAAACTTTTTCTGCCTTTAATAATAAGGCTTCCATACTTAACAAGCTGCATGTCCCATATATCAAGAGTCTGCATCAGCTGTTCTGATGGTGAAAATGCTATATCTTTGAGAAGCTTGTTTCTCTGATTAAGTACTTTGTTATAATTAACAAGGTTACTAAGATATATCTTGTCAAGCTGGCTAAGTTCCATATCCATAAATCTTCTTCTCTCTGAAGGACCGTTTTTTATAATATTAAGATCCTCCGGAGAAAAGAAAACAATATTAATAATTCCAAAAAGTTCAACAGCTTTTTTTATAGGAATTCCATTAACTGCTATGCCCTTGGTTTTATTCTTCTTAAGGTGCATGTCTATGCGGTATTTCATACCATGCTTTAAAACATTCAATTTAATATGCGATTCATCTTCTCCAAATCTGACTATTTCTCTGTCTTTACTTCCACGATGTGACTTAGAAGTTGAACACATATATATTGATTCTAATATGTTAGTCTTTCCCTGGGCATTGTCACCATATATTATGTTTACATGCTCATTGAAATTCATATCCAGAAATTCATAATTTCTGTAATCCTTTAACTCAACAGATTCGACTATCACATTAACACCTATTTTTTAATAAGAATACTGGAGCCGTTGTATTCTACAACTTCTCCGCCAAAAAGTTTTTTTCCACGCTGTGTTTCAACAACGCCATTAACCTTAACTTCACCATCCTGAATAACAATCTTGGCTTCAACACCTGATTCAACTAATCCGGCAGCTTTAATTGCCTGTCCAAGTTTGATGAAATCATCTCTTAAAATTATTTCTTCCATAACTTTCCTTTCTCTTGTTAAGCTGTGAAGTTAACAGGAAGTATAAGATAAATATAATTCTCTTCCTTGTCTCTGATAAAGCAAGGTGATTTATGATTAACTAAATACATAGTCACATTTTCATCATCAATAACTCTTAATGCATCCATAAGGAACTTAGGATTAAAACCAATCATAATATCCTTACCTTCTTTATCAATATCAATATCTTCGTTAAGAGCTCCTATTGCAGAGTTAACATTTACCTGTAATAAACCATTTAATATATTAATAATAATTGGCTTCTTATCTCCTTCTCTTATAAGAAGATTAGCTCTGTCAATAGAATCAAGAAATTCTTTTTTATTAATAGATACTTTAGTTTCATAATCGTTAGAAAGCATCTGACTAATCTTAAAATAATCACCCTCTATAAGTCTAGAAACAACATGAGTCTGGTCAAATTCAAATAATACATGATTGTTAGTAAAGTAAATATTAACAAAACTTTCAGCATCAGCATTAAGAATCTTGCTTATTTCCTGAAGAGTCTTACCTGGAATAACTACTCTTACGTCATCAGATCTGCCTTCAAGCTTAATATTACGGATAGCAATTCTGTGACCATCAAGACCTACAACCTTAAGTGTACCTTCATTTACTTCAAAAAGTTCACCCGTCATCATTTTATTATTATCATTAATAGCAATAGAGAATATTGTCTGATTAATAACTTCCTTTAACTGGAACTGGGAAAGTGTAATCATCTTATCTTTAATAATAGCAGGAAGGTAAGAAAAATCATCTCCAGATTTTCCTGCTATATTAAATTTACTTTTTTCACATGTAATAAGTGCATTATTATTTGAATCAGTAGTTAAAGTAATATCATTATCAGGAAGCTTTCTTACAATTTCAGAAAAAAGCTTAGCATCTATGGCAATCTTACCTTTTTCTATAATTTCACCTTCTACTATAGTTTCAATGCCAAGTTCCATATCGTTACCTGTGAACTTGATTTCATTAGTAGTAGCATCAATAAGAATACATTCAAGAATATTCATAGTAGTTCTTGTAGGTACAGCCTTCATTACGATACCTACAGCTTTGTTTAAGTTAGATTTAGTAAAAACTAATTTCATGTTGATAACTTCCTTTCGATAAAATAGTAGTGGAGAAGAGCTATATATAAATATATAAATGCAGTAGCCGTAGTCTTAGGGGTTGTTAAAATGTTAAAAAGTATGTAAAGCCTTAAAAACACTGGATATATGAAAATAATAACCATGTTAGAAAACACAAAATTTAATGTTCAATGTATGTGAAAAATTAAAGTTAAAAAAAATATACATAAATTTAAAAAAAAGTTATAAAGAACATTCAACATAAAAATAACATCTAATTAACAAATTATCCTAAAACCATTGTGGAAAACTTTTTAAGATGGATTAAGCTTCTTTATTAATATATCAATAGTGCTCTTGGTAGTTTCATTATTAGCTGTTTCTTTAGCAATCTTTTCTGAACCATATAATATAGTAGAATGATCTCTACCACCTAAAGCTTTACCTATAGCTTCAAGAGGAGTCTGTGTCATCTGCCTGCACAGATACATTGCAATATGTCTAGGAAAAGCTATATCAGCACTTCTCTTATGAGATATTATATCTTCAGGCTTAATGTGGAAATGTTCAGCAACTACATCAATTATAAGTTCTGGTGTAATCTCTTTCTTAGAGTAAGGAGATATAAGATCCTTAAGTGTATTCTCAGCAAACTCTGCAGTAAGAGGTGTGTGGGAAAGCTTAGAATAAGCTGAAAGCTTGGTAAGCGCTCCCTCAAGCTCCCTGATACTTGAAGTAATATTAGTTGCAACATAATCTTTAACTTCATAAGGAAAATCAATTCCTAAAGCTTCAGACTTCTTATTAATAATAGCCATCTTAGTTTCATATGTAGGAATCTGGATATCTACCGGAAGTCCGCTTTCAAAACGTGTTCTTAATCTGTCAGGAAGAGTTTCCATTTCCTTAGGTGGTCTATCAGATGATATAACAATCTGTTTTCCTAAAAGATAAAGGTCATTAAAGGTATTGAAAAATTCTTCCTGAGTAGAAACCTTTCCTATTATAAATTGAATATCATCGATAAGAAGAACGTCAATATTACGGTATTTATTTCTGAATTCAGTGTTTTTGTTAGTCTTAACCGATTCGATAAGTTCATTAGTAAATGTCTCAGAAGTTACGTATAAAACCTTCTTAGATGGGTCACTTGCAATAATAAAATGTGCAATAGCCTGCATAAGATGAGTTTTACCAAGTCCGGCACCTCCGTATATGAACAGAGGGTTATATATCTGTCCAGGTGTTTCGGCAACAGCGAGTGATGCTGCGTGAGCCAGATTATTATTAGTACCTATTACAAATGTGTCAAATGTGTAATTAGGATTCAGATTCTGTGAAGCAAGACTATTATCAGTAGAAACTGAAGATGTCTTTTTCTTTAATTCATCTTCCTTTTTCTCAGCAGATGACATAATAATTACCTGATATTCTTTGTTCATTACTTCACATACGGTAACTTCAAGAAACTTGAGGTAACGTTTTTCAATATATACAATGCTCCTTTCATCAGTAGAAGCGTCATCTTCTAAAGATGAGAAAGTAAGAGTAAGAACATTGCCGTCAAGTTTATATATTTTAAGGGGTTTAATCCATGTTTTAAAAGAAACATCAATAATTTCGTGTTCTTCTTTAAAAGTAGAGAGAATTAAATCCCATTTATCAATCAATGTCTGTAATTCATCCATAAATTCTAGGCCTTTCTGGCTTGTTAATTAGCCTGTCCAATCATAAAAATACATTCCTTTATATAATATATCATTTAGAAAATTATTTCAATATTTGGGCAGATTAAGCCCTGTTGATAATTTTATGGATAAAAATGTATTAACATGAATGTGGAAAATATTATAAACGCGAAAAAGGTCGAAAATAGGCACTTTTTCAAAAATATCGTTAATAACTAACGTAATTATAAAGAGTTTTCCACAAGTTATCAACATTTTGTGGAAAACTCTTTTGTATTCTTATTAAAAAATATTAAAAATGTCCTATTTATGCGGATTACTGGATTGTGAAAAACCTGTTGAAAGCGTTTTTTATAGAATTAGTATATATAAAAATAAATACAGTAATTATCAAGTTTTTCTTGACTTTATAATGTTTACACAATATAATCAGTTCTGTGTTTTGAAATTTTTTATATGAAAATATTCTTACCATAATAAACTACAATGGTAATGAAGGAGGTGCATAGACTATGAAGATGACATTTCAGCCAAAGAACAGACAGAGATCTAAGGTTCATGGATTCAGATCAAGAATGAGTACTGCAGGTGGAAGAAAAGTTTTATCAGCAAGAAGAGCTAAGGGTAGAAAGAAACTTTCAGCTTAATTAATATTTTCTTGATTTTGTTGGCAGATGGGAGTTTCTCATCTGCTTTTTTCAGATTATATTAATATTAAATTTAAGCAACATTTTAATTAATAAGAATGGTGAATGGTATGAAATATAAGGATTTTGAAACATTAAGAAGTAATCAGGAATTTAAAAAGGTGTACAATAATAAGAAGTCTTTTGCTAACAAGAATCTTATAATGTATATTTCTGAGAATGGAACGGATACTAAACGATTAGGTGTATCTGTGAGTAAGAAGGTCGGGAATAGTATTGTCCGACACAGACTGGCAAGACTGATAAGAGAGGCATTCCGCCTTAGTACAGACTGTATACCCGATGGATATGATTATGTTGTCGTAGCCAGAGCCAGTTTGAAAGATAAGGGTTTTTTTGAAACTAAGGAATCAATGATTCATTTATTGAAACTTCATAAGCTTTATAAGCAGGATTAAACAGGCGGTTAATATGAAGGATATAAAGATTAAGTTAAAGAATGCGGGCAAGTTCATAGTTCTTAAGATGATAAGATTATACCAGCTCGCAATATCTCCTTATAAAGGAGGAAAATACTGTAGCTTTATTCCAACATGTTCGCAATACGCAATTGAAGCTATTGAAATGTATGGAGTTTTCTTAGGTGGGTGGTTGGCACTTAAAAGAATATTAAGGTGCAATCCATTTAATAAGAACGCTTATGGCTTTGATCCTGTGCCAGTAGGCAGATATGGGAAGAGAAAAAAGCAATAAACAACTGAATATTTGGATAGTGCTATATTATGCGGAGGTGACAATTTGAGTATTATTAAGCCAATTGCACAGTTACTTGGTTACATTTTAGACATCCTTTTCAAGGGTCTTAATGCAATAGGAATTGGTAATATTGCAATAGCAATCATTATTTTTACTCTGCTTGTTAAAATGTTAATGCTTCCATTACAGATTAAGCAGCAGAAGATGACTAAGTTACAGTCAGTTATGAACCCGGAGATAAAAGCTATTCAGGAGAAGTATAAAGGAAAGAACAGTGATACTGTTGCTATGCAGAAGATGCAGGCAGAAACTAAGGCTGTTTATGAAAAATACGGTGTTTCACAGTGGGGAAGCTGTGTACAGCTTCTTATCCAGATGCCTATTCTTTTTGCTCTTTACAGAGTGTTCCAGCAGATACCGCTTTACATTTCACAGATTAAGGTACTTTTCCTTAATATACTTGGACTTAATGGTGCTGATGGTATCTCATCTGTTTCAGGATATGCTGATACACTTAATGAGATATATGGCAGAACTGTTGACTGGAGTAATACAAGTACAGCTGTAACAACTCTTAATTCATTTACTTCAGATCAGTGGATTAAGTTAAAAGAAGCATTTCCAGCATTTTCTGATATGGTTACACAGAATCTTGATAAGATAAACCATATGAACACATTCTTAGGTGTTAATATGTCTCAGAATCCAGGTTTTGGTCTTCATATAGCAATATTAATTCCAATTCTTGCAGGTGTTACACAGTTTATATCTGTTAAGGTTTCACAGGCTGGCATGGAGCAGCCTGACAGTGATAATCCAGCAGCAGCATCTATGAAGATGATGACTTATTTCATGCCACTTATGTCAGCATTTCTTGCAATAAGTCTTCCTTCAGGTCTTGGTGTTTACTGGATTGCAACAGCTGTTATACAGACAATTCAGACAATCTTCATTAACAGATATTATGATAAGATTGGAACAGATAAGATTGTAGAAAAGAATGTTGAAAAGCGTAACAAGAAGAGAGCCAAGAAGGGACTTCCAGCAGAAACTATCGTTAAAGGTGCTTCTGTAAGTACTAAGAATGTGAATAATAATAAGAATTCTTCTGCTTCTTCAAGTGCTGACAGAGCAAAGAAGCTTCAGGAAAGAAAAGAAGCTAACGATAAGAAGATACAGGAATTAAAGGAAGCCGCAGCAGCAAGCGGTAAGGCAGCTAAACCAGGAAGTCTTGCTGATAAGGTTGGTATGGTATCAAGATACAATGAGGTCAACGATAAAAGAAAATAGAGAGGGGTAAGTAATGGAATATATTGAAGTTACAGGAAAATCTGTTGAAGAAGCTATAACTAATGCCTGCACTAAGCTTGGTATTCCAAGTGATAAGCTTGATTATGAAGTTATAGACAAAGGTAATTCAGGATTTTTAGGAATATTTAATTCTAAGCCTGCAAAGATTAAAGCAAGAGAAAAACAGGAAGAACCAGAAGTTAAGTCTGTTGAGACTCCTAAGAAGTCAGAAGAACCAGTTCATGTTGAAAAGAAATTTGAAAAGAAGACTGATGATTTAAAAAAGGCAGAGCCTAAGAAGGAATTCAAGTCTGAACCTAAGAAAGAGTTCAAAAAGGAACACAAGCCTGCTGATAATCACAAGAATACAGAAGTTAAGGAAGCTCCTAAGGCTGAAGCACAGCCAAAGGAAGAGCCTTTTACAGAAGAACAGAAGGAAGTTATCAGAAAAGATATCAAAGCATTTCTTGACAGCATGTTTGGTGCTATGAGCATGGAAGTTAAGGCTGATATTACATTTGACGATGAAGAAAATAGCGTTAATGTAGATCTTTCTGGAGATAACATGGGTGTTCTTATCGGTAAGAGAGGACAGACACTTGATTCTATCCAGTATCTTACAAGTCTTGTAATTAACAAGAACAGTGAGAAGTATGTAAGAGTTAAATTAGATACAGAGAACTATAGAAAGAGAAGAAAAGAAACTCTTGAGTCTCTTGCTAAGAACATTGCATACAAGGTTAAGAGAAGCAGAAGACCTGTTTCACTTGAGCCTATGAACCCATATGAAAGAAGAATTATTCATTCAGCACTTCAGGCAGATAAGTTTGTTTCTACAAGAAGTGAGGGTGAAGAACCTTTCAGACATGTTGTTGTTTATCTTGAAAGAGAGAATAATAACAGATATAACAGATAATTAGATATATGATTTTATTAAATGCTGTGGTATTATTATCACAGCATTTTTTATATGGAGGATGGAAATGGAGGATACAATAGCAGCTATATCTACAAGTACAGTGTCAAGCGGTGGAATTAGTATTGTAAGAATAAGCGGTCCTGATGCAATTATTATTGGAGATAAAGTTTTTAAGTCAAAAAAGAATATTAAGCTTGCAAATGTACAGAGTCATACGGTACATTTTGGAAATATATGTGATAACGGTAATGAAATTGATGAAGCACTTGTAATTGTAATGAAAGCTCCTAACACTTATACAAGAGAGAATATTGTTGAGATTGACTGTCATGGCGGTATTCTTGTTACTAAGAAGGTGTTAGAGGCGGTACTTAACGCTGGTGCAAGGCTTGCAGAGCCTGGTGAATTTACAAAGAGAGCATTTCTTAATGGAAGAATTGACCTGTCACAGGCGGAGGCTGTTATTGATATTATTAATGCAAAGAATGATTATGCTCTGAAGTCATCTGTTAATCAGTTAGATGGTAAGTTATCTGAAAAGATTAAGAATATAAGAGAGATAATATTGAATAATGTTGCATTTATTGAGGCTGCACTTGATGATCCAGAACATTTTGATATAGATGCTAATGTAGATAACCTTAAAAATGATGTGGAAAACTGTCTTAATAATGTGGATAACTTGTTAAAAACATGCGATAATGGCAGAATCATGCATGATGGCGTGCGTACAGTCATTTTGGGGAAAACTAATGCAGGAAAGTCAAGCCTGCTTAATGTACTTGCAAGAGAAGAGAGAGCAATTGTTACTGATATAGAAGGAACTACGAGAGATACTCTTGAAGAAATGATTAATCTGTCTGGAATTACTCTTAATCTTATTGATACTGCAGGAATCAGAAAAACTGATGATGTTGTTGAAAGCATTGGGGTTAATAAGGCTAAGAAGCTTGCAGAAATCGCTGATCTTGTAATATATGTAGTTGATTCTTCAAGAGTACTTGATGATAATGATTATGAGATTATGGAACTTATCAAGGATAAGAAGGTTCTTGTAATACTTAATAAAGCTGATCTTGCACAGGTTACAACAGCAGAAGATATTAAGAAAATAATCAATTGTGAGACAGTTACTATATCTGCAAAGCAGGAAACAGGAATTGAAGAACTTGAGGAAACTGTTAAAAGTATGTTCTTTAATGGTGAAGTTAAGTTCAATGAAGATGTATATATTACAAGTACAAGACATAAAGAACTTTTAAAGAAGGCTGAGAACAGCTTAAAGCTTGTACTTGATGGAATTGATAACATGGTAAGTGAAGATTTCCTTACTATTGATTTAATGGCTGCATATGAGAATCTTGGTCTTATAATAGGAGAGGAGATTGAAGATGATCTTGCCAACAGAATTTTTTCAAAGTTCTGTATGGGTAAGTAATGCAGGTTGATAAGGAGAAGTAATATGCCTAATATTAGAGAAGAATATGATGTAGTTGTAGTAGGTGCTGGTCACGCAGGTTGTGAGGCTGCCCTTGCTGCTGCAAGAATGGGACTTGAAACAATTATATTTACAGTAAGCGTTGAAAGTATAGCAATGATGCCTTGTAATCCTAATATAGGAGGAAGTTCTAAGGGACATCTTGTAAGAGAAATAGATGCTCTTGGTGGCGAGATGGGAAAGAATATAGATGCTACATTTATACAGTCAAAGATGTTAAATGCATCAAAAGGTCCTGCGGTTCATTCACTCCGTGCACAGGCTGACAAGTCCGATTACAGCAGAAGAATGAGAAATGTGCTTGAGAATACTGAGCATCTGCATATAAGACAGGCAGAGGTTTCAGAGATTATTGTTAATGATGGAAAAATTGGCGGTGTAAAGACTGTTTCTGGTGCAGAATACATAGCTAAAGCAGTTGTTTTATGTACAGGAGTATATCTTAAGGCAAGATGTATATATGGTGATGTAAGCTATCATACAGGTCCTAATGGATTACAGGCTGCCAATCATCTTACACAGTCACTTATTGATAATGGAATTGAAGTGAGAAGATTCAAGACAGGTACACCTGCCAGAGTTGATAAAAGGTCAGTGGATTTTTCTAAGATGACAGAGCAGTTCGGTGATAAGAGAGTTGTGCCATTTTCATTTGAAACAGACCCTGAGAGCATACAGAAAGAGCAGGTAAGCTGCTGGCTTACATATACTAATGAAGAGACACACAAGATTATTATGGATAATCTTGACCGTTCACCTCTTTATTCAGGAGATATCCACGGAACAGGCCCAAGATACTGTCCATCAATTGAGGATAAGGTTGTAAGATTTGCAGACAAAGACAGACATCAGGTATTCATTGAGCCAGAGGGCTTGTATACTAATGAAATGTATCTTGGTGGAATGAGCAGTTCAATGCCTGAGGATGTGCAGTATGCAATGTATAGAACGGTTCCTGGTCTTGAGAATGTCCGAATCGTAAGAAATGCTTATGCTATTGAGTATGACTGTATTAACGCTGTTCAGTTAAAGTCTTCTCTTGAATTCAAGAAGATTGAAGGATTATTTGCTGGTGGACAGTTTAATGGAAGCTCAGGATATGAGGAAGCTGCTGCACAGGGAATTGTCGCGGGTATCAATGCGGCACTTTTCGTTAAGAAGGAAGAACCACTTATACTTGACCGTTCAGAAAGTTATATAGGAGTTCTTATAGATGACCTTGTAACTAAGGAAACAGCAGAGCCTTACAGAATGATGACAAGCCGTGCAGAGTACAGACTTATATTAAGACAGGATAATGCAGATATAAGACTTACTAAATATGGTTACAGAGTCGGACTTATAAGCGAAGAAAGAATGAACCGCCTTACACGCAAGATTCAGCTTATAGATGAAGAAATTGAGCGTGTTAAGTCAGTTAATATAGGAACTGGAAGTGAAGTACAGAAGGTACTTACAGATAACGGAAGTACAGAGCTTACAACAGGTGCTACACTTGCAGAACTTATAAGAAGACCGGAGCTTTCATATGATGTTCTTGCTCCAATTGATAAGCACAGACCAGAGTTGCCTTGTGATGTATGTGAGCAGGTTAATATTAATCTGAAATACGAGGGATATATAGACAGACAGTTAAGACAGGTTGAACATTTTAAAAAGCTTGAAAATAAGCTTATACCAGACAGCCTTGATTACTTAGAAATAAGCGGATTAAGAAAAGAGGCTATGCAGAAGCTTGATAAATTCAGACCTCGTTCAATTGGACAGGCTTCAAGAATATCAGGTGTTTCGCCTGCTGATATATCAGTGCTTCTTGTTTACCTGGAGTCTCTTAGAAGAAAGCATTAATCATTGATAAGGAGAAATGTATGATAAATGAAACATTTAAGAATAATCTGAATTCTATAGGTGTTGAGCTTACAGACAGACAGTACGAGCAGTTTGATATGTATTATAAGTTGCTGGTTGAATGGAATAGCTTTATGAATCTTACTGGAATTACAGATTACGAAGAAGTTCTTTTAAAGCATTATGTTGACAGTCTTGTGTTAGATATTGAAAAAATAGGACATAAAAAGAAAGAGATTTCTCTTATTGATGTTGGAACAGGTGCTGGTTTTCCGGGGCTTCCGTTAAAAATAGCACATCCACAGCTTAATGTAGTTCTGCTTGATTCCCTTAACAAAAGAGTAAAGTTTCTTAATCAGGTAATAGAAGATCTTGGACTTACAGGAATTGAAACAGTTCATTCAAGAGCAGAAGATGGCGGAAGAAATAAAGACTTAAGAGAGCATTTTGATGTAAGTGTTTCACGAGCTGTTGCTAATTTAGCAACTCTTGTGGAATATAATCTCCCATTCGTTAAGGTTGGTGGATATTTCGTGGCATATAAGTCAGGAGATATTGATGAAGAATTATTAAATGCTAAGAAAGCAGTTAGTGTTCTTGGCGGAACAATAGAAGAAGTGAAGAAATTTCAGCTTCCGGGTACTGATATTGACCGCTCTTTAGTATATATCAGGAAGGTAAAGCCTACATCTGGAAAGTTCCCAAGAAAGGCTGGACTTCCTTCAAAAGAGCCGGTTGCGTAAGCAGTATGTATACACATTATAGTATAAAGAAAACCCACATTATTCACATAAAATGATTAGTAAATCATCATATTGTGGATAATATGGGTTTATTTTTGGTTAACTGTTGATTATCAGGATTTCATGAAAATATCTCATAAGGGATAACTAATTAAGAAAAATCTCAGCCTGTCTTACGAATTCAGTCGGCTGTTCAACCTGTGGAAGCTTCTTGGCATCCTGAATCATAACATTTTCAATTGCTGGATTGATGTGGATATATTCATCAATAACGTCATTATTATTGTGCATACCGTTAATCATGTATATACAGTTATCAAGCTCAGAAAGTGCTTTTGAGATAGTAACAGTAGTAAAGTTACATTCAGTGCTGATAAACAGATATTTGGCTGAAGCATCACCAAGATGTGCATTCTCATGGCATGCATTGATATAATCAGCCGGAATTCTTCCATCTATAAAATTTTTTGAAAGAAGCTTTCTAAGAGATGGTCTGTTAAACAGAATGTTGTATACAGAAGTTCCAATAACAGGCACATTTAAAATGTGTCTTCTTATTCCACTTAAGTTATCAGGCCCTTTAAGAGCATCTTCAACTGATAAAGGAGAAACAAGAATAATCTTATTAAACAGTGCATGATTATTAAATGCAGCCATTATCACAATTGGTGTTGAGCCTGCTGTAGCAACAACATCAGTCTTTGAACGAATAACGTTGAGCACGAAATCATTGATAAGCTGTGTATACATAAATGTTGTATAAGTAAGATTAGGTTTATCAGAATGACCACATCCCAATAAATCAATAGCGTAAACCTTGTGATTCTTAGCAAAACTGTTTATAGTCTGTTCCCATTCGTAGCTTGAACTGTAAGAATTAAGATCGTGTATAAGTAAAAGTGGAGAACCTGAGCCGGCAGTTATATATGCAATATTGCCGAACTTCCACTGATAATTGCTTCTTATTCTTTTACCTGTATAATTATTAGCGGTTGATGATTTGAATATTATGCTGTTAATCAGGTGTGTAGTAGTAATAACAGCAGTTCCCATACCTACTGCCAGTCCTATTTTTTGCCATTTATTCATAATAGATGCCTCCTGAAATTTCCGAAAGAAAATGTTCTAACGCACTTATAGATAAAATTATTATATTCCATTATTTTGTGTGTGGCAATGACAATTTGTGTTAATGCATCTTCTAAAATATATATTATTACCACTTCTTGAGATGTTTTTTAAATAAATTAGTACTTTATAGTAAAAAAGTACTTTATTTATTGGGATTAATAGAGTATTATCATCTTAAAAGTTTCTGAAATATCTTATTAAGAATATTTATATAATATCAAAAATTAATTATCTGTATATAAACAAAGAATGGAGTTAGTAATATAATGTCAAATTTATGTAAACAGTATGTTGAAAATGAATTAAATTGTTATAAGAAAAAATTATATGATATTACTAATGAAATTCATTCAACAGAGATTGAGCTAAAAACTGTTGATAAGAATCTTATTAAGTTAAATAAAGAAAAAGACTGGTCAGAAGATATATTTCATTCATTGATTTCATTAAAACAAACTGATAATATTAGGTTACAAACATTACAGGATTCAAAATATGAATTGAATAATAAAATTAAATTTTTGAATAATCAAAAAAACGATGTTGAAACTAAAATTGAAGAACTTATTAATATTTTAACAGATGATGATTCCAATGTTTCACGTGAAACAATGAGTGATTCTATACATGATAATGTCAAACTAATTGATTTTATTGAACTTGACCGAAAACGTATATCAAGAGATATTCATGACAGTGTTGTGCAGAATCTTACAGCGTTAATACATAAGCAGGAATTTATATCTCAAATTATTAATACTGATATTACAAGATCAAAACTCGAAATTAACAATTCAGTTGTATTGATAAAAGAATCAATTAATGAATTGAGAAATATAATATATGAATTAAGACCAATGAGTGTTGATGATTTTGGATTTAAGAATGCTATTATGAATATGATTGATAAATTTAATAGAGAAAGTAATGTAATTACATATTATTCATCAATAAATTTTGATGATGAATTAAGTATAGATTCAAATCTTATTATATCAATACTTCGAATTATAAATGAATTAAATAGTAATGCAATTAAATATTCTAACGGGACAGAAATTATAGTTAACGTTACTCTTAAAGATAACAATGTGATTATTGAATTTAAGGATAATGGAAAAGGATTTGATTATTATAATACTGTTTATGATAGAAATAAAAATTCTGGATTTGGATTAACAATGTTAAAAGAACGAGTTGCATTATTAAATGGAAATATTAAATATATATATGATAATGGTTCGGATTTTTTTATAGAAATACCAGTTTGGTAAGAAAGGAGTGTAATTATGGCGGTTAATATATTATTAGCTGATGACCACAGAATGGTAAGAGAAGGTTTAAAACAACTTTTAGAAACTGATTCAGAGATAAATGTTGTGGCAGAAGCAGGAGATGGGTATGAATGTCTCAATCTTACTAATAAGACAAAACCTGATATTGTTTTATTGGATATTAATATGCCTAATATGGATGGAATTCAGGTTCTTAATATAATGAAACAACAAAAAATGTTATGCAAGGTTATTGTACTTACAATACATAATGAAATTGAATATCTGGTTAAAGCATTAGAAATTGGATGTGACGGATTTATATTAAAAGATTCTGATTTTGATACATTAAAGAAAGCTATATTTTCTGTTTATTCTGGTGAAACATATATTGAACCTTCTCTTATGCCATTACTTAATTCCAGTCTTGCAGAAAGAGATGTATTAAAAGAAAAAGTATCAGATCTTACAAGACGAGAGATGGAAGTGTTGAAAATGATTGCATCTGGTGCATTTAATAAAGAAATCGCATTGACACTTAATATAAGTGAAAGAACAGTAAAAAATCATGTATCTAACATATTTAAGAAAATAGGTGTTTCTGATAGAACACAGGCTGCAGTATTTGCAATAAAAAATAATATAATTAGTATAAAGTAGTTTGACTATTAATATTTATATTACATATTATAATTAAACTAAAATTATGAAAAGATATATATATTTCAAAATAGAAATATATATATCTTTTTTATGTTTCACGTGAAACATAAAAAATACAATTTTTTATAACACATTGTAATAATGTGTGCTATAATAAAAAAGATAAAAAGTTATTTATTAAATAAAATGATATGAAATTATGTTTCACGTGAAACATAGAACATATGGAATAAGAGGGTAATGTGGGAAGAATAATTGCAATAGCAAATCAGAAAGGTGGAGTTGGTAAGACAACAACAGCTATAAATTTGGCGGCATGCCTTGCAGAAGCAGGACAGAAGATTCTTATAATAGATATTGATCCGCAGGGAAATACAACAAGTGGTTTTGGATTGCCTAAGACAGACATTGAAAAAACAGTTTATGAGGTGTTATTGGGAGAATGTAATATTAAAGATGCAATAGTAGAAAATATAATTGATAATTTAGATATACTTCCATCTAATGTGAATCTTGCAGGTGCGGAGATTGATTTAATTGACGTAGATAATAGAGAGTATATTTTAAAAGAAAGTATATTAGAAGTAAGAGACAGATATGATTATATTATACTTGATTGTCCTCCTTCATTAAGTATGCTTACTGTTAATGCAATGACGGCAGCTGATACTGTTCTGGTTCCAATTCAATGTGAATATTATGCATTAGAGGGATTAACACAGCTTATACATACGATTAATCTTGTAAAGAAAAAACTAAATCCACAACTTGAACTTGAAGGTGTGGTATTTACAATGTATGATTCAAGAACAAATTTGTCATTACAAGTAGTCGAAAATGTTAAGGATAATCTTAAACAAAATATTTACAAAACAATTATACCAAGAAATATTCGTCTAGCAGAAGCACCAAGTCACGGACTGCCAATAAATCTATATGATCCAAAGTCTACTGGTGCAGAGAGTTACAGGTTATTAGCGGAAGAAGTAATGGGAAGAGAAGAATAAATATAATGGAGGATTGTAATAGTATGCCAACAAAGAACACTAAAACAAGTAAATCAAGAGGATTGGGAAAAGGCATTGGAAATCTGTTTCAGGAAGAAGATACTAATGATCAGAAAGTAGTTGTTAAGGAAGTGGTAAAAGAGGTTGTTAAAGAAGTTCCGGTTTCTGCAGAAACTAAATTAAAGATTTCTCAGATTGAGCCTAACAAGAATCAGCCAAGAAAAGCATTTGATGAGGATGCACTTATAGAACTTTCAGAATCAATAAAACAGTATGGAGTGTTACAGCCACTTCTTGTTAAAAAGATGGATAAAAATTATCAGATTATAGCTGGTGAAAGAAGATTCAGAGCTGCAAGACTTGCGGGTGTTAAAGAAGTACCGGTTATTATTAAGGACTATTCATCACAGGAAGTTATGGAGATAGCTCTTATTGAGAATATACAGAGAGAAGATCTTAATCCAATAGAAGAAGCACTTGCATATCAGCAGCTTATTAAAGATTATAGATTAAAACAGGATGAAGTTGCAGAAAAGGTGGCAAAATCAAGAACCGCAATTACAAATTCGTTGAGATTATTAAAGCTGGATGAAAGAGTTCAGGAAATGGTAATCGAAGGAAAATTAAGTAGTGGTCATGCAAGAGCAATTATTAGTATTGAAGATAAAGAGAAACAATACATGGTTGCACAGAAGATATTTGACGAAAAACTCAATGTGCGAGATGTTGAAAAACTTGTTAAAAATATTGATAAGTTAGATAAATCTGTGGAAAAGACAAAGCCAGAAAATGATTTTGTATATAGAGATTTTGAAGAAAAATTGAAGAAAATCATGGGTACACAAGTAGTTATCAAAAATAAAAATAATAACAAGGGTAAAATTGAAATTCAGTATTATTCACAGGCAGAGCTTGAAAGAATATATGATATGTTAAAGAAAATTAATGAATAATTAAGTTTATATATAATGTATACTATATAACTAATTTGATAATATATTAATAAGCTAATATACAGAAAGGAAAAATTATGTTAGATGTATTTGGATTATTTAAAGTGGACACACTTTATGTAGTTATAGGTCTGCTTGTAATAACAATTTCAGCAATAGTTCTTGCAATTGTTGCAATATGCAAGGCTTGTGCTATGACGAAAAAGTATGAGATGATGATGGAAGGCTCTGATGGAAAGAGCATGGAGAAAATGGTCAGAAAATATACCGATGACATTATCAATCTTCAGAAGACAAGTCAAGATAATACAGAAGCTATTAAGGACATATATGAAAAGATGCAGCTTACATTCCAGAAGGTTGGTGTTAATAAGTATGATGCATTCCATGAAATGGGTGGAAAGTTAAGCTTTGCGCTATGTATGCTTGATAAGAAAGACAATGGATACGTTGTAAATGTAATGCACAGCAATGATGGCTGTTTTGCTTATATTAAGGAAATAGTTAATGGAAAGTCTTATATTGAACTTGGTAAAGAAGAGGAGAAAGCTGTTAAGCAGGCACTGGCCGGACGTATGGGAGACGAAGAATTAAGTAAAGAAATTAACGATTTAATGCAGAAAGACAAAATGTAATTGAAAATATACAGAAAAAGGTGCATAATAGCATTTGGTAAATTTGATAAAATAGTGTCAATGATAGGACACGGAAATGAGGAGTAATGTTAGATTTAAAATTTGTCAGAGAAAACCCGGATATTGTAAAACAGAATATTAAGAATAAATTTCAGGACAGAAAGCTTCCACTTGTAGATGAAGTAATTGAGCTTGATGCTAAAGCTCGTGCAACACAGACAGAAGCTGATGAATTAAGAGCAAACAGGAACAAGCTTTCTAAGCAGATAGGTGCTCTTATGGCACAGGGAAAGAAGGAAGAGGCAGAGGCAGTTAAGGCACAGGTAAGTGCAGATGCAGCAAAGCTTGCTGAATTAGAGGCTTCTGAAAAGGAACTTAATGAAAAGGTTAATAAGATTATGATGACTATTCCTAACATCATAGATCCTAGTGTACCAATCGGAAAAGATGACAGCGAGAATGTTGAAATTGAGAAGTTTGGTGAGCCTGTAGTTCCTGATTTTGAAGTACCATATCATACAGATATTATGGAAAGATTCAACGGAATCGATATGGATGCAGCTGGTAAGGTTGCTGGTAATGGTTTTTATTACCTAATGGGAGATATTGCAAGACTTCATTCAGCAATTATCTCATATGCAAGAGATTTCATGATTGACAGAGGGTTCACATACTGTATTCCTCCTTATATGATAAGAAGTAATGTAGTTACCGGTGTTATGAGCTTTGATGAAATGGATGCCATGATGTATAAGATAGAAGGTGAAGATCTTTACCTTATTGGAACAAGCGAACATTCAATGATTGGTAAGTTTATTGACACAATTACACCTGAGGAAGAGCTTCCTAAGACACTTACAAGCTATTCTCCATGTTTCAGAAAAGAGAAGGGTGCACATGGTATTGAGGAAAGAGGTGTATATAGAATCCACCAGTTCGAGAAGCAGGAAATGATTGTTGTATGCAAACCAGAAGAGAGTAAGATGTGGTTTGATAAATTATGGCAGAATACAGTAGATTTCTTCAGAACAATGGATATTCCAGTAAGAACACTTGAGTGCTGTTCAGGAGATTTAGCTGACCTTAAGGTTAAGTCTATTGATGTTGAAGCATGGTCACCAAGACAGAAGAAGTACTTCGAGGTTGGTTCATGTTCTAACTTAGGAGATGCTCAGGCAAGAAGACTTAAGATAAGAGTTCAGGGTAAGGACAAGAACAAGTACTTTGCACATACGCTTAACAACACATGTGTTGCACCTCCAAGAATGCTTATTGCTTTCCTTGAGAATAACCTTCAGGCAGATGGAAGAGTTCTTATTCCAGAAGCTCTTCGTATGTACATGGGTGGTAAGGCAGAATTAGTACCAGTTAAGTAATATGAATACTAAATAGATATTATTAAAAATGTGGATAAAACATATCAAATGAATATGTTTTATCCACATTTGTTTTATGTTATCCACAAATTTTGTGGATAAGTGTGTTAATTCTGTGGGAAATCCATTAAAATGCTGTTAAAAACCAGTATTTTAATGTGGAAAACCTTGTTTATATTGGTATGTGGAAAACTTTTACTGGAAATCTACAACATTTATCCACTGATTAAGAAGTTCTTTTTCTTCTTCTTTATTCTTAGTAAGTCTTGCTGCTGCAACTAATGGAAGCCATTCATTAACATATGAACGTTTTGTGTTAGTTAATTCACAGAAAGCACTTATGTACTTTTCAGGAATATCACTCTTGTCACCAAACTGTAATTTGAGAAGTAAAAATGTATTCGCAATATCTGCAGATGCATTACCCTGTGTAGCATGTACCCAGTCAACTGCTGTGATTTCTTTGATATTTCCCTTGGCATCAGCAGTAACAATAATATTATCAGGACAATAATCTCCGTGACAAAGCTTAGTATGATTCTTCATGGAATTAAGCCTTGTAAGAAGTTCATACTTAACGCTGTTATCAAGTTCTTCAATAGAGTTAATCTGGCGGTTCATTTTATCCTTTAATACCAGAAGAAGTGGATTAGACTTCTTCTGGAAAGATATCTGGTATTCAACCATTTTCTTAATATAATCATCAGCCTTGTCAGGGTATTTTTCAATTAATTGTGTAAGAGTAGGACCTTCAACATATTCACTTGTGATAGACCATTTACCGTCAGTAACAGCAACCTCTAAAAGCTTTGGAATATTAACGCCTGCGTCTTCAACTCTAGAAGTATTAAGAGCTTCATATAAAACATCTGATTTGTTGTAGGTCTTGGCAAAGACCTTAGTAGCTTTGCCATTCTCTACATATACTGATTTTAACTTAGATTTTGCTAAATATTTTTTCATATGACATGTCTTCCTTTCTTAAAATAATAATGATGATTATTTACCATAGTAAGCCTTTAAGTACATGGCTTTCATTTCACTCATAAGAGGATATCTTGGGTTAGCACCAGTACACTGGTCATCAAATGCAGCTTCTGTCATCTCATCAAGAGTTGCAAGGAAGTCTTCCTCTTTAACACCATAATCTGCAATAGTTTTCTTAATTCCTACCTTTGCCTTTAATTCTTCAATAGCCTTGATGAGGTTTTCAAATTTCTCATCATCATCTTTACCCTGAATTCCAAGGAAGTCAGCACACTCAACATAACGTGCTTTGCAATGTGGATACTGGTACTGTGAGAATGTTCCCATCTTTGTTGGAACCTCTGCAGCATTGAATCTCATTACATCAGTGATAAGAAGGGCATTAGCAATTCCGTGTGGAAGGTGGTGATATGCACCCAGTTTATGTGCAAGTGAGTGGCACACTCCAAGGAAAGCATTAGCAAAAGCCATACCAGCCATAGTAGAAGCTGTTGCCATCTTTTCTCTTGCAACTGCATCATGTGCACCTAATTCATAAGCTGCTGGAAGATATTCAAATATATTCTTCATAGCCTGTAATGCAAGACCATCTGTATATTCTGTTGCCATAATGGAAGCGTATGCTTCAAGTGCATGTGTAAGTGCATCAATACCAGAAGCTGCTGTAAGTCCCTTAGGCTGATTCATATGCATGTCAGCATCGATAATAGCCATCTTAGGAAGTAATTCATAGTCAGCAAGTGGATATTTCTGACCAGTTGTTTCATCAGTAATAACTGCAAAAGGAGTTACCTCTGAACCTGTTCCAGAAGATGTTGAGATAGCGACAAAGTAAGCTTTCTCACCCATCTTAGGGAATGTGTATATTCTCTTTCTGATATCCATGAAACGCATAGCCATATCAAGGAAGTCTGCCTCAGGATGTTCGTACATAACCCACATAATCTTGGCAGCATCCATTGCAGAACCACCACCAATTGCGATGATTACATCAGGTTCGAAAAGTCTCATAGCTGCTGTACCTTCTTTAGCACATGCAAGTGTTGGATCTGGTGCTACATTATAGAAAGTAGTATGCATGATTCCTAAAGAATCTAACTTATCTGTGACACATTTGGTATAACCATTCTTATAAAGGAACTGGTCAGTAACGATAAATGCTTTCTTCTTACCCATTACAGTTCCAAGTTCATCAAGGGCAACAGGTAAGCAGCCCTTCTTAAAGTAAACCTTCTCAGGTGCTCTAAACCAAAGCATATTCTCTCTCCTCTCAGCGACAGTTTTTACATTAAGCAGATGCTTTACTCCAACGTTCTCAGATACTGAGTTTCCGCCCCAAGAGCCGCATCCAAGTGTAAGAGAAGGAGCCATCTTAAAGTTGTAGAGGTCACCGATTCCACCGTGAGATGAAGGTGTATTGATAAGGCAGCGGCATGTCTTCATTCTTTCAGAGAATTCAGCAATCTTGTCTGCCTGTGTTTCAACATTAATATAAAGAGATGATGTATGACCAAATCCACCATCTGCAATCAGGTGTTCAGCTTTTGAAAGAGCATCTTCAAAATCTTCTGCCTTGTACATTGCAAGGACAGGTGATAACTTTTCATGAGCAAATTCTTCTGAGAGGTCTACAGATGTTACTTCACCGATAAGAATTTTAGTTTCTTCAGGAACAGTAACGCCTGCTAAAGCAGCAATAGTATGGGCTTTCTGACCAACAATCTTCGCATTAAGGGCACCGTTGATAATAATAGTCTTTCTTACCTTTTCTGTCTCGCTCTTATTAAGGAAGTAGCAGCCTCTGTATGCAAATTCTTCTTTAACAGCCTTGTAAACCTTCTTGTCAACAATTACAGACTGTTCAGAAGCACATATCATACCATTGTCAAATGTCTTAGAATGAATAATTGAGTTAACAGCAAGTATTACATCTGCTGATTCATCGATGATAGCAGGAGTATTACCAGCACCTACACCAAGTGCAGGCTTTCCAGAAGAGTAAGCAGCTTTAACCATTCCAGGTCCGCCGGTAGCTAAGATAATATCTGCTTCCTTCATAAGTGTATCTGTAAGCTCGAGGGAAGGAACATCTATCCAGCCAATGATTCCCTCAGGGGCACCTGCTGCAACAGCAGCTTCAAGAACAACCTTAGCTGCTGCAATTGTCGATTTCTTAGCTCGTGGATGTGGGCTTATGATAATACCATTTCTAGTCTTAAGTGAAATAAGAGTTTTGAAAATAGCTGTTGAAGTTGGATTAGTTGTTGGGATTACGGCTGCAACAACTCCAATAGGTTCAGCAACCTTTTTAATTCCATATGCCTTATCCTCTTCAATAACACCACAAGTCTTAGTATCTCTGTAAGCATTATAAATGTATTCAGAGGCATAATGATTCTTGATAACCTTATCTTCTACAATTCCCATACCAGTTTCTTCAACTGCAAGCTTGGCAAGAGGAATTCTTGCTTTATTGGCAGCAAGTGCAGCAGCAGTAAATATCTTATCTACCTGTTCCTGAGTATAAGCTGCGAAGATGCGTTGAGCCTCCCGTACACCGGCAAGCCTTTCTTCAAGAGCTTCGACTGTGTCAACAATTGGGTAATTCTCAGTTAAATTCTTTGACATAACATTTCCTCCATAACTTGATTCGTGCAATATTGATTGATAATAATTTAACAATGTCAATATAACACTAATATAATTATAAGTCAATATTCATTGTAATATTAATTAAAATATGCTATCTTTTACCTAGTAACTGGGGGACTAATAAATCTTTTGTTAAGGATGGAGCGGCTTATGAAACAGGTTAGTGTTGATAATCTTAAAGAAAACGATATATTAGCTTTTCCTATATTGTCGCATTCGGGGACTGTTCTTATTCATGCGGATGTTGCTCTGACAGATGAACTTATTGAAAGAGCAATTAATCTTGGAGTAAGAACTGTATACATAAAAGACGAAAAAGAGGGAATTGTCAGGGAGAATACTTCTGATAGTGATACGGCACGGGAAGAGGAAGAATATCCATACAGACTTGAAGAAACTGCCAATAATTCAAGGCAGATAGTAAAAAAAATATTAGAAAAACACATTTATAAACATAATGAAGAACTTAAGATAATTGTTAATGAGGCACAGAGAATACTTGATACAGTTATTGCAGAGCCGGAGGTTGTGAATAATATTACTGAAATCAGGAATGTAAGTACTGACATGTATACACACTGTATTAATGTATGTACTTTGTCAACAATTATGGCATTAAGGCTTAAAATGAGTAATAAACAGATACATAATATTGCGATGGGAGCAATACTTCATGATATAGGACTCAGATATATTAATGTTCCTTATGTTAATGTTAGTGAGAATAAGATGACTAATAAAGATGCTGTTGAATATAAGAAGCATACTATATTTGGATACAGCTCACTGCAGGACGAGGAATGGCTTCCTGACGTGGCAAAGGAGATTATTCTCTTTCACCATGAAAGAATTGATGGCTCAGGATATCCTTTCCAGCATAAGGGTGACAGGCTTAAACCAGAAGTTAAGCTTGTTTCTATCTGTGATGATTTTGACAGTATGATAAGTGGCATAGGCAGTGAGAAGATGAAGATATATGAAGCTATTGAATACATCAAAGTGCATTCGGGAGTAAAATATGACCCTACAATTGCTTCAAAATTCTTAGACTCAGTTGCTGCATACCCTGTCGGCTGTACAGTTTACACAAGTGATGGCGAAAAAGCTGTAGTTATAAGACAGAATAAGGAAGCTGCAGACAGACCTGTTATAAGAATGACAGAGCATGCAGATGGAACACCTTATACTGAAAATGTAGAGTATAACTTATTAAAGCAGCTTACTATGTTTATAGTAGATACAGAATAGAGCATTGGAGCAGCTATGAATTTATATATAAGAACCCTTGGATTTGATAATATGACATCAGAGGCTGAGGCAAAATTTATAAAAACAGGAATTAGAGAAAGCATAAAAGAAGGATTTGTGATACGCCACGAGAAATTAGATCGTGGCGTTATTATCTTGCGCCTTAGCAACTCAACCGGATTGTATGTGTATGGAAGATATGAAAAGAATATTTTTAAATATGAGTACTATTTTCCGTTTGTTGTGGGGAAGGCTTTAAGTGACAATGAGGAGATGACTATTGAGAGACATCTTGACAAGGAATCCTATGCAGTTATATGTGATGAATTAAAGACAGGAGTAACGCTTATATTTTATCTTCAGAATGTAATGGATTATCTTGATTATCTGTACAGTGATAAGGATTTTAATGCGGATGATTTTAATCCTGACAGAAAGAACGAAATTGGTAAAGTACCAATCAGAAACAAAAAGGTGGCACTTACAGGACTGTCGCTTGGTGGAATTATTATGCTTCCGGTGAAAAAGGAAATAAATTCTAAGAAAAGCAGACAGGATGAAATTGCAAGAAAGAATCTTATTCAGGCAGCAAAGAATGGCGATGAGGATGCAATTGAGAGCCTTACAATTGAAGATATTGATACATACAATGAACTTTCTAACCGTGTCATGAAGGAAGATATATTTACTATAGTAGACTCAACGTTTATGCCATGCGGTGTAGAATGTGACCAGTATTCCGTCATAGGAGAGATTCTTGAACTGCGTGAAGAGGAGAATATATACACTGGTGAGAAGATATATATTATGGTTCTTGAATGTAACAGTCTTATTATAACTACAGCAGTTAATAAGGAACATCTGCTTGGAGAACCAGCCGTAGGCCGCAGATTCAAAGGACAGATATGGCTTCAGGGAAATGTAAGATTTACTGACTGATATTGTTGTTAAATATATGCTTTCATAATAAATTGTATTTAATATAGAAATTTACATATTATTACAAATGTGGTATTATAATACAAGGCATGTAAGAAATCGGAAATGTCAACTAAATATTATTAATTATCAACGAGGAGGGGAAGCTATGAAGTTTTTCAGAAAATTAGGCTTTCAGCTTGTTTTATTTTTCGTTGTTGCCATTACAATTCCTATTGTAATGCTTATGGTAAGTTCAATTACAACAACTTCGTCTTCAATGGAAAATAACATGAAGGTAACAAGTGAGCAGACTTTGAATGAAGCACAGAATCAGTTTACTACATATCTTAAGACTCTGTCGCAGCCGGTAGACCTGCTTACAAGAAAGAATGAAGTAAAGCATCTTGAGGATCAGGGAACATTAAGTGATAATGTTAAGGCAGTAAGAGATTCTCTTATTGCATCAGTTAAGGTTACTAATGGTGCAGAAAGAGCGTTCTTTGCTACTAATACTAATCTTGAGATTACAGGTTGGGGAGAATATAACCCAGAGACTGGTAAGACACTTAGTAAGGGTGGTCTTGAGAATGGTGTAGACAGAACTAAGGAAGTATGGTACACAGATTGTAAAGGTCTTAAGGCAAGAAACAGCATTTATGCTTATTTTTCAAAGCCATATTACAGCAAGGATTTTGATAAGACAATAATTACTGTTTCACAGGAAATTAAGCATTCAGACGGAACGAATTATGGTACTGTGGGTATGCATATTGATTTTTCTGAGATTACAGATTTTGTACAGGGTATCGGACTTCTTAATACAGGATTTGTTGTCCTTGCAGATGAAGATGGTAATATACTTGTTAATAATGATAATAACAAGTATGTAACAGATTCAGTATCAGGACTGAATTGCTGGAGTACAGTTAAAGGTCTTACAGAGGATGATTATGATAAAGCATTTTCATTTGATGAAAACATTAATGGTGAAAAGGTACATGTAGTAACATCTAAGGATGCTGTTACAGGATGGACACTTGTTGGTTTTATCAGTTCTAAAGAAACATCTGCTACAACTAATAAGATGATTAGCAATACTGTTATATTCAGTATTATAGCATTTGTTATTGGAATTGGTATTGCACTTTCAGTTACAGCTTCTATGACTAAGGAGATTAAGAAGGTTTCTGGCCATATGAAGGATGTTGCCAGTGGTGATTTAACAGACAGAATTGATGTAAAGAAGAAGAATGAGTTTGGAGACCTTGAGAATAACTTTAACAACATGGTTGAGAACATGGCAGTTCTTATTAAGGGCGTTGAGGAAAAGAGTGGAGTTATAGTAGATGCGTCTGCTAAGATTGCAGGAGTATCTAAGTCTACTACAGAGACTGTAGGTCAGGTTTCAGAGGCTATACAGAGTGTTGCAGTTGGTGCATCAGGTCAGGCAGACAGTACACAGACAGCAACACAGGAAGTAGAAAATCTTGCAGACAGATTAAAGGAAACTAAGGCTTATGTAACTGATATCAGTGAGATGTCTGTTGAAACACAGAAGTTAAGTAATAAGGGACTTACAATTGTTGATGAACTTATTACTAAGGGACAGCGCTCAATTGATAACTCTAAGATTTCTAAAGAAGTTGTATCTGAGATGGTAAGCAGTATAGAAAAGATTAATTTCATATCAGATGCCATTACAGAAATTACAGAGCAGACTAACCTGTTATCACTTAATGCTTCTATTGAGGCAGCAAGAGCAGGAGAGAGCGGTAAGGGATTCGCAGTAGTTGCTGATGAGATAAGAAAGCTTGCTGAACAGTCACAGCAGTCAACTGACGAGATTAAACAGATTGTTAATGAGATTACTATTAAGTCACAGCAGGTTGAGCAGACAATGGATGAGTCTGTTGGTATTATAGAGGAACAGAATGTTTCTATTAAAGATGCTAAGGAACTGTTTAATACAATTTCTGATTCAGTAAACGGACTTAAGGAAGGTCTTGATAATATTACACAGCTCAATGAAGCTATGGATACTAATAGAAATAATGTTGTAAGCAAGATGGAAGATGTTGCAGCAGTAGCAACTGAGACCGCAGCAGCCTCTGAAGAGGTTACAGCATCAGCCGTTGATGTTGAGCAGACAATGCACGACCTTAACGAATTTACAGTTGAGCTTGATAATATTGCAGAGGCTCTTAAGGAGGCAATTGATAAGTTCAAGTTACAATAATTAAACTAATCCGATAAATGTGTTTATGGAAGCTGCCACTCTGGCGATTGTAATCGCCGGGTGGCAGTTTCTTTTTAATCTCAGGGTATCATTGACCTTGCTGATGTTTTGTGATAAAATCTCTCTTGGTGTATAGCCAAGTTGTTCTCATAGTTAAGTGGATATAACGGGGACCTCCTAAGTCTCAATCCCCAGTTCGACTCTGGGTGGGAACATTTATATTAAGAAGTGATAAGTAGTGGCGATGAGAATCGTTGCTGCTTTTTTATGTCAGGAGTGTTGCATAGTAATATTTTAGTAGAAATGAAATTTATTATGCAGGCAATTGTAAAAACTTTATTTGATTTTGTGGATTTAATCACAGTAAGTAATGTTGTTGTAATGTCTGAGTAATGACATATAATGTTTCGGAGCCTTATCTTACTTTAAAATAGATGGAAAAGCCTGTGAATTTCCGTCCATAATGTGTTAGTAATGTTGTTGTAATGTTTAGTAATGTTTGATATAGTTATGTCAAGAACATTGTTAATGGAGGAGATTCATGAAAATCAGAGAGCTATATCCAGATGTTATTACAGAAGATACAAGTTATGAATATAAAGCGATATTAAATCCGGATAATCCCATTAAATGGGCAAAAACTCTTATTGGATATGCAAATGATAAGGGAGGAACCTTATTTATAGGTGTATCAAACGGTGGAGAGGCTTTTGGAATTGATCTTGAAGAAGTTGATAAAACAAAACTATTAATTTCAAGGATTAATGATAGACATATTTTTCCACACATTAAGATTTCATATATGATGAGAAGTGTGGATTCTAATGCGGAACATTTTGTATTAGCTGTTAAAGTTGCTCCTGCAGATTCTGTAATAAGATATAGAGAAGGAGATTACAATGAAACAGTTTTTATAAAGGGAGATGGAAATGCGACTCCTGCAACGCCGGAAGAAATTATTTCACTTTCAAAGAGAAAATATGGTGTAGATAATGAGACAAGCGAGGTGGCATATACTGATAATCAGTGGTCAGTATACCTTAATCTTTGTAAGGAATACAGACAAGATAAATCTGCTCCAACAATGAAAGAATTGCAGAACGAAGAAATAGTTTCAAAAGATGGGTATGCAAAATCAGGATTTATAATGTTTTCAGACAACTATAATGAAGATGACACAATGATATGCTGTCGTTTGTGGAAAGGTAAGAACAAGACAGGGGTTGTTTTAGATAGCAGCAGATTCAGGGGTTCTATTGCAAATGTTTTTGAAAATGCGTTGAACTTTATTGAACGAAACACCAAAACAGGATGGATAAAAACAGAAAATGGCGGACGGGATGAAATCAGATCGTATCCTAAGGAAGCTGTAAGAGAGGCATTGGTAAATGCCATTGCCCATAGGGATTATTCTATTTCAGGAACACAGATTGATGTTGATATCTACTCAGACAGAATTGAAATAGTTTCACCGGGGTCATGGTTACTGCCGAAAGATTACAATGCATATCCAGCGGGGTCAATACCGTCTATCAGGAGAAATTCCATTATAGCAGCTTGTTTGGATGTGGCAAATCTGATGGAGAGAGGTGGAACCGGTTTTCAAACCATGATTGAAGCTTACAAATCATGTCCTGAAGAAATTCAGCCAGTAGTATCTATATATCCTGGATTTTTGAATTTGAAATTATTTGACAGATTATATAGGGATGAAGTTATAGAACTTGATTTGGAAGGACTTACTGATGGAGAAAAAATTATGGCTATTCTTAAGATGGAAGGACCAAAGCCAATTAAGGAACTACAGCTGTCTCTTAACTACCGAAGCAGAAGCCAATTCTTAAATGAGGTTATAAATCCTCTTATGAAATCAGGGGAGATATATAGGGATGGCAAGCCAAAATCACCAACGGCACTTATTAAAATCAAAAGATAAAAGTAAAATATAATTTGGTCAAAAACCATCGACATGGGTGGGAACATTTATATTAAGAAGTGACAAGCAGTGGTGATTCGCAAGAAATAGGATAGTATATAGAGTAAGGGGTATAACATGAAAAGGGAACAGGGGATATTAATTGGCACAGTAATAGCTGCGATTATTATGATGTTTTTATGTAGTATTTTCACATTTAGTGATGCAGTTTCTGAAAAAGCTTTGACAACTTGCATTCCAGAATCAGTAAGTATAACAGAGGATGGAAAAACACAATATGATTTTAATTTAAAATCATATGGACAGGATATAGGTTCAATAGTATTTTATTCTTCACACCAGAGAATAAATGTATATGCACAAGGAGAACAAATTTACAGACTTAGTAATAAACGAAGTATATGGGGAAATACCCCGGGATGGACATGGAATTTTGTAAAGCTTCCATCTGATGTGGACAGCCTTCAAATAGAGATTTCACCTTGTTATAAGGAGGTTGAAGGCCAGAAACAGGAATTCTATATCGGTGGTGGCAATGATATATATATGAAATTGCTTCGAAAAGCTATGCCGGCATTTATTATAAGCGTAGTTATTTTATTGGTAGGATTATATATTACTATATATTGGACAATTGTACATAAGGGGAGTCAGATAGACGGAACATTGTTATATCTGGGAATATTTTCGATTCTTCTTGGATTATGGTCAGCAAATGAAACAGATGTATCTGCACTTATATTTGCAAACAGACAAGCCGGGGCATACATTGCTTTTGTTACACTTATGATTATGCCAATGGCATTTATTATGTTTGTAAAAAGTTTTTTGGAAATAAATGATAATCTGTTTTGGAAATTAATCTGTTATTTTAATGTAACAATTATTCTTTTAGAACACATACTTAATGCTACAGGAATGTATTATTTTAGACAGACATTGTGGATGACTCATATTGTAATTATATTAATGCTGATATATTTATTTGTTGTAATTACAATTAAGATTATTAGAAGACAGTTGGACACCAGGTATAAATACTGTATATTAGCGTTGATTTTAGTGTTTTTGTCGACAATCATAGATATGGCAGGATATTATAAAAATGGTAATGATTCAGGAGTATTTGGAAGAATAGCATTTCTTTTATTTATTCTTGTACTTGGATTAGAGGCTTCAAGACAGGCTGTTGCGAGACTAAAAAAGGGGAGAAGGATAGAGGAACTCGAGCAGTTTGCTTTAAATGATTCCATGACAGGTATGTATAATAGAAATGCATATGATTATTATATTAATAATGAAAAATGCTTTGATGATTGTATGGTTGTAACGTTTGATTTAAACAATCTCAAAAATTGTAATGATAACTATGGACATAGAGCTGGAGATGCTTATATTATTAATGCAGCACGAATAATAGAAAATACATTTGAACGTTATGGTAAGTGTTACAGAATTGGCGGAGATGAGTTTTGTTGTATAATACCAAAGGGAAAGAGTGTAGATATAGAGCGAGTAATAAGAAAGCTTTATCATGATGTAGATGTTTTGAACAACAAGAGGATTATTCCAACAGAAGTGGGAATTGCCTGTGGTTATGCTGTTTTTAAAGTTGATGATACGGAGCTGGAAAAAGTCCGGGAGCGTGCAGATGAGGAGATGTATCAGCGAAAAAAAGAGATGAAAATGTGATTAATAACTCAAAAATTAATATCTTATAAAATATTATCGACATACGCTCATATACACGCTATAATATGTTTGCTTTAATATGTAGATATCACGAGATTAGAATAAGTAACAGAGGAAAATGTTTATGAATTATATTGTTATGGATCTTGAGTGGAATCAGAGTGCCAAGGGAAAACAATTTTCTGAGGATCATTTTCCTTTTGAGATTATACAGATAGGTGCGGCGAAGGTTAATGAGAAGCTTGATATTGTAGATGAGTGGCAGTGTACCATTAAGCCACAGGTGTATACAAAGCTGCAGAATACAGTCAAGAAGATATTAGGGATAACAGAAAATGACCTTGCTAACGGAACTGATTTCGTATCGGGTGTTACTGAATTTCTTGAATGGTGCGGGGAAGATTATACATTTGTTACATGGGGAAGCATGGATGTTACTGAATTAAGACGTAATATGAAGTTCTATGATGTGCCGGAGAATTTCCCAAAGCCGCTTCTGTATCTTGATCTTCAGAAACTTTACAGTATTAATTTTTCAGATGGCAAGACACGCATGAATCTTAAATCTGCAATTGATGAGCAGGGAATCAAGGGAGATGAGCATTATCATTCAGCAATGAGTGATGCAAGATATACAGCCAAGATAATGAAGAGGCTGGATTTTGACAGGGTTAAAAAGTTTTGCAGCATAGATACATTTACAATTCCAGAGTCAAGAAAGGACGAGGTATATCTTAACTTTGGAACTTATGAGAAGTATATTTCAAAGGGATTTGCTACAAGGGACAAGGCTGCAAGCGACAGAACTGTACGTTCCTGCAAATGCTTTTTATGTGGCAGGACTATGACAAGAACAGTTAAGTGGTTTGCCACTAATTCGAAATGCTATTACGGCTTGTTTACATGTGATGAACACGGACTTATAAAGGGACGTTTCAGAGTTAAACAGACCGAAGAAGGCAGATATTATGCAGTCAGAATTATGAAGCACACTGATGAAAAGGGTGCACTTAAGATATATGAAAAGCAGATAAAAGAGAGAGAGCACAGACGCAGGCGGCGTCAGGCAGAGAAACTTTCAGAACAGAAATAATGGCATGTCAGAAATCCAACTGACATGCCATTTTAACATATTTAATATCAGAACATTAATCCATATATCACAGCCAGACCAAGAATTATCTGGACAATTGTGAATCTAAAAACAACCTGCGTATCTGACCAGTCTTTATTCTTTCTCATATGGTCGTGGATTGGTGTACGAAGGTTCTTCATTAGGTTGATGTGAAGAAATCTCATGAAAGAAACCTTGATAAGACCAAGTCCGCCATCAAGAATAATTACAAGTGCCATTGGAATATAAAGCAGCGGTGCATGGAGCTTGAGGAATGTAAATGCTATAAATATTCCTATTGCTCTAGAACCCGCGTCACCCATAAGAAGCTTGCTTGGTGATGCATTGAACCACAGGTAGCCGAGGATGCACACAATCATAATAAGAACGGTGTGTCTGTAAGCTGATTCAATATTAAATGACTTAAAAAGTACATACACTGAAGCAAGTGTTACAACTGAAAGTGTACCACATAAGCCGTCAACACCATCTGAACAGTTAGTAACATTGATACTTACCCATATAAGTATAATAATAAGTATTGCATAGATGATTGGATTAAGAGTTACTGTCTTTCCAAAGAATGCAAGGTCAAATGTGTTAGGGTTGTAATGCAGGTAAGTAACTGCCGCCATAACCGATATTGCAAGGTCAATAAGACCTTTCTTTAAATTACCCCATGGTGATGAAGCACTGTCATCAAGGTATCCGCTGAGCATTGCGGCAAGCACAAGTATAAGATAAATGATAAGCTCGGCACTTAAGTTTACGAATAATGCACATGTGACTGTGAATGTAAGAATGAAAATCATGCCGGCGCCTCTTGGTTTTCCAACTGATTTACTTCCGTTAATGGCATAAGCTCTTCCGGCATCTCTTGGAAGAAGATTCTTGCCAAGAGCAATTGCAGCTATTGTAAATGCGAAAGCAAACAGGATGCTGACAAATGCTATTATGTTAGTGAAACTTTCGTTAACAATATAGTATATCATAAGAATTTAATACTCCTTTTCATCTTTCTAACTTATATAAAGCATTTATTTCAATGCGATTTACAGTATAACATAATATATGTGAAATGAACATTTTTTTTGCTAATGAAATGTAGTAATTAATTTGCTAATGTGGTAATATACTATTAATTAGTGGGATATCTGAGGGGACCCATAAGTGTCGTGTAGGATAATAATAATATAATGGAGGATTTTATGAAGAATATGCAAAAATACGAGCAGCTGGCAATCACAGAACTGGATGCATATCTTTTTGGACAGGGAACTCATTATGAGATATATAACAAAATGGGTGCGCATGTTGGAGTAAAAGACGGAAAAGAAGGTGTGTATTTTGCTGTGTGGGCACCTGCTGCAAGAGAAGTCTATGTTATAGGTGAGTTTAATAACTGGAATGCATATGGTTATGATATGAAGAAGATTTCAGATGGTGGAATATATGATTTGTTCATACCGGGAGCTAAAGCAGGGGATATGTATAAGTTCCTTATTATTTCCCAGAGTGGAGAGGCTCTTTACAAGGCAGATCCATATGCTAATCAGGCACAGTTAAGACCAGAGACAGCATCAATAGTTGCTGATCTTTCAGGTTATGAATGGAAAGATTCTGAATGGGTTGAGAAGAAGAAGACAGAGAATCATCTTAAAGCACCTCTTTCTATATATGAATGTCATCTTGGCTCATGGAAGAAGAAAGATGATGGAACAGAGGACGGATTCTATACATATAGAGAATTGGCACCTGAGCTTGCAAAATATGTTTCAGATATGGGATATACACATATTGAACTTATGGGAATTGCAGAGTATCCATATGATGGATCATGGGGATATCAGGTAACAGGTTATTATGCACCTACAGCAAGATACGGAACACCTAAGGATTTCATGTATTTTGTAGATTATATGCATGAAAAAGGAATTGGTGTAATTCTTGACTGGGTACCGGCACATTTTCCAAAGGATGCGCATGGACTTGCTAATTTTGATGGAAGCTGTGTATATGAGTATGCAGACCCTAGAAAGGGAGAGCATCCTGACTGGGGAACTAAGGTATTTGATTATTCCAAGAATGAAGTGGCTAACTTCCTTATTGCTAATGGAATGTTCTGGGTGGACAAGTTCCATATTGATGGTTTAAGAGTTGATGCTGTTGCTTCAATGTTGTATCTGGATTACGGAAGGACAGAAGGAAACTGGGTTCCTAACAAATATGGTGACAACGGTAATCTCGAAGCAATCAGCTTTTTAAAGCATTTTAACAGCATGTTAAAGAAGAGATTCCCACAGGCAATAACTATAGCTGAGGAGTCAACAGCATGGCCTATGGTAAGTGGTGATCCTGACAATGGGGAATGTCTTGGCTTTACATTTAAGTGGAATATGGGCTGGATGCATGATTTCCTTGAATATATGAAGCTTGATCCATATTTCAGAAAGTTTAATCATAGCAAGATGACATTTTCATTGATGTATGCTTACAGCGAGAATTTCATTCTTGTGCTTTCACATGATGAGGTTGTACATCTTAAGTGTTCTATGCTTGGTAAAATGCCTGGTGACAGGGAGGACAAGTTCAAGAATCTTAAGCTGGCATATGCATATATGTGTGGACATCCTGGCAAGAAGCTTTTATTCATGGGACAGGAATTTGGACAGTGGAATGAGTGGAGTGAGAAGCGTGCTCTTGACTGGTATCTGTTAGAGGATGAAAGTCATACAGAACTTAAGGATTTTACGAAGAAGTGTCTTAAGCTTAATAAGAATTATCCATGCCTGTATGCTACTGATTACAGTAGTGAAGGATTCAGATGGATTAATGCCAATGATAAAGATAATAGCGTTTTATCATTTATGAGAATCAGTCCGGATGGAAAGAAGAATCTTCTCTTTGTACTTAATTTTACACCAGTTGAAAGAGACAGATTCAGAATAGGAGTTCCGTTCAAGACTAAGTATAAGCTGGTTCTTGGAGATAATGAAGCAGACCAGAAGAAGACTCTTACAGCCGTTAAGGGAGATTGTGATGGATATCCGCAGTCATTGCTTATTGACTTACATAAGTATGGAATAGCTGTGTATGAGTTTAACGGTGATGTTTCTAAGGTTCAGGCTACGAAGATATAGGAGAATAATATAGAGAAAGGGAGCTGGTTTGGATTTTTCATTAATTCTGAATTGGCTTCCTTTTTATTTGTTGCCACTAATCTCTCAATTATCCCGCCATATCTGCCGAAATATTTATTATATGACAATGGGTGATTGTTTCAGATAGTAAATAAGAAAGGCAGCAGAATATGACATATACAGTTTCAGGCGCGAATTTTAATAAAGATGTTGCGGCACAGGGAACATCTATTAATTATAAAGAAAATAAGGCGGTTAAAAGTGAAGGTGTGGCAGGCTCATTTGCAGGAGTGGTAATCTCTGGCAGTGTGACAGCTGCAAATGACAATACATATGAGGGACTTCTTAAGGAGGCAGATGATGTAAAGAGCCAGATTATGGCGAGTGCTTCCAGTGCAAAGATAAGCCTTAAGGCATTGATGATGAAGTTATCAGGTGCTGATGCGGTAAAGCTAGATGAGGACGGCTTTAATCTTACAGATGCTACACCAGATGATATGGTTAATATTATTGAGAAAATTAAGATTGAACTTGCGATGCACTCTGATGATTATGTTAATTATGGCACAGCAGTTTCCAAGGATAAGATTGAGAGTGTGACTGGAAGTGCAGCAACAGCGGCAAGTGTCGAGAGCCGTATGCAGGGAGCAGATATAGCTGTCAATGATGAAAGTGTTGCTGAGGTTAAAGGCACACTTGAAAAGAGTAAAGAGTTAAAGCCATTATCAGAGAACACAAAGAATTACATGGTTGCTAATCGCATAGAGCCTTCAATTGCTGGAATATATCAGGCACAGGCGGCAACCTCATCAAGTATCAGTGCGGATGGCGTTACAATAGGAAAGTGCGCAGATGCAATATCTGACGCTGATTTTGAAGCTTTAAGGCCGGGAATTGAGAAGATAATTGCTTCGTCAGGTCTTGAGGTTAATGATAATACACTTGCGGATGCAAGAGCATTTATTAATGCACAGATTCCTGTTACTAAAGAAAATCTTGAATATAAGGCACAGCTTGATGCGATAGATATTGAAAAGATTCAGGCTGACCCTGATGAAATGCTTAATAAGATACTTGATAACATGAAGCTTGGAGGCAAGGCAGAGAATACGCTCGTTACAGGTTCGCCAATTGATGATATAAGAACAGCTCTTGATACTATTAACAGGGCAGAGTATTCAGATGTTGCAAATGTGGTATCAAAAGGGGAAACATTTACAATAGCAAGCCTTAAGCTGGAGATGGATGCAAGAAGCTTCAGAATTGAATACAGTGCAGCAACAGTAAGCACAGGAAATAGTGAAGTTAGAAATCAGGCATCTGATGTACAGCAGGCAGCAGATAAGGCGTACGACACGCTTGTAACAGCAAGGGTTCTTATGAGTGCGAATGCGTCCATATATCTCGTTAAGAATAACATTTCTATTCTTACAACTCCGATAGATGAGCTTAATTCAATGCTTATGGAATATGAACAGGCGGATGAAATGTATGAAGAAGCGCAGATTGCATATACAGATGTTCTTGAAGCAAGAAAGACATTGAATGAGATAGTAAGAAATCCTGCGCGTGTATTTGCCAGTATGTTTGACAAGATGAATGAAACTTATGAGGCAGTCGGAACTCAGATAAGAGGCGATTTAGGTGATTCATTAAAGAAGGCAGTACAGGGAAGTGCGGATGATATTATTAGGGAGCTTGGACTTGAGGGAACTGATGAGGACAAGGAAGCAATAAAGGTACTGGCTGCTAATAACATGGATATGACAAAGGAAAATGTAGAGATAGTCAAATCTGTTAATGCAATGATTAATAATCTTATTAAGAATATGAAACCAGAGACAGTTCTTAATATGATAAAAGACGGAGTAAATCCAATGAATGCTTCAATTGAGGAAGTCAACGAATATCTTACAGAGGCTAATGATAAAGCATCTAAGGATAATGAGGAGAAGTTTTCAAAGTTTCTTTATAAGCTTGACCGTACCAATGGTATTACTAAAGAGCAGAGAAAGCAGTTTATAGGAATATACCAGATGATGAATATATTCACCAGAGATGCCGGAGTGGCAGCAGGTGCGCTGATTAAGCAGGGAGCTGAGGTCACTATGAATAATCTTATGACTGCATATAATTCAAGAAAGCATTATGACATGGACGCTGTTATTGATGAGAATACAGGAATGGCAGAGGTAAGCGGAATTGCTAACTATTACAGTGCATTATTTATGGCAAATGGTGGATTAGTTACCCCGAATACATTAAAGAATGTGGATAACTCATCCGGAATCGGAGAACAGTCCGTTGAAATGTTTATTGAACAGTTAGAGGATAACTATGATGCGGCAGCCGAGGAACAATATTATGAGGAATATCTTAAGGAACAGCAGGCAGCAGTGCAGGCAGGAGCTGATATATTGAGGCAGATAAGAAATGCAGATACAGAAATAAACAGTGGTAACATACAGGCTGTTAAAGCATTTTTAGAATCCGGACAGTTCCCGGATATCAGAGGTGTTAAGACAACACGTGATTATGCAAGGGATTCGATTGAAAAAATCGGACATAAAGAAAAACTGTCACTTATGTATGAAGAAATGAAAGATGAGACAGAGGAAGAACTTCAGGAGGTTCTTTCCAAAGCAGGAGACCTTGATACACAGATAGATGTCAATTACGAGGGATTTCTGGATTTAAGACTTAAGGACAGAACAATCGGATATATTAAGAATCTGGCATTAAGGCATGATTACAGAATACCGTATATAACAGACTCAGGAAGTACAGGTATGCTGAAACTTACATTGGTTCAGGATGACGACAATAAAGGTCGTATATCTGTAAACATGCTAAGCAGCGTATTAGGAAAAGTTTCTGTTGAGGCTAAGGCTGACAGAGAAAGTCTTGGTATGTACATTGTCAGTGACACAGCAGTTTCAGATGAAGGAAGCCAGCTTCTTGAGGATATGGAAGAAAATTTAAAAGAAGGATTTGGATTTACAAATGTGACCGTCAACATTACAAAATCGTCAGACGTGCCATATGTGACTTATGAAGCAGCGGCTGACAGTGTGGCAACAGATAAGCTGTATGAAATTGCAGCACAGATTGTAAAACTGCTTGCAGGCTAAAGATTTGCACAGAAAGTCCGATATATAGAGCATGAACAGGTAAATTGGACAGACAGAAAGGTTAAGATATGAGAATAGGAACTAATGTGGCAGCGATTGTTGCCAACAATGCATTACAGAAATCACAGAATAATCTGTCAACATCAATTGAAAGATTATCATCAGGATACAAGATAAATGGCTCTAAGGACGATGCTGCAGGATGTGCTATTTCTGAAAAGATGAGAGCACAGATAAGAGGTCTTAGTCAGGCCCAGAATAATACAGCTGATGGAGTTTCTGTTTTAAATACAGCAGAAGGTGCAATTACAGAAATCCAGAGTATGCTCACAAGATTAAAGGAACTTAGCGTTCAGGCTGCTAATGATGTTAATTCAGATGATGAAAGAGAAGCTATACAGAAAGAGATAGAACAGATTAATAACGAGATTGACAGAATATCTGATCAGACAGAATTCAATACACAGTCTCTTATTAACGGTAATCTTTCAAGAAGAGTATATTCAGATCTTCAGGGAGTTAATCAGCTTTCTGTATCTGACAGCTATACAGCAGGTGTATATGGAATAACTGTTACTGAGGATGCAAGACAGGCTATAGCGGTAGGAGCAGGAAGTATTACTATGTCATCAACAGCTTCTATAACAAAAGAACAGGAAGGAACAATAAGCATTAACGGTTACAAGATAAGCATTTCCGAAGGTGATACACTTGATAAGGTGATGGGAAAGATTATTGACGGAGTTAACATCACAGGTGGTTCTGCATTTACAGTTAAAGACCTTAATAATGATACAGCAGCTAATGGTACTGATTATGCAGGTTATGTGCCAACAGCCGATTATGCTGGTTCAACACTTGTTATTATGACTAACCAGTATGGAAGTGACCAGAAGATGAATATAACATGTGATAATGCAGAGCTTGCAGATATTTTGGGAATGCCACAGGCAGCAACACAAGATGGTATATATGTAGAAGGAAGCGATGTTAAGGCAGAGATTGCTACAGGAGATGATGGGAAGCGAATTGGGTTTGCGGATTCGGCAATTCTTTCAACAAAGGGTACTGTAATTACAGTAACAGATGTTAATAACAAAGAGTTTTCAATGGATGTTCCGGGTAATGCGGCAGGTACTGTATTTGACGATAGTAACAATGATGGACAGTCAGCTGCAGGTGCAGGTACAGCGAGAACTATAAGTCAGGAAGTCACAGACGTTGGAACTATGAGCATACATGTAGGTGCTAATCAGGATCAGGTTATTGTTATTGATATTCCGGCAATAACAACGTATTCACTTGGCACGGAGCATATGAATGTCATGACTCAGTATACAGCATCAAGGGCGATATCTACTGTAGATGAAGCTATTAATAAGACTAATAAAATACGTTCAAGAATTGGTGCATACGAGAACAGATTTGATCATACAACTAATAACCTTGAGGTTTCAAGTGAGAACCTTACCAAGTCATTATCAACAATGATAGATACTGATATGTCAGAAGAGATGACTACTTATACTTCTGAAACAGTTCTTACACAGGCAGCTACGTCAATACTTGCACAGGCTAATGAAAGACCTTCACAGGTATTACAGTTATTACAGTAGTTTAAGATTCAATGGTTATATAGGAAAGGGATGCTATGACTAAAGAAACAATTAAGACATTTCAGTATAGAATTACACAGGCTACAGCATCACAGCTTGTTGTGATTCTGTATGATATGGCTATAGAATATCTTAATGATGCATGTGAGAGTGATAGTGCTGAGCAGGCACATAATAATATATATATGGCGCAGAAGGTTATAGACCAGCTTATATGCGGACTTGATATGCAGTATGAGATATCAGCTAATCTTTTTGTAATATATAATCATATGAAGAGGTCACTTATTTCAGCATCTGTAAGTCTTGATAATAATGAGATTAACAGAATTACAGGGCTTTTAAAGAAACTCAGGGCATCCTTTTATGAGGTTAGTAAACAGGATGATTCTGAGCCGCTTATGAAGAATACACAGGCTGTATATTCAGGCCTTACATATTCAAAAGGTGGAATTAGTAATGAAACACAGACTGATAATATAGAAAACAGAGGATTCAGGGTTTAGCTCCGAATCCTCTGTTTATTATAATCTGCGTCTTCTTCTGTTATAGTGTCTTCTCTGTCTTTTTCTTCTTGCCCGTTCTTCAATAATGTAGATGATAAAAAGAATAACGGCACCAATTCCAACAAGTATCCATATATTAATTCTGATACATGTTTTCGGTTTATAAGATGATGAAACATCATTATTAATGTATGGCAGCAGGCTTCCGGTATCTGTTCCGGCAGCAGATATATTAAGTGTAGTTGTGCCGACAGTATTATCATTGTATAAGAACTTAAGATGTGTTGTCATAACACCATTCTCATTGGTCATGTCATAATTATCATCAACCGTCATTGATACATTTGACAATGAACTTTTATTAGGTATTGTGATAAATGAAGCATTTAGTCCAAAGTTTAGTGAAAGAGTTGAGAAAACAGCCGAGTTGTAATAGTTGTCATTAGAGAACATTGCTCCGAGCTGGCTTCCGGTTGTTGTTGATTTCTGGAAATTGGAAAATCCCCAGTCAAAAAGGGTTCTTGTATCAACATATCTTATCTCATCTGTGGCTTCCTTAAATACAACGCATATAAGACGCATACCGTCTTTTTCTGCAAATGTAACAAGTGTATTCTGTGATTCATCAGTATATCCTGTTTTGCCACCCTTGCAGTATTCATAATAGTAGGCACGACCCTTCAACATCTTGTGTCGGTGTCTTATTGTACGCTGTGCAGACATGTTAGTTGCAGGAATTACATATGCATCGGCAGTTGAATCAATGCTGACAAAAGAAGCATTGTTATAGCATCCTCTTGCAATCATTGCCATATCATATGCCGTTGTGTAGTGGTTGGTATTATATAATCCGCTTGCATTGGCAAAATGTGTATTCAAAGCACCAAGTTCTTTTGCCTTGGCATTCATCATATCGACAAATGCATCTATTGAGCCAGCCACATGTTCACCGAGGGCATAAGCCATCTCGTTGGCAGAATACAGCAGAAGTCCGTGAAGAAGCTGGTTGACAGTAAATTGCTCGCCTGCTTTTGAACTTAAGTTGGCATCCTCATATACATTAATTGAGTTAGCAGCTGACTGTGAAAATGTTACAACATCGTCCATATTACAGTTCTCAATAGTAAGGAGCCCTGTTAAAATCTTGGTTGTGCTGGCTGGATAACATTTTTCATGAGAGTTCCTCTCGAAAAGAATGGAACCTGTATCAGCATCAATAAGAATGCAGCTGCTTGAGTTAACATCAGGTGCATCCGGCCATACAGCCTCTGTGCTGGTTGTGTCTGTCTCGCTGTAGACTTTGCTGTATGCTGCGGCCTGTGTATCTGCTGCAAAAGCTGAGAACACCAAAACAGTGGCAGATGCCGCGCTGGCTATCTTTATAAGTAATCCTTTTAAAAATTGCTTTTTCATTATAGAGATAATTCCTCCGATTAATAAAATATACAAATACATTGTAGCCCAGGATTGTCCATAAGTAAACCCCGCTTGGCAAAAAGTGATATTTATGGTAAATAATATATAGGAAACTCAGATTTCGGCTATGTCTGTGTGCGGCATGTGCTTTCAGGATGACTTCGCTTAGCATGAGTAAATGCCGCCATCTGCAAAGTCTATTACAGTGCGTGAAATCAAACGCACTTCGTTTGGACGTGCTTTCACGCACTGAACTTATGCAGATGGTGGCATTAACTCCTGCACAGCTTGTCATATTCAAGCGTATACCGCACACGGACATAGCCGAAATCTGAGCTAATATATAAGATAGGAGTAATGTATGAGACTTAGAAATGTACCCGGAGCAAGGGAAGTAATGATAGAGAATGAATATGTGTTTACAGAGCCAGAGGGGATGAAAGGCACATGGTCACAGGTTTTCGGTAACGATGATCCAATCCGTATTGAGATTGGTATGGGTAAAGGCACATTTATAACAACACTGGCAGCAAATAATCCTGATATTAATTATGTGGGTATAGAGAAGTATTCAAGCGTGCTTTTAAGAGCTGTTGAGAAACAGGACGAACTTCAGCTTCCTAATTTAAGATTCATCAGAATGGATGCAGAGGCTAT
>OGXR01000146.1_pt1 | contig 53568 bp, 70 predicted proteins | sample 1576331 | NCBI WGS metagenome assembly OGXR01 (sample SAMEA3541473, study PRJEB24748) | human gut metagenome | biome: human gut; feature: human-associated habitat; material: faeces | place: China | collected 2012 | reverse complement strand
TTTGTAAAGAACTTGCTGGGTTATTTTTAATAAATCCAAAATAATATGTTGCATCTCTCAATGAACTTTTAATTACTTTTTGATAGTTTCTTAATGCCTCTTTTGTACTAGATGTTTGATATAACTTTAATAATGCTTGATTTAGAATATATGGTGTTAGAATTGATAATTTATAATTACCTAATTCCTTTTTTATATTGCTAAAAGATTCTTTATATCTCTTTGACGTAGAATATTTATAATTTATTTCAAAATATTCTTTCATCCAATAATCTAAATAATCTCCATACAACATATTACACTCTATGTTAGTTACTCCATTTATGAATTCATCGTATGCTTTTTGTCCTGCTATATATGCTTCATTCTTCGTCTTAAAGCCACTTTTTGTTATTTGTTTTCTCTTTCCATTTACCTTTCCTGCTTCAAAGCAATATTGATATACTTTGCCCCTTTTTCTAATATTGATCATCTTATCATCTTCCTTCCTCTTTGACCATTATGATTTTACAATAAAAAAGAATATCAGTTTTCACTAATACTCTAAATTATGTTTACTAATCCTAAATGATTTAATTCTTTTTCATAAATATCTCTGGAAACGCCAATATATTCCAGAATCATAACAAAATTTAATTTTAAAATCATTTGATAGATTCCTACTGATATATTATCTAGTTTGACAGTATTATTATGTGTAATATCATCTCTGTCCTTAACCGCTTTTGCTATTGATTTATTTATTCCATTTTCTTTGATTTCATTTCTTGTTTTATAATAAATATTTTCAACTATGAAATCATTATTTTCTAACTCATTAGTTATGCATTTTTCTAGTTTTAAATTTGCCTTACAAATAATATCTTGGAATCTTTTAATAAAATCTCTTTTAATTTTATTGTTTCCTTTATATTTTTGTTCAACATTTTCTAGTAATGGTAATAATTCCTTTTTAACTTCATCTAATATTATTTCATCCTTTGTTTTCTTCACTTTTTCATCATTTCCGTGAATATACTGATAAATTGATTCAAAGCAAGAAAATGCAGCACAATAATCCTTGTTTGAAATAGTTTCAAATGCTTTGTTATTATCAGGAATAATGCTAAATATATAATTGGAATTATTTAAAAATTTAAATGCATCATTTAAATGCCCATTAAAAACAGTATAATCTAGCATATCTTTATTAACTTCATTATCTATCATATATGGAATAATTATTTCTGCTGCTTTATCATATTTATCATCTTCATTTTTCATTTCCAAATAAATATCATCAAAAGAAATATCTATTCTATTAGCAGAAAACTTAAAAAATTTATCTACACTATTCAAATCCTTTATTATTTCTTTATAATCCTGCTTTGAATCATATTTTATTCTTAGTAACGAATCATAATTATAAAATGTTATTATACCATCGTCTATCCAACCAGGCTTAATTATGCTTAATTCAAATTTAGTAACTTTGTCATTCAGATTAACAATCTCTTCTGTGACAGTTTCCTGAATATCTTTAAATTTAAAATTATCTTTTTCTTTAGGATCAAATTCTATCATTTTTCTATTACTATAAAATCTATTTAATGTTCCTCCTGAAATTCTTAATGTATCAAACTTTATTTCTTCTAATATATATTCACTATTTCTTAAAAAAATAATACATCGAGGAGAACATATATAACAACCATTTTTATAATAGATGTCATTATTAATGTAGAAAAGGATATCGAATCCATCTACAGTAAAACCTTTAAAAAATTCTACATATTTGTATTCGCTAAAAAAAGATTGTTTATTTTCTATATTTATTAAAGTAAGTTTTTTGTTTTCATAACAAAAAGTGTAACTAGTATTTTCATAATTTATATAGCCTTTTACATATATATTTTTCATTCTATTTCTCCTTTCTGCTTTAATGCGAAAAGGATGTCAACAAACTTTATTTTGCCGGCATCCTTTAATTTCAATGGATTTTGTCCACATTTTTATTTATTGGGTGACAAACAACAAATTTGTTACCTTTTAAATTTCAATTTTTCCCTTATTTTATACTACTTTCCACAGCAATTCTTATATTTTTTTCCCGAACCGCAAGTTCTGACACCTCGAATATTATTAGTATTTATCGTATTTATAGTATTATCTGTATTCGTTGGTGTTACTGGACAATGCACATTTAGTATATATCATATTATTAGTATTTATTGTATTTATAATATTTCTCTACGGATGTCAAATCGATGTCATTGACATCTTACCTATATACTAATTGATAGCCTCACTTTTAAACAATTTATATATTTAACTTTTATTTACTTACCATAGTCATTATAATCGTAAAAAAGAAGAAAAGTCAATATTTTAAGTTGACTTTTCTAAATTATGTTACATTCAATATTTATAATTAGAAATTTTATCAATTATATCTGAATGGATTATTTGTTCAAAAACATCATTTGCTTCTTTTCTGGATTCATCAGAACTTGATATATAATAGTTTTCTGTTGTTTCAATATTCTTATGTCCTAAAATATCTGCAACATCTCTTATTTCTACTCCATTTTTTAATATTCTTGTTGCATAACTTCCTCTTAAATCATAAAACCTACAATTCTTTATCCCTAATTCATTATGAATAATTTTATATGGATACCTTGTAATATCAGTTCCTGAATATATACCATTTTCTCTTGTGAATACTAAATTTAATGTATCTATCGTTAGCAAATTATCATCATTTTCAACAATTCTATGCTCTATAACTTTGCCATAATCATTTTTTACATCTTCTAAATGATAATAATGATAGCTTGAACCATATATTCTTTTTAGGTACGCTTGTTTCTTTTTATAATTCTTTAGTGCATTTAATAAAGTATTACTAATATGTATTTTTCTATCTCCAGTTGTTGTTTTGGTACTTCCTAAATACCACTTTCCTTTTTCATCTTTCTTCTTATCGTAAACATTATGTTGTATATGTATAATGCCATTTTTTAAATCAATATCATTCCAAGTTAAAGCACATACTTCGCCAGTTCTCATTCCAGTATAACAAGATGTCAAAAATGCACATGTAAAAGTATCGTTATCTTTAAATCTTGCTAATATCTTATCTATTTCTTCTTGCGAATATACATGTTTTACATCTCTTTTTTTCTTCTCCATTTTAGGTAGTCTTAAAGTCATTGCAGGATTATATCTAACAAATCCATATACATTACATGCCTCTCTAAAAGAACCTTTTATAACTTTTAATATGTTTGAAAAGTATGCTCTTGAAAAGTCATGCTTATTGCATAATTCAGTAATAAAAGAATGTAATTTTACACTTGTTAATGCTGTTAATCTGTACTTCCCTATTTCTGGTTTTAAGTATTTTTCTATTATTGTACTATATGCTTGAATTGTATTGTATTTTAAATTTGTTTTACAATAGTTTTCTATCCAATAATCAAGATAATCACTATATGAAATATTATTTTCCTTAAAATCAAGTCCAGTAGTTATATATTCATTATATGCAATATTTCCTTCCTCTAATGCCTCTGCTTTTGTTTTGAAGCCTGATTTACTTATTTGCTTTCGCTTACCGTTAATATGAGCTGCTTCAAAATAATATTGATAAGTGCTCCCTCTTTTTCTAACATTGACTGATCCCATCTAATTATTTTCCTTATTAGATATATTTTCAATAATATTAGATAAGTCTTGTCCTTCATTATCATTTAAAAACTTTTCTAACGAAGATTTTAGTATTTTTAGACTTCCTAATTTTATGGCTGGTAATTTTCCTTTTTCAATAAGTGAATATATGTAATTTGGGCTAGAATGTAATAACTTTGCAACTTCTGGAACTGTATATACCAATCTTTCGTATTCTGATGTTTTTTTCTTTTGTATAGTTGTATTAGTTTTATACATTTTTCAAGCCTCCTGTAATAAAATTGAATATACGCTTTAAAAAGCATTTATTTGTATTGTTTTTCTTATTTTTTTCATATTCTTCCCAATACTTTGATTCTTCCTCAATATCGTTTATTATTTCTTCTTCTGTTCTTAATTTTCCAGCACCTATAACAACCAATATTCCAAGTAATCCAATAAAAACCATTATTCCGATTATAATTTTTAGTATTATCATTAGCAGTTCCTTTCTGCTTGAATCAATTTACAAGCAAAATCTACAATTAAATCTCTAGGGTATTTGTGCTCTAATATTTCCATTATGCTAACCATTTTGTGTAAAGGCATTTTTTTATTTTCAATAGCATTTATAAATTCAAATAATGCTAAAATCGTAAAAGCTGTTACTTCTTCGTATGTATATTTTGGTTCTTGCTCCTGCATAATTTAAACCTCCACTTTAATAAATTTAGGTACATCATTCGATCTTCCTAGCTCTTTTCTAAACTCAAATCCTTTTCTTCTTTCGTTATAGGTATAAGCGCTCTTGTTCCAATTTCTATAAGCCATATTGTTTAATTTCTTTGGCGTTGATAATTCAATTCCAGCTTGTTTGTGCATATTCTTTATAACTAAATCATCTACACTATTCTTAAATTGTTTTTCTTTTCTAATTCTAGTATTTCTTTCTTCTGTATCTTTGATATGTTTTCTATGATTTTCAGCTTTTCTATGCTCTTTTTCTTTAGAATACCTATCATCTTTTTGTAATACTTGTGTAACTGCACTTTTAGAAATGTTAAGAGCTTTTGCAATATCTGCTGGTCTTAAGTGCTCTATGAAATACATTTTTAATATAGTTTCCTTATTACTTTTCATTAGTAGCTCCTTTTACTTAACTTTTTGCAATCACTTTAACGCAATAGGGAAACTAATGAGAATTTGCGTTTCATCTCACTTTTCTCTTTTTGCAATTTTTTCATAAAGGCTGTTGTTCGTTTTTTAATACTTCTTTGATCTTTTTTCCTTTGCATAATTTTTTTTAATTTATTATACATTGTTGTTCCTCCTTTCAATTGTTATAGTCCTAACTGAATTTTATTTTTCGGACAAATAAAGTTATTTTTTTCTATTCTTTGTTAGTGTTTTATATATTTCAATTATAATTTCTTGTTTTAAATCTTCATTTATTACATTATTTATTCTGCTATATTTAGTTATTAAATTATTGAATTTATATATAATTTCCATAACCTCATCATCAGACATATTAAAATTTTTAAAAATCATTTTCTTTTATTCTCCTTCAATTTAAGATACTCTTTTTTTATTTTTTCTAATGCTCTTTTTCTTATTTTTCTCACAGTGTCACCCTTCATATTCATTATTTCTCCAACTCTTTTGTCAGTTGATTTTTCTTCCATATAATACGAAAAAAGCACTAACTTTTCTTTATAAGTTAATGCTTTTGAACTCTTTAACAACAACGGATCACTAAATATTTTTTCTATTTCATAGGCGCAAATCTCCTTATCACACTTTGCTTCACAATAATTTTCAATATTTTCTTCAGACACAAAAATATTTTCATCAAACATATCTATATCATCTTCTAAATATGTATAATGATTAGATTTTAAATAATCAATTCTTGTTCTCCTTGCTATTGTTATTAATGCTGCTTTTTCTTTATTATTTAATATATACAATATACTCCCTCTTTTAAGAACTTATGATTTACATCAAAGTTCAAAAGGAGTTATAATTACAAAATCAATTTTTTAAATTCTCCTCCTTCCCTATATTAAAGTATTAAAAGTATCTTATAATTTTTACATTCGTTTTTCATTAAAATTACTTTTGTGACTCCTTTTAAAACCTTAATATAAAGTCCTTTAATTTACTTTAATACAATACTTTCTATAATTGATAAAATCGTAAAAAATCGTAAGAAAATGTAAAAAATCGTATAATAATCATTATTAAGTTGTTGAAATTATGTAAATTTTGTGATATATTGTAAACGGTAAATATATTAAGTTAATTGTATCAATGTAGGAGGTTTTTATGACTAAAATTATGATAGCTGATGATAATGTTGAAACAACAAAGCACTTATCATATATATTATCTAGAGAATCAGACTTTGAGGTAATTAATGTATCTCATAATGGTTTAGATACCATTAAATATTACAAGGAACTGCAACCTGATGTATTACTTTTAGATTTAAATATGCCATCTTTAAGTGGTCTTGAGGTTTTAAATATAATTCCTGAATATGATAAATCTCGAAACATAATTATTATTTCGGGCTCTGCGTATTTTCGCTCGAAGTTATGTAATATTGATAAAATAAAAACTATCTATCAAAAGCCATATGATATTAACTGCATAAAAAATACCATCAGAGAAATAAAAAACATAAATATAACTAATACAATTCAATTAAAATTAGACAACATTTTTTATGAATTACAATTCGATCCATTTTCAAAAGGAACAAAATTATTAAAGTCAGCTATTTTAATATCTTACCAATATCCCTATTTGAAATTAGATGATATAATGGAAAAAGTAAAAATACAAAATAATGAAAAAAATGCAAAAACTGTACACTCTATAATAGATAAGCAATTAGATTCTTTATATAGTATAAAAAGAAACCTAGACATTTTTTGCAAAAAATTTCCGTACTTTTATGATTTTAAGCCGACAACCAGTCGCTTTATAAAATATATTTTAAGTTGCCTGTAAAAAGACACAAGTTCATATTAACTTGTGTCTTTTTTTATTTTTTATTTGAATTTTCACATTTTTTTATAATTTCTTCTATAATCTTTATCTCTTCATTTAATCTTTTTAATTTGCTTTTAACTCTAATTACTGATGCTCGAACTGCGGTTTTACTACAGCCATAAAATTCACCAATACTTAACAATGTGCTCTTTTTTTTATTTTGAGTATTTAATTGATAATATAATATAAACCTTCTTTTTTGTATTTCAGTAACATTATTTAATGATTCAACTATTGTTAATATTGCTTTTTTCTGATTATTACTTAATTTTGATGTTTTGGCTAATTTTAATAACTTATTTACTAGTAAACTTTTTTCTTCGAAATCCATTGCTTTTTCCTTTACTTTTTATTTTTCACAATTAATTAATAAATTTATCCTATTCATATATTTCTCGGCTTCTTATATCTTTTATTAATATGCTTGCATCTTTTAGTAATATTCTTTTATTAATCTTTGCTAAATTTATTAATTGAATAATATTTCTAACATTATTTTTATCCTTTTCACTTTTGACTATCTCATACAATACATAATCTGGAATTTTAAAACCATATTTGTTTTGTATTTTAATTCCTCTTTTATAGATCCTTTGTTCTATTTCTAATAATCTTTCTATATATTTATCCATTTTCCAACTCCTTAATAAATGTTATTTTTGATGTATGGTACGCAACACTAATACTAAAAAAATATTATATATTATTTTTGAAAATGAGGTGTAATAATGAAAACAAAAAATTTAAATGGTTATTTCAATATTGTTGGTTCAAATATACGTAAATATAGAGAGCTTAAAGGTCTATCTCAACGAGAACTCGCTGACAAGCTTACTCTTTTGGGTGTCAATATATATAATTCTGATATTTCTCGTATAGAAAATCACACTTTATTTATAAGAGATTATGAACAAAAAGCAATTTGCCAGGTTTTAGGCATTACATATGATCAATTATTTGAAAATACTGATAAATATTTTGAATAAGTCAATAATACTTATTGACTTATTCTTCTTTTAATCTCTATAAAAAATATCTCTAGAATATACTTTATCAATTACATCATATAATTGCTTTTCTATTCTATTAGCAATTATAACTGTACTTTTATTTTTGAATTTCTCTATATCTGTTTCTATTTCACAGTTTTTATATTTTTTTTGATTGAATTGTGGCTCGTATATTATTATTTTCTTATTATTTTCTATAAGCATATCTATTATATCAAATATGGCACTTGACCTAAAATTATCAGAATCCTTTTTCATTGATAATTTGTATATACCAATAGTCTCAGTATTCTTTTTTAATATCTCTTTTACTATATGTTCTTTTCTAGTAATATTACTATTTATAATAGCCGTAATTAAATTTTCTGGTATATTTCTATAATTTGCTTTTAATTGTTTCGTATCTTTTGGAAGGCAATATCCTCCATATCCAAAAGAAGGATTATTATAAAAATCTCCAATTCTTTGATCAGAGCATACTCCATCTATTAATTTTTTAGTATTCAGCCCCTTAACTTCTGCGTAGGTATCCAATTCATTAAAATAAGCTATTCTTAATGCTAAATATGTATTTGAAAATAATTTAACTGCTTCTGCTTCTGTTGAATTCATAAACTTAATTGGGATATCATCTTTTAATGAAGACTTTTTTAATAACTCTGCAAACTGTTTTGCTATATCATTATTGTCACCTATTATAATTCTAGATGGGTATAAATTATCATATAAAGCTTTTCCTTCTCTTAAGAATTCTGGTGAAAATATAATATTCCTCATATTATATTTTGTCTTTATAAATTCAGTAAATCCTACTGGTACAGTAGATTTTATTATAACTGTTGTGTTTAATTTCATATTATTAATTTTCTTTATAATATTTTCTACATGAGATGTGTCAAAAAAATTTTTGTTTTCATCATAGTTTGTTGGCACACAAATTATAATAAAATTAGCACCATAAAAAGCTTCATTATAATTTAAAGTTGCTAGTAAATTTAATCTTTTTGTATTAAAATAATCTTGTATATATTTATCTTGTATAGGACTAATTCTATTGTTTACCATATCTACTTTTTCTTTTATAATATCCAATGCAACGACTTCATGATACTGACTTAATAATGTTGCTAGTGATAAACCGACATATCCCATTCCTGCTATTGCAATTTTCATTGAAGCACCTCCTATTATAGATAATATTCTTTATACCATTCAGCAAATTTTTTCAATCCTTGTCTGATATCTGTCTTAGGTATAAAGCCTATATCCCTTTTTAATTCCGTTGTATCTGCATATGTTATAGGAACATCTCCGGCTTGCATTTCAACTAATTCTTTATGTGTTTCAAAATCATAATTTTCTGGTAAAACTTTTGCATTTATTAATTCTTCTTGCAATATCTTAATAAAATTTAATAAATTTTCGGGTTTTCCTTTACCTATATTATATAACTTATATGGTGCTATTGGTAATCCGTCTTTACCATTTTTCTTTGCAGGAACTTTATCAATTACTCTTATTATTCCTTCCACTATGTCATCTATATATGTAAAGTCTCGTTCACACTTTCCATAATTATATATCTGTATTTTTTCGCCATTTATTAATTGATTTGTAAATTTAAAATACGCCATATCCGGTCTTCCTGCTGGTCCATATACTGTAAAAAATCTTAAACCTGTAGATGGAATATTATATAGTTTAGAATAACTATATGCCAAAAGTTCATTTGACTTTTTAGTCGCCGCATATAAAGATACTGGCATATCTGTTTTATCATATATAGAATATGGCGTTTTTTTATTTAATCCATACACAGATGAACTCGATGCATATACTAAATGATTTACTTTATATTTTCTGCAACATTCTAGTATATTATAAAAACCTATAATATTAGAATTTATGTATTCATCTGGATTTGTTATGCTATATCTTACCCCAGCTTGAGCAGCTAAATTTATTACAACCTTTGGATTATATGTCTCAAATATTTTTTCCATTTTGTCTTTATTTGATATATCACATTTTATAAACTCAAATCTTTCAAATTTACTTAATTTAGATAATCTATATTCTTTTAATTTTATATCATAATAATTATTCAAATTATCAATACCAATCACTCTTATATGGCTATTGCATAACTTTAATATTTTATTAATAAGATTTGAACCTATAAAACCAGCTGCACCCGTTATTAAATATGTACTTGTTTGATTATTCATTTTTTCACTTTCCTTTTTATATTACTTATTTTTTTTATTTTTCTATTTCCTATTGACTTATATGCACAATAGTTTATAAATACAGATTCATTTCCTCTGAGAAATATTTAATTTCATCTTTATATTTCTCAGATACTATATTTGTATTAAAATACTTATAAATCTCATATAAACATTCATACATGTTGTCATCGTAAGTAATATTTTTATCATATATCAAATTATTATTCTGAATAACTGAAATATTCCCGTCTTTTAATTTATTTAAATTTTTATCATAAAATAAAAATTCACCCTTAACAACTGTATTGTTATCACATACTACAATAACTTCTCTAATTTTTGTATTAGTTGCAAAATCACTTTCATGAATAACATAAACATCATCTTTCTTTGATATAATTTTACTATATCCGTGTTTTTCCAGTGCTTTCTCTCCATTTTCCATTGCTTTTTCCTCTTCGAACAATACCTGTGTTTTTTTTGGATTATTCAATAGAAACTGTGAAATGTATACTTGATGTGGAATATCATGTTCTATATTTCTAGTGACTTTTTTATACATTCCTCTCCCATTAAAACTTTCTTCAGTTCTATTCTTTGAGAAGTTTGTATATATAATAATAGGTTTTAAACCTTTCTCTTTTAAAATTTCTTTTATTCCAATAACAATCTCTGAATACATGTAGTTGTGTACCATTACAACATTCATGTCATTATTTTCTATAAAAAATTCATTGCCTACAATAAATGGTTTTTCTACTAATACATCTTTTATATTTAATCTCTTACATTCTTTAATTATATCTAAAAATACGCTCTTTGGTGTGCATATATCAACAATAATGTTTTTTACATTTAATTTTTCTTTTGCTATAGACTCTTCAATACTTGAATATACTTTAGTATTTTTTATATTTTCGTTTTTTATTTTTCCATCAATATCAACAAAATATATTCTTCCAATTTCATCAAACTTTTGATATGAATAATAGTGTATAAATCCTGCTTTACCTGTACCAACAATAATTATATCCTTCATCTTTTATTTCATTTTCCCTCCAATAATTTATTTGAAATTTCATTAGCTTTCTTATATAAATCTCTACAAATGTTAGTTCTATAAAAAGCAAACTCTAAAAATTCATTTTTATTTTTAACATCTTTGAAATATTCACTATATCCAAATGTGCTCCTTGCTAATTGTATTAAATATACATATGGTAAATATTTAAGATCATATATGTTTAAATTAGTAACTTTTGATACTTCTTTTGTGTATTCAACTAGATTATCAATATTTATTTTCCCAAACTTTGCCTCTTTATCGATATAACTATAGGATCTTGCTATTTCCCAAATAATTGGTAATCTCTTTACTTTTATAAAATCTAATATAGCCTTTATATTATGTTCTTTATTATATATAAACTGTAAACTACTATAATCACCATGAGAAACTTTGTGAGTTATTTGTTTTAGATCTTGAAAATCTAAAGTAGTAGTTAATTTATTTAGTAATTCCTTTTTAAACATGATGTCTTTTCTTATTTTTTCCGAAATTTCAGAGCTATCCAGTTTAAGTAGCATATTATTATATTTTTTATTGGCATTTTCAAATTCTTCTTTTGAATACCAATCAGTTACATTAATACAATTATTTATTCTGTAATTTTCAAATCCATCTATAATTTTTCCTAAGTAATATGCCGATTCTAATAATTGACTATGATTTCCTTCATTTTTATTAAAAACTTCTCCTTCAATAAATTTTTGAACAATAACGACTCTGTCTTTATGCATAAAATAAAATTCATTATCCTTGTTCTTTAAATATGTAGGTAATGGGATTTTTGCATTTTCTTTAAGATATTCTATTGCATTTATTTCTCTTAAAACTGCCTCTATGGAATACTTTGATTGAAACTCCTTTAATACGAATTTCTCATTATTTGATATAATTTTGTATATATTAGCAGTTCCTTTATCAATTACTTCTATAAAATTTGTTTTTATATCATATCTTTTATGTAACTCTTTTTGTATTTCTCTATTTGAAAAGGTCGTTTCTTCTATCATCCTCACATCTCTCCTATTTTCCTCACGATTTGTTTTTTATCTCCTCTGACATCATAATTAGATACTTTATTTTCATCCAGTACTTTCCAAAATTTTTTTACGAATATATTTGTATTGTATAATTCTATATCATCTGTAAATATCGGCATCATACAATTCCAATAACAAAATGGGGCAATATTCTTTATCATATATTGTTTATTATTATTAACAGATATTGTTGTTTTGCCATTATCACATAATCCTACTATTCTTATAATTTTTTCTATTTTTATTTTTTTTCTACTTGCGTTTCTTTCTAATAGTTTTATTTTTCCTTCATCAATATCAAAAACCGAACCTAATTCCTGATACAAAATTCCACCTTGCATTTTTAACCAAGTCTGATCTGTTGAATTGACCTCGTATCCATTTTTTACAAATTCTTTTGCAAGTGTTGATTTACCTTGTCCAAAATTTCCTAAAATTAATATACCTTTATTCCCTTTGCTGATAACTATTGCATGCATAAATATATTGCTCTCATCATTTATTAAATAAGCAATTGCATTATTAACAATTGGATATATGTCAGTTTTTATGATTCTATTTTTTAGGATTTTATAATTATCTTTTAAATTTATTTCAACAGTGCTTTCATTAAACTTCAAGTAATTACTTGTAATTGAATTAGAAATTGTTTCAAATTGGCTAAATCTTTTAAAAATATATTCATTATATATACTACAATTACTTGTAACCTCTAAAAATTCATTCTTTATTTTATAAATCATATTTAATTACCTCTATAAAGTTCTCCTTTTGCGCTAGTATTTTTTCTCTAATATTCTTTTCATCGCTATATATATTGACATATTGCTTTAGCTCTTTTTCTTCATTATTTCTTAATAAATTATAAAAAATTTCTCTTCTTTCTTCTATAGAATATCCATTCAATTCGTGTCCGCCTATAATTCTTAAATTTTTTTTATTAATTTCAAGAGGATTTATTAAATATTGCTCTTCTCTTGGAACTCCTAATAAGATAATTTTAGATAAATTCTGCGCATTTTCAATTATATCTTTGATAACTTTACTACTACCTGTTGCTTCAATATATGTATCATAATTTTCTTTATAATCACTAATAAATTTTATATTAGCTTTGTATTCCTTATTTAATTTTTCAATAGCAGCAATTTGATATTTTTGAATATTATTTGTTATAATAGAAATGTTTTTATATTTATTTTCTAACAAATACAACATTGCTGAAAATCCTAAATTTCCTAATCCTACAATTAATATGCTATCATTTATAAAATTCAACATTGGTTTTAGTGTTATTGCACTCATTAGTTCAAATCTTGAAACAACTATGTTTTCAATTGAATATTTGCTAGAAAACTCAAATGAGTCTTTATACGTATCTATATATTTATCAGAATGCTTAGATAATACCAATAATCTTTTACCATTATTCGCCCTAGTTATTCCAATATATCCTTTGCTTCCATATTTTTCGGTTCCTCTTGAAACAGCGGTATATTCAATATCTCTTTTCTCATTATTTAATATTTTATTAATCTTTACATATTCTTCATTTATATGATAACCAATCTCATCAATTTTATGTGCATCACTACCTAGTGTATATTTTGTTCCGTACTTTTTAAATAGACCTAACATATATTCTAATTGTTGTATATTCCATCTTGAACGGTCACTCGTATTAACATCAAACATTATATTCTTTTTAGTCGCTAATTTAACTATTTCCTCTATCTTATCTGTGTATTCTTCATATTCTTTTCTAAGTTTTAAATGTCCTAAAATTTGTATTGGATATGTTTTTATCATATCTATATTAGCCTGCAAATATTCATTATAATCTGATTTATTCATTCCATGTACTGAACCTATAACATAGTCAAATGGATAGTTATTTATTATCTTTATTTCTTTTTCCATAAAATCTTTGTTATACGAAAAATCACTTTCCAATCCAGCATTAATTTCAATATCAGAATTTTCACTTTTTATGATCTTAATATTTTCAAAAAATTTATTTATAACACTTGGCGTATTCAAAACAGGTGTATGTTTTTCTGAAATTCTATTACCATGATCTAAAAATAGAACTCTTTTTAAGCCAATTTCTTTACATCTTTCTACATATTTTCTCATGATAGATATATCTGTTACGCCTTTTTTCAAGTGTATATGCATATCTTCCATTATTATCACCTACTTTCTTTTGAAATAAAGTTTATAATATTCCTCAAGAATATCTGACTCATCAATCCATTTATCAACAATATCTAATTCTACTTTATTTTTTAAGTCATGCTTACTATTTATTATTTTATCTGTAACAACTAATTGACTCGCTTTAAATATATCGTTTGATCTATTAGGAATTGCTTCTGATTCAAACAAATTTACTGATCTTCCATTTCCCAATACAGTTATTCTTTTTCCATTTATTTCATATTGTGTTCCATATTTTGGAATCACTTTATATTTATATCCATTCTTTTCATATTCCTTAAAAACATTAAGGTCTGCTGTTGCTCCTGATGTAATAAAAGTCCCATCTTCCAATTGCTCTATTACATCTTTGCTTATACTATTATATCCACTTGCACCTACTATAAAAAATGGTTTTTCATATTTTATGGCTTCTTCTAATGTTCTAAATGTTGTAAAACCTTTCTCTGCTGCTTCAATACATTTCATAACATCTGGTTCAATAACTATAACCCTTGCTCCATACTGACTATATCTATCTGCTAAAACTTCACCTAGATCACCATAACCTAATTGTATTACTGTTCTTCCTACTAATTTTTCTCCTCCTAATAGCTCAATACTTCTTGTAAATATTGTGTTTGAAATTTCCTTATATGTAATAAATCTCTTTAATTTTGATTTTGCAACATTTAGTACAGGATATGGTAATTCATCTTTATCTAAATTTTTTATTCTCTTTAATCCAGTCACAGTCAACTCAACAAATGCTTCAACATTTTCATAATTATGTAATGTTAAAATTCTAGACACTATTGCTCCATCATCTAAAATAACAATTTTTTTATCTTTTCTTTTCTCAATAAATTCTTTAATTAATTTTCTTCCATCTTCTATAAGAATATCATCAGCAACTGCTGTATTATCCAATACATCTACTTGATACCCCAATTTTTTAAATGTCTCGGTTATTTCTTTTCTGTGCTTTGTACTATCACCTTTATCTATTGCTAATACATCATTTGAATCTACACCCATTCTTACTAAAGATGTTAATAATCCTACATTTTCTTCTAAAAAGTGATCTCTCCATATGATTGCTACATCTTTTAAGTTTTCTCTTCTTTCATCAGAATATTTCTTTAAGATTGGCATTGATTCTTCTATAGCATTTATTTCCTTATCTGTATATGCTATACAAACTTCTTCTATAGCATTTTCTAATTGTTTGTCTGTCCCTTTATATTTAATTATCGTCTGTCCATCGACAAAATATGGAACAGAAAAACTTCTAAGTCCTATATTTTGTTCTTTGTAAAATATTATCTCATTTCCTATTTTCATTTTGTTTTCATTTTTACATATTTCAACATTATTTCCAATTTTTTTCTCTAAATCTTTTATAAACTCTTCTACTACATCATAATAAATCTTTTCCATTTTATATCTCCTTCTTTAAATTTTTATTTCTATTTTTTTTAAAATACCATAAAACAAATTTATAGATTTTAAAAATAATTCCTGCTTAGTTTCTCCACTTTCATTCATTGGCAAATGTGTTTCAATTGAAATAACTCCATCAAATCCATCTTTCTTTAAAATTTTCATGAATTCTTCAATTTTTATATCACCTTGCCCTAAATGAGCATACTTATTTGCGCTATTGTCAAAATCTCTTAAATGTATATATGTTATTCTTTCCTTTGACCTTTCATATTCATCAAAAATATTATACCCTTCAAGAAAAGCATTTGATAAATCAAAAATTATATTTATATTTTTTTCTTCTTTCATTAAGTTTAGACAATCAACTGGGCTCTCTGCGTAAGTTTTTCTCTCATTTTCCATTAATAATTTTATATTTCTTTTATTAGCTTTTTCACATAATACTTTTAAATTTTTCTTTATTTCATCTTCTTCTATATTTCTACCTAAATTTGAAAATATTCTTATATATTCACTGTCAAATATTTCGCAAATATCTAAATAAATATCAAATAATTCCATTTTTCTCTCATATGGTATTGGCTTTTTGCCAACTGGACTATCTAATGTTACCACATTAATATTTTCTTTATCTAAAATTCTTTTAAATTCTTTTAACTCCTCTTTTGAAAATTCCCATAGATATTTATCATTAACTTTTCTTAACTCGATATTTGAAATATTTGCCTTCTTTAAACTATCTATTTGCTCTTCAAGAGATGTTCCTATTTCATCTGCAACAACTGCTAACCTCATTTTTACTCCTCCTTAAAACATCTTAAAATTTCTTCTGCTTTAGTATTTACTCCGTATTTTATTTTTTTTATTCTTACATTCTCAATTATTTTTTTTACTAATTCTTTTCTATTTTCTAAAATTTCTGTTTCATCTATATTTCGCTTTCTAATCCAGGGTTTTCTTAATGACTCTGTATCATTTGGAGTGAAATTTGTTATTTCTAACAACTCCTCTTTCTCATGATTTGTCATATTTATAACTTCCATCTTATCTGTATTTTTATCAAATCTTGGATATATAATATAATCCAACTTAGTTCTAGCTATCATATTTACATTTTCAAAAGTCGTTTTTATATCATTTAATGGAGTATTACAATCTATATCATTTTCTGCTTCTTCATATGAAATTTTTTTCTTTTTCTCTAAAATTCTATTTTCTTTAAAGTATCTATTTAATTTTTCATTATTTTTTACAGTTCCCATTGCATAAGTAACTGCTTGTGGAAAATAATCCATTACTAATTCATTGTTAACAAATACTCTGTCATTTGAAAGAAATTTTTTATTTTCTTGTAATTCTAATAACTTAACTGCTAAAGTCGTTTTTCCACTTCCACTCGTTCCTAATAACATAATTCCATTATTATTTATTTCTAATGATGTACCATGCATAAAGAAAAATCCTTTATCTTCTTTTTCTCTTAAATATAGTTCTCGAATTATTCTAATAATCCAATTTGCTGAATTATCATTGTTCTCCTTTACTATTATTTCATAGTTTTTATTATCAATTTTCTTTCCAATATATTCTTCGGTATTAACTAAATAATAATACTCTCCATTTATCTTTACTTCTTTATGCTTTTGCTTTTTAAAACTGTTATAAATTACTCCTGTATTACTATTTATCTTATTTAATATTTTGTCAAATTTATTTGAATCCACTATATATTCAATTGCTATACTTTTTTCATTATCTTTTTTATATGGTATTATAGATTCATTTACCTTTTTTTCTACAAACTCATAATAATTTTCGTCTACTTTAACTTTAAAATTAATATCTGGTAAGTTGCATTCTAAAATTCTCATATTTCAATCTCATCTCCATCATAAATTTCTTTCATTTTATCTTCTTTAATACATTTATCTAATATTGTCATCTTATAATGATGCTCTTTTTCTGCTCCATCTTTTGATATTCCACCTAATTTAACATTTGGTTTCATTATTTCACCATGATAATCAGACCCTCCGCTAATAAGCAAATGTTCTTTTTTAGCTAATCGCAAATATCTTTTTATATCGCTCAATGTATGCTTAGAATTAAACACCTCTATTCCATCAATTCCAGCATGTTTAAACATTTCAAATATATCTTCAATATTTACTCCATAATCTTTTTCTAAGGAAATTGGATGAGCTAAAATTGCATATCCTCCTGCTGAATGTATGTTTGTTATAGCTTGCTTCAAAGGTGCTGTTGCAGGAGTTTTTAAATCCATATACCTAAAATAATTATCAAATGCATATTGTGCATTTGGAATAGCCCCCCTTTTTGCCAACATTCTTGCAATCGTAGTTTGACCAACAAAATTTTTGGCTTTCAGCAATTTTTCAGTTTCTTCTTTTGTTACAATAACACCAAATTTTTCTTTCAATTGTTGAATGATTTCTAAATTTCTTAAATTTTTTCTTAATTTCATATTTCTTAACATTTGTATTAATTGTTCATTTTTAGCATCTATATTATATCCTAATATATGCATTTTGTATTTTTCTTCTTCACATGACACTTCAACGCCAGGAATATAGATTAATCCTTTCTTGTCCGTTCTTTCCATTGCCTGTATACTTTCTATATTATCATGATCTGTAATTGAAAATATATCTATGCCACATTCTTTTACTCTATCAACAATCTCTTCAACCGAATAATCTCCATCAGAAAAATTGGAATGTATATGTAAATCATACTTTCTCATTTTATCCTCCTATAAAAAAAGACACAAATAAAACCTTTTAATATTTTATTTGCATCTTTTGTTTTTTAATTTATATGCTTTAGCCTATTTCTTTAGTTCCATTTGTAGTTTTGAACTAATTTCTTCTGAATTTTTATATAAATACCTACATAAATTTGTTCTAAAAAGTGCAAATTCTAATAATCCTGTTTTACTATAATCATCATTATATTGTTTATATCCAAAAGCACTACTTACTATTTGAATTAAATACATTTGTGCAGCGTATTTTAAATCATATTTATTTAATTGGATATATTTTGAGAATTCTTTAACATAATCTACTAATGTATCTATATCTAATTCACCATTTTTGGCTTTTTTATCAATATAACTGTATGATCTCATTACTTCCCAAATTACTGGTAATTTTTTTGCTGTTTCAAAATCTATTACTGTTGTTTCATTCTTATCATTATAAATTAACTGTTGAACACTATAATCTCCATGGCTATTCATTATAGTCATCTTTTTTATAATATTAAAATTAAAGTTATCTATCATATCTTTTGACATCTTTATCTTATCTTCTAAATCTCTCTCAAAAGTTATTTTATATGGATTATCTTCATTTAAATCATTTTTTAGCTCTACTAACTTTTTTATTCCCTTTTCTAAACTTTCTTTTGAAAACCACTTTTCTATTATTCCCTCATCATCTAAGTTCTCATATGTTTCTAATGCCTTTGTCATTTTTCCAAGGATTTTTGCACTTTCTATAGTTTTACTATAATCTCCAGTATTATTTTCCATTGTATAACCATTAATATACTGTTGTAAAATTACTATTCTGCTTTCATACTTAATGTAATAGCTATCTTGTTTCGATTTTACATATACAGGAACATTTATATTTTTATTTTTTAAGAAATTGATAATGTTAGTTTCCTTTATTACAGATTCTTCTGTTCTTCCCTCACTAAATTCTTTTAAAATGTAATCTTTTTCTTTAGTAAATATTTTAAATATATTTGCTGTGCCTCTATCGATTTTTTCTACATTTATCGCTTCAATGCCATACTCTTCTTCTAACAAATCTTTTATATTTTTCTCATTTAAATTAGATTTTTGAATTCCCATTACCTTTCTTCCTCCAACTCTTTATCTTTTAACATTTTAATAACAAAATCACCTACTGGAACAATCTGCCCTCTATTATACAGTTCTGTATATTTTTCTAAAGAAACCCATTTTGATGCGATAACTTCACCATCATTATACATAATATCATTCTTTGTAATATTCTTTTCAAACTTCCATACATCTCTAAAGTAATTATTACCCTTCACTGTTCCAATAAAAAAACCTTCTGTTGCTTTTATTTCTACACCGATTTCTTCTTTTATTTCTCTTATTGCTGCTTCAATAGAAGTTTCATTTGTTTTTACTGATCCACTTGTGCATTCCCATAAACCAGGATACAATTTCTTTTTTTCATTTCTTTTGGTTATTAAAATTTCTTTCCTAGAATTTTGAATGATTCCTGTAATAACAATATGAAATTCCCCTTGACTAAGTCTTATATTACTATTTCTTTTTATTGTTTTTCCAGTTTTATTCCTAAAAATATCATATACATCCCAGTATTCTTCCATTACACATCTCCACTTTTGATTTTATTAAGCTCTTCTTCGGCTTTTTTTACGAAGTAATTTGAATTATCAAATGGAATACTTGTATTATTTATAGCTTTTTTTAATGCATCAATATCTTTATATGCCTCATTTAATTCTGCCTCAATCAAAATATTATCATTTGAAATAACTTTAATTATAATATTGAGATCATCCCTAAAATAGGCAAAATGTTTTTCTTTTATAGTCATAATCTCTTTATATCCTATATCCTCAAATATTTCCTTTGCATCTTCAATACTTTTTATTTCACAATTTATAGAATTTTGTGATAAAATTTCTCCATTATTATTTATTCTTTTGTGCTTAATAGTAATTCTCATCTTATGTTTATCACTGGTTATCCCTTGAAATTCTCTTAATAAAATTGCTTTGCTTAAAACATCTCTAGTAGAAATTTTAAATATATTTATGTTTTGTGGAATTAAGAAAATATCCCTGGCATAATATTCATTTTTTAATATGAATTTATCCTTTTGTAATATTTCTTTTAACTTATTCTCTGAGCATTTTACTCTTATTGTAATTTCATTACTATCCTTATAGCTCACAATTTCACCCCTCCTTTTTTTCCACATTATAGCATAAAATTTATACATTTTAGTATTTTATAAAGAATTTTACAATATTTTTAATTATAATATACGATTAAATATAAATTTCAATATTTTATTCTCTGATTTCAAAACTCTATTCATATAATTTCTTTTTATTTGCTCTATCCAAAAATTAATTAATATAAAAGTAATCATAACAAGTAACAATATACAAACTTCCTTCATTTTCTCAACATCTGAAAGATTGTACCAATGTTCAAGCAGGCACCAAGCCACATTTTTTCACCCCTTTTATTTAATACCTCATCTTAACAAATTTAGTAACTGTATGAATATTTTTTATTTATTTGCTAAGAATAACTTTGGTTAACTTGACCACATTATAACATATTATTTGTACTAAAATCAATATAAATTATAGTTTTAGGAGATTTTATTGTGAGAAAGTATGAAGGAAAATCAAATGTATCAGGAGAATTTATAGAAAAAAAACTTAATGAGAAAAAGATGACCAAAGAGGATTTGTGCAGAAAATTACAATTATCTGGATTGAACATTGATAGATGGCATTTATATAAAATTATTAATAAAAGAGTTATATTAAAAGATTTTGAATTAATTATCATATGTAAAATTTTAGATATTGATTTAAATGATTTGAAAAAAATAGTTAATTAGAAAGACACATTAATATCTTAATGTGTCTTTCTAATATTTAATATTATCTTTTATTGCTATAATCAGCTCATTATCCTGTACCGTTTGGCTAGCTCTTTGATATTCATATCTTGTTCCAGTAAAATAAACATTATATCCCAAATTTATCAACTTATTTCTTGTTAAATCTAAAAATGTTGTTTGCTCTTCATTTCTTATTTCATTTTTTATCATAACTTCATAATATGAGAATCTCAAAAATTCAGAATGCTCTTTTATTTTTTTATTTATTAATCTATCGCTTATTTTTACTATTTTTTCCTTATCATTTTTTTCCATTTTTTACTCCTATATTTTTTTCATATTATAACATATTTATAAAAAAATAAAAAGCAAAGTAAAAATATCTAATTACTTTGCTCAATTTTTATATAAGACTTTAAAATCCTGTTCTAGGTAATTTACTTATTTTCAATTTCTTATTATATGACTTTGTAGTCCACTCTGCTTTATCTTCTAATTTGTGCTCTTTATAATTTCCAGTTAAACTTGTATGATTTACCCATTTATCTTCTGCTTTTACAGTTGGTAAAACTTTAGTAAATATAAATGGCTTTTCTATTGATTCAAAACCTGGCATTACTGTTCCAAATTCTATTTTGTAATCTGTAATAAACTCATCTTCATTTAACTCTACTTTTGTAAAATCAATATAATTATTCTTTAGTGTATTATATTTTCCATATTCAATATAATCTTCTGATTTATTAGTTTTATATTTCACACTATATTCTAAATCTTCGTTATAAGTACCTGTAAATAATTTTGTTATTCTTACATATTCATAAGGTAAATTATCTATCCATGTGAAGTTGTTTACGGCTACATTTGATATATTTCTTAATGAATTGAAACTATATTTAATTTCATCATTAGGTTGTGCTTGTGTTATACCGTTTTTCTCAATATCTAATCCTACTTCAACGCTCTTATTCTCTATTGTCACTGGAATTGTTTTATTGTGCTCTCTAATTCTAATTTCGTATTTTTCAGTATTTAATAGATAATAATCTGAACCTGTATATTTTTCTTTTACGTAGTAATTTCCATATTCTAATAATTTACTTGTTGCTTTTCCATCTTTTGCAGTTGTAACTGTATCAACTAATTTGTTATCTTCTGTGTATATTTCAAATACGGCATTTTCTAATGGTGTACCTTTTACTTCTTTTGTTAATTTGTTGTTATCAGCACTTACTTTTGTAATTTCAATTCTGCCTTTAATTTTTTCATTTTCAAAAACTACATTTGTAATTTGACTTTCTGATAAAGTAATTGTTTTTGTATCTTCACTCAATGCATATCCAGTTTGTGTTTTAGTTTCTTTTATTGTTAATTTTTCATAATCTCTAATTACATATTCTTTAGTTAATGCTTCTCCATTTTCATCCGTTTTTAATGTTTCTAGAATATTTCCATCTTGATCTAAAACTTGAAATTCTACATCTTTTAATTTTACTTCTTTGTTATCTGAATCTACTTTTATTACTCTAACTTGACCTTTTTTTAGCTCATTTTCTATTGTTGTTTTAGTTTCATTATTCCATTCAATTCTTATATTTGTATCATCTGCCAAATTGTACCATTTACCTGTATTTTTCTCTATTACCTTATAATTTCCAGTACGAAGATTTTTAATATGTATTTCTCCATTTACATCTGTTGTATATGTTCCAATAACCTTATTAAATTCTTCACTAAATAGGTCAAATTCAACATTTCCAAGTGCTATCTTATGATTATCTTTATCTACTTTGTAAATTGTTAAATCTCCCTCTTTATGTTTGTTTGTAATTGTTTTATCTGTTATTTGATTATAAAATGCTGGAATATTTATTTTTCCTTGCTCTAATACATAATCCTCATTATTTTTTACTTCCTCAACTACATAATTGGCTTGATATAAATCATTAAATGTAACAACTCCATCTTCTCCTGTTGTTGCTGTTCCAATTTCAGTTCCATCTTCTTTAGAAATTTTAAAGGTAGTATCTGAAATCGGCTCATTTGTGTCTGCATCAACTTTTTTTATTTTGATTTTAGCATTATTCCCTTTTAAAATTAAATCTGCTACACTACTTGTTAATGCTAATGGATCTCCTGTAATTGTATAATCCTGTAATGTTGGGTTATAACTTGTAGCATAAAATAAAGCATAAGATTTAGATGTTACACTTGCTCTTATTTTTCCGTTAATATCCCCAGTTTCAACACAGTTCTTTGGTAATCTTACTTGAAATGTTTCCCCTGTATTAAATGTATTTCTTTCATTTCCGTTTGTATCTGTTACTATTGTTCCTTCTGGAAATCCTGTAATCGCTACATCATAGCTTGATATTTCAATATTTGCATTTACTGTGTAATTTTGAACATAATAATCTCCAGCCACAAATAAATTTCCTGATTTGTCAGCATTGGCTACTGGTGTTCTATATGTTGCAGTTCCATTGTTTCCTATATCAACTAATTTATTAATTAAGTCTATAATTTCTTGTCCAATCTCATCAGTTGCATAAAACTCGTTAATATCTGACTCACCTATAACGCAATATACTGCCATTTTTGTTGCTTGATAAGCATATCGCCAATCCCTCATTCCTAACTCTTCCGTTGATTTATATGGATAACCATTTGTAACAACTCTCCATACTTTATTGTATGTATCCCTATCTGATAGAATTTCGGTTATTGTAACACCATATTCCCTTTCATCATCGACTCCAACTCTATCACTATTCATACAAAATGCTGGATAGAAATTCCCATTATCGTAATATCCTACAGTATAAGTTTTTACGTAGCCACCACTTTCTACTCCATGATTCTTCAAATGATATGGCACTTCTCCTAGATTTACTAAATCAAGTGTTGTACCTATATTGTTATTATTTACTGCTAAACTTTTTGCCATTGGAAATATTGGTAATATGTTTGATAACAATGTTAATAATAATAGCATTGTTGCTACTATCTTTTTCTTGAATTTTTTAATCATATTAATATGAACCTCCTTATTTTTTTGTAACAAAAAAAGAAATCAGCAGGGGAAAAACTGATTTCTTCTTTCATTTAAAATTTATCACACTAAAATAATACTACCTTAAAAACCCTATGTCAATGAATGGATTTTGAATTAATTTTGAAATTTTATTTAACTTTTATATATGACCTTGATTGAAATAAACTTTTGGTTCCATCACTTGAAATATGGTATTCTTTTACTGCATAATAACAAATTGTAAAGCCATTAGAATTATAAACTGCATTTTCTACATTTGTTTTATTAGCCGTAAAACTTCTTAAACCACTTTGGGCAATCGAACTATCCTGAACTACTTTTACATTTGTATAACCAAATTCACATATTGCATTATCTATTAAAGATTTTAATTTGCTCATTTCAGCAGTATCTTTAATAAATCCTTTATAAGAGCCATTTATACTTTCTTCATAATAATCATATTTTGATAAATCTATTTTCTTTGTTTCTACTTTTGAATCTTCTACTGGTACTGTTTTTGGTGGCTCTAGCTCTTGAGCTGGAACAGTGGTCGCAGCCGTTTCTACTTTTGTTTCCACTGTTCCTCTTGTTTCTTTTGTGGCTTTACTTGTAGTTTTTTCTTTTGTTGCTTTTATACTTTTATCTTCTGTATCTCTTATAATTTCATCTTTAGTTTCTTGTTCATTTTCTTCTGTAACTTCATTTTCTTTATCTTCTGTTTGTGCTTCAGCATATGTTGAAGCCGCATTTATATTATTTTGACCTATTATGCTTTCTTGACTGATTGATGTACTTTCTAACTTACTTTCGTTAATATTTGTATTACATTTTTTATAATAAAAAATAGTAATACAAATAATTACAACTCCTAGTATAATACTAGATATTAATAAGATTTTCTTCTTCATAAGATCCTCCCTTCTACCTAGATTATACCGTGTTATTTCAAATACGTCCACCTTTTTTCTTTTTTTCAGCTAACCATATGGCTTTGCTGTCTTTTTTATAAAACTTCTTCTTGCTCTTCTATGATTTCTTCTTTTTTAGCTTTTGATTTTACTGATTTAAAATTTTTTTTTTGAGATTCTTCTTGCAAATCTTCTCTGTCCTTTACTTTTTCATAATAAGATTCTAACACAACTTTTGTAATTTGCTCTCTTAACTCTTTATTCGTTGGATAGCAAACATCTTTATATTTCTTTTCTTGTGTTTCTTTATCAATATAAGCTCGTTGTGGTAATTGAACATAGATATTATCATCTTTACTTCTTTTGACTGTTACTCCCTCAATATTAAATATATCTTCAATACAAATTGTACTAATGGCTTTAGTAATATTATTAGGGTCATTAGTCAAATTTAAATTCTTAACACTAATATTCATATTGTTTTGTCCTCCTTCCTCTCAATATTAAATCTATATAAATAAATTACATAGCTTCTTCACTATCTTCTGCAACATTTTCTATTGCATTTATACAACCTACTGCTAAACAAGTTAAATAATCTTTTATTTCTTCCTTGTCCTCATCTAATTCTTCTAATAGTTTCTTTATTTCTTGTTGCTCTTGTGGCTCTATAATTTTCAAAAATTCCATTACTTGCTTTACTGTAAAATAATAATCATTAGAATCTTCAGTTATTTTTAATACTTCCAATTTATCAATTTTGTTCTTGAAAATATATTTTTCTAACCATTCATTAAATTTCATATTTTGCCTCCACAATCTAAACTTCTATACCTACAACACATTGTCTTAAATTCTTTTGATTTTCAACACATGTAATAAGTGTAATTCTATTATCCTCTGTTTGATTTAAAACACTTAAATCTGTTTCTTCAATTTGTTTTACTTCTTTTACTGCATATTGTTTTGTTTCACACTTGGTAATATAAGTTATAATATCGCCTTCACATAAGTTTTTTATCTCTCCAAAAAATGCTGCATTACTTCCTCTATTATGAGAGCATAAACATACATTTCCATCTAAAAAACCTGTATTTTCAAAATGTCCTACATATTTGCCAATCGTCTTTAAATCTGTACCTTCTGCTATTGGTGCTTTATCTAATCCTATCTTTTCTATTGAAATATATCCAATAACATTTTTATCGTTTTCATCTAATGCTAATACTTCTACTGTCTGCTTTTCTATTGTTTTTTCTTCTGTAACAATATTGTTGCTATCGTTATTTTTATATTTTTGACTTCCATGTATAATTAGAATTGAACCAACTGACACTAATATAAAAAACATTGCGACAATTAAACCATAAATAATACTCTTTTTCATAACCCCTCCCAAAAAAATAAAAAATAAGCAACAGCTCGTATTTCTACTTGCCATCGCCTATTCATAATAGCTCATGCTAGAATATTATCATCTATTTTTTTATACGTCAATGAATGTTTTTTGAACATCTTTTGAAATTTTACATTTTAATTTCATAATAATTATTCCATAAAACTATATCTTTTTTCTTATTTCCTTGAACTATGCTTATTGTTCTACCTTTAAACTTTTTAAATGTTAATGGATTTATTTTTATAGCATAAACATTTTCACTACTTCTATAACAATTTGAAATATCTATTGAAACCTTTTTATCACTTAATTTTTCGGTTTTAATTAATTTAAATCCATTATTATTTTTAGCATAAATATATATATTTTTGCCTTTTAATAAATACATTAGTATTGCTGTTAAGCCTATTCCTGAAACAATAATAAATTTATTAATTTGCTTATCTTCTTTTTCTTCTTGTTTAGGTTCTTCTGTTGGCTCTTCAACTTCTTTTTCATAATTTATTTTATAATTATATATTGTATCAATTTTTTCAGCTTTTCCTGAATATGTAACTGTTACTTTATATGTATCTGGATTTGCTAAAGTTTTGACTGTTTGATATATTTTTTTCCCTTTATATGTTATTGGAACATTTTCATTATCTATTTCTTGCACATTTTCAGGCTCCCACTCAACATTTATTAGATAATATTTTGTGTTATTTATATTAATTTCTTTTTCTATATTATTCAAATCATTATCTGTAAAATTTTCAAAACTAAAAACTTGCTCATTAATTTTTTCATAATATCCATTTTTAATAGTTTTAACATCAATATTGGAAATACTCAATGTTCCTTTATATTCTCCATCATTAAAATCTTTTGTTTCTCCAAATTGATTTCTAATGTAATCTTCATTTGATTTATTAAGTGTTTTTGTTTCTGTTATTTCTTTATCAATATAATTTTGATCTGATACCTTTTTGTCAATGCTTTTTATCTTTAAATCATCTTTTTCAGTTTTATAAATTTCTTCTAAAAACTTGCTTTCTTCACTTTGAGAAATTACATATTCTGTCTTAGTTTTGTTTTCATTAGCAAAACTTGTATGTGTTACTCCATTTGCTATTGTAAATACAATTGAAGGTATTATTATCATATTAACTAATATTTTCCCCTTCATAATTAATATTCCTCCTCATCTTCTTTGTTTTCTTCTTCGATACTTTTTAACAAATAATCTGGTACTTTTATACTTGTTTGTTTTAAAGCCTCTATTAAAGTACAATCTTTAGATAAATATAAATCTCTTTCTATTCCCATTCCCCAAGGTCCTTTTATTGCTTCTAATTCTGATAACATTACATATCCAAATTCAGCCAATTCATCATCTCCAAGATGACAATAGCCAAACATCTCATAATCGCCATCTTCTTGTTTTTCTGCTTCTGTAATAAACCATGTTCCAACTCCCATAGGATTAAAGAATTTAGCAATTACTTTTGCTTGTCCTAAAAGTTCATCTTGACTTCCTAACGGATATTTTTCAAATGCCTCTTCTAATTCTTTTGTCATTAAATTCATAATTAATATTCCTCCTCTTCGTCCGCTGACTCGTCATATTCTAATTCATCTTGTCTAACTACAATAAATTTCATAATATTATCATCTATTCTGTAATTTCTTTCTAATTCATATATCTTTTCTGGCTCTGCAAAAAAATTAAATAATGCGTAATGACCTGTATTATTCTTTTGAATTTCATAAGCTAACTTCTTTTCTCCTAAATCTTCAACTGTTACTTCTCTATTTGAAAACTCTTCAATTATTTTCTTATATCTTTCTATTAGATCTTTAGTTTCCTTTTCCTCTAATTTTGGATTAATAATAACTATACTTTCATACTTTCTCATATTTTTTACTTCCTTTCTTTAGAGCATAAAAAAGCCAGCTACAAAAAGCTGACTTTTGCTCACAATTTTTTACAGTAAGATTTTATATTGACTTTTTTTATATGTCAATGAATAAATTTTGAATAAATTTTGAATTTATTCATTGCAATAACCTGTAATTTTTCTATAATTTTTCTTTCATTTTGATATTTTTTGCAATGATACTTAATATAACAAATATAAGTGAAATTAAGAAATATATTTTTGCAACATCATCTAATTCTTTTCCGTTTTCTCTTATATATGTTTCTATGCTTTCATTTCTGAACATTCCTTCTGATATATACAATGTTGATTTTCTTCCATTACTATAATAAATATTAAGTTGTCCTGAATGAAATCCCATTCCAAGCTCTATTCTGTTAATATCTTCCACATTATCAATTTCTTGTTTTAATATTCTTGTTACATCTGCCTCATTACTAGAAGTAACTTTTAATCTAATACTTTCTTTGAAAATAAGTGATATTCCTATAAATACATTTATTATTGCAATTCCTATCATCGCAATAATAATGTATTTTTTTATATTATTTTTTTTCATATATAAACCTTCTCGATAACTTATTATTTTTACTATAAATTATATCATACTACCAATCTATGTCAAATTTCTTCTTCATCTTCTTCGACATTACTATTTTTTAATTTTTCAAGCTCTTTCTTCAAGCAATTATTCTCCTCTATCAAGAAAGCATTATTCATAAATTTTAAATTATCATTAGTATAATTTCTGTTTATAGCACTTAATTGTTTCATACTAACAAAATTATCTTCTGTAACAATTATATGATCTAAAAGCTCTATATTAAAAACTTCCATTAGTTTACCTGTAATATCTGTTAAATGCCTATCTTCTCGGCTTGGCTCTAGACTATTTGAGGGATGATTATGTACAAAAATAACCTTTTCAAATGCGTTCACTATTGCATTTCTTATTAATTGTTTACTATCAATATATATTCCAGCACTTGTTCCAATTCCCATCAAACTAATTTTTCGTATATGATTTCCTCTATCTAATCCTATAAATAGAAAATGCTCTTGAATTGCATCTTTTATTTCTTGTACTTCTTCTAAATTATAAATATCTTCTGGTTGTCTTATTTTTCTTAAATCTGTTGTATTTGGTTTCTTTTGTATATCTAATTGTAAACTCATTTGTATATCCTCCTATAAATTTGTATTTATAATATTTATTAATTGCTCCCTTAATTCACTATTTACTAATACTGTTGTTCCAACTGTTAAAAGTATGCAAATAACAATATAGAAAATTACTTTTAATATTTTTTCTATTATTTCAACAACTATTGAGATTTTGCTATTTTTCTTTGTAATAACTGTATTCTCATCTCCTAATTGTTTTCTATTTTTTTGCTCCATTGCTATATCAAAAAGAGATTTTTTCATTTCTTACCTCTTTTCTTGAAAAAATTAAACCTTCTCTTTTTTTCTGTTATATCTGTATTTATCAAATAAGGTTTCAATATATTTTCAAAGAAATATTTATTCTTTACGTCAAATGGATCTGTTATACTTTCTGAAAATGTAGCTCTTTCTTTCCAGTATTCTCCTAATCCCTTTCTAAAGTTTTCCTTTTCACTTTCTTTTACAAAATTAAAAAATAAATATGTATTTATATCCATACCTATGACTTCAAATGTATCTATTAAATTTGGTAGTTCCCATTGTTTATTTCCTGAAACAAGTACTTTTAAATCTCTCGTTAAAAATGACATTCTTTCCTCATCTGTCATTTCATTAAAAGCACCATAATCATAAATATAGAAATTATAGTTATTAGATAATATATCTGACATATTTTTAGGCTTAATAAATAAGTCAATTCCTTTATAACTAATTTTATTCATTGCTTCAGATCGAATAGCCTCTTTATTTGCTGCAATATTTATAATAGATTCGTGATTATTATTTTCTATATAACAAGCCCTTATATTCGTTAATTCACTTAAATATTTGGTTAAGTTTATTGCTAAGGTAGTAGCTCCTATGTGTCTTTCAACTCCTGCAACTCCTATACTTACTGTCTGTTTTACTTTTATAAAATTTTCTTTTATGACTTTTGTTGTTTGATTTACTGCTATCAAATTATTGTCTAATTTATACTTTATAGAGTTTCCAAAACTCATCCCTTCATCACTTAATACTTTTTCAAGTTCTTCTTTAAAACTCACATCATCTGCTCCTGTTATAATGTTGTAGATTCCTAAATTAAATATCTTACCTAATAGCACATTTCCGTGTTTATAACCTTCTGCTATTATAATTACTCTTAATTTATACAATTTTCTAATAAGCACAATTTTAGAGATTATCTCATCATCATCTGTTAAATGAACAAATGCACTTAAATCAAGAATTAAGTAATCTACTGAATTTAGATTTCGTAGCTCTGTCTGCATAAATTTTGATAAATTATATTCATTTATAAATCTTGTAACTAAAGTTATATTCTTTTTAGTACAATATTCTTCAATGGTTGGTTTTATTTCTTTTGAAATATATATGTATTTTTTAAATTTTCTTGGCTCTTCCATATTGATACCTCATTTAATCCTTAATAATTATTGTTTCTCCACTTTTAGTTGTAACAACTGTTTCATTTTTATCGTTTAATTCTTCATATAGATAGTAATCTTCATCTGGCTCTTCTAATAAGCCTTTTAGATTGTCTTTCATCTTTTCTTCTTGTGTTAATTCTTCTGAATTTGTATTATTAGCAGTGTTTGTAATTTCTATTCTGATATTTTGTGTACTTACATTATTCTTGTTATTTTTTTTAGCTCTTGTATTTAAAACTATTGCAACAATGATTACAAAAACTAATACAAAACTAAACACAATTACTTGCTTTTTTAAGTTTTCTTTATTATTCATCTTACTTTTTCTCCTCTTCTCCGAAATATGTATGGATATGGATTTACAGCATTACTGCTTGTATTATCATTTAGTCTAACTTCAAAATGTAAGTGTGGACCTGTTGAATTTCCTGTACTTCCCATTATGCCTAAAACCTGCCCAACCTTTACTTCACTTCCCTCTGCAACTGCTATCGAACCATTTACCATGTGTCCATATAAGGTATAAAATCTTTTTCCTTCATCTGATAAATGTTGAATTACGACATAATTTCCATATCCAGTAGATCCAGCTTTAGCAACCACAACTGTACCACTTGCAACAGCACATATTTTTGGACTTGCCTTTGAAATACATACAATATCCATTCCAGTATGTGCTCTACTTTGAGTAACTCCGATTTACAGTAACTGTTCTATTTTTACTAAATCTAGATGTAACAACATCTTTACTTTTATTCCAAGTCTCAAAAGGCATAGGAAATATTGCATTTTCATATTTTACTAGGTTTCCTTCATCAAATACTTCATTTACTGAAATTGTTACACTTGTTCCTGATGAACTAGCATCTCCATCTCCACCTTTCTTTTGATTTGAATTTTTAGGTGCTGGAGTAAAAATACTCATTATTGCAACTACTGGCACAATAACTATTAGAAATATACCAATTACAACACCTATAATTATCATTTTTGTTTTAAAAGATAGCAGAGAAAAACCTAACTTGCCTATCTCTGCTACTTGATTCTTATTATCTGTCATTTTTTACTTTCCCCCACCTATCAAGTATGGTTTTTCCCATTCTTCTCCTTTAACATTTATTAAACTATGCCCTGGACCAACAAACATAAGTCCACGACCTCTATCTTTCTGTGAAAGTATTGTCTTTTCTTCATTATTTAAGCTATATATCCTTACTATTTCCTCTAAATCTTGTCCATCTGTTCCAAAAAAGAATTTATAAGTAGAGTTATCTAATATTGCTTGTCCATATTGCTTAATTTCATCTCCTAAAAAGTCTAAAATATTTTGAGAAATTGTTATAAGTCCACATTGATATTTACGGCAACGCTTACTAAAATTTCTCATAAACTCAATAGCTTGTGGTACTTTTTTATCAATTAAGAGGTAAGCTTCATCACATACTACATAGCCTTTTTCTTCTCTATTTCTAAAAGCCATATCTTCACAGTATCTTAACATATTTAAGTATTGACAACTTTTAATATTGCTTGATGCACCTTGCAAAGAATAAATATCCAAACATAGAAAGTCGCTTGTAGTATCTTCTATTGTTGTATATCCATTAAAAATCTCTGCATTATGACCTATTGCAAGACTTCTAACTATTGACTTAATGATTTCAATTTCATCTTTATGTTTTGTATTTGGATCTTCTACTTTTTTTTCTAACAAATAATATAAATCTTCCATTATTGGAAATCTCTCTTTTGAGATATTATTTATATCTGTATTATAGTCAATGTTAAAACTTCTATATAGTTCTTCTAATATTTCCATTAGCAAACTCATTTGAAAACTTGTTATTTCTGGAAAATATAATGTAAAAAATGCAGTTAAGAAATCCATATGTAATGCTAACGCAGATTTTGTACTACTATAATCTTCGTCTTCATCTTCAATATTTGTAGGCAATTTATTTACTTGCAAAGGATTTATTCTCCCAATATTTTTTCCTGTTCCTCCAGAGCAGTCAATCCAGTTTCCACCTATTGCTTTACACATAGTTTTGTATTCAGATTCAGGATCTAGGATATAAAGTTTAGTTCCATTAAGCCACTCATTAAGCATTATTTTCTTGGCTAGATATGACTTACCACTACCACTTGCTCCACTTATTGTTATATTTGAATTTGGTCTATCTGATGACTTTATAAAAGTATCTAATATAATTGCTCTACCATCTTCATCAGTTCCAATATAATACCCTTTTTCATCTATTAAACCACTTCCGACTAAAAGGAAGTCCATTAAACAAAGCACTTAAAGACATCTGTTTATTTGATTTTTTAGTTATTTTTTCATAAGCTACATCATAAGGGCTTGCTTGTTTTAAAGCTTCCTCTTGTTCAAATGCTGGTAATCTCGCCTTTAATCCCATACCTGCAATTTTGTTTTTTACTATTCTCATATTTTCAGTAAATACATTTTCTGTATTTCCATTTGTTTTTGCTAAAAATGATAAATTAATATATGGGATATTATCTATCGTGATTTCTCTTATCATTGTTTCAGCACTCATTATTTTAAATTCTGCCTGTGTTTTCAAAAATTCATTTTGTGTTGTGTTATATGTATTTTTATCTGTTGTAATTCCTTTAGAAACACCCTCAACAAATGCTTGTACGTCTTCTATTGGTGTTATAACAAGACTTACTATTGTATTTGGAATATCTTTTAAATTTAAAAGCCAACCTACATTTACTCTTGATGGATAGCCTGATATGTATTGAATTTTAGATAAGAATTCTCCCATTTGTACTCTACTGGATTTTATTTCAATTCCTTGTGGTGCTATCAAATTTAAAAGCTCTTGATTTATTGCCATTGTTTCTATATCTTTTGTCTTCATGCTCTAATACACTCCTTAATAAAAAATGTTCCCCTTTTTGTGTGATAAAGTTATATTAGATTATTTATTTTAGATTACTGTTAGTGATGATTCCAAATAATCTTGATTTTCAATATAGGCTACATCTGGGTTAGTATAACTATTTACTAATTGAATAATTAGTCTTTCTTCCAGTATTTCAGTCTTATAACCACTATTAGTAAATTTCATTTTCAAATCATTTAATCTTTTTACTAGTTCTTGTTCTACATATTCTGTATTTTCGCCCCAAACAATTAAGTATATCTCACTTTCTAATGCTTTTCCTCTTACTGATAAATTTCCAAAGCTTCTACTACGCTTTCCTTGTAAAGTAAACTTTAAGCTGTTTTTTTCTTTATCCATTAGCTCTGCTTGATAGTCTTGATTTCTTTGTAAATTTACTGGTCTATTTGTGAAATATAATTTAAAAGGTTTTAACTCACTTGCAAAATTTCTTGTTAAAATTTGTGCATGACTTTTTTGCTCTTCTTTACTCATTAATTTACAATTCTTCGGATAAATTTTTAAATAAGCTAAAACTTTTCCATCTATTGTGTAAAGGAAGTTTCCTTGAACATCTTTTATATTTAAAAATCTATTTGCTGTTATTGTAGGTTTACTTTTAAATGCTTTTATTAACTTATCAACTCTACTCATATTACTTCTTCTCCTCTATATCAAATTCAAAATATTTTTGCCTTTTAAAAAACTGATACATATTTTTAATCATATCTGCTATGCAACTGTTATTTTTATCTTTCATTACTGCTATAAATGTAAATCCAGTAACAACTCCCAAAAAAATTATGCAAATTAAATAATTTTTAGTTATCGCATATATAAATAAATCTATAAAAATACTTATTGTTCCAGCTATTGCTGTTGTAATTAGCTCTTTTATTCCAATTCCATTTATAAGCTCTGTTCTGATTTTTACATTGGCTGGAATATTTACTTGATATCTTTCGTCATCCATCTTTTTTCTCCTTTGTTTTAACTTACCCACTCATATTGTTGGTATTTTTCTGTTAGCCAGTTTCCCATTAAATCTTTAAAGTCTTTATCGTCTTTAATTGTTCCTTTAACATCTGCTGGCATTAAAAAGCCTTTTGATTCGCCTTTTAATTTGTCATTCTCCCAAGACATATAATAAATATCATCTGCCATTGCTCCTTTTGTTAAACCTTGACAATCATCATATAACTTATATACAGAGCACCATATTTTATACTGATCCCAAAATCCACCAATATTTATTATCTTCTCTCCAGTATTAACATAATAGTTTCCATCAACTCTTATAACGCTTCTTCCTTGGCAATCTTTCTTTTCTTCATTTAAAGCTCCGTCTGTTAGACTTACTTGTATCTCTGAAAAATCTCCTATGGCATCATTACTTTGAACATAAGGAAAGTAAGTTAAAACCATATTTTTGACTGAACTTATTGATATTACTAGAATTAAAGCAATCATTCCATGCTTTATCCTTGCTTGATATTTTCTATGTTCGCCTTCATCTCCTGTAATAATCTTGAAAATTGCAGTACATATCATTGCTACGCATAAAAATCCAGCTAAAACTCCCATAAAATTTGTTATATAATAAATTGTATTCATCTTGTGTTACCTCTACTTTCCTTTACTAACTCCACTTCTAAACATTGTTACGACTCTTGTAAAAGTATTTACCTTTGAGCTTGTACTTCCAGTTCCTGCACTTATCATAAACTCTTGCAACATTTGTGGTGTCTTAAGTGCAATACTTGAAGCTGTGAAAGCTAATACGAAATGACCCCCATTTAATAGTAATATTGCAAATTGAACTAACAGAAGTTGTACTATTACTGTAAAAGCATTATTTATAAATTTTTGAATATATCCCTTAAATGCTCCTTGATTAGCATTTAAAAGTCCAATACTAGCAAATGGTATTCCTAATCTTAAAATTAACATTTCAAATCCTCTTGTTAAGAATTGGAAATATAATAATACTAATTGAATTGCTATTATTAAATATAAAAATGCACCAAATACATTAAGTCCTAAATTCTTATATACTGGCACAACCGGGTCAGTACTACCTGTCATTCCCATTAGCAATTGAGTATATATCTCGTAAAAAATATTAACAAATTGAGTATATATAAATCCAAAACATATCATTACTATCATCGCTTTTATAAATCCGTATCAATACATTTAAGGGGTTCTCGTCTGGATCTCCGATTACTCCATGTCATATATGTTTCTATCATCTTTTTTACAAAAAACATTATGAGTAATGCTATTGCTACTACATATATTGCATTATATAGTCCTGATATACTAAATGTAGTTGATATATCTCTAAATCCTATTTCTATTGCAAATGCTAAATAGAACATCGTTGTATAAACTCCAGATAACCAATTTAAAACAGCTTGAGCTAGCCAACCTAAAATATAAACAATTACTGTTGCAATTAAAGCTCCCACTTCTTACACTCCTTCTACTTCATAAAAATCTTTTCTTGTCCAATTTCTATTTCCTCTTCTGTTTTCTCAATAACCTCCTTTTGCTCTGCAATAATTTGATCTTCTATGTAGTTATCTAAATTTTTTGTATATATTTCTCTCGCTTTTCTTATTTCTTCTGTTAATTTTTGAATTGATTTATTATCATCTTTTAATTTTTCCAATTCATTTGAAGTCATTAACAATTTTTCAATTTTATCAATATCATAGGCTTTATAAAATTTCTTTCTTAATAACTCATACTCTCTTGCAAGTTCCCTATTGCTAGGATTCACAACTGCCTCAATATTCTTTTGATACAACTCCTTAACCATTTTGTTTTCTTGCCATTTATCCCATAAATAAGTAATGGCAATTCCTGGCACTCCTGTTACAATACCAATCAATACGTACCTTTTTATAAAGCCTATCAACTTTTTACTACGAACTATATCTGTTCCGACTTTATTTGAAAAATCTAATTGTAATTTTTCTTCTTCATCTTTTATTTTCTTTCGTCTTACCTCATTTTCTTTTGTTTTTTTCTCGATGTCTTTCTGTTCTTCAAAATATTTTTTATCCTTATCTTTTTTAATTTTTTCATTTTCTTCTTGTATTTCTCCTATTCTTGTTTTTATTTTTTTCTCTGTGATTTCTTTCTTTTCCATATATTTGTACCTCCATCATTTGTTAAAAGTATCTTGCAATAAGATTTACAATTGTTACGGCTAATAATCCAACAACTATACAAACTAATACTTTAATAATTGCTTTTTTGTATCTTTGTTGATCTTGCTCGTCTCCAGTCATAATTTTAAATACATAAAATAATATGAAACAAACTCCGCACTACTGGAAGAATCCATTGCATAGTTCCAGTTACATCTCTAACCATATTCAATAGACCTTGACCTAACTTGCTACTTTGAATTTCGCCTCCTCCTTGTACTTCTGTTACTACTTCTGCGGCATTAACTTTATTAGCAGTTAAAATCATTCCAGTTGTTAGTGAACCTATTGTCTTTGTTAGTTTGTATTCTTTAAAATTAAGTAATTTTTTCATTTTCTTTTTCCTCCGTTTATATTTTTATAATTTTCCTTCAATATTAACTTCTTTCATTCTTTTTTCTTTTTCTTCTTGTATTTTTTCATTTGCTAGAGCATTTTTAAATTTTTTAGTTTTTTCTGCTATATCCCATAATTTCAATTTTTCAATTCTTCTAATTGTTCTGTGATTTTCTCTATATTCTCTAACTTTTGTGTTCCAACTTTTATCTCCAAGCCCTAATATAGAATTAAAATACCACTTACTTAAATCTGGAGAATTTGTCATAGCAGGAGATAATCCACTACACATTACTAGCAGATACGGTCTTTCAATTCTTAGAATCTCATCTGTTGTAAGTAACGCTCTTTGCGTTAAATTCATAGACTTAGATTTATTTACTGCTCCACCACTTGAAGAATTACTTTCACTCCAGCTTGATGTTGTATAAGTTCCAATCTTCTTTGATATTTTTTCTGCGGTTACTTCATTACTCGTTTTTAAATAATTCCATACATAGCAGTTATCTAAAATATTTTGAGCAGTATTGTCGCCATATTTTTCATTAAGTTGTGAAAATGATTGAACAAACAAATTAAACCTTATTCCTCTACCACCACCAACTGTTAAAAAGCTACCGAAAATTTGGTATAGCACTAAAATTGCCAAACTCATCAAGTATAAAATTTGTACGAATCTTGAGCCTTCCACCTTTACTGTCTGCAAGCTCTACAAGTTTTGTATACACTTGATTTACAAATAAACTACATAATCCGTAAAAAGTAGTTTTTTCATCTGGTAAAATCATATATAAAACGGATCTTTCATCATTAAACTTATTTAAGTCAATTTCAGATTTGCTTATCATATTTGCAACATAATCGTCCATAAAAATACTTAATGTTGCTAGTGCCGATGTAAAAAAACTTGCTCTTGTTTTAGATGGTGCTATTCTTGCCGCAGCAAAACTCGAAACTGCTGGATTGGAATCTTCCAAAGTATCTAAATATGTATCAATTAACATTGTTTTATCACTTTGCTCTGCACACATTTTTGAAATAAAATGATAAGTATTTGGCAAATTTTGATATTCCTTATGCTTTTCATTGCCAAGTACTACTGACATAATTCCAGCCTTTATAACTGACTTTTCGCCATTTACCCATATTGCTTCTCTGTTTCCTACTTCACCAACTAAACTTTCAACAATATCGGAGCAATAATTAACGGCTTTTGGAATGTCTTTATTAGAAAAAGCTTCAATTACAGGCTGTAAAAAATTATATTTTGAGCTTTTAAGTGGTGTTTTAAAATCAAGAGTGTAAACTTTATATCCCAGTCTTTCTAATGTTTTTGAAGTATATTCAAATAGTTCGCCTTTTGGATCTGATAAAATCATATTTTCACCTGCAAGACCTGTGTTAATAATTGTTTGTAAAACCAGACTTCTTGTTTTTCCAGACCTAGTTGCACCAACTGTCAAGCTATGTAAATCATCATCAATATAGTAAATATCTTCTACTTTTCTAAATGATAAATATGGTATTCTAATTATCTTACCTAGCCTTTTACATTTGAATTTTGGAATAATTTTATCTTTCTTTCCTATAACTAATCCACCAGTTTTAAATATAGGCTCTAGTTTAGTTTTATTTGGATTTTCAGCATCAATCTTAATACATTCCTTATCTTCATTTGCGAGCTTTATTAAATCGGCAAATTCTTTCTTGCTTAAATCAACTCTATTCACTCCAAACTTTTTAGAGAATTCTTTTTTAGGTAACCACCACGCAGAGCCCTGTTGTGTTTGTTTTTCTCCTATTGGTAAAGGTATTTCAATATTGTTAGTTACTTTATATGTTTTTGACTTATAATCTTTTAAATCAAATACTTTAAATATTGTAAGTAATGCTAACAACATAAAAGCAACTATTGTTAAAACAAACATTTCAAAATGCTCTTTACTACTTGATAGGCTTTGAATTATTGTGTTTGGTCTAATATTTATTATTTCTTCTGGAACTCTTGTAAATATTAGATGTAATATTGTTGAAATTATTGCAGATAGTACAACTGCTATGAAAAAAGCCAGTATAATACCTAAAATTTTTGTCTTTAGTTTCCTTCCTTTCATTTATCCTTTGTCCTTTCAAGACATCAAAAAAGAAGAGCCGTTTTTTAGCTCTTCCGTTTGATATATATTTTCATATTAAAATAATACTACCTTAAATTTAGATAGTCAATGAATGAATTTTGAAGAAATTTTGAAAATTTATTCATCTTTTAACTATTATTCAATAATAAGTTTAACATACTCTCCATCTTCCTTATTATAAACATGTTTTCCTACTATTGATAATAATTTTTTGATGTTCCCTAGACTTTCACTTGAAATTTCTATATAAGATCTTTCACTATCATTTTCATTTTTTTCATCGTAAGTATCACTAATTGAGCAATTAAATTTGTCTAATACATCTTCAAGTGGATATTCAGATATAAATCTGTTTGATGGATTATTTTCACCATACTCTGGTTCTGGCACAAACGATATGCTAGTAACAAATATCATACGTTTTTCAGTTATCTTTTTCTTAAACCATGTCTTTGGACCTTTTGGATTAGCTTCTCCAAAATGATACATAGTTTTTCCAATCATGCTCTTATACCCTACTAAATAATCAATAGTAGTTTTATATATATTTTCAGCAATTTGTTCATATTCACTTGTATTATATTTACTTGATTTATATATCTGTATATTCTTCATAAAATCAATCTCCCTCTTTTCTCTTTTAATTATTCATTACTTTCTGCAATCTTTCAAGTAATTTAAAAATAGTTCCATCTTTTACTTTTGAATATATTAACCCACTGCAAAACCTATCTCCTCTAATTATTGATGTTAATTTTGTTCCAACTTCTTTGTATGTCAATTCATTAATATCTTTTTCTATAATTTTTTTCTCATTTTCTAAATATTCTTTATCTAGTAAATCACTATCATAGAAATACCTAATGAATTTTTTTAATTTTTCTCCCAGCATTGACTCTGGTATAGTTATTTTTCCATCTTCTGTTTTCATGCCTCCAGCTAGAGTACAGGCTTCAGGATTATTTTTTAAATCATATATTGTTTCTGCAATTATTTCATTAAAATTTATGTTGTTTTCTTTTTTCTTTTTTAACTTATCAAATAGTCCCATTTTACACCATCTTTCTGTTTTATAAAAACGCTGTGAAATCATTTTTTCAATCATTGATTATATTTTTAGTTATAAATTAATCGTCATAAGCAATAGCAGTTAATTCCTGTTCATTAGATAAAATTCGCACTTCTGGATATATTTCAATTCCAAACGAATCTGTAAAAACAATATCATCTGCTATTCCTGAAAGTAAAGTTTCGTCAAAATCTTCTAAACATTCCATAAGAATACATATTTTCCCGGTTCTTGATATATGCACTGATTCCACAGATATTGAATTATTGATTATCTCTGTATTATCTGTGTTAAAAAATTCCTTTATTTTTTCAGTAATAATACCTTGGTAATTTTCTATATTTTCTAAAAATTTTTTCCCTGCTATATGTTGTTCATTAGTTATTGAACTGTCTTCCGTTTTTGTTTCAATAGATATTGCTACATTATGGCTGTTTTCAAATAAATTCATATTGTATCCTTCTGTATACCAATCACTTGCTTGACCCACTCTACATATATTTCCGAAAATATCATCATTTTGGGTTTCTTTTTCCACATTGTTTTTAGGTGTCTTATTATCTCCCATAAAAAAATTAAATAATCCCATATTTAGTACCGCCTTTCAAAAATTATATTATTGTGATGTTTACTATAATTTATCTCAACGCTATTTATATATAATATATCATAATAATAAACTTTTTGTAAAGTACTCTATCGTTCGCCAAACCAATCCAAACCAGAACTTCTACTATTTCTAATAATTTCTTTTATTTCTCGTTTTGACAAATCTCCAAATGTTCTTGTAGCTCTTTTAAATCGTTGAATTTTTGAAATATTTTCTTCTGATAATAAGTTATATGTTTCTTGTATTAAATGTCTTATATTTGATTCTAGTAGCTGATTTTCATATAGTTGTTGCCTTGTTTCAAATTCTGCTTGTTTTTCTTCAAATTCTTTATTTTTAAAATTCCAGTATTCTCTTTTTTCTTTCCATTCTGCAGCTTTTCTTTTATATTCTTCTGTTTTTGTTTCCTTAATTGATTTTAGTATTTGATTCCCTATCTTTTTAATCATTTCACTTCTTGCTTGATTTTTTATTTTCTCATATTCCTTGTAGGTATCGACTTTTTGTAACATTTTGTCAATTTTTACACAAGTATCTACATATCTATTAAACTCATTTTTACAATCTTTATTAGAATTTACTAATAAAATTGTTATTTCATTTAAAATTCGTTTGCTCTCTGGCTCTTGATATTTGTAAATAAATCCTCTTTTAAATGATTTTGAAACTTCTTCTAGTTTTGCCATTTTATTTATTATTTGCTCTATATTTTCTTGTTTTATATTGCTTGATATTATAGGTGTATTAAATATGCTAGGCATTATTTCTTTTAGTTCACCTTCAATATTTTCAAATTCTTCTTTTCTATTTTGAATAAACTGTTTTAACTCATTTTCACTTTTCATAACTTTTAAATTGCTAAACTTGCTTAAAAATGTTACTGCCTCTAAATATGTATCATCTTTATATAAAACTGCTTTTTCTCCTACATTTTTAAATTCAAATTTTTCATCATTTAACTTTTTTATTTGTGTGTAATTTTCTGGATCTGAATTATTTGCTATATAAATAATATCATCTCTTTTCATATCTTCTAATGCTTTATTTACAAAGTTTTGTGTATTTTCAGTATCTACTGCATTTAATAGCAAATCTTCATTTTGATACATTTCTTTTAATTTTTCCTTATATATATCAATTTCATTTTTTGACATTTTTCCCATTAATGTTTTAGATAAATCTTTTATCTCATAGATTGCCTTTAATTCTTCTTTAAATACGCCTTTAGCAACTGCTGATTTTATTTGTTTGAAATTTATAAATGGCTTTCTTTTTACTGACATATCTTGATTTTTATTCCATACTACCAAATGGCAATGTGGTCTTTCTTTTTTTGCGTGAAAAGCAGCAACCCACTCTAAATCATTAAGTGGGATTTTAAAAGCCCTCGCTATCTCTGGCATTTTCTCCTCTAACAGCTCTTTCCAAGCCAGCTTGTTATAATATCCATGTTCCATAGCATCTTCATGTTTCAAAGTTATCACTGTTTTAAAAATATCAATATTCTTTTTTGAAATTTCTTGAACGTATTTTTTTATTGTATCTAGCTCTAATAATTCAATTTCATCATTATCATCTATGTTCCCAAAAATTCCATGTATTTCAAATCCTGTATCAACTCCACTTCTAGTAGCAATGTAATCAGTATGTAATTTATCAATATGAGCTTGCAAATTTTGTGGTCTTCCATTTCCATTATATTTAGCATAAATTTCATTTTTATTAAGCCATTTAAAAATTACTCCACCTTTGTATCTATCAATCTCCATTTATCTAGCTCCTACTCCATATTATCGAAATCTAAATCATCTGGTATCATCTGTGTTATATCTACATCTAAAAACTTATTTTTAACTGCCCCATAAGCTAGTTTATTGGCCAAATCTATTTTTTCTCTTAGAAATTCTTTGCTATCATCAGATTCACAAATCTTTGCTAATAAGTAGGCTTGCAAAAATAAAGACGCATATGATGACTTGCTTGATTTTGCAAGTAACATAAGCATCCTTTCAAACCTTTTACCTAATTGTTTTTCAATAGCTTTTGCTATTGTTTCAGTTATTGTATCAACATCTTCTTTTAGCATTTTTACCTTAAAAAATTCATTTAAAGCCATATTTACAATTTCGCTTTCACTTGTATTACCTTTTGCTTTATATCTTACAACTTTTTCTTTTAAACTTTTGGGAATTACAGCATATATTTTTTCACTTTTTACTTGTTTTATTTTTCTTGATTCTTTATCCATAATAATAAAAATTCCTTTCCATTTTTCTCTATATATTAAAATCGCTAAAGGCAGGAAAGTAATGCAGAGTGCATTACAAATACACATAGAAAAACAAGTTTTCTAGCTCTCTGCCTTTGGCTAAAAAGTTCGGAAGAAATGCAGTACCGACCGTCTTGGTATTTTTTAGTATTTCATATAAGTTTCTTCTAAACTGTATACAATTCGTCTTTTTAGGTCTTCTATGTCCTCCACTACGCCAAAATATCTATCAATTTCTTCTCTAGTAAATGGCACTCTAATTAAATCTTCTTCTTTTTTCTTTATAGGTTTAATTAGCTCTAACATTTCATTTTTTAATAAAAAATTTGTATAATCTTCTTTTTTGTATCTTTCAGACTCTTTTTTTATTTTTTGTGCCATATTATCATTTATTTTAATATTATCTTTTATAATTTCTGCAACAAATCTTTGCTCCTCAACTGGCAAGAAACTTAATTTTTCTCCAACTGTTAATGATATTTTTCCTTTATCTGCAAATTCTTGTAAAGCCGGTATTAAATATGTAAGTCTTAAATATCTTTGTATAGTACCAACACTTGAATTTTCTTCTTTAATTAGTTTAGCTCTTGCAATTCCTACATTATCCATTTTTATTTCTTCAAACATTGATGTTTTTATATTTTTCTTTCTATATGTGTCATATTTTATTTTATATGCTTTTGCTCTCTCCATTGTAGAAATTTTATCTCTAGTACATAAGTTAGTATCTATTAAATAAATTTTAGCTTCGTCATCCGATAAGTTTTCTTTTATAATGCACGGATATTTAGTTATACCTAATTCTCTTGCACATCTTCTACGATTATGTCCCGCTAGAATTTGATATTTCTCATTATTTATTTGTCTTACAATCAGTGGTTGCATTATGCCGAAAATTTTTAATACTTTCAAGCATTTCTTTTTTCTTTTCTTCATCATATAGTTTAAAAGGTTGATTGGGATAATCTTCTAATTTTGAATCATCAATAAGTGTTGCTTTTATATTTTCTTGAACACTATATTCAGCACTTTCTTGTATCTCTTCGTTTTCTTCATCTTCAACAATATAATCAACTTCATCAACTACATGATTCTCTTTTGCTGGTGGCTTTGGATCTTCTATAAATTCAAATCCTAATGCTTCTTTTATCTCATCTTCAGTTATAAATCTAGTATCTGCTAATTTTAAAATTTCAGCTTTTGTCATCTTTTCATCTAATCTTTTTTTTGCTTTTATAAGCTCCTGTTTTTTATAATGATTCATCATCACTTCATTTGTTTCGTCTATCTCCATCATTGAAAATACTCTCCTTTAAAATTATATTTTCCCCTGTTAATGTAATAAATTTTATAACTCAATTCTATGTTTACATCTTTTGAAATTGCATTTCTTTTCTGCAATATCTTTTGGTGCTAAATAACATTTATGTAATTTACAATATAGGGCAGCTTTACTTTTTTGAACTAATCTGCCAAACATATACAATTCCTTTGTTTTATTCAGTCGTTTTCTCCTATTTTTTCTTGCCATATCTAAATCTCCTTCGTAATTCCATTCGTATATCCTCTTTAAAAGTTCCTAATTTTTTGAAAAAATCAGAGGGCTAGAAAACTTGTTTTTCTATGTGTGTTAGTGATGCAAACTGCATCACTTTCCTGCCTTTAGCATTTTTAATAATTAGAGCTATTTTATAAATTGATCCCTTTGATGCCGAAAAAAATAAGGAGCTAAATCTTTAATCAATTTGTCCCTATCAGTATAAAAAGTTCTATCAACTTCATAATTGTTATATATAAATTCAGATTGCTTTTGACCTTTGATATATAATTCTTTTAGTATATTTCGTTTTCTAGTTTCAATTTTATCTCTTGTATCTCCACTTAAATAATTGTTAATTACTCTATTTATAAAATCTATAAAAAGTTTTGTTTGATATTTACTTTTTAACAAACTTTCTAGATATAGTTCATCTTCTGAAAACAAACCTGTCATAATGCTTTCTAATTCCTTATTATGAAATTCATCAGTTTCATCTTTTAAAGTTTCTTTTTCCGTATCAGTTAAAACAATATGCTCTGATAATTTTTTATAATTCTTTAGTATTTCTTCTGTTTTGCTTAAAGCATCTTCATATTGTATTTCTTTTAATTCTTTTTTTGCCTGATCCATTTTGGCCTCAAATACTTTTCCAATTTCTTCTGTTACTTTTCTAACTAAATAATCTTTATATGTTTCTTTTGCTTGATTTTGCATAATCTCTTACTCCTTTATATTTTAGTATTTTTAGGTGATTTATTATTTCCATAAGAATTTAATGTATGTAGCATCTTCAAAAATTAATTTTTTAAATATTTCAACTAAAACATCTACAACTATTGAATTTCCCGCTTGTTTGTAAAGTTGTGTATCAGACATTCCAATACCTCTAGCTTTTTCAAAATCTTCATCTTCAAATCCGCATTAGCCTCCAACATTCTTTTGGTGTTAGCTTTCTAATTCTAAAATAATATTCTCTATCTTCACTTATCAAAACTGCCGCACTAGAATATATATTTCCACATTTTGTAGTTTGAGTAGGTGCAACATTATCAATATTCCTTTTATTATATGGATTAAACATTGCAATTTTAGGATTAAAGTGTCCAGCTGTTACTGTCGGCATTATTCCTTTTGTATCATAAACTCTGTCTTGCACACTTGTTTTACCTTCTTCATTATTTAAACAAATCATTTTATTAACTTGCTCTAAAGTGGCCATATTGTTATTACTTGCTAAAATAGTTTGTGATACTTGTTTTCCAACTCTACCACGTTTTTTTATGTTATTTGGATATGATACATTTATTGAATCTCCATCTACAGCTTTAGTAACTCCAGCTTTTGTTCCTTCTTGTACGAAAATATGTGGTTGTATATTTCCACCACTGGCACTTGTTAAAGTTGGAGCTAATCCATTTTCATCATAAATACTTCCAGCTTGATGTGTCTTATTTTCACTATCAAAAATTCCAATAATTCGTTTTACTTTATCATCTTTTATATATTGTTCATTTCTTGCTCCCATTTTAAAATAACCTGCAACCAAACAACTACTGACATCTGGATTTTCTTTTTTAGTTATTATTTTATTTGAATGTCTAATTAATCTTCCTATTGCTTTTTCGGAAAGATAATATTTTTCATCTACATTATCCTCTAGCAAGTCTTTTAGTCTTATCTTTAGAAATTGCTTATCTGGAAAATTAAAAGAGCATTTGTCAATATCTTTTCTAATTGATACTACAAATACCCTTTCTCTATTTTGTGGCACACCGTAATCTTTTGCATTTAGAACTCGCCAGTAATTGTTATAACCTGCGTCCTCTATATCATTTAAAATTTTAACAAACTTTTCTCTAAATCTTTTACTTGTTAAGTTCTTAACATTTTCAATAATACTAACCTTTGGCATAACACCTTTTAATATTCTATATCCTTCAAAATATAAACCACTTCTTGTTTTGCCTTCTTCAATTCCTTTTAAATTTCCAGCAATAGAAATGTCTTGACATGGAAATCCCCATGTCATAAAATCTACTTCTTTTAAATTCTCTGTTTTTATATTTTTAACATCACCTAAATTTTTATTTTCATCTACATTATGAATAGCACAATAACTTTTAACTGCAAATTTATCAACCTCTGAAAATCCCACTAATTCATAATGTATATTTAAAACTTTTAAAGCCTTTTCAAAAGCTCCAATTCCTGTAAATAAGCTCAATAATCTTATCATTTGTTTTTTCTCCGTTTCTTTTGTATATTTGAGCTATTATCAGTTATGAGCTATTATGAATTATTTATTAAATTTCATTTCCCCAGCAATCCCAACCATCTGCGTTTTTTCTTGCAAATAATTCAATTCTGGGTAAATCTCCCACCAGTTCTACAATTCTGTCCCTGACTATTTCTGGCTTTCTACTATGTTCTTCAATATGTGTATCTACTATTTGAGAAACTTTGTTAGAAACCCTTTTAATTGTTCCTTTTATAGCAATTAAACATATTTCAGCGTTTGCTCTTGTCCAATGTCCTAATCCAAAGAACCATGTATCACTTACTTTGTTTCGCTTAATCCAAGTAAATCCACAGGTTTTATACTTAAATCCCCATTCATGTAAAGTTCTTAATCCTTCTAGTAAACATGGGAAAGTAACCCATAAGAAAAGAACACAATTTTTATCAGATATTTTCTGAATTGTATCCTTCATTTCAATTATTTCTTCAATTTTCATCGTATTATAATGATTTTCTGCTATTCCATTTCCATTCTTCCATGCATCATAATGCCAGGGCGGATCAGCATATATCACACTATATTTTTTCTCTGTATTGTATATATCAACTTTCATCTTTTACCTCTTTCTTTTGTAAATTTATAAATTACAATTCCTCTTCTTCATCCTGCTCTTCATTTTCAGTTGGCTCCTCATTTGAAATAGATATTTCTTTTTTTCCAAAAATATTTTTTATATAATCTATTGCTTCTTCATCACTTTTTAATTTTCCAAAATTATATTCTTCATTATTATAAGCACTAACATTACGCGAATTTGTTCCAAATAATACTTCTCCATTTAATACTATTTTGTGTGTAGCCGAAAAAAACTCATATCCTGGTTCGTATGTATATCCTTCAATAAATAGTAAATTATTTCCATCTGTTATATATCTTTCTGTATTCCCACTACCATACCATGCACTTGTTTCTACATTTTCAAATATTTCTTTAAAATCAATGTCTGTTATTTCCATTATTTTTTACCTCCAAATCTTCAATTTCTCTTTGCTGCTTTTCAGTCAATGTTCTTAAAAATAGTAATTCATTTCTATTTGATATAAATTCTTTCAATAAGTCTAAAATATCCTCATACTTTTTTATAAAGACCTCTCCTACAAATACACTTATAATTACAAAGAAATTACTATTAAATAAAAGAGTGTTTTTAGCTTCTTCTCCAAAGGTTTCATCAATAAAATCAAAATTTCTACATTCAATTTTATTTTTACCCTTTTCTGGAAGATTCTTTTGTTTTTCATCTTTTAATATGTCATTTAATACCTTTAATTTTTCTTGTACTAGTTCCCATTCATCTCTAAATCTTTCATTAGGTATATTACTAACAAAACTATCCGAAATACAACTTAATTGATTTGTTAAATTTTCCTTAACTTCTAATAAAAATTCTACTCTTGTCATAATTTTTTCCTACCTTTCTTCCTCATCTTCGCATTCTTCCGAATTAAAAGATTCACTTCTTAAATTTTGATTTTTTTGTATAAAAAAAGAAGAGCCTTTGCTCTTTAATAATTGCCTCTTTAAACTTTTATAAAAATAGTTAGTAAAACTAATTATTTCGTTATCTGTATTTTTATATTCTTGCTCTCGTAATTTACATTCATCATATAGACTAAATAATTTATCTCTATTCATCTTATATAATAGATGTGATACATTTTCTTTTACTGCTAATGCTAATGCATAGCATACTGTTTTAAATTTTTCTTGAATATCATCTCTCATTGATTCAGCAATTTCTTGTGGGTAAATCAATTCAAATTTATTTAAAACATCAATTATTTTTTCTTCGTACCCCACAAATTCATCTGGAATTTGCTTTTCTTTTTTTATAATATAATTATATAAACTAACTAACATATTATTATTTATATTATTATCTTTGCTCTTTTTGCGTATAGGGTATTGATTATTTTGCGTATAGGGGTATATGCAATTTTGCATATAGGGGGTATCTTTAATATAAATTCTTCTTTCTATAATTTCTTTTTTATCATTTCTTATTATTTGAACATCTATACTGTTAAGCTCTGCTAAATGAGAAATCCACCTAGATATTGTACTTTGACTAACATTATATAAATCAGCAAAATACTTATTCTTAGCATAACAATATCCCTCTTTATTACTTAATGCAGTTATTTCTCCATACATTAATCTTTCACCAAATTTTAATTCTTTATTGTACCTTATATATGCAGGAATAATTGCAAAATAATTTGCTCTAATATCATCTTCCATTATCAAGTACCTCCTTTGCAAATTGCAAACCAACATACATTACTAATCATTGGCATCCCTCCTCATAAATAATTTTATAGTCATCAAAATAGATATAGCTTTTAGGCTCTTTTCGTTTTTGGGATGCATAATCAACCATAACTCCATCATGAAGCTCTAAAACTTTCTTTCTGTCTTTTATAAACCTAAATATTTCTTCCTTACCATATATCATTTCCATAGGTGTTGGTAGTCCATAGCTCTTAATTCTTGCTCTATTTTGATTTTGTTCAATTTCTGGTATTGTATCATCTTTCAATACAATATAAATTGCTACATCTAAATCTCCAACTTTTTCTTTAATAGAATTTATATACGAACCAAATAATACTGCTTTTGTAATTCTATATATAAAATCTTCTTTTTTGTTTACTTCTTTTATTTTATCTAGTAAATTATTTAATGCTTTCGCTGCTGTGGCTCTCGAATACACCACATTACTTTTTCGACATTTAATTAAATCTAATCTTTCCATAATTTTCTCCTTTTTTAGCAAAAAAAAATAAAGCTATCTCTTTTTGAAATAGCTTCTATATTCAATTTACAATTTATAGATTTACTGCATACTGCTCAAATCTTTCAACTGTATCATTTTTCATTTTATTTGTAACTCTTACATATATTTCATAAGTTGTTTTTATTGTGCTATGACCTAGTCTTTTTGAAACTGCTTTTATATCTGCTCCTGCTTCAATTAATCTTGTTGCGTGTGTATCTCTAAAATCGTGAAATCTGCAGTTTATTCCTAATTCATAATGAATTACTTTAAATGGATATTTACAAGTATCAGTTCCTTCAAATACACCATTATGTTTTACAAAAACTAAATTAACTTCTGGTAACGCCATTTCTAATTCTGAATAAGCATTTAATATTTTATATTCTGGCTTATTATTATAATAGTTTCTAGTTTCTTTTATATAATGTTTCATATATAAATCTCCATATTCTAATTTATCCCTTTCCTGCTCTTCCTTATATTCTTTTAAAGCATTTATTAATGTATCACCTATTTCTATTGATCTGTAACTACTAGGAGTTTTGCATGTTCCAAAATACCATACCGTTGTTGCTTTTCCACTTATATGTCTACCATGAGTTGCTTCTTTTTGATTTTTCTTTAACACATTTTTATTAACCGTTAATGTCTTATTTTCAAAATCTATATCTTCCCATGTTAACGCAAAAACTTCTGATACTCTTAATCCAGTACAATAGGCAGTTAACATAGCATAATACATTGCATGATTATTTTTAAATCTGTCCAACATCATATTTATTTCTTCTTTTGTGAAAATATGGGCTGGATCTTTTTCAGGAACATCGTATTTAGGCATTGTAACGTTAAAAGCTGGATTTTGTTTTACAAAACATACTTTTTCATGTGCGTACTTAAAAGACCCTTTTAATACCTTTAGTATATTGTGCATAAAGTTTTTTGAAAATCCTTTTTCTATGTAAATATTGTTCACAAATTCCTGCAATGTAGCAGTAGATATTTGTGTTAGTCGATAAAATCCTAATCTTGGTTTAATATGATTCTTTATTATATTTGAATATGCTTGTATTGTATGATATTTTAAATTTACATGACAATAGTTTTCTATCCAATAATCAAGATAATCGCTATAAGATATTGTAGCTGGTGTAAATGAGTGTCCTGTTTCATTATATTCGTTATATGCTTTTATTCCAGCCTCCTCTGCTTCTTTTTTAGTTTTAAATCCTGATTTAACTTGTTGTTTTCTTTTGCCGATTTACTGGTGCTATTTCAAAATAATATTGATAACCCTTTCCTCTCTTTCTAACATTGACCATAGTTATTCCCCCTAATAATTTAAATTAGGCAAATAAAAAGAGCTAAATCATATATAAAATGTTTAACTCTTTAACTATAATCATATTTGACATCGTGGCTACAATTAAGTATTATCAATGTTTTCCAGGTTTTGACATCTTAAATTTTATTTTTCGATGTCAAATGGATGTCAAAATGCTATTTTTACATTATTTTTGTCATTCTCAAATCTCTGTAACCCTTGATTTTATGCGTTTTTTCCACAACAGTTCTTATATTTCTTACCACTTCCACATGGACATGGGTCATTTCTTCCTATTCTTGGCTCATTATTTATAACTGTTTGGTTTTGTGGAGTTGATGTTTTTGGAGCCATTGTTCCATCTAAATTATTAATTGCTGAATTTTGTAATCCTTCTCCTGTTATTTTAACAGTTTCTTCTCTTTTTATGTCTCCTTCTCTTTTTCTTGCATGCATTAAAAATTTGACTACATCTGTTTTTATGTCTAATACCATTTGGTCAAACATATCAAATCCTTCTATTCTATATTGTACTACTGGATCCTTTTGACCATATGCACGTAAGCCGATACCGTCTTTTAATTCATCCATATTATCTATGTGATCCATCCATTTTTCGTCAACAACTTTTAATGTTACTACCCTTTCTAACTCTCTTAATTCTTCTGAACCGATTTCATTCTCTCTTTCTTCATAAATAGCTGTTGCTTTTTCTACCGCTTCCTCTATAACTTCTTTTAAATGCACATCTGGTTTTTGTAAAGAATTCAACTCTGTAATTGTTAAATTAGCATTCAATTCTTGTAATAAACCTTCTTTATTTATATGTTCATCTGCAAAATATGGAGTAGCTATATCTTCTATTAAAGACTTTATCATGCCTAATACATTTCCCTTTAAATCCTCTCCATCTAAAATCTCACGTCTTTGTTTATATATTATTTCTCTTTGAGTGTTCATTACGTCATCATAATTTAATACATTTTTTCTAATGCTAAAGTTTCTTCCTTCTACTCTTCTTTGTGCAGATTCAACTGAATTTGAAATCAACTTAGATTCTATTGGCATATTTTCATCGGCACCTAAAGTATCATACAATTTTGTAATTGTCTCTCCACCAAATATTTTCATTAAGTCATCATCAAGCCCAATATAGAATCTAGATTCTCCAGGATCTCCCTGACGTCCACTACGTCCTCTTAACTGATTATCAATTCTTCTAGATTCATGTCTTTCTGTACCAATTATCTTTAAACCACCTGCTGCTATTACCTTTTCCTTTTCTTCTTTTATCAATGAATTATATTTATTTTGTAATTCCTTAAACTTATTTCTAGAAGCGATAATTTCTTGATCATCTGTTTCATTAAATGCTGTTGCTTGATTTATCTGTTCTTCTGAATATCCTAATTTCCTCATTTCCTCTTTTGCTAAATACTCACTGTTTCCACCAAGCATAATGTCAGTACCACGTCCAGCCATATTTGTTGCTATAGTAACTGCACCATATTTACCAGCTTGTGCTATAATCTCCGCTTCTTTTTCATGATATTTTGCATTTAAAACTTCGTGCTTTATTCCTTCTTTTCTTAATAGTTCACTTAATTTTTCGGATTTTTCTATCGAAATTGTACCAACTAAAACTGGTTGACCTTTTTCATGACTTTGCCTGATATCATTTATAACTGCTCTAAATTTACCATTTTCATTTTTGAATATAATATCAGAATTATCTTTTCTAATCATTTCTTTGTTTGTAGGTATCGCAATAACATCCAATTTATATATTTCTTCAAATTCATCCTTTTCTGTCATAGCAGTACCTGTCATACC
>OGXR01000143.1_pt1 | contig 54147 bp, 33 predicted proteins | sample 1576331 | NCBI WGS metagenome assembly OGXR01 (sample SAMEA3541473, study PRJEB24748) | human gut metagenome | biome: human gut; feature: human-associated habitat; material: faeces | place: China | collected 2012 | reverse complement strand
AGCCGGTTCGCGCTGTTTTTTGTCCGCAGCAAAAATTCCTGGGTTTCCTTGGGCGTAAGGTTTTCCTCCAAGAGCAAAGATGTATACATACAGATGCTTGCCAGTGGCGTTTTCATCTGATGAGAGATATCCGAAATGATTCCCTGCACATTACTCTTTTCAACTGCGCTCTCCTCTGCGTCCGCTTGCAGTTTTTGGATGAGACGCTTCACCTTATGGCAAAGTTTTCCTTGACGGGTTTCTCCTGCTATCGTGGCGAAATCAAAATGACCTTGAATCGCCTGATCCAGCATATGGTCAACCTCGTCAAAAGGCTGCCGTACGTATCGGAAGCAAAGAAAGCCCCCAAGCAGACAGATTGCAATCGCCGCACAAATGCTGCCAATCAACATAAGGTGCCCTCCTGATCCCACATATATCCGATTCCATGGATGGTTTTGATGACGGTTGGGTTGCGCGGGTCTTTTTCAATCTTGTTTCGAATGCGATTGATATTGACAGGCACGGTATTCGCATCGATAAAATTTCCATCAACATCCCATAGCGCATCCAATATCTGTTCCTTGGACAGAACCTGCCCCGCGTTACGGATAAATAGGGAGAGAAGTTTGAATTCTGTTGCGGTCACGGCAATCTCTTTCTCCTCGTCAAAGAGTCTACATCTGCGCAGGTCCAAAGAGAAACGCCCGGAATAGAGACATTGGTCTCCAAGTCGGGCAGAACGTCTCAAACAAGCCTGCACTCTTGCGCGAAGCACAGAGAGCGAGAACGGCTTGGTAATATAATCATCCGCGCCCGCAGTCAAGCCAGACACCTCATCAATTTCCATATCTCGCGCCGTAAGTATAATGATCGGAATATCGGAGTGCTCTCGCAATTCTGCGCAGAAATGGATGCCATCTCCGTCTGGCAGGCCCAAATCGAGAATCAGTAAATCAAAGCTCTGTTCACGGAGAATACTTCTCCCGGCGGCAAGGTCGGGAGCGACATGTGTTTGGAAGCCATCCTTTTCAAACAAAAAGGAAATGCCTCTGCTCAGATTTTCATTATCCTCTATGATCAAGATTGACCTCATTGTTTTTCCTCATTTACGCCTTACATCGTGCATCAAGGTGGTTCTCTGAATCCTTGCGTCGTTCGCTTTACGCGAATTATATACGGTTTAACGAATCATATCAAGCACGAGCTTGCAAATAATTGCGCAAAGGTGCTATCTTCTACTATTTATTGAACTTTAGCAGTTCTCGCAGCACATCGGAAATCATCTTTTCCCGTTCCTTCTGCAAAAGGTCATCATTCGGCTGTATTCCTTTTAGCAGAAGCGTTCTTGTTACAACCAGATCCACCAGTTCTATATCCAAAGGGTTGGCGTCATCAAAAAACTCATTGCGGATAATGGCATCCAGCTCCTCTTTGGTAAATGACCAATTCCTGTCGGCCAGCACGGTTCGCAGCTCACCTTTATCTTGAACCGACGCCAGACCACGACTTGATCCATCACAATACTTCATCTACGCTTTAAGCCTTTGTCAAGGCTTATCTCCCCTCATAAGGTTATTATTTCTTCCCTCATTATAGCATAAAGAGAGCTTATAAGGGAAGATGTTTCTTATGGCGTTCCTTCATAAAACTTCGAGGTATCGATAAAATAATAAGATATAAGATAAGGACGAAATTGAGGTTCGCTATGAGTATTGAGTACAAGGTTATCGGCAGGCACATCCGGACTGCCCGCAAGCGGAAGAACATGACACAGGAAGATGTAGCCGCTGCTATCGAAATGTCCCCAGCACACTTCGGAAAGGTGGAACGCGGAGATCGTCCGGTCAATCTTCAGCGCCTCTCGCAGCTCAGCCAAGTGCTGGATGTTCCGCTGGAAAAGCTGGTGGAGGGCGCTGCTATTGCCGATGACGGCAGCACAGTTTACAAAACTGGTTTTACAGGGAACACTGATTTCATCGACTCTATTGAGAGCCTCGCAAAAGGATGCTCGGACGATGCCAAGCGGCTTATGCTGCGCCTGTGTGCCGCCGTAGCGGACGAGGATAAAACCAAGACTTCCCGATAAGCCTCCGCTCATACACGCGCGGAGGTTCTTTTTGTTTCATGTTCTCCCGCACAAAATTATACCAGTATAGTACATCCAGCGCCAGTCATTTGTGGACTTGCGCTGTTTTTGTGTCTCAAAAAGCGAAAAATTTTCCGGATTCCAATATTCGGCATTCCTCTATACAATGAAATTATCATAATGACGAAGGGAGGCTCGCATAGTGGATAGGCGGCTTACGGCATATGTGCTTAAGTATTTGTTGGAGCATCGCTTCGAGAGCAAGGCCGAAATGGCGAGACAGCTCGGTATGCGACAGCGAACAATAGAGAAAGTCTTTGCGAATCTTGATGTGGCCAAGGCGGGTACAATAGCCTTTGACAAGGCAATCTACTACTGCGCGGAAAACCACATTTCTCTCGATTCAATTCTGGAGAGCTTTATAGAAGAAAGGAAGGACGGAGTGGCGACGAATGAGACGAATCAGCAAGCATTCAACAAGCTGCGAATGACAAAACCACTCAGCCTGACAACAGATGGAGAAGAAGTATACGCATCCATGCTGCTATTCCTGCGCAAAGCATCGGCACATGCTTGTCCGGTTTGCAAGACGTGGTGTAATCCATGGGATGGCAAGCGCTATGCGGATCAGATTGACTGCTTTATTGGTCATATGGCCCGCGAGATTATTAAAGATATTTCGGAATTCTATACACAAGAAGGTGAACACCATGATTCCCACTGACCTTTTCAGCTATGCCTACATCCCGGCATGGTACGAACAGCTCTACGAGTTGTCGCAGCTTGCTGCACCGGAGCCATGGCGATTTAGACAACCAACCTACGAAACACAGAATGACCAGAATCCGATCCTTGAACGATACATCAATCAGGTTTTTAGAAAGCAATCAGTCAAGTACAACTGCGTCGAGCTGGAGGAAGCGGACATAAGTTTTTTCTTTTAAAGCGTATCAATATTCCTCCTCATTGAAGAAAAAGTCCTCTTTGCTGGGATAATCGGGCCAAATATCTTCTATGCTTTCATAAATCTCGCCCTCATCTTCCATTTCCTGCAGATTCTCAATCACTTCAAGCGGAGCACCCGAACGCATGGCATAATCTATCAATTCATCCTTAGTTGCCGGCCAAGGAGCATCTTCCAATTTAGATGCTAATTCCAATGTCCAATACATAGTCTCTAGTATTAAAATTGTGAATATTAAGTCCTATTTCTATTTTTCGGCAAAAGTATAACAATTTATTTCACTTGCAACTATTATTCCAAAATATTTCACCTTTTTTGTCGTCTTGATTCATTTTACGGGAAAGGACGAACAAATAATCAGACAAACGGTTCACGTAAGCCAGTAATTCCGAAGAGATTTCCACTTGTTCGGCCAGAGCAAGAATCCGACGCTCTGCACGACGGCAAACCGTACGGCAAACGTGGCAGAGTGCCGCACCGCGACTTCCGCCGGGAAGAATAAAGGCTGAAAGAGGAGGCAAAAGAGTATCCAAACGGTCTATCTCCCGTTCCACCATTTCCACCTGCTCCGAGCTGATGATACTGGCTTCTTTCAGCTCCATTTTCTCCCGGTCTGTGGCCAGATGAGAGCCTACGGCAAAAAGTCTGTCTTGCACTTGCTGCAGAAAATCTTTATCCTTTCCGTCAAGCAGGTACGTGATGAGAAGACCCAGATTGGAATTCAGCTCATCCACCGTACCGTATGCCTCAAGGCGGATATGCGTTTTAGGTACACGGGTTCCACCTACAAGAGAGGTGGTTCCTTTATCTCCGGTTTTGGTGTATATCTTCATAAGGAATTAATGTTTAGGGGTTAGAGATTAATGTTTAGCAGCCAGTAAGTGGAGCTAAGCACTAATCACTAACCGCTAATCACTATTGAAACGCCTAAAGATAATCAAAAGTTGACAATATAGTCTTGTTTTATCTTTGTTTTATCGAAGAATATGATACCAAGGTCATAAAGGTCGAACGTAATACCCGCCCACCCGTCCTGCTTCATACGTTTCCAGAGGGCAAACATCTGCGGAGTGTAACGGATACCTTCAATTACAAAAACAGACTTTCCCCTGGTACGGGTGGAACAGATGCGGAAGACCTCCTCTACAAAATCGGGATGACGATAATCGTGCAAATAAAGGAAATCAACGGGAACGCCACTCTCCAGAAAGAGCTCGGAAAGGTCGGAAGCCGAAGTATAATCTGCCCCCTCCTTCCCCGCTTTCAGATAGAGGGCAGAAGCGGCAAGCGTACCGGCATCTACAATGGTCTCCGGCTGGGTATAGTTTACCAGACGGAACAGAAGGCGTTTTACTTTCTTCGATTCGTACTTCCAACGTTTATCTTTCTCCAGCTCCAGTTGCTTCTGGGCCTTGGCCAGCTCTTCATATTTATAATAAGCCGTACTTTCGTAAATTACATGCGTAATCAGGTTAAAGGCAAAAGGAGAATGTACACCGTAGCCGCAACGGTGCCGGAAACGGTACAGCCAGATAAAAGGCCGTTTTAGAGTAAGCAAAATACGATTCATTATTTTAATGTGCTAATGTACCTTCGAAAGTCACCCCTTCACCCGAAGAATAATTCTCCGTAACAGTCAGGAGTACCTTGTTATCCTCAAAGCAGAGCGTAAGCCCAAGAGCGCTTATCCAGTTGACATAATGTACTTTCAGTTGCAAAGCATCAAGTGACGCCCACGCATAACTGCCTGCCACCTGGAAAGGGCCTTCTATACCCTTAAAACGCCCCTTTGCAGCAACCGAATACGGAGGATAGCCATCAATTGCCGCTTTCGACCATTGCTTATAGCCAAACGGAAGACTGTATGTCTTTCCGTCTTTCTCCACCACAGTCATCACTACTTCTTGCTGCTTGAATTGCAGCTCGATGGATTGCCATCCGTATTTGTTCTCTCCGAGCAGGATGCGCTTGCCTGCGTATTTCTGTGAAAGGGAGGAAGCAGCCTTTCCTTGCACTAACGGCAGTTGATAAGAACGCTGTTTCTTCTGCAGGCGCTTGTAGTCCTTACCGGGCGCTAATACCTGGTCACCGACCTCCGGCAACAAGCGGTTCCAGACCAGACGACGCTGCCGACGACCGTCTATCAATGTACATTCGGTAATGACCACTACCATATCCTTATCCGGAACAATCAGAATGTATTGTCCCAAAGCCCCGTCAGCACGTACAGCACCCGGATATTCGCAAAGCCACATCTGATAGCCATAATCTCCTATCTGTCTGGTCATCATCTGCTCCACCCAGGAAGCCGGAAGCAACTGCTTGCCTTCCCAAACACCCCGGTTCAGCAGCAACAATCCGAATTTTGCCAACGACTCGCTCTGGATATGCAGTCCCCAGCCACCGGTATTGATGCCTTCGGGGCTTATCTCCCACGCAACGTCCGTGATATGCATCGGGATGAAAAGCTTCTGCTTCAGATAATCCAGCAAGGTCATGCCCGTCACCTTCTGCACAATGGCAGAAAGCATATAGGTACTAATCGAATCATATTCAAACTTCTTGCCCGGAGTTTTCACCGGTTTGGCAAGGAAGGTACGTATCCAGTCGGAAGTGAGGTTGCGCATATTCCAGTCGGGAGTGATACCCGACGTCATGGTAAGCAGGTCACGGACAGTCATGTCTGCCAGATTAGCGGAAACCGAATCAGGAAGAAATTCCGGGAAGAAAGCGGCGACGCGGTCTGTCAAACGCAAGCGGTTGTCTGCAATGGCAAGTCCTACGGCAGCCCCGACAAAGGTTTTGGAGCAGGAATACATGGTATGGCGATATTCCGGCGCGAACGGAGCCGGATAGATTTCTCCGATGACCTTGCCGTGACGCAGCACCACCACGCTGTGGATGTCTGTTTTCGGCAATGCCATCAGTGAATCAAACAAGGCAGTGACAGCCTTGGAGGGGACTCCTTCTGCCTCGGGTGTGGAACGTGGCAACTCATTGATTTGTGCATGAACTGCCAACGCTCCCAGCAAGCCGAGAAACAAGAAGAAAAAACGTACTCTATTTTTCATAATTATCTAAGATATTTGTTCTACATGCGCTGCAAATGTACAGCATTCGGGCGCGAAAGGCAAATTACTTGATAATTTTGTCGGGGAACTATTTTTAGACAGAAGAACAAAAGGACATATTTTACTTTATGACTTTTGTTCTTCTGTTCTTTTGTTCTTCTGTCTAAAACATCTTCTGTTCTTCTGTCCGAATCATCAGAAGAAACACACCGTCGCTTCTTCTCCCTTGTTCAAGTCCAACGAGAATGCCGGTTTCTTGTAAGTATATGTATGTCCTCCTACCGTCACTTCGGCACGGACAGTACTTGCGGGCATCTTTACTGTAAATTTCCCCGGAACAAGAGCGGTAACAACAGCCCTCGTTGCCCGTCCATCCTTCCAATCCAGGTCTATGGAAGCACCGCCGCGTACGCGCATTCCACGGAAGTTGCCGGTAGTCCAGCTATCCGGCAGGGCAGGAAGCAGATGGATAAAGCCTTCATGACTTTGCAGCAGCATTTCGCCGACTCCCGCCGCACCACCGTAGTTGCCATCAATCTGGAAAGGAGGATGCGAACAGAACAAATTAGGGAAAGTGCCGCTACCATGACCTCCCGTCGCAGCATCGACAGCAGGATGCAGCAAACTCTTGAAGAGTTTCCAAGCACGGTTTCCGTCACCCAAACGAGCCCAGAAGTTTATCTTCCAAGCACGGCTCCAACCAGTACCCTCATCTCCACGACGGTTCAAGGTCATCCGGCAGGCTTCGGCAAGCTCGGGGGTGGACTCCGGCGAAATCAGGTTTCCCGGATGCAGGCCGTAGAGATGGGAGACATGGCGGTGGTGCACATCCACTTCCTTATAATCCTCCAGCCATTCCTGCAAATATCCTTCCTTACTGATTTGCATGGGTGGGAATCTCTTCAGGTCCGCCTCAAGCTTCGCCACATAATCCGCATCACAATCCAGCAGGCGAGCGGCGGCGATGACATTAATATAAAGCTCGGTGAGCAGTTGCACATCCATAGTGGGACCCATACAAATGCTGACGGGAGTCACGCTGTCACCCGGCACATAGAAACTGTTTTCCGGAGAAGAAGTGGGGGCAGTTACCAGCCAGCCATGCGAAGGCTCCTGCACCGTAGTGGAACTAAAGAACCGGGCGGCACCTTTCAAGACGGGATAGATACGACGCAGATAATCCTTGTCCTGCGTATACAGATAGTGTTCCCACAAATGGGCACACAACCAGGCACCACCGGTATTGGTGGCTCCCCAGGAGGGATGTTCACCGGGAGCGGTATAATTCCATACGTTGGTCATCATGTGGAGCACCCAGCCATCTGCCTCATCGCCATAGAAAGTACGCGCACTTGCCTCTCCCGAAGGGATAAGGCGCTCCATCAGCGTCGTCAGCGGCTGATAGAGTTCGGAGAGGCCGGCTTGTTCCAAAGGCCAGTGGTTCATCTGGATATTGATGTTCGTATGATAGTCCCCGTTCCAGGGAGTCGATACTCCATTTGCCCAGAGTCCTTGCAGATTGGGCGGCAGGCTGCCGGGGCGGGTACTGCTGATGAGCAGATAGCGTCCGTAGTTATAGTACAGAGCAGCCAATGCCGGCGACTCCTGCTGTGTGAAGCGGAGGATGCGCTCGTTCGTCGGGAGCGTATCATCCGGCGTGGCAGGAAGCGTCAAGGAAACACGGTCGTAGAGGAAACGGTGGGCAGTGACATGGCTGGAGAATGAAGAATGGAGAATGGAACATGGAGAATTAGCGGGGGCGGTGAAAGGACGGAGCAAGCTGTCGCAGACTTCCGCATAGCGTTCGCCCGGGAAGTCGGTACCGGCAGCGGCATAGGAGGTAGCGGCAGAAAGTATCAACCAGGCTTCCTGCCCGTTCTTCAAGCGGATACCGTTTTCCAGGCTGACAGACGATTCACCACCGTTCTGCACGAGTTGCATGGCCACACGGTATTTCATACCGTCCAAACCGGGTTTACCGCTTTCCAACATGCCGTCCATCAAAAGGGTGTTCCCTTGGACAGTCACCGAGCTATGTTCCGCACGACTCAAACGGGCAGAGAAATTCAGAGCCCCTTCACGTCCGGCAACCAGATGAATCAGCATGACATCACGGTCACGGGAAACAAAATACTCACGGTGATAATCGACATCTTCCAGCCTGAAAGCCGTGTATGCCACCGCATCGCGTAAGTTGAGCCAACGGCGATAGTTGTTTAATGGAGAATTGAGAATGGATAATGAAGAATTGTAGGTAAAATCTATATCCAAATCGCCCAATACCTGATAGGTTCCATATCTCCCGTCAGTCTCCTGCTTCTTCGGAACAAAACTGCTGTACATCAGCTCCTGCGCTTCACGGTTCTTTCCCTCAAACAACAGTTGCCGGATGGCAGGCAGACTCTTCGAAGCATCCGGATTGCTATAATCCGCCTCCATTCCGCTCCATAATGATATTTCATTCAGCACAATGTGCTCACGGAGAATGCCTCCGTCGGGCATCATGCCCAAGCGTCCGTTGCCCAAAGGAAGAGTCTCCTCCCAGATAGCGGCAGGCGACGTATAGTACAACTGATGATTACAACTGTCGGCAGGCGCATCGGCTGCACGAAGCAGCAACGAGGCTGCAAGCAGAAATAGAGTGGCAAGTGTCTTCATATTGTTTTTTGATTCTGATTTCAGGCTGCAAACTTACTGCATACACTTTGCAGCATTGCTGCATACCTTTTGCAGTGACGCTGCAAAGCAATTGCAGTAGCGCTGCAAAAGGTATGCAGTACCACTGCAAAACAGTTGCACTGATTTTGCAGTGGTTACGCACTGATTATAAGATTATTGCATTTCGAACGAAACTACACCACGGACGTCGGCAGACGAAGCGCAAACGTATGCCTTGAACTTACCCGGTTCGTACTTCCAAGCTGCGGAAGCCTCATCGTAGAACTTCAAATCATCCGGAGTAAGGGTGAAAGTCACGCTCTTCTCCTCGCCCGGCGCCAAACCGACTTTTGCAAAATGTTTCAGTTCCTTTACAGGACGAAGCACACTGCATTTATCATCGCCTACATAAAGCTGTACAATCTCTTTTCCGGCAATGCTACCCGTATTCTTCACGGCAACTGTCACCGTCAGCGTACCGTCGGCAGCCATGGCCTTGGCAGAAGCCACCGGTTTGCCATATGTAAAGGTAGTATAGCTCAAGCCATGACCGAAGGGGAAGAGAGCCGGAATCTCCTTGGTGTCGTGCCAACGATAGCCCACCAGAATATCTTCCTTATACTCCTGCTTAATGCTGTCGCCCGGATAACTGAGTTCATCAAAAGCATGTGCACCGCAATCCGTCAACTTGGCAGGGAAAGAAAAGGGCAACTTTCCGCTTGGATTCACCGCACCACTCAGGATGTCAGCCAGAGACTTGCCACCCATGGAGCCTAAATACCAGCCTTGCACAATGGCAGGAACCCGGGATACCCACGGCATTTCCACCGCATTACCACTGAGAAGCACCAGAACCAGGTTCTTGTTTACCCCCAGCAAAGCTTCAATCAGTTCATCCTGCCCGAAAGGCAAGCCGTATTCCAGACGATCGCCGCCTTCACAATCCTGGAAGTGGTTCTTGTTCAATCCGCCTACCAGTACCACCAAGTCTGCCTTTTTCGCCATTTCCACGGCTTCTGCACGGAGTGAGTCTACCACATTCTGCGGAATTTCATCTGCACGGCCGTACATCGGACGACCGGCGGCATAGCCTTTCGCATAGGCTACCTTATCACCATAAACGGCACGCAAGCCATCCAGCGGAGATACCATATCCTTCACTTTCAGTTCGGAAGAGCCTCCTCCCTGATTCAGCAAGCGTACGGCATTATCGCCCACCACCAGGATATTCTGATACTTGGCTGCATCAATCGGCAGCAACGGGGCACCTTTCTTTATCACCGGAGCATTCTTCAACAGCACAATGCCCTCATTGCCTATCTCGCGGGCAGCGGCATAATGCTCTTCCGTAGCTACCGAACCATAGGGTTTCTGACGGTTCATCGCCGTACGGAATATCAAGCGAAGAATGCGGGAAGCCTTGTCATCTATTGTAGACATCGGCACTTTGCCATCTTTCAACATCTGGAGGTAAGGGTTGGCAAGGTAATAATCGTTATAGGTAAATACACTCTCGGACGTCAGACCGTTGGTGTAAGAACCCATTTCAATATCCAGACCGTTGACGGCAGCTTCATAGGTGTCGTGGGCACCGCCCCAGTCGGTAATGACACAGCCGTCGAACTTCCAGTCATCTTTCAGAATCTTGTTCAGTGTGAAATCGTTATGGCAAGCGTGCTGGCCGCGAATCTTATTGTAAGCGCCCATAATGCTCCAGGCACCTCCCTCTTCTACTGCAGCCTTGAATGCCGGCAGATAGATTTCATACAGAGCACGGTCGCTAAGATTCACATCAATATGTCCGCGCCACAGTTCCTGGTTGTTCAGCGCATAGTGTTTGACACAAGCTGCCACTCCGTTCTTCTGCAACTCCTGGATGTAAGGTACGCACATCACACTGGCCAGATAAGGGTCCTCGCCCATATATTCAAAATTACGACCGTTCATCGGAGTACGGTAGATGTTGACGCCGGGGCCCAGCAACACATCCTTTTCACGATAGCGCGCTTCCTCACCGATGGCCTTGCCATACTTTGCAGACATGTCCGGATTCCAGGTAGCGGCCAGACAAGTCAAAGCCGGGAAAGCGGTAATGCTGTCATTGGTCCAGTTGGCATATCCCCAGTCATTCCAGTTGATTTCGGCACGGACACCGTGAGGGCCGTCGCTCATCCAAAGCTCGGGAATGCCGAGCCGCGGAACACCTGCACTGCTGAATTTACTCTGCGCATGGCAAAGGGCTACCTTCTCTTCCAGTGTCATCCGGCTGAGAGCATCCTTTACACGTGCTTCAATAGGTTGTGCATCGTCCATATAGACCGGTGTCTGTGCAGACACGGTACTGATGGAGCATGCAAGAAATAAGGTTGCTAAAAATTTATTCTTCATGTCTTAATTGGTTAATATGCTAATGTGCCAATTAGCACATCAAATTATCATTTAACTTTAATCGCCGTCGTCGCCTTCTCCAGTCCATCAGCCGTAGCCGTCACCTTGACACCACCCGGTTCACCGTTGTTCTGCAGTACCACCAGGCACTTTCCGTAGAAAGCCTTGCGGTGGTTGTCCTTGAACTTCTCCATAGAGATGGGGCTTCCGTTATCCACTCCAGCAATGAAGCCGGCACCTTCTACGGCAAAGGTCACATCGTTTTCGGCATTCGGACACAAATTTCCATCTTTGTCCAGAATCTCAACCGTAATGAAACTCAAGTCTTTGCCATCTGCCTGAATGGTACTGCGGTCGGGGCTGAGACGAATCTGCGCAGGTTCGCCCGCTGTCCGGATTTCCTGCTCGGCCACAGTCTTTCCTTCCTTGCGGGAAACAGCCTTTACCGTACCCGGCTCATACTTCACGCGCCACATGACGTGGAAATCGTCTTTTCCCTTGCTGCGCACACCCTGCGACTTTCCATTCACGAAAAGCTCCACTTCGTCGGCATTGTTATAATATGCCCACAAATCGATGTCTTGTCCCTCCGTCCAATTCCAATGCGGGAAAAGATGCAACACCGCCTTATCCGGACGCCACTCGGACTGATACATGTAGTAGACATCCTTCGGGAAGCCGGCCAAGTCGATAATGCCAAAGTAAGAGCTGCGTGCCGGCCAACCGTAAGGAGTAGGCTCACCGATATAATCGAAGCCCGTCCAGACGTATTGTCCACTGATAAAGTCGTTGTTCTTCACATGACGCATAGTACCTTCGTGACGGTTGCCCCAAGGAACATGACAGTTGTCGTAGGAGGAGCAAGAGAACGAGGCATCATAGAAAGGCTTGTCCCAACGTTCGGGCCAGATGAACATCGAATCACTCGGCATCCGGTAGTAACCGCGTGTCATCAGGCCGGAAACACTTTCCGTCACGATGAACGGCTTGCCGGGGAAGTTCTCGGGAACACCTGCAAACCAGTCGTCATGGTAATTGAAGCCGATAATATCAAGCGCACTGGAACGGAACAAATGATTGTTCGGGTTCGGCTCGTTGCAGCCTGCCGTCACGGGGCGCGTGGCATCGAGCTTTCTCACCATATCCGCCAGTTTCTTTGTCAGCAGTGAGTTGACGGACATTTCTCCGTCCTTTGCCAGCATATCCGCACTGTGACCGAAGTTCAAGACCAGATTGGCCTCTTCCAGACTCAAGGTGTCGGCTTTGGCATCCGTCCACTGCTCCAGCACTTCGTTGCCGATGCTCCACATGAAGATAGAAGGATGATTACGGTCGCGCATAATAAGGTCTGTCAAATCGCGTTCGTGCCATTCATTAAAATAGCGTGAATAGTCATGGCGAGTCTTTCTCTTACGCCACATATCGAAGGCCTCATCCATCACGATAAATCCCATACGGTCGCAAAGGTCAAGTAACTCCGGTGCGGGAGGGTTATGGGAACAGCGAATGCCGTTACAACCCATTTCCTTCAAAATTTCCAACTGGCGCTGAATGGCGCGCGTATTCACCGCAGTTCCCAAGCACCCCTGGTCATGATGCATGCAGACACCATTTATCTTCACTTGTTCACCATTCAAAATAAATCCTTTCTGTACATCGAAGCGGAAAGTACGGATGCCAGTAGGGGTATAGTAACGGTCAAGTGCTTCGCCGGTCTGTTTATCCTTGAGAATACTTTCCACCCTATACATATAGGGCGTATCAATACTCCAAAGACGGGGATTCTTCACATTTATCTCCTGCTCCACTTCTGCCGGAGCAAGGGGCACCAACTGAGCTTCCGACACAGCCTCACCCACCACATTGCCGTCTGCATCCACTAACCGGGATTGCAGGACAACATCGGTCATCTGTGCTTCTGCATCGTATTGCAGTTTAGTGCGTATCTTCAACCGGGCACTGTTCTTCGACACATCTTCTGCCGTGACATAGGTACCCCATTGCGCTACATGAGCCGGATTCAGCTTTGTCAGCCATACATTACGGTAGATGCCGCAACCGGAATACCAGCGCGAATTGGGCTGTTCGGCATTGTCCACACGAACAGCCAGCACATTCTCCTCTCCCCACTTGATATAGGGGGTCAAGTCATAACTGAACGAGATGTACCCGTAAGGACGTGTCCCCAATTCATGTCCATTGATATAAACGGTGGAGTTCATATAGGCACCATCGAAATCTATGCGATAACGCTTGCCTTCATCGGCCTTATCAGCAGTAAAAGTCTTGCGATACCACCCTATACCACCGGGCAGTGCACCTCCACCCGTTCCCGAAGGATTGTCTTTACTGAATTCTCCTTCGATGGCCCAATCGTGGGGCAGGTTCAGTTTCCGCCAGTCTGCGTCATTATAATCCGGACGGGATGCCGCCGTATCATCTCCCAAGCGGAAGGCCCAGTCGGCAGTAAAATCCAAGCTGCGACCATCACCAGCTACCTCTTTAGGAGCATTACAACCGGCCAGCAGAAATAATCCGATTAAAAGTATAATCTTATTCATAGTAATAAATTCTTGATATAATGTTTAACATTGGGAAACGATAGAAGCTGTACCAGGACACCTATTGTCTCCTGGCACCGTCGTCTATCATTCTGACTGATTATAATTTTACAGTTTGTGCTTTTCCGTCATACTTCACCGTTATGCCTTTCGCCTTCAAATCGAACGGTTGCGGCTGGTCTTTGCTTACCTTCACCACATTGAAAGTACGTTCCTTCAGCATACCGGGGAAGTCACCCGTACGGTCGCCGATAACCAGTGTACCCTCAGCATCGTTATAGGCAAACGGTATAGTGGCATATTGTCCCTTCTCGTAGTTATAGTTCACACCTTCATCCTCATAGAGCGTAAACGCGCCGTCCTTACCCGTATAAACATAGAGAGTGATTTCCGAAGCCGGTTTTTCATCACTGTATTGCATGTCCGGACCATAAGGTACAATGGCACCTTCGCAAACGTAGAGCGGAATACGTTCATAAGGAGCATCCACTGTCAACTTCTGGCCACCGTTCACATACTTACCGGAGTAGAAATCATACCAACCGCAGCTTACCGGGAAATAAACCTCGCGGCTGCGTGCACCGTATTCGTAAACCGGAGCCACCATCAGGGCAGAACCGAACATAAACTGGTCACCTATATTGTTGACGTTTGCATCAGCTGTGAAGTCCATTACGAGCGGACGCATGATGGTATAATCATTGAAGTAAGTCATACCAGCCAAAGAATAGATATACGGCATCATGTTGTAACGCAGCTTCGTATAGTAAACGATGGAGTTGTAGCACGGATGTCCTGCCGGAGCGATATTCCAAACCTCACGGTACGGATACTGGCCGTGTGCACGGAACAACGGGCAGAAAGCGCCGAACTGATACCAACGGGTATTCAACTCTCTCCATTCCTTATAATCAGCATTTTCACGTCCAGTCTTGTTGAATTCCATCTGACCAGCCACATAACGGTTCTCTACACAGAATCCACCGATGTCCATAGTCCAATAAGGGATACCGCTGACAGCAAAGTTCAAGCCGGCAGAGATTTGCGCTTTCATATCTTCCCAACGGGTAGCGATGTCACCACTCCAGGTGGCAGTAGAATAGCGTTGCAACCCTGCAAAGCCGGAACGTGTCAACAAGAAGACGCGCTTGTCCGGTTCCACGCCGCGCTGTCCGTCATAGATAGCTTCAGCATTCATCAGTGCGTATGCATTGAAGAACTTGGCAGAGGGGCCGAGTGCCGTCGGGCCGCAAAGGTCCTTGCGGTATTGCAAATCCGTACAGTCGCGTATGTTCGGTTCGCTGGCATCCATCCACCAAGCGTCAACACCCAGAGGATAGTAGTGGTCTTGCATCTGCTTCCAGAAGAGCTTGCGTGCATCGGCATCGTATGCGTCATAGAAAGAGCCCAGATAGCCGGGGCCTACCCAGTCTTTGATGCTGTCTTTGATAGCCTGCTGATACATCCAGCCTTTTTCGTCAAATTCCTTGAAGTGTTCGGTCGTAGCATAGAACTTGGGCCATACGGAAATCATCAGACGTCCGTTCATGGCGTGGATGGAGTCGACCATTCCTTTCGGGTCGGGGAAACGTTCGGGGTCAAACTCATGGCTTCCCCAAGAATCCTGCTTCCAGTGCAGCCAGTCGATTACGATATTGTCGATAGGAATCTGACGTTCACGGAATTCCTTTAAGGTGGAGAGAACCTCCTCACGCGTATTGTACTTCTCACGGCTCTGCCAGTAACCCATCGCCCATTTCGGCATAATCTGGGATTTACCTGTCAATGTACGGTAGCCGCTAATCACATCGTCCATATCATCACCATAAACGAAATAGTAGTCTATTTCATTCTGCATTTCACCCCACCAGGAGAGTTTGTTCTGTTCTTCATCAGCCACCGGACTCAATACCCGCAGACCGCAGTAAGAAACACCGGCATCAGGCTTCCACTCTATCTTCAACGGAACGCGCTTGCCCGCTTCCAGATTGACAGCAAACTTATAACTGTTAGGATTCCAAGCCGTACGCCAACGTTCGGGAACCACCAACTCATTATCAATATATACTTTCATGTAGCCTGCATAGTAAAGGATGAAGCGGAACAAGCCGCTTTCTGCCGGTTCTATTTCTCCCTCATAAACTACGTCGGACCCTCCGAACGGGAAACCCGCAGGCAAATTAATCACCTTACTCAGATGTGCGGCACGGTCCAGATGTTCAAAATAAAGAGAATCCTCACGACGTACAAGGGTTTCCACATCTTTCTTGCCCGGAATATATGTACCGGTCAAAGCACCTTCCTTGCCCTCTTTATCATAAAGTTTGAAGACATCACCCAGTTGTGAGTAGTCACGCGGGTCACCGAAACGGCAGAGCGAATAGCTGTCCCAAAGCACACCGTAGTTTTTATTAGACACGATGAAGGGTACAGACACCTTTGTATTGTACTGGAACAGTTCCTCATTCTTACCTTTATAGTTGAACTCATCCGCCTGGTGCTGGCCCAAGCCATAGAAAGCCTCATCATTGCCTGCCGACTGGAATACTTGACGTACTGTATATCCTTTCGTACCTTCCACTTCCACCGGAGTAAAGGTCCGCCCGTCAGAGTCTTCAGCCAGAATCTGCTTGCCATCGGTATCCGTGAAGCGTACCTCACCCGTTGTCTTGGACACAATGGCACATAATTCCGATGTCTTGACAGTCACTTCATCGCCCTGCTCTTCGACCTTAAAGTCGGTCTTATTCTGTTGAGGGATCACAATGAGACTCTGCTCCTTTGAAAATTCCTTCTCAGGAGTAGCCGATACATGAATGAGCTTCTCACCCATTACTTCCAATCTTACTTTACGCACATCCGTCGGTTGCTGCTGCTTGACTTCCACAACAACACCGTTCTCGGTCTTTTGGAATCCGCCTCCGGAACATGCGGCGAGCATCCATCCGGCAAGCAAATAAACTGAAGTGTTTTTCAATTTCATATTACTGTTTTTAAAGTGAATTTTCTCCGATGTAAAAATAGAAAGTTTCCTTCAAAAACGGGTCTCCCCGATGTTGAAACAAAAGGGCGCTTTTGATTACCCTAAAAGACAATATGTTTCCGTAAGGGGTATCTTTTGTTATCTACCCTCTCTTTCCTGATAAACAGAGGGCAAAACACCGAATTCATCCTTGAAATATTTGCTGAAATACTTGGGGTTGTTAAAGCCCAACTGATACGCTATCTCCGATACATTTTGTTGACTCTCGCGCAGCATCTGCGCCGCTCTTTTCAAACGGATGACACGGATGAATTCAATGGGCGTCTTACCGGTTATCTGCAAGAGTTTCTTGTAAAGATGTACCCGGCTCATGCCCAATCCCCGGCTTAACTCTTCTACGGACAAGTCACACCGACCGATGTTCGCCTCCACATACTTGATGGCATTTTCCACCAGCTTTTCGTCCAGCGAGGTAATAGCTATTTCACTTGGTTCGGGGTCGATGAGCAACTTTGCCTTGCGCTTCTTGCTCAGGTCAATCAACTTGCGCATACGCAGAATAAGGATTTCCACATTGAAAGGTTTCGTCACATAATCATCCGCACCGATGGTCAACCCCTCCACTTTATCTTCCACAGCCTGCCGTGCAGTGAGCAATATCATCGGAATGTCACTCGTGCGTTTATCGGTCTTCACCCAGCGACACAGTTCATTTCCATCCATCTCGGGCATCATTACGTCGCTGACAATAACATCCGGCATCAGTTCCGGTATTTTCTGCCAAGCTTCCCGGCCATTAGAAGCTGACTGTATACGGAAATACAAGCTCAGACTATCTTTCATGAAGGCAACCAAATCTTCATTATCATCCACAATCAGGGCCAACGGCTTCTCTTTTTCATCTTCATTATCCTCCTCCATATCGTCCGGCAAATCATCCGGAAGCGGTTCCTCTTCCATACCCGGCAAAAGTTCCTCATGCTCTTCCACCTCTTCTGCAAGCGGTGCTGGCTTGGAAGGACTTACATGCACATGTTTAACCGGAAGCTCAATCAAGAACACACTACCGGACCCCACATTGTCAACAACGCGTACCGTACCCTCATGTAGCGTCACAAAGTCACGTACCAGGCTCAAGCCAATACCGCTACCCGTTGACTGACGCTCCTGTTCTTCCTGCTCCACCTGATAGAAACGTTCAAAAATTCGCTCCTTGTCTTCATCCCTGATACCGACACCGGTATCCGATACCTTTATCAACAATCTTCCAGACATCTCTTTCGACATTTCCAATGCCACATCCACACGTCCCCCGTCCGGGGTAAATTTGAAGGCATTGGATAGAAGATTCATCACAACTTTACCAATTTTATCCTCGTCGAATGACATATTCAGCGATTCCATGGCCGAAAAGAATGTCAGATGCACATGTTTCTTTTCAGAAAGCATCAGGAAAGAAGCACAGATGCTACGCACATACGCCACAATATCCCCCTCGGACAAAGTGAGATGCAATCCTGCCATCTCATTCTTACGAAAATCGAGCAACTGGCTGACCAGATTCAACAAACGCTGCGCATTGCGGTACATCAGTTGTAGCTTGCCATGCAGTTTTTCGTCCGTAATCTCCTTCATCATACTTTCCATCGGCGATATAATCAGCGTAAGTGGCGTACGCAACTCATGGCTGACATTCGTAAAAAAGCGGAATTTCATCTGGCTCAACTCCTCCCTCTTCTTCGCATCTTCCTCTATCTGGCGGATTCTGAACTTATTGCGTTCCCTCCGTTGTACGGCATAAAGTGAAAAGAAGACAACTCCTACTATCAGAAGAGCATAAACGATATATGCCCACGGAGTCATCCAGAAAGGCGGAAGAATGACAATCTTCAGAGAAGCCTCTTCAGTGCCCGCATATCCGTCACTGTTTGTAGCCTTCACTTTTAAGATATAAGTCCCCGGAGCCAGATTGGTATAGGTAACGCGATGCATATCGGACATACTCGTCAGCCAGTTCTCATTAAATCCTTCCAATTTATAGAAATACTGTGTCTTTTCAGGCAGCACGAAATTGTCCGACGCAAACAGCACCGTGAACACATTCTGCTTATAAGCCAAGACAACTTCTTCTGTTTCATTCAAAGCTTCCTTCAAGATGACACGTTCTGCATACTCCTTGCCCACCTTCACATCTTCATTGAACAACTGGAAACCAGTAAACATAACCTTAGGCAACGTGCGATTATACTTTATACTGCCCGGCTGGAAGCGATTCAGTCCATACAGGCCTCCCACTACAATCTCGCCCGTATGCAGTCGTTTGAGGGAACGCTGGTTGAAGTCACAACTCTGCAACCCGTCCTTGTCATTATAGGTATAGCAACGGAACACGGGCTGCTCCGTCTTGCTGTCAACGGACAACACCACGTTTATCAGTTCTCCTCCGGTGCTGACCCATATACTTTTGTTTTCATCTTCCGTAATACCTAATATCAGTAATTTAGAAAAACCGGGCTTGATAGGCACTTCGTACAATTCATCCCGTTTGCTGTCATATACATTCAAGCCTTCACGCGTGGCTATCCATAGCAAACCGCGACTATCTTCGTAAACTTGATTGATATTTTGGTTGGAAAGTCTGGTCTTACCCGATTTTGTACCTGCAAAATTTGTAATCTCGCCGGTCCTCAGGTCCATGAAAGCCATCCCTGCCGAAGTACCGATAACCAGATTATTGTCACAGCTGATGCAGAGGGATGAGATATAGTCCGACACAAGGTTTGAATTACCTGTAGAATAGGTGGTAAATATCCCCGTCTGAGGATTCAGGCATTGCAATCCTCCCCCCAACGTACCGATCCAGATATTTTTGTCCGCATCTTCTGCCAATGCCCATACATTGTCATAGACCAGCGAGTTACTGTCTCCCTTACGGGACCGGTAATGGATAAAGCGGTTTCCATCATAGCAATTCAGTCCGCCCCAGAAAGTACCAGCCCACACTCTGCCGCTACTGTCCCGAAGAAGGCAGACTATGACATCACTCGAGATAGAGCGGGGATCTGCCGTATGCGAAAAAAACATACGTTCATCCGTCACGCTATTCCAGCGAATCAACCCGCGGTCGTTGGTCCCCACCCATACGATATCACCGCCTCCGTCCTCCACACAATTGATGTCGCCTACATCGGCAATACCGAACTTGAAAATGCTTTCATTATAGAAAGAGATGCCTTTCTTGTAGGTTCCCACCCACATCGTACCGGCCTCATCTTCATAAAGAGCCGTTATTGTATTGTTGGACAGAGTACGCCCGTTATTAGGTTCATTCGCCAGACGGATTTTCCGTCCCGCCGGTTCTATCAATTCAACGCCATCCTGATCCCTGCCTACCCATATACATCCGTATTTATCCTGTGCCACTGCACGTACGGTATTGTAGGTGTCCGTTCGGGGAGAACGCTGTTCCCAAACCTTCTGAGAAAGGCTATAAATCCACATCCCCTCCACACTGAATATCCACGCCCGCCCACTATGGTCGACAAACAAATCAAAGGTAGCATTCTTTACTTCCCTGCAATCTTCGGCAATGCCCGGATTGGTCCACTTGATATTTTGCTTTTCCTCATCTATACAAGCCAAGATACCGTTACTCAGAACCAGCAGGATTCCTTCGCCGCATTCTTTCATGTCGGACACTTCGGCTTTCGCAAGCAGTTCATCCGCTCCCTTTACTGCTACGGCATTTTTCTGTTCCTCTCTATAGCTGTAAACACCTTTACCATTAATATAGATCCAGAAAGTCTTTTCCTTATCAATATAGATAAGCGAAGGATTTCCGGTCAGACCGACGTTCCACATCCAAGCTTCCACATTACGGTCAAAAACATCGGAAGCCGAGTTGTAAATGGCATACCCACTTCCCGTACGTATCCACAAATTACCGGACGCATCTTCTTGTATATCCTCGACATAACTATCGGGAAGAGATTTCTCATCATCTTTCTGGCTGCGATAAATCTTAATATTGTAACCATCATAGCGATTCAGCCCCGAAGCTGTACCAAACCACATGAATCCGTTTGAATCTTTATAAATAGCATTAACCTGATTATTGGAAAGTCCGTCTTTCACTTCCAAATGTTTAAACATGTAGTCGTGTGAAGCAGCAGAGAAACATACCATCCAAACCCACAAGAGCAGTAGTTGCAGTCTTTTCATACTATCAGAGCTAAGGGAAGTTATTTTTATTGCAAATGAAGTGAAAAACGAACAGAAAAGCAAGAAAAGGCAAGGATTTTTAAAGAAGGAGAAGCATATCCCTCGCGGACATACTTCTCCGTAACCAATCAAAAAAACTATATCAACAATCCTTGTAACCTATAAAACCTATTTGTATGATACTTTTAAAAACTGTCTTTTATTCTATCCACCACTCAATCAATAAGGGTATTGACCGGCTGCGGCTCCCTTCATGATGCCCTCAATGGCATAAGCCTCCTTCGCCGTACCCGTACCACGGTTCATGTCACCGCCGGTTTCCCAATAGAAGGGGACGCAACCGTGGTTTTTCGCCTCGCGGGTGACTACCTCATTCCAATAGGCGCGGCTCTTGTTGTGCATCTCCTGGTCAATGTCGGGATAGGCAGGTTCGGCAGTACCCTCTATCTTGTCTTCTTTTGTACGCTTCATGGCGCTGTATTCACCCACAATCACAGGAATTCCTTTATCTGCATAGGCCTTCTTCATCTTCTGGAACTGTTGCTTCACATAATCTTCTTCGTTAGCGGTGGCATTGTGAATGGAGCCGGACACATGATTGTCCTTACCCCAATAAAGGAATACATTGCTCCAGGTTTCGTCATGGTTCATCATGGTGAACTGATAAGGATCATAGAAGTGAACTTCCACCATCAGACGGTCGGGTACTTCATCCTTGGGCATCGTATAGTCATTCACCGTCTTGTCAATATTGGTATAAGGGCCTTGCACAATCAGACAACGGCTCGCATTATTTCCTCCGGTGGCACGCACGGCATCTATGAAGGTCTGTTCATATTTCAGAATGGCATCTATGGCCGATGTCCCAACGTTCCCCTGGTCTTGCTGTCCGGGTTCGTTACATCCGGCAAAGAGCAGGTGTTCGTCATAAGCATTCAGTTTATTGGCAATCTGTGTCCAGATAGCTTTCTGCTTGGCATCTACTTCGCTGCTGTAACCATGAGTGATACTCTCTTCGAGCCAACCGCCATCCCAATGGATATTGACAATGGCATACATATCATTGGCTACACAGTAACCCACCACTTCGCTCACACGGTCGAGCCATGCAGCATCTATCTCATAGGTCGATGGATTCACAATGTAATAATCCCACGCACAAGGGATGCGTACCGCATTAAATCCCAATGCCTTCAGCCCTTTGACATATGCCTCGCTTACTTTAGGATTTCCCCATAACGTTTCGCCCGCTATCTTGTTCTTGTTATCACAAGCTTCCAGCGTGTTGCCGATATTGATACCTGCATACATCTTGGCGGCAAGTGTCCTGGCATCGCTTTCCATATTGCCGGTTTCGCCCGCACCCTGCTTTACGGTCACAGTCTCCGTCAGGCTACCCAAAGTAAAAGAGATATGGCCTTCGCGCGCTCCCAAAGGATTGGGAGAGACGGTAAACTTGAAAATCTTGTCTTCCATGGCACGGGTATTGACCGCCTTTATCCAAGAAACATCGGAAACGGCTTGTACGTCACCATTGGTTTCCACCACCACAGAAACATCTCCTCCCGCAGCTGGCAGGTCGAAAGAGGTAGAGTTGGATATGATTAATCCGTCCGCAGCCGTTTGTTTCACTGTGAAGCTCCCTACTTCGCTGCCTCCGGCTTTCACCGTTACCTTGGCTTCACGGTCACTCGTGTCCGTATTGGCTTCTGCCATAACGGTATACTTCAAAATACTACTCGAAGCAGAACTTTCGGCAGTAACCTTACACCACTCCGGTGCACTGCTGGTAACTTCCAATGCAACGTTCGACTTGATGTTCAGCGTACTTGTTCCTCCGGTCTTGGAGAAAGTCATTCCATCCGTCAGAATGTTCGCGGGAATCGTTATTTCCGGAGTCACAGTATCATCATTGCCGGAACATGCGGCAACGAAAGAAGAGAAAAGCAGTGCCGACAGCACCAGGCAAATTTGGAATTTTTCAATGATATTCTTCATCATGTCTTTACGTATTAAAAATAATGGTTAAATCAGTGAGAGCAAAAGTAGCGGAAAAGGCGGAAAACACACCGATGCCATGTTATCTGCAACGGTATCATTTGTTTCCGAATAGGGCTCAAAAGTTATCATTGAATGACATCAGACACATCCGGCTTGCTTGAACCGAAAGAATACTTTATTTTTGTGTATAAACACTTCCTTCAACTACCCTGATTCATATATCTGATAAACTATTTAAAATACAATGTATTTATGAGAAAGATGATGTTACTTTTAGGACTGGCGCTCAGCCTGTCCTGCTTTTCACAAAACCGGCAAAGTTATCAAAATCCCGTTATTCCCGGTTTCCATCCCGACCCGAGTATCTGCCGCGCAGGAGATGACTTTTATCTGGTCAACAGTAGTTTCCAATATTTCCCGGGCGTACCGTTGTTCCACAGCAAAGACCTCATCAACTGGGAACAAATCGGACACTGCCTGACGCGCCCCTCACAACTGCCGCTTCACGACGCCGGCCCATGGGGAGGAATCTATGCACCTACCATCCGCTACAACAGCGGTACATTCTACATGATTACCACCAACGTGTCCGACAAAGGCAACTTCCTTGTACACACTACCGACCCGCGTGGCGAATGGTCAGAACCCGTATGGCTCAAGCAAGGCGGTATAGACCCGTCCCTCTATTTTGAAGACGGCAAGTGTTACCTCGTCAGCAATCCGGGCGTAGGTATCTATCTGTGCGAAATCAACCCCAAAACCGGCGAACAACTCAACGAGTCCAAACGCATCTGGAACGGCACGGGCGGACGGCACCCTGAAGGGCCGCATATTTACAAGAAAGACGGATGGTATTATCTGCTGATTTCCGAAGGCGGCACGGAATACGGCCACAAAGTGACAATAGCCCGTAGCCGCGATATAGACGGCCCGTACGAAGAGAACCCCGCCAATCCCATCCTGACCCACATCAACAAGAATGCACAAAACAGCCCGATACAAGGAACCGGCCATGCCGACCTGATACAAGCCCCTGACGGTTCGTGGTGGATGGTGTGTCTCGCTTTCCGTCCGCAAAGCGGCAACCATCACCTGCTGGGACGCGAAACGTTCCTTGCTCCCGTGCGCTGGGACAAGAATGCCTGGCCGGTAGTAAACGGAGATGGCACAATAGCCCTGCAAATGGATGTGCCAACCCTACCGCAATATCCTCTTGCCCCCAAGCCTGCACGCACCGATTTCAAAAACGGCAAATTAGGTCCCGAATGGGTTCATATCAGAAACTATCATCCGGAAAACTATACCTTTGCTTCCGGTAACCTCCGTCTGAAAGCAACCCCCGTAAACCTGAACAACGGGAAAGGCAGTCCTACTTTTGCCGGCCGCCGGCAAGAACATATCGACTTCACAGCCACCACTTCCATGCAACTGAAAAAAGCCGCCAGTGGCGACGAAGCCGGCCTGACGGTCTACATGTTCGAATCGTCCCATTACGATTTATTAGTCAAGCAATTGGCAGACGGGAAACAAGCTGTAGTATTGCGCTACCAATTGAATGAATTGACCCATACGGAAAAGGAAGTTATTCTGCCCCAGGGGAAAGTACAACTCCGTGTAAAAGGCAGCAACGAAATCTATTCGTTCGAGTATGCCACAAACGGAAAGGACTTCAAAGAACTGGGCCGAATGAATACGCGCTATATCAGTACAGAAACTGCCGGTGGCTTTACGGGAATCATGCTGGGATTGTATGCCGTCTCCGGTTCTCAAACCTCAAAAGCATATGCAGACTTTGAATACTTTGATTACGAAGGAAAATAGCAGCCAATCTTAGAGAAAGCCCCTGCTTTTCTCCGCTTCCGCCCTTTTGTCTGTCCGGTTCAGTACAAAGATTCATGAACGGCCCACTTAGGTGAACAAGTTTGTTCACCTAAGTGGGCTGATTTGTTCACTACTATGAACAAGGCGGACCACTTTAGTGGAGATACCATAAAATCACTATGTTTATCGCAATAAGTACCCATCCCGTCCGAACAAAGTACAAGGCAAAGAGCTATCAAAGCGCCGCCTTACGGACCACCTCCTTTATTTTATTCTCTCTATGGTTCTTCAATCTATATCAGAACGATGCACACCGGTGAGGGCAAAACAAAAAATCCGGGATGGCCTGCATCCCGGATTTCCTATCTAACCAGTATATTTCCGTCTATCCCTCTTACCATTCAGGAACAGAGAAAAGAGTGTGGAACGTGAACTTCACTTCCATAGAACTGCTGAAACCAAGTTCCTTGATAACATCACCATCAGGAGTACCGAAAGCGCACCCTTTATCCTTTGTTGCCCCATAGCAATTCCAAAGTTCCAGACGATACTTCGGGGATTCATTGGCATCGAGCACTTTGGATGCATCAAATGTCACTTCCTTGCCATCCAGATAGAGGTTGTCAAGTGTGGCATGTAAACCGGGGAAATACTTGTAAATGTCAGCCACTTCAACGAAGGTCATGATGGAACCTGCCGCATAGTCGGCAGATTCGTACTTAATGTCGAACTGAGAAGCCACAAGGCTGTACTGGAAGTTCTCGTATTTCACCTCGAACGTAGCTCCTGCGTTATATCCCCATGCACTTCCCCAATCCGGATTGACAGTAACCAGATTGGGCGTATAAATACCTGCACCGGTACCGTCGGTAATGACGGTGCAGACAATCTCAAGCTTCTCCTTGAAATGGATGGCAGGCTCGGTACCTTGATTTTCTACATTGCTGAACGGACTGAGAGGAACAGCATTGCCTACAGAACCCGCCCCATAAGCATTGAACAACTGAACACGGTACTTGCCGTTTCCTTCAATGTCGCCATAATAGAAGCGGTTGGCATCAAACCGGATGGAAGTACCGTCCAGCTTGATGTCGTCAATGCGTACAAACGAATTGGGATAGCGCTTCGCCATACCGGCAAAGTCAAGCGTAAACACCATAGCATCGGTACAAGTTCCCTCGAAAACAAACGTGTGCTGTCCAGCCAAGTCTTCGGGTGAAATGGCTACAAGCAGTGCATCCCAACTTCCTGCCCATGATGAATCGGCGATATTGAGCAATACAGGAACCTGCGCATCGGCATCGGCCTTGGCCTGGCTGTAATAGTTCAACGAATAGCCATAGTCGCCATCGGGCAGGGCAATCTGCAAGCCGTCGGCAGTCAACGACAGAATGTTCAGCTTACCACTCTTCGTGCCAATCCAAGTATTGGCACAAAGCACATCTATGTCGATGTCAATCACTTTATTCGCCTCGTCAATCGTAAACTTACCGGTTTCATCGGTCACGGTACCGTCTTCGGCAATACGATGAATATTCACCGTACCGTCCTCCTTGAGCTCCATATAACCATAGTCCTTTCCGTAAGTATAACCTATCCAGCCATTATCCGTACCCATCTCCCAATGAATCTGCTGTTCAATGTTGGGTTGTCCGTTGGAAACTGTGCTCCAGTTGTCCGTAACACCCCACTGCGTGAAAGGTCCTTCAAACACGTGCTGCTTACCGTCCTGGCCATTGTCAAGATACCACTTCTGATAGAGCAGAGCCTTGTTGAACGGTACGTTCTTGGCTGTGGAAACAGCGCGTACAGCCATACCTTGATAAACTGCGGCAGTGATACGGTGATTGACAGAAGCTGCAAACTGGTAACCTACCGCAAATTCTGTATTGGAAGAGTTGACAGTACCGGTGAGGTAATATCCTTCAGTACCCAGCGCCGTCACATCGTTTGCCACACGCGTACCGGCTGCAGGCAGGAAGATGGAATTACCATTAGGACCGGTGAACTTGAAACCTGTCACTCCATTCTGCTCAGTCCACTCTTTCTGGCACAACGTGAAGAGTTCCTCGAAATCATCGGCAGTAGGCAGTGTGGCACGCCCTTGAAATGCACGGAAAGCCAAGTCGGAAGCCGTTTTATAAGTATCGGCCGAAGCATAGTCGGCAGGGTCGATGCTATTGTTGCATCCGGTCAGGTCACCGAATCCGAAAAGGCCACCCAGTCCAGTCTCGCTCTTGGCACCCACATTGAAGCGAGCCCACTTCACGGAGAGTCCCAGGTCGACAAGGTCATTGTCGAGATCGAAGTCATAGGCAGGAGTAGTGAAGCTCTTCACCTCACCATACACAATGCCGCTACCCAGATTGAGGTAAGCCGCATAATAGTATTGCGTTTCGGGCACCAACCCTTCATGGACGAATGAATAGCTGTCCTTAAGTTCCTCACTCTTCACTATAAGGCCTGCACGAACCGCTTCTACATCGGATGAAGTAGAGATAACAACACCACAAGTAGCATCGGCCGTAGCATCGGTCAATGTCCCACCCAATACAGCCGAGGCGAAGTCGACAGATGCGGCATCGGCAGTAGCCACCTTGGCATCGGTGGTGAGCAAGCTTTTCACCTCACCTTTGTAATACACCTTACCCTGCAAGCATACATAAGCCTGATAATAGAGCGTAGAGTTATTGTTCAACCCGTTCAACTGAGCACTGAAGGCGCTGCCGTCATAAGCAGCCTGCACGTCCTCGGGCAGGTTGTCTTGCGCAAAACCATAGAAGAAGCCGGTCTTATAGCTTCCGGCATCCATGCCATCCAACCCGGAGAGCGTGGCATGGAGTGTAGCGGTAGTGGCGGTCACATCGGACGACCCCGTCACCACCGACGATTCGTTCAGAATCGGGGTGGTGTGGATAGTATAGTCGTCATCTTCATTGCACGAAGCCAGCGAAAGACCCAGTACAAGTGAAAGTATTCCTAAATATATCTTTGTCTTCATATATACTAAATTCATTTAAGTGGTTATTCAATGGTCATCGAAATTATCTCAACCTTCACATCCGGCTGTCCGTCTTCGGTGGCAGCCACAGTAGCAAGTCCCTTATTCTGGATACCGATACAGATACAACTGCTTCCTTCGTAAGTCACAGTGGCACCGGTGGTATTGGTCACGGACACAGTCTGTACAGCTCCTTCGGCAGTATCAAAGGCCACGGCATGAGCCAGGTTGTAGCAGTCATCTTCCCAAGCATTTCCGATGTTATTGTCCATAATCACGGTCTTAGGAGTCGCGCCCTCGTTCCAAGTGATTCCACTCAGCACTTTGTACTGTATCTTCAGCGTCTGGTTCTTTTTCAACTTCACCTTCGTGATGTCGATCGGCCATCCCGCGTCACCACCGCCCCAAGGATTGTAGAACTGCAAGCGCAAACGATCGGGATTTCCGTCACCGAAAAGAATTTGTACCTTGCTGTTGTCTACCTTGATTTCAGTAGGCCCGGTAGGTCCGGTAGCGATAGGTTTGTAGTTGAGGTTGGCACAAAGATAAGAATCCACGGCTCCCTTGTCATTGGTCGTTGCAGGCACACCCATCTGGAAAGAGCTGGTGACATCGCAAGCCATTACGGTAAACTCGCTTCCCTTCACTTCCACCGTGCGCTTATCACCGGTAGCGGTGAGGACGGTTATCTCAACCGGATTGCCGTCGGCATCCATAAATTTCAATTTGCCGTCTTCAATGGCAAGCTTACCGGCATTGGTACCGTCATCCCATTTGTAGCCATCGGCCGTGCTGCTCAATACCAGCTCATAGTCGGCAATGGAAGCATCGGCCACAGGTGCCCATGAAGAACCGTACTGTCCCTTCACTACGCTTTCCCAAGCAGCAGAGCCACCATTCCACCATGTCCAGTCATAAGGTTCTTCATCATTGATGAGGAAGCGTGCCTCATTGCCCACATAGGTGACACCGTTGATTTCAGTAGTGAACAGTTTGGTTGCCAAATCTTCAATGGCAGGCTGTTGTACTTCGGCAGGCTGAAGCAAACCCGGATCTTCAGTCGGTATGATACTGGGGTCATTATAAGCCTCTTCGGAAATGAAGTTCCACACCAGCCACCACGGACCTTCGCTATTGGTACGCATCGTAGCTACCTGCAGCAGATAAGGAGTACATTCTATAATCTTGATGTCGTTGGTATAGTTGGAACAGACATCATCAAAACCCTCGTTATGCAATGAATAGGTACCGCCATAGAAAGATATGACAGGGCGTTTCGGGTCAGACACATTCAAGTTGAAAGTTCCGGTGGCATCCGTCGTGCCCGAAGCAGCCACCCGATGAAGTTCCACCGTACAGCCTTTCACAGCATCCAGGCCGAAAGTGATGTACGACTGGAAATAGGGGTCGTCTGCCGGAATGAGCCACGATTGGATACCCGGATCCCAGTTGGGAGCCCAATTGGCGCTACCAATCATAAGGTCGGTAATATTGCTTCCATCATTTTTCACATCAGTGTGGCTCATGTACATCACCGGTCCCGAACAACGGCCAATACCAAAGTTCTTGTCAATGGGAACCCACTTACGGCTCTTGCCCACTCCACCTGCAAGGTTAGCCCAGATAGGGTCTTCGAGCATGGCAAAGTTATTGGTCTCTACCTTGAAGGTATATGGTTCGCCATATACCGGACCTGCCGGTGTGGAAGCGCCGAAAGTCACGCTATATTCTCCGGCAAAAGGAAGTGCCAAGTCAAGAGTGCTCTTTTGAGAAGGACCGCTTGGAGTGACCCACAAGGGAGTGGCTCCCTTGATGAGCGAAGTCAGATGAATCGTATTAGGATCATTGGCATCAGGGGTCACCGTATAGGCGATACCTTCCACCAAATCATCGGAAACATAGGTTTTTGCCCCCATCTCGTACTCTTCGGGCGAGCAAGCGGAAAATATCAAAGCCGCTCCTGCCAATATGGAAAAGAATGATTTAAGTCTCATATCTTATTGTTTTTATTTTTTATTTACTCTATTAATGGTACTCACCATCCGGGATTCTGCACAAGTACACTCTGTGAAAGGTTAATTTGATTATAAGGAATCTGGCTCAAGCCTTTGGTGGCTTTCACACGGTCGACCCGTATGGTTATTGCATCATCAGCGCCTCCACTCTTCACCTTGACACCATTCAAGGCGAGCTTCTCGGCTGCCACGTCTATACCTTGACGCAGGAGATCCCAATAATTAATGCTTTCAAAAGCAAATTCAAGACGACGTTCTTCCATAATAGCTTGTTGAGACACACTCTTAGCTTGATAGTTGGCCGATACTGTTCCGTTGTCATCAACCTGATAAGCACGCTTACGCACTTGGTCGAAATAAGTTTGCGCATTGGGGCTACCCAGTTCTGCGGCCATCAACAATACGTCGGCATAACGGATAATAACGTAGTCTTGGCGGTTCTGTGTCTGGAAGTCACCGCTACCATCCTGCTTACCGGCATGGCTTCCATCGGCATAGCAAAGGGGAGCATACTTCTTCACAGCATAGCCGGTATATTCACGCCAGTCATTAAAACTGGTGGTAAAGTCGGCCGAACCGGTGATTCCTTCCCCTACCAAATCAATGATAGAAGCCGAACGGCGGAGGTCACCAGTGGGAAACGCTTCCACAAAATCAGGATTTACCGTCAATGCGCCCCATCCCTTGCAATAGGGAGCAGCATTAAGCTGGCGCATACCCAACATCACCTGCCAACGGTTGGAGTCATTATTCCCGTTATAATCCTGAGTAGCGGTAAATTTCAACGCAAGAATGGTTTCCTTGTTTCCATCACCGGCATATGTACCCTTCAAAGTTTCATAGTCTCCTTTTTCGGCCACTTTTGCAGAAGAAGCCGGCCATAAATTCTTGAATTGCGGTACCAAACCATATTCTCCTGAAGCGATTACGTCTTCTACAGCAGCCAAAGCTTCGGCACGAGTCACCTCTACAGGTTCTTCACCGTAATATCCGGTATAGAAAAGATAGGCACGTGCCAGCAAAGCCTCGGCGGCATATTTTGTAATATGTCCGTCGTTCTTGGTATAGTCGGCCTTGGGATAAGCGTCACCGGGAATATTCTCGATAGCATATTTTAAGTCAGTAAATATGGCACTGAACACCTCTTTGGCAGGTGAAGGAGCGCGATTTTCGTTTACCGGTTCCAGAAAGAGTGGGATATTCCCCCATAAACGAACCATATCCAGATAAAGCAATGCACGCAACGTACGACATTCGCCCATATAGATACCACGTTTGCTATCCGATTCATTCCATACAATCTGCTCTTCATGAGCTATCAGCTCGTTGCAACGATAGACGCCCGCATAATAATTTTTCCAGTCACCTTCGTATAGGTTGAGGTCAGCCGGCGATTGGGAGATGTCAAAACGGTCAATGGCCTGATAGCCACGTCCATCGGCATTTCCGGTAGCGCCAAAACACTCGGCACTCATCACCTCGGAAGCCATATAAAACCCTACCATCATGGCTGATGAAGTCTGGCGCCAACCATCATAACAACCTATCAGAGCACGATAAGCATCTTTTTCAGTCTTATAGAATGTACCGGTTGAAGATTCAGTCTTCGACGTAACATCGAGAAAACTGTCGGTACACGAAGCCAGTCCCAAACTCAGGAGCAGGACACTTGCCATAAATATATTTTTGTTTTTCTTCATATCAGTCTATATTTTAAAATTTCAAGTTAACACCAAACAATACGGTACGGGGACGGGGGTAATAACCTAAATCAACGCCCGATACCCAACCTTGTCCGTTATCTCCTTCGGGACCATAACCTATTTCCGGATCCATGCCGTCATATTTGGTAAATGTGAACGCATTCTGTACCTGAGCATAGATACGGCACTGGCTGATGACCTTACATCTCAGTAGCTTGGCAAAGTCGTAGCCCAAAGTAATGTTACTGATTCGCAGGTAATCACCATCCTGCACATAGAGGTCTGAGAACTGCCAGTTGAGATTCTGGTCTGTGACACGAGGTATGCGATTGCTGGTTCCCTCTCCTGTCCAACGTCCTAAAATTGCAGTAGTATAATTGGCTTGCTTGGAGGTATGGTTACGATAGCTCTGGACAATCTGCTGTCCGAAAGCACCGTTGGCCACTACAGAGAAATCAAGTCCTTTCCAGTTGAAACCGAGATTGAAGCCCATAGTGAAATCAGGAATACCGTTACCAAGATCGGTCTTGTCAAGCTCGTTCACCCGTCCGTCATGGTTGATGTCCACAAACTTCACGTCACCTGGTTGTACGTCAGCTTGCAGCACACCGTTACCAGCCTTAATCCAATCCTCTATTTCTTGATTGTTTTGGAATATGCCTGCTGTCTTGAAACCATAGAAATAACCGATAGGCTTACCATTCTCGGCACGATAGAATTCAGGAGTATTGTCATACAACTGGTTGGTAGAGCCATGAATGATACCATCGTCGTTAGGAATCTCTCCGACCTTATTCTTATTGTAGGCACCGTTGATACCGATATTGTAACTAAAGTCTTTGCCTATTTGGTCATTCCAAGTAAGATTGAGTTCCACACCGGTGTTTTTCACTCCACCGCCATTAATATAAGGAGCACCTGCTCCGGCAGTAGCAAGAATAGGAGCCACCACGAGCCAGTCTTTAGTATCTTTAATGTAGAAATCGAAATTAACACCCAGGCGACTGTTGAGGAATCGGGCATCAAGACCGATATTGGTCTGCTGTGAAGTCTCCCACTTGATGTCAGCATTAGCCAGACGACTAGGGTAAGCTCCCCAGTTGGTTCCGAGCTGTGCCGCAGCATCCGAGTCGCCGTAACCGCTGCCGAAAAGATAGTGTGTATTGGTACTCTTGATAGGAGCCAGATATTGGAATGCGTCAATGTTGGCATTACCCACTTGTCCCCAGCTGGCACGTATTTTCAGGAAGTCGAGCCAGTTTTGCGTACTTTCCATGAATTTTTCGTTAGTAATGGTCCATCCTGCCGATACCGAAGGGAAGTAACCAAAACGGTTGCCTTTGGCAAAGTTGCTCGAACCGTCTGCACGCAAAGTAGCATTGACCATATAAGTTTCTTTCCAGTTCCAACCCAATCGGCCGAAATAGGACACCTTGCGGCTCTCGGTATGCGGATTGCCACTGGCACCCAAGCCGTTGGTCGAATCGGAGGCCGTTCCGTTGCCCACAAAAGCATGCTCCCAATCATCAAAACCTTCTTTCAACATACCATTTTTAGCTTCGATATAAGTGCCCTCGTAACGATAGGCTTCCATACCCAGCAAGGCGTTGAACGAATGTTCTCCCATAGTCCAGTCATAAGAAGCCGTATTGGTCCATGTCATACCCAAAGAGTGATTGGCATTTTGAGATACGGTAGTACGTTCTTCATTATATATATATTGGCTGAACTTGTAGAGAGGCTTGAAACTACGGTATTCGCTGGAACCATAAACCACACCGAATACAGACTTTATCTTCAAATTCTTGACAGGCTGCAATTCAGCATAAACATTACCGGAAAAAGTAGCCGTTTTGTTCTCATTGTTGCTGTCGGTCATCATTAAACCATAAGGGTTTCCATCACCTTTATTCCAGTCACTGGTACTGGTGTCATTGTAAGGCGAATCATAAAGATTATTATCGCTATAGACAGGAGCGATAGGCGATGTTCCGAATGCACCGCGTAAGGTATTATTATATTGGTTGCCTACACTGATACCGTTATTCATCTTATATACAAAACTCACCTGCTCGCCCACTTTCAAAATATCCTTGAAAAGTTTGTGCTCGCTGTTCACACGGAAATTGTAACGCGAATAGTTAGACACATCCGAACCGCCGACAATACCTTCCTGACTCATATATCCTAACGAAAGGGCATAAGTGGAAGTTGCGCTTCCACCAGTGACACCCAGCGTATAGCTCTCCGTTGTGGCATTATCTTTGAACATAGTATCTACCCAATCCGTATCATACACATTGCCATTGGCATCGTAAATAGACTGGTATTGGCTCCAATCGTAAGCCGAAAGTCCGCTATTCAAAGCCTGCTCATCCATAATGGCCATATACTCTTTTGCATTCAGCATATTAGCCTTACGAGCTACATTCTGTATTCCATAATAAGCATCGAAACTAATCTGCGCTTTACCTTCGCGCCCTTGCTTGGTAGTAATAAGCACTACACCATTAGCACCGGCCGAACCGTAGATAGCCGCACTAGCCGCATCTTTCAGTACATCTATACTTTCAATATCGGCAGGATTCAAAGTAGAAATATCACCACCCACACCATCAATCAGATAAAGAGGAGCACTATTTCCCACGGTACCAAGACCACGGATACTCACTTTCATGTCAGCACCCGGTTGACCGGAAGTCGAAGCAATACTTACACCCGGTGTCTGTCCCTGCATAGCCTGCAAGGGATTGGTTGTATTCATCTTGGCTATTTCGTCACCCTTCACCTGAACAGTGGCACCCGTCACCAATTTCTTCTTCTGGACACCATAGCCCACTACAACCACTTCATCCAACATTTCCGTGTCCTCCTTCAGCACCACATTGATGACGGAAGAAGTACCTACCTTGATTTCCTGTGATTGATAACCGATGTAAGAAAACACCAGTGTCTGCCCTTGTTGGGCACTTACGGAATACTTACCGTCCATGTCGGTGATTCCACCCGTGGCCGTTTCTCTCACCTGCACGCTGACACCAATCAACGGCTCACCGTCCGTAGCCGATGTCACAACGCCCGTAATGGTCTTGCTTTGAGAAGGATTAGCCCGAAGGCTACTGATTGCAGGCAGCAGAAGCAATGCCACCAGTGCAATGCGACACAAACAGAAATGTGTGCGCTTGTCAAAGAATGTTTTTCTCATTGTACATTGTTTAATGGTTAATATCAAAGATTTTATTGCGTTCTCTAATTAATGCAAAAGAATCCGGTTACAAATGTATGAATGAGCAGGAAAAGAGTGCCGAGAAATTGTTACTAAGAGCAGACAGATTGGTTAATCGGTGTCCCCAAAATGTTACTAAAAAAGGTATGATTTGTTTTCAGTCCCTCCACAACACCTCCCGGAAGGGGGTACTCCTGCCATTTTCCTAATAACCGTATGCATCTTCAGCATGCATTCTCTCCCACAGAAAGATTTTCTTCGAAACGCAAAGAACCATTTCATTCATAAAATGTTCTCTGAGAAGAACAACCTAAAACTTAACAGATAATGAAGAAATTAGCAGTATTCGCAGTACTTGCCGCAATCGTGGCAAGCTGTGCCGACGACAATCCGCCCAGAGTAGTGGACAATGACGGTCTTGTATCACCTAACCTGCAGATGGACATAGTCACGGCAAGCGGGCAAAGTCCGCTGACCGGCATATTGACCATCATGCCTTGCAAAGCCGGAACCTCCATCTACTTCGGTAATTACGTTAACCGCAAACTGACTCCCCTCTACGGTTACTATCAGGTAAAGGACGGCATCTTCTACCATGAAGCCGTCAACCGGGAGCTGTCCTTGCCGGCAGGTGCCTATAATATGATTTACTGGGGGACTCCCAAGTATGAAGAGCCTATCTACGCCCACCCTGCCTTGAAAGACCCGGCCTACGTCATAGGCGAGGACATGTCCGAACAAAGCTTCGGCTTGTACAGAATGCTTCCGGACACCACCTACTACCCCACTTTCGACTTGGTGCACACCGTACAATCCGCCAACATAGGAAGTGAGGATTTAAAGGCATCCCTGAAACGGGTAGTAACCGGACTGAAAGTCATCATCAAGAATAAAGATAACGGCATTCTCAGTTCAAGTATCGACAGCATGACAGTACGCGTCACCAACATTGCCGGAGAACTGAACTTCTACACCGGCGCTCCCCAAGGAAACCCGCGCACTGTGGCTTTCCCTCTGGTCCGCTCCGTAGACAGCACGCAGATGAGCAATGCAACGGTCATGCTTTTCCCTTCTTTCGGAAAGCCTGAATTCCAGATGAGCATCCTGCTAAAGAACGGAAACGTGAAAAGCTTCAAGCAGACACTGAATGCTCCTTTGACAGCAAACTCCAAACTGACCCTGACGCTCACTTTAGGAGATATCTTCTCCGAAGAGTCATCCGGAGAGTTCACCATTGACAACTGGAACGAGGAGAGCCAGACAATCGATGTCCCTATACTGGACTAAACAAAGCGATACGGACTGCAAGGCTGAATCATAATGGAACAATGTTCCGTGATATGACCAGCCCCAGTCCTGTCCCTTGCCTGAACGTTTGCAAACATGGATTTTCTCGGGAAAAGTGCAATCCGACTGTTTTGATTCTATTTTTAAGTTTCCCCGGCATCTTCAGAGTTTGTTTTCGGACAGCCTCCCCTATCATGAGTTTTAAAAGGCATAATATCCGTCACGGTGTCACGGATTGCGCTCTATTCGATTGTCTGACAACTATATAGCCCGTGACAGATACCCGTGGCAGATACCGGGAACGGCAGTTTATCCGTCACGTTCCACCACATGATACAACGCGCCGAACCGGGTGCGCCTTGACAGGATTTCATGTTCCTTGCAGGTTCAAATTCGGCGACTGCCCGTGGCAGCCTATGGAAACCGGGAGTTTCTCAAGGTGAAACCGACAGTTTCTCCCGTTGAAACCAACTGTCTATCCCGTTGAAACTGACGGCTCATGCAGTGTTCTTCTTGCGATATTTCTTTTTTCCTTCCTGCTGCTGTTTGGTTTTTCTGCGTTCTCCCGTCACAATCGATATGATTGTAGCGTGTATATGCGGTGTTTTCTCGTCCATGTGCAGGACTGCAGAAACCTTCTCCATAAGTTTCACGCAACCATTGCAGATTGTCAACTGAGCCGACAAGTTCTTATACCTCTAAAACATAAAACTGAACCCTTTCTTCTGAGAAGCACTGAACCTTTCAATCTCCAAAGAAAGCGATTTCTTCAACTGTCCTGCCATAAAGTCCAAGAAAGGTTGGTTGGCTTCTTCGTCTTGACATTGGCGCAGAGAAAGGATATATTCTTCCCTATCCTCTTTGAATATCTTAGCAGGAAAAAGGTGATAATAAAACTGGATGTAGTTCATTAGTAACCGAGCTGTTCTGCCGTTTCCATCCACCCACGGATGTATGATTACTAAATTAAGGTGGGCATTAAAACTCAATTCATATTGTTCCCGAAATGTTCCCACAGTCTTTTGTTTCTCTTGCAGTAGAACGCAAAGTTCATCTACCTTAGCAGGAACTTTCAGAAGATTCAGACACTTATCAACTGCCATCACGAAAACGAAAACTCGAATGTAAGACGTGCGTTCATCTTCTGTCTACCCAACAAGTTGCTCAAATGCCAGATGATAATCTACCTATCAACATCCTGCTTCGTACAGAAAAAGGTGATACCATCGTGAAATATGCTACCGCAGGATTAGACCCAAACATCTTTATGCAGCTTGTTTAGTCGTTTGTTCAGCAACAAGAGTACTCATTCCCCCTGCATGGTCAATAAGTTGATGTACAGCAGAAGGTACACGGATTAAAGTAGTGCTGTTCTCTACATGATGCCACGTATAACCACTTTCCCATGGATATCCCATTTTTTGGAATATAGCTTCTGCTGTATTGATGTCTTTTTTACTATCACCGGATAAGGCACCTATATTGATTCGTAGTGTCTGACCGCTTTTATCCTTGAAAGCCACCTTGGAAAAATCAGGATATCCTTCTTTTGTGAAAGGCACTCCGTCAGGGTAAAGTTTGTCTATTTTGATAAGGTCATCATACGTTAATGAACCAAATTTCTTTAGATTTATTGTCCCATACTTATTAAGACGTGCCATTAGGCCTGAATTAAGATGTGGGTTGAAATAATAAACATTACCTGCATATACTTGTCCATTTGGTACCATACGCCCATTTGCAGTTCGGGCCACCTTACTTTTGTCAACATGGTTTCTTGTATTCAACCACCTCCTTATGTTTAACTCAGGGTTAGAATGAATGAGCTTTGCCAACTCTTCATCTTGGTCCATCTCTCCTAATAAATCTGCCTTTTTCTTTGTTGAAAATCCAGTCTTAGAGGCAAACTTATTGAGTAAGGAAGCGTTCTCCTCTGTCGTAAATGCATTTTTTGCTAAATAGTCAAGGTTTTCAAAGGATTCTGAAATAATCTTTTTATTGTCCGCTTTAATATCTGCTTTTACAGCCAATGGCGTTGTTCCATCATCAGCATACTTTAGAATGATTGTTGCATCAATATCGTTTCCTTTGGATGTTTGTCTGACTGTTCTAAGTTTTTTTGTCCAGCCTGCGCCTAAATTCAGATTCTCTTTTGCCAGCACAACATTCGACAGCAGTTCATTGGCATCTATTCCTGTAGCTTCAATCTTCGAGAAACGCCCTAAATCATCAACATGGTAAAGATAAGTCATACCATTTGCTCCCTTAATCTTATAAACAGCATTAGGTATAAGCGTTTTCTTCAGAATCGAGTTCTGCTCAAGAAAATGTTTACCTGTATTAAATGGTTCTTTTATCTGAAAAATCCCATCACGAAATTCTCCAATAACAGAGTTGTCCGTCCTATTGAAGAACTTTACGACTCCCATTTCTTCTTTAATTTCAATATTTCCCAATGCATTATAAACGCCGAAACGTCTTTCCAAATCTCGGCACTTCGCAAAATATTTGAAGATGTATATATTATCAGTTGCTTTAGGAGCATTCTTTGTGAATATAGAAAATTCATCTATTAACCTATTAGATGATATAAGTGCTGAATAAAAGTCATAATCAGATTGAATGGCCTTACCAATTTTCCTTTGGAAAGATCCGTCCAAGCGCGACAATGCATCTGCAAGATTGATGTTTTCTTTTCTAATCAGTTTCATTAAGTCTTTCCAATCAATTGACCGTAGCTCTTTCTTTGTCAAGGTTTTTAATGTCTTCTCTGATGCTTCTTTAGCAAATCCTTTCGCAGTTTTTTCTGTAGTTTCCGTTGCGATTTTTTCGACAATCTCTTTTCCCGACTTTTTGCATGAAGATACAATAAGCGGACAAAAGATTATTAAGGCTATGTATATGAATTTAAAGGCTTTCATAGAATTTCGTAGTATTGTTGTCTAATGATTTTAAAAGTGCCCCATAGTCATACTTGACCGTTTGTTTATGCTGTTTTTCCAAACTCTCTATTAATTTAGCATCATTCGAACTTGACATGAAAACAGAAGCAACAACTATGATAATAAATACAACAACATCTATTAAGCATCCCCATGGTCCGGCTGTTTTGTCAACAAACAGCAAGATTATTTGAACTAATACAAACCCAAGGAACCATCCGAATAGTTCCGTTCCGAACTCAATAACTAAATTATTCCGGGAATGATTGGAGAATGCATCGAGAGTAATTGTTTCTGATGGTAAATCAATTTGAGTGTATGATGGCAGTCCTTTGACTGAAAGAAATTGTTGACGTATTTCTTTTATGTCTTTTACATATTCTAAATATAAAGCGTGTTGTTCTTGGCTTACATCAAGGGAATTAAAATATTTGTTCGACATAACAATCATCGCATCATCCCAAGACTGCCTGCTCTTGAAAAGCCAAGAGAACATATTCTTGTAACTCGATAATACCCCTAATTCTTCATCTTCAAATCGTTCCAGTTGTCTGACAAATGCCGTGTTTACGAGAGAATCAAGTTCTTTTATGTATTGTTGGTTGATGGATTTCTCCATTTGCATATACTGCACTTTGCTGCCCGATGACAAATTCGTCACTTTATCAGACCTTGTGTATTCCGACTGTAGTTTTTCTTTTAAAGTTACAGCATTCTTATCCTTACATGATGTCATTAGCAAGGATAAGAATGCAAAAAACAACAGGGCATATCGGTTCATTTTATTTGTTCAATTGTTGGATTAATAGAGTCCACGTATGAATCTTGCATTGCGCCAGGGGAGCAAATTAAACTTGCAATCCAAGCTATAAGAAAAATCAACATCTCAAGTAATATGGGCCAAATAGCAATAAGAGTAGCAAAAGCTAATATAAGCAACAAAATTATATTAATGGACCAAAACCACCAAGGGTGATGGGAAGGAAAATTAAGTATAGAATCAAACCAACCGTATTCAGGGTCAACAATTGATTGCAATTTTGAGAATGATTGGTCATTTTGCATATAATACAATGACACTTCACGTATGCGTTCTTCAAATTGAGCTGTTGGCTCAGTTTCTCCGTTTCGGATTCTTTCTATAGAAGATGGCGTTACATTCATAATCCGTGCGATAGCTTCTAAATCCGCATCGCTGCCTACATACAAGTCGTTCAACAGGTCTTGACTCGTGCGCGATTCAACAATTTTGGCGAATTCTATCCGTTTCTCTGATTCATCTTTTGAACACGAAGAAACAGACATGGCACATAATGCAATAATAATAACGTGTAGAACCTTACTTTTCATATATCTCTATTTTCTTTTATTTCGTTCTAATTCCCCATTATACAACCCTCTATGGAAACGAAACGGGAACATTCTTAAAAGAATAAAAGGACAAGCAGTTTGTTATCAACTACTTATCCTTTTACCTTGTACCCAGACCCGGGGTCGAACCGGGATGGAAGTGAATCCACTGGTGTTTGAGACCAGCGCGTCTACCGATTCCGCCATCTGGGCATGCTTGATTTCTCAAATGCGGTGCAAAGATACGGCTTTTTTCTAAACCTGCAATACTTTACCTAAAAAAAGGCGAAAAAAATAAGAAAAAGCATCTGAATCATTCGATGTTTGTAAAATATGCAGTACATTAGCAGAAACTTTTAAAATCAATAGCATGGTAACCAATAAGGATAATTTCTGTGTAATTATGGGCGGAGGAATCGGCAGCCGTTTCTGGCCATTCAGCCGCAAGACACTTCCAAAACAGTTTCTGGATTTCTTCGGTACGGGACGTTCCTTGCTGCAGCAAACCTTCGACCGCTTCAAGCAGGTAATCCCCATGGAAAATATACTTATCGTAACAAATGACTTGTATGCCGACCTTGTAAAAGAACAGCTTCCCGAACTTAAACCCGAACAGATTCTACTGGAGCCGACACGCAGGAATACAGCCCCCTGCATTGCGTGGGCTTCCTATCATATCCGCGCCTTGAATCCGAACGCCAATATAGTGGTAGCTCCTTCGGACCACTTAATCCTGAAGGAAGGCGAATTTCTGGCAGCTATCGAAAAAGGGCTGGACTTCGTTTCCCAATCGGACAATCTGCTGACACTCGGCATCAAGCCCAACCGTCCGGAAACCGGATATGGCTATATACAAATAGCCGAAGCCGCCGGTGATAATTTCTACAAGGTAAAAACCTTCACTGAAAAGCCCGAACTGGAACTGGCAAAAGTATTCGTGGAAAGTGGAGAATTCTATTGGAACTCTGGTCTGTTCATGTGGAACGTAAATACCATCATCAAGGCAAACGAAGCCCTGCTGCCCGAGCTGACTTCCAAACTGGCCCCCGGCAAAGATGTGTATGGAACAGTCCAAGAGAAACAATTCATTGATGAGAACTTCCCTGCTTGCCCCAATGTCTCCATAGACTTCGGCATCATGGAAAAGGCAGACAATGTATATGTGTCATTAGGCGATTTCGGCTGGTCTGATTTAGGAACCTGGGGGTCTTTGTATGATTTGTCTCCCAAAGATGAAGCAGGCAATGTAGCCTTAAAATGTAAATCCCTCATCTATAATAGCAAAGACAATATCGTGGTGCTGCCCGACAACAAACTTGCAGTTATCGACGGTTTGGAAGGTTATCTCATAGCCGAGTCGGACAATGTATTACTGATTTGCAAGAAAGATGAAGAACATACCATCCGCAAATATGTGAATGATGCCCAGATAAAACTGGGAGAGGAATACATTTAAATTAAAAATTAAAGGATAGGTGCCGAAGGCAAAAAAATAGCGGGAGCTGGATGAAGTCCAACTCCCGCTTCCGTTTATTTAGGGGAGGAAAATAAACCGATTAAAGCACTGCACGGATAGCTTCTGCCACAGCCTTGAATTCTTCGTCCGTCAGTTTCAGTTTGGGATTGGAGAAAAGCATATCTTTTTCGTTCTGCATAGGAATCAAATGTATGTGCGCATGAGGCACTTCCAGCCCCAATACCGCTTCTCCTACCTTTCTACACGGAAAGGCCTTGCCGATGGCAAGCGCCACTCTCTTGGCGAAAACATGCATCGCCGCCAAATCCTCATCGTTCAAATCGAAGATATAATCCACTTCCTGCTTGGGAATGACCAATGTATGACCTTTTACCAACGGATTGATGTCAAGGAACGCAAAGAATCTGTCATCCTCCGCCACCTTGTAGCAAGGTATTTCACCTGCGATAATTCTACTGAATATTGTTGCCATAGCTATAAATTATAAAATAAGGCAAGCCCGTATGCGGACCTGCCTTCCTTTAAAAGGATATGTTCACTACTTCCAGGTTAATCATGCCCTGCGGAACTTTAATTTCTGCGATGTCACCTACTTTCTTGCCAAGCAGACCTTGTGCAATCGGAGTATTGACGGAAATCTTTCCTTCCTTCAGATTGGCTTCACTTTCGGAAACGATAGTATAAACCATCTTCATGCCATTCTTCACGTTCTTAAGCTCTACCTTATTGAGAATCTGTACAGAATCGGTTTTCAACTTCGACTCATCAATAATCTTAGCGTCGGCAATGGTCAGCTTCAAGTTGTTAATTTTCATCTCAAGCATACCTTGAGCTTCCTTGGCAGCGTCATACTCTGCATTTTCCGACAAATCACCTTTGTCACGCGCTTCGGCAATGGCAGCCGATATTTTGGGACGTTCCACCGTCTCCAGGTGTTTCAATTCGGCCATCAATTTCTTGTAGCCGTCTTCTGACATATAAGCCATACTTTTTCCTCCTTAAATGTTATGTTAGTTTTTAATGGTACTATAAACAAAAAAGAATTCCAACATGGTCAGCATGCTGGAACCCTCTTTCCGATTTTCCTTTGCAAAGATAGCCTTTTATACAATGCGTGTCAAGCATAAAAGGCTGCTTTGTAACATATTTAAACGAAAACTTCTTATTTATAACATGTTACAGCAATGCTTTCACTGCCGCCTCCAGGTCTTTAATGCTCTCTCCACGGGCACTCAACTCATTGTTCTTGTTGACCAGGAACACAGAAGGCACATTCTTCACATTATAAGAAGCCGCTATAGACGAATAAATTCCATTGCCGTCGCGCACACAAATCCAAGGCAGATTGTCGGCAGTTGTTTTCCAATAGTGCTCGTCTGCATCCAGAGAAACCTGATAGATTTCCAATCCCTGGGCGGCATACTTGTCGTACAAGTCGCGCAACATATAATTATGTGTAGCAGAAACGGCACTCTGATAAACAGTGAAGTCCACAATAACAGCCTTGCCCTTCAGTTCGCTCAACTTACGTGTATTGCCCTTCATGTCACGCAGGTTAATGTCGATGATGCCGGTTTCGGAAATTGCCTCTTCGGGGATTTCCACCACCTTCTGCTGCGGAGTACGGGTATTCTTCATTCCCTTTATCACAATATTGTAGAGGTTCTTGGAGCGGTCGGCATCCGGATAATAATTGTTCAGGCTGGTTGCCACGGCTGCAAAACACTTAATGTCTTCCTTATTGTTCAGAGGGTCGAAAATCAAATAATTATTCAACTTCTGGAACAAGGCGAAATAGGCAGCAGCCGTATTGGGAGCGGCAAAAATATAGCTGATTTTCACTTCATCCTTATAGTTCTTCAATAAAGAGGCAAGGCTGTCCTCAAAAACATCGGCACCTATCTTATGTGCCTGCACCGACTGCAGCAATGCATTCACATTATCCTGAAGCTTCATCTGCTTCAGCGTCAAGTCCTTTATCTTCGAGCTATTCGGAGAACCTTCCACTGTATAGGCAGTGGCGAAATCGGTATAAGGCGCCTTTACCAAAACCGTTTCCGTCGAATCTACCGAGAAATTAATAACCTTGTCGTCTACCCGCAGACGGTAAAATTCCGGAGACACCGGACGTACCTGCTTGAAGTGGAAAGAGCCATCCCCTTCCAGTTTTACAGAATCCAAAGGAACAATACCTTCCAATGCCGAGGCTTCCAAATAAAGCATCTTGCCGTCGGCACCAGACACTTCACCCTCTACTTTGAATTTCGGTTCGGAATTACATGCACCCAATGCTATTGCAGCAAGTGCCATAAAAAAGATTTTCTTCATATCGTATCTTCAGTTTTGTTTTGCAAACGTGCCTGCAAATATACTTCTTTTCAAGTTCAGTCAAAGCATTTTCCCTCGTTCTTCCATATAGAAAACTGCAAAAAACAACTAAATACAAACTTTTTATCTCATTCCCACCATTTTACATGAATAAATTATGTATCTTTGCACGAATTTTGAAAGAAAATTAGATATAAAACATTTTTTATGATTAACCCAATTGTTAAGACGATCGAGCTTCCTGATGGCAGAACCATCACGCTCGAAACGGGAAAGCTGGCAAAACAGGCAGACGGTTCTGTAATGCTTCGTATGGGCAACACCATGCTTTTAGCTACTGTTTGTGCCGCCAAGGACGCAGTTCCCGGAACAGATTTCATGCCATTACAGGTAGAGTACAAAGAAAAATTCTCCGCATTCGGACGTTTCCCCGGCGGTTTCACAAAGCGCGAAGGACGCGCTTCTGACTACGAAATCCTCACTTGCCGCCTCGTTGACCGTGCTCTCCGCCCCTTATTCCCTGATAATTTCCATGCAGAGGTATACGTAAACATCATTCTTTTCTCAGCAGACGGCGTAGATATGCCCGACGCTCTGGCCGGACTCGCAGCTTCTGCCGCACTTGCAGTTTCAGATATCCCCTTCAACGGACCTATTTCCGAAGTACGCGTAGCACGCATCAACGGACAATTCGTCATCAACCCTACCTTCGAACAACTAGAACAAGCCGATATGGACTTGATGGTGGGCGCCACTTATGAAAACATCATGATGGTGGAAGGCGAAATGGACGAGGTTTCCGAGCAGGACTTGCTGGAAGCGATGAAGGCCGCACACGAAGCCATTAAGATTCAGTGCAAGGCACAGATGGAACTGGCAGAAGAAGTAGGCTCTACCGTGAAACGCGAATATTGCCACGAAGTGAACGACGAAGAACTCCGTAAGGCCGTTCACGACGCTTGCTACGACAAGGCTTATGCCATTGCCGCTTCCGGAAACAAGAACAAGCACGAACGCATGGATGCTTTCGATGCCATCCGCGAAGAATTCAAGGCACAGTTCTCCGAAGAAGAACTGGAAGAAAAGGCAGCCCTCATCGACCGTTACTATCACGATGTGGAAAAAGAGGCGATGCGCCGTTCCATTCTGGACGAAGGCAAGCGCCTTGACGGACGTAAGACGACCGAAATCCGTCCTATCTGGTGTGAGACCAGCTACCTGCCCGGCCCTCACGGTTCCGCTATCTTTACACGTGGCGAAACACAGTCTTTGTCTACTGTGACTTTAGGCACCAAGTTGGACGAGAAGATTATCGACGACGTATTGGAACACGGAAAAGAACGTTTCCTTCTGCACTACAACTTCCCTCCGTTCTCTACGGGCGAAGCCAAGGCACAGCGCGGTGTAGGCCGTCGTGAAATCGGCCACGGCCATCTGGCATGGCGTGCATTGAAGGGTCAGATTCCTGCAAACTATCCGTATGTAGTACGCGTGGTATCCGATATCCTCGAATCAAACGGTTCTTCTTCCATGGCTACCGTATGTGCCGGAACTCTGGCATTGATGGATGCAGGTGTGAAAATCAAGAAACCGGTATCAGGTATCGCCATGGGATTGATTAAGAATGCAGGCGAAGACAAATATGCCGTATTGTCCGATATCCTCGGTGATGAGGACCACTTGGGCGACATGGACTTCAAGGTGACCGGAACAAAAGACGGTATCACCGCCACTCAGATGGACATCAAAGTGGACGGTCTGTCATACGAAATCCTCGAAAAGGCATTGCTGCAGGCTAAAGAAGGCCGCGAATATATCTTGGGCAAAATCACCGAGTGCATTGCCGAGCCTCGCGAAGACCTGAAACCTCACGCTCCGCGTATCGAGACAATGACCATTCCCAAGGAATTCATCGGTGCTATCATCGGCCCTGGTGGAAAGATTATCCAAGGTATGCAGGAAGAAACCGGTGCTACCATTACTATTGAAGAAGTGGACAACATCGGTAGAATCGAAATCGCCGGTACCAATAAGAAGAGCATCGATGATGCTATGCGTATCATCAAAGGGATTGTAGCTGTCCCCGAAGTAGGCGAAGTCTACAAAGGCAAGGTACGCTCCATTATGCCTTACGGTGCATTCGTTGAATTCCTGCCGGGTAAGGACGGCTTGCTCCATATCTCCGAAATCGACTGGAAACGTCTGGAAACAGTAGAAGAAGCCGGCATCAAGGAAGGTGATGAAATTGACGTAAAACTTCTCGACATCGACCCGAAGACCGGAAAATTTAAGCTGTCACGCAAAGTATTGCTTCCGAGGCCGGAAAGACAAGAAAGACCGGAAAAGAAATAAGAAATCTCTTATTCTTTAAGTATATAAAGCCTGGTGGAACCCCATCAGGCTTTCTTTTTGTCAATACTGCCAGAAATGGCTCTGAAAAAACAAGGCATAATGCTTGCATATTCCAAAAAGATTATGTTTTTTTGCTATGTAAAGCCTTATATTCCATAAAGAACCTCAATTAATGTCCGGTTTAAGGAGCCTACATACTATGAATCTTTTCTCACGCTTTTTCCAGGAAAACCAAGAAAAGTTTCTGGCTTTTGCTTATTCTTATCTCAGGGATAAAGCAGAAGCGGAAGACGTTGTGATGGAATCCATGATTGCCTTATGGGAAAACCGAGACCGCTGGGAAGAAAACAGTAACCTGCATGCCCTGCTGCTGACCATCATAAAGAACAAAGCCCTGCACGTACTCGAGCACAAGCAGGTGCGTCTGCGAGCGGAAGAAACCATCAGCAGCCACAACCTGCGCGAACTGGACTTACGCATCTCCACCTTGAAAGCCTGCGAACCGGACCAGATATTCAACACGGAAATACAGCATATCGTAAATAAGACCTTACAGGAAATGCCCGAGCAAAGCCGGAAGATATTCATGTTGAGCCGATACCAGAACCTGGCAAACAAGCAGATTGCCGATAGTCTGGACATATCACTTAAAACCGTAGAGGCACACATCACCAAAGTACTGCGGATTCTCCGGCTGAGACTGAAAGATTATCTTGTTAGCATACTCATAATATTAATATCCTAAAAAATGCTTCTACGGAATAGGGTTACCGCCCACTTTCCGGTTATATATACAAAAGGTAAAAAGAGCACGTTTTAGAAAAGAAATAAATTATTGACAATGAACCAAGAGCTATTATATAAATATTTCAAAGGTATTACTTCCGTTGAAGAAGAAAAGATGATACTCGACTGGATAGACGCCTCGGATGAAAACCGGAACATCTTCCTGAAAGAGCGCATGATATACGACATTTCTTTGTTCTCGGACAAGCAGGGAAACAATGAAAAGAAAACGGTGCGCATCATGCCGATGCTCCGCTGGGCGGCCCGTATAGCCGCCGTCACCATTGTCGCCATTGCCGGTTATTTCATCACCTCCGACTTTTTATATAACAAGGAGGTGCAGTTGCAAACAGTCACTGTGCCTGCCGGACAACGGGCCCAAATTACCCTCGCCGATGGAACACGCGTATGGCTGAACTCCAAGTCCACCATGAAATATGCCGCCAACTTCGGACGCAACGAACGAAATGTGGAATTGGACGGAGAGGCCTACTTTGAAGTAGCCAAAAACAAGAATATCCCATTCTATGTACATACAGAAACGAACAAGGTAAAAGTTGTAGGAACGAGTTTCAACGTCTGTGCCTACAGTGGGAGCCATGAGTTCGGAACCACATTGGTGGAAGGTATCGTCGATATCTATCCGGCCAACAGCAGCCAGATAATCACCAGGTTGCAGAAAGACGAGGTATTTCTCAATGAAAACGGAAAATGTAGAAAGGCCGTCCTTCCTTCCTATGAATATCTACGCTGGAAAGAGGGACTATACTGTTTTGACGACGCTCCATTCAGCGGTATCCTCGGTAGACTGGAGAAATACTATAATGTAAAGATAACCGTTGCCAGTCCTCAACTGCTGAACTACGGCAGCTTTACCGGCAAGTTCAGAGAGCAGGACGGCATCGAACATATACTGCGGACCATCTCGAAAGACCATCCTTTCAAGTTCCGCATCAACGAAGAAAAGGATTCAATTGTTATATATGAGTAAGAAAAAAAGATCGGAAAGTACCCCCATACTTTCCGATCCGAAACAGTCAAAAATCGACCTTAATCAATTTATTAACTTAACACAGTGACAAAGATATGAGAAAAATTTTGTTGATGAGGCTTTTTTATCTAAAAAAATTAGATTTTAAGCAATTATTGCAAACCTATGAAAATCACATTATTCCTTCTCCTGCTTGTTATATTTCAGGTGTACAGCGGGAACTGCTACTCTCAGAATGCCAGGGTCAGCATTCAAAATGCCCGGCTGAGGGTAGGGCAAGTTCTCGAGCAAATTGAATCGCAAACAGAATACTTATTTGTATATAACAAACAGAACGTCGATGTACGCCGTACCGTCGACATCAATGCAAGCAACCAAACTGTTTCCGAAGTACTTGACCAAATGTTCAAAGGGACAGACATCAAGTATGTGATGGAAGGCAAAAACATCGTTTTAACCAAAAACAGCAGGAGTGCTGAGGATAAGACAAACACTCTGCAGGAAATGGCTATTGTAAGAGGAAAGGTGACGGACTCCAAAGGCGAACCGATTATCGGTGCCAACATTCTTGAAAAAGGGACCGCCAATGGTGTTATCACCAATACCGAAGGAGAATTTAGTATGAATATCCCTCCTTATGCCACTATTGTCGTATCCTACATCAGTTATGAGCCGCAAACCATTGCCCTGAACGGTAGAAATAATCTCCACATCCGGATGGAAGAAAAGAGCCTCGCCCTGGAGCAAGTAGTGGTAACCGCCATGGGTATCCAGAAGAAAATGTCCTCATTGACCTATTCTACCCAACAAATAAGCAGCAGTGAGCTGACCCGTGCCAAAGAGCCGAACATGATTAATACACTGGCAGGAAAGACGGCCGGAGTACAAATCAATAAAACCGCCAATTTAGGAGGTTCTGCCAAAGTCGTCATTCGCGGTGCACGCTCTGCATTTGCCAGCGGCAACAACCAGCCCTTGTACGTAATTGACGGTGTTCCTATGCTGAACAGCTCAACAGAATCCACCTCCACCGTAATCGGCGGTAACTACGATGGATTGAACCGTGATGCCGGTGACGGGATTTCCAACTTGAATCCGGACGACATAAAAAGCATCAACATCCTGAAAGGTTCTTCTGCCGCCGCGCTTTATGGTTCGCAGGCAGCTAATGGCGTCATTCTGATCACCACTAAAAAGGGAAAGGCCGGACTGCAGCGCGTTACATTCTCCTCCAACCTGACCGTAAGTCACGCCATCAGTACCCCCGAATTCCAAAATACATACGGCCGGAACGAAGATGGCGGTACGGCAAGCTGGGGTACAAAAGGCAATGTAACGGACTATGACAACATAGGCGAGTTCTTCAGCAATGGCATCACCACTTTCAATTCGCTGGCTATCACTACCGGAAATGAAAAGGTACAAACTTATTTCTCATACGCCAACACCACGGCTAAAGGAATTGTGGACAATAACAAACTACAGAAGAATAACCTGAACCTACACGAAACGGCCAGCCTCTTCAACAACAAGCTGAAACTGGACGGCATTGCAACACTAATGACCCAAACCGTCAAGAACTCCCCTGCTACCGGCGGCTATTATCTGAATCCGCTGGTCAGCTTGTACAGTTTCCCACGTGGCGTAGACATGAGCACTTACAGAGAAAACTTTGAAACGTGGAATGCCGACCGCAATATGATGACACAAAACTGGATTGAAAAGAATGGAGATGGTACCGTCAGTGAATGGGGACAGAATCCCTACTGGCTGAAAAACCGCGTGCTCAGTGGCTACAAGCGTTATCGCGCTGTGGCATCGGCCAGAGCCAATCTGCACATTACGGACTACTTCAGCCTGCAGGTACGGGGTAATGTGGATTATATCAGTGATAAATTCGACAATAAGATGTATGCCACTACAGCTCCCAACATCGCCGGCAAATACGAGGACAAGGAAAACGGACGTTACATCTGGTCGGACAGCCAGGAAATCCAAGTCTACGGTGACGCAATGGTCTTGTTCAACAAGGAATTTGATGACTTTTCCCTCAATACGGCACTGGGAGCCAGCATCAACATGAGTAAAGTCAATTCACTGACGATAGACTCAAGGCTTGCTTCCCTCTACAAACCGAATGTATTTACCGTCCCCAATGTAGTGATGGACTCCAAAGCAGCCGTAAATCAGAGCATCGACAGCAAACGCACGCTCCAATCAGTATTTGCCACCATGCAGTGGGGCTGGAAAGGACTACTATACTTGGACATTACCGCACGTAACGACTGGTCATCCACATTAGCCCACACAGACAGCAAGAATACCGGATTCTTCTATCCCTCCATAGGAGCTACCTGGATTCTTAACAAAACCTGCTCCCTGCCCAAATGGATAAGTTTTGCAAAAGTGCGCGCTTCATGGGCGGAAGTCGGTAATGACCTCCCGATAGGAATCACCAATCCGGTAGACATCATCATGGTAGGCGGCAGTATCAATGTAAATACCGTAGAACAGCGCGGTGACCTGAAACCGGAAATCAGCAGCTCCATCGAATTCGGTACAGAATGGCGCTTCTTCCATCACCGCTTCGGAATAGACTTCACTTGGTATCAGACCAATACCAAGAACCAGTTGTTGAGAATGGACAATCCTACGGGCTCCACCTATAAATACCGGTATGTCAATGCCGGAAAAATACGTAACCAGGGTTTTGAACTGACGGTAGACGCCACTCCGCTACTATACAGAAACTTTTCGTGGAAGAGTCTCATCAACATGTCCGCCAACAAGAACAAAGTAGTGACCCTGCATCCTGACTATCCAGAATTTTCCTACTACGAAGAAGGTTTCAACGCAGGCTATCAGATGCGCGTCAAAGAAGGAGGCAGCCTGGGGGATATTTATGGAAATGCTTTCCGCCGTAACGAGGATGGCAGCATCATGGTTGATGAAACCAGCAAAAGGCCTTTAGGAAATACCGGAAACAAGGATTTGCTTGGGAATGCCAATCCTGACTTCACCATGGGATGGAGCAACACACTTACCTACAAGAACCTGGAGCTCTATTTCCTGATAGATTTCCGCTTTGGCGGCGAAGTCATGTCACTGACACAGTCTGAGTTGGATGCCAACGGCGTGACCAAAGTCACCGAAGATGCCCGCACCCGGGGATATGTAGAATACCAGGGACAGAAGTTCAACGACCCGAGAGCATTTTACAGCGCAGTAGGCGGCAGAAATGCCATCTCCGAATATTATATGTACGACGCAACCTGCATCAGACTCCGTGAAGTATCACTGAGCTATTCTTTCCCGAAAACGATACTGGAAAACAGTAGATTCATAAAGGGAATCGACGTATCATTGGCAGCGCGCAACTTGTGTTTCTTAAAGAAGGAAGCACCGTTCGACCCCGATGCAGTAATGTCCGTAGGCAACAACAATCAAGGAGTAGACGTGTTTGGCATGCCTACTACCCGGAATATCGGCTTTAACCTAAGATTAACCTTTTAAAATGAATACCTTATGAAAAACAAGTGCATCATATTCCTTTTCTGCCATAGCATATTGCTGCTTGCAGCTTGCACCGGCGGTTTTGAGAACGACAACGAAATCAAGGGAGGTTTCTCGGACGACAAAAAGGAAATAGATTTCCAGAACCTGACTGCTCCATTCGAACCCATACAGTCGGGTATCTACTTCAATATAGGTTCTGTTGGCTTAAATTGGGTATGGCAGATGACACAATCCCTGAACCATGACATGTTCTCCGGCTACTTCATGGACCCTATTCCTAAATTCATGAAATCCAACGCCTGCTACAACCTGAACTCAGGCTGGACCAATGCCGCATGGCAATGTACTTACGGATATGTCTACACGGAGGTGCAGAAGGTAGAAAAGAACTTTTATGGCAATGACAACTTGAAAGGCTACCTCGGCATTACCGAAATTTTGAAAGTGGAACTGATGCACCGCATTGCCGATACATACGGTCCGCTGGTCTACCATCAACTGGGTGAGACACCCCGGGTTTACGGACTGCAAGAAGCCTATACACGCTTCTTTGCAGACCTGGACGAAGGGCAGCAATTGATAAGGGAATACCTGGACGAGGGCGGTGACAACAACAAATTCAAAGAGTATGATATGCTGACCAACGGCAAGACCTTGAAGGAGTGGTTAAAGTTTGCCAACTCACTACGTTTGCGCCTTGCCATGCGCATCTCCAATGTGGATGCAACACTTGCCAAAGACCAAGCAACCAAAGCACTGAATGACAATCAAGGTGTACTGGAAGGTGCAAGGGAAACCATCGCTGTAATGGGCAAGAACTATATCAATCCTTTGTGTGCCGTTGCCGGTTGGGGTGAAGTCTACATGAATGCCTCGATGGAATCCATTGTCAACGGTTATGAGGACCCGCGTGGCAAGAAATGGTATAACACCGCCCTTCTCGAAGGTTATCAAAAACAGTTGTTAGGCATTCCCATCGGCTTACCCATGAAAGACGGTGACGCCAACATTTACAGTTTTTGCTCTTCCCTCAACACAAGTACCATCGGCGAAAAGACCGGAGCCGTATTGATGAGTGCGGCAGAAGTCTGGCTGCTCAGGGCCGAAGCAGCCCTCCGTGGCTATACCAAAGAGAATCCCCGCACATGCTATGAATACGGGGTAAGTACTTCATTTACACAGTGGGACTGTGCTGGTGCCTCCGAATATCTGGAAAGCGACAAAACCCCTGCCGATTATAAAGATGTAGTCTCGGGCGGCAAGGTAGGCAAGGACATGAAAGCCTTGATTACCATATCCCCCAAATGGGAAGAAGATGCAGACATAGAGACGAAACTCGAAAAGATTATTACCCAGAAGTGGCTGGCATGCTGGCCCGAAAGTTATGAGGCATGGGCTGAGCAACGCCGTACCGGATACCCCAAACTTTTCAAGGTCCAAAACAACACCGGAAAAGTGATTGATACGGATATCATGATCCGCCGCCTTCCGTTCTCGACGGACGCCGCCACTGCCGACCCGGCACAATACGCCACCCTCACGGAAAAACTGGGTGGCGCAGATAACGGCGCCACCCGCCTTTGGTGGGATACGGGGAAAAACTCTTTCTAGAACAGACTCCACGCAACCGTAAGCCCTGCCATCACAATGGCTACCATGCTCATCAGCTTGATTAGGATATTCAAGCTCGGACCGGATGTGTCCTTGAACGGGTCTCCTACGGTGTCACCCACGACTGTAGCCTTGTGGACTTCACTGCCTTTGCCGCCAAAGTTGCCTTCTTCCACATACTTTTTGGCATTATCCCATGCACCACCGGCATTTGCCATGAAGATGGCAAGCACGAAACCACTGCTCAATCCGCCAATCAGCAGGCCGAGCACACCGGGAACACCGAAAATAAGTCCCGTCGCAATCGGAGCAATGATAGCTATCAGTGACGGAATCACCATCTCGCGTTGCGCCCCTTTCGTCGAGATTGCCACACAACGCTCATAATCAGGCTCCGTTTCTCCCGTAAGGATTCCCTTGATTTCGCGGAACTGGCGGCGCACTTCGTCTACCATATGGGCCGCTGCACGCCCTACCGCATTCATCGTCAATCCACAGAAAAGAAATGCCATCATCGAGCCCAGAAACATACCGGAAAGAACTTTCGGATTCATCAGCGTCACATCGTAGTGATGCATAAAGTCGAAGAAAGTGGCATCTTGAAGAGCCACGGCATCGCCATGAGGAAGCGACAGTTCGGTAGTCCCGAGGCGGGTCAGCCCGATACGGATTTCCTCGACATAAGAGGCCAGCAAAGCCAATCCCGTCAAAGCGGCAGAACCGATGGCAAAGCCTTTGCCCGTAGCGGCTGTAGTATTGCCCAAGGAGTCAAGCGCATCGGTACGCTTACGCACCTCTTCACCCAGACCGGACATTTCCGCATTGC
>OGXR01000124.1_pt1 | contig 58580 bp, 45 predicted proteins | sample 1576331 | NCBI WGS metagenome assembly OGXR01 (sample SAMEA3541473, study PRJEB24748) | human gut metagenome | biome: human gut; feature: human-associated habitat; material: faeces | place: China | collected 2012 | reverse complement strand
AAGAATTAAAGAAGTAAATTATCTTTATAATACTGGAAAAATCACTTTTGAAAGCTATTTTTCCAGTATTAATAATTATTTACATAGTAATAAATTATCCTCTAGATGGTGGATAAAAAGAAATATTTATAAAGATATGGATAAGTATTATGAGTTTAATAAATAGATATAATTTTTTGAAAAGAAAATTTCCTAATACCTTAATTATTTTTTATAAAAAAGGGTATTATTGTATTGATTTTGATAAATATATATTTGAAAGATTTTCTTACAATATAAATCTTTTAGAAAAAAATAGAATAAATTTTTTGATTATAGATAATTTAACAATAGAAAAACATATAATTTTTAAAAATAATAATTATGAAAAATATAGTAAAATAGTAAAGATAGAAAGATTTTTATTAGATAATTTAAAAATATATATAAAATAATAATCTAATTTATTTAGCTAAAAAAGTTAGCACTTAAATTGTACTAACTTAAAATCATTATATGCAGATAGGTTATGACGTATCATAAATCCTTACATATATTTAATTTAGAGTAAAAACTCATAGATATACTGTGTCCTTTAACATACACATATAATAGTCTTAACCATTATATCAAATCAGATTATTTAAAGGGCTGGGCGGACGGCATTGGTGTTGTTAGCGTTGTTGTTGTTGACATTGCCGGTAGAATTCACATTGAACACGTTGTTAGAGTTGCCGGAATTCGGAGCCTTTTTTTGATACCAATATACCTATATACACTATATCATATATTTCAAAAATTAGTGATTTTTTCAATTCATTTGCGTGAAAATTACTCAAAACATCAAAAATTTTACACACTAATCTTGACAAGGTCAACTACTTTTTAACAAACCAAAAAGTGTCCGCAGGATTTTACCCTGCAGGACACTACTATCTCAAATTCCCAAAATATACTCATTACCGGACAGTTTTAAAAAAAGTAAATTATATTTTTTATTTAATTCTTCTTATTTAGCTTTTTTGACATAAATAAAACAACTCTTTATAATTAAGTTATAAAAATCAAATAATAAAGGAGTTGTTTTATGGTTAAATTATATAATAATAATTTTGATTTTGCAACCTTTAATTTTAATTCTTTCTTTTCTAATATCGATTCTTCTCTTTCTAAAAATCAAAAAAATTTCCTTTCTGACTTTTTTACTTCTTTACTTTCTTCTAATTCTGTTAACTTTGATAAAATCGCTACTCACCTTTCTTATAAATATGACAATATTCATTTTGATTCTATCTTAAAAAGAATTTCTCGTTTCTTAAATAACAAAAATTATAATTTCCATCTTCTTTTTGATAATGTTATCAAATACGTTATCTCTAACTTCAAAGTTAAACATAACGATAATAGAATCTACTTATCTATTGACCACATGTATGTTAAATCTAAATTTACTATCCTCATGATTTCCTTACGTATTGGTAAACAAGGTATTCCTATTTATTTTAATTCTTTTTATGGCAAAAATCATACTCTTTTTGGCAATGCTTTTAAACTTAAATATATTAAATCTTCCATTTCCTATGTTCACAATCTTTTTAAATCCATTATTCCTAATATTAATATTGTATTCTTAGCTGATAGATGGTTTGGTAACTATTTTCCTTTATTTCATTTTATTGATAAAGTTTTACAGGATTCTTTTGTTTTCAGATGTAAAGATAACTTTAAAGTTTTTTATTTTGATTCTTCTGAAAATAATTTTATTTGGACTAATATTCATAAATTACCTAATTATAAATATCATTCTTCTTTCTTTAATAATTTACTTTTTACTAAAAATAAATATAAATATAATCTTACTATTGGTAAAAGTGATGGACACAAAGAACCATGGTTTTTAATTTCTAATGTAGAACCCAATAGAGCTAAAAAATATTATTCTTATCGTTTCGGTTCTATTGAAACTATTTTTAAAAATCAAAAATCTAATGGTTTTAACATAGAAAAAACTGGACTTAAATCCTTACATGCTTTTGATAACTTATACTCTCTTGTATGTATTGGTGTTATATTTTTAACTTGTCTAGGTATTGACATTTCTAAAAACTCTAAGTGTCATAAAAACTTAGGTTTCAAAGTTGTTAAAAAAACTAATGATGGAAAAGTTAGAAGAGTTCTTTCTTTATTTCAAGCTGGTTTAAGACTATTTAAATTATTCATAAATTCTAATAAACATTACCGAGTCCCTTTTACATTCAGATTATACGATATATAAATTAATCTACAACTTTTATATTATAATTATATTTAATATTACATTAAATACTTTTTATAGTGTTTTAATAATATAAAAATCTCATTTTTCACACTTCAAAATGAGATTTTTATTATTTTTAATAATATTTAACTATTATGGGGTTTTTTTAACCGCTTATATGGAGTACAATATTCTTGATATATCCTTAATTAAATAAGATTGCGAGGATTTGTATGGATAAAGACAATAATAACGATACAAGCTATTTTAATTCACCTGATAATAATAACTCCGCTGGTGACAACCACATTGTATACAAGAATAAGTTCCAGCCCAACAGCAGATATTTTACTATTGTAATATACGGACTCTTATTTGTCCTTGGTGCAATACTTATATTCAAGCTTATTGGCGGGTTTAATAACACACTTAATATTATCAAATACATTTTTAATGTTATATCACCATTTGTAATTGGTGCGTTCATAGCATTTATATTATACCCACTTGTAAGATTTTTCTACAGACATTTGTTCAAGGAAAAATGCCATTTGAAGTCGGACAAGCTTTCTAAATATCTTTCGATACTTATAACTTACATTATTGCAATCGGAATTATTACAATCCTTATGGTATTTATAATTCCTCAATTGTATACAAGCATTACCGATATCGTGGACAAGCTTCCAGTGTGGTACAACAATATCACTGACCTTGTTAATTCATTTGAAGATAAACACGCTGACCTGGGATTTATTGATTATGCAGTCATTAATGAACAATTAAACAACCTTTACCCTAAGGTTATATCATATCTTACAGATATGCTTACCAATCTGCTCCCATATGTAGTTAATACATCTATGGCTATTGTTAAGGGACTGGTCAACCTCATAATTGCAATTATGGTTTCTGTGTATATGATATCTGACCACAAGAATATATTCTACAATTTTAAGCGTGTGCTTTATGCTGTATTTCCGAAAAAAGCGGCTGATACTACAAGAAAGATATGCAGGGAAAGTGGTACTATTTTCTTAAAATTTATGTATGGCAAGGCACTTGACTCATTAATAATCGGTATCATCTGCTTTATATGTATGACTATATTCAAGTTCCCTTACACGGTGCTTATAAGCGTTATCGTTGGAATTACTAATATGATTCCTTACTTTGGACCTTACATCGGTGGTGTTATGGGTGGTATCATAATTGTTATTGTAAATCCTATCCAGGTTATATTCTTTGCAATCCTGATACTTGTTATACAACAGTTTGACGGACTTTTCCTTGGTCCTAAGATACTTGGCGAAAGCACAGGACTTAAGCCTCTGTGGGTTATATTCGCAATTGTTGTGGGTGGAGCAATTTTCGGCGTATTAGGAATGTTCCTCGGTGTTCCTGTTATGGCAGTTATATGCTATATTGCGAACCTTGTAGTTGAACACTTCCTCAAAAAACGTAATATCAGTGTCCAGCCTTACGACTCACCCGATGAAATGTAGAATCAAAAAATTATGGCTGCTGACCTTGATATGTACCTTTATTACTGATTTTTTCAGTATTACCAGTACATATATCTTAAGGTCAGCAGCCATTTATTATTTTATATATTTCATCCCACGACCTCTTAAAACGCACAATCCTGCGGTTTAATCTATTGTGGTAATAAATGTACTCATTAAGTCTGTTAATCGGATTACACCTGTTACAATGTCTGTGATATCCCATACCATTTCCTTTCTTGAATATAATATATTCTTAAAATATTAGTTAAAAACGTTTCTACTATATAATATTCAACAAAGTCATATGTGATACTAATACATTTAATTATCTTACAATAACATTTTAATCTATTTTATTAACGGCCTGATATGTATTAATAATTCAATCTATCTTATCTGTCTGCAATAAGCTTGCATATAGGATTTCCCATATCTGAGAATTTCTTCTCGTATTCTGTCATAACATTTCCTTCATTAAGCCTTTCGTCACTGTGAAGGTCATAAGTACACTCTACAAGATTCCAGCCAGCTTCCTTTACTTCCTCAACTGAAAAGTCAAACAACACCCTATTGTCTGTCTTGAATTCAACCCTGCCCTCTTTTTTAAGCATTTTGTCATATCTTGCAAAGAACTGTCTTGATGTAAGTCTTCTCTTAGCATGTCTGTCCTTTGGCCATGGGTCTGAGAAATTAAGATATATTCTATCCACTTCATCAACACCAAACACTTCATTAATATTCTCTGCATCCATTCTTATAAATCTTAAGTTAGGAAGCTGTAATTCGTCCTGCTTCTCAACTGCTCTTAATAGTACGCTTGAATACTTCTCTATTCCAACATAATTAATATCTGGATTCAGCCCTGCAAGAGTTGTTATAAATGTTCCCTTTCCCATTCCAATCTCTATATGTATAGGGTTATCATTTCCAAATACCTCTTTCCAGGTTCCGCACATTCCCTCTGGTTCCGTGAATACATATTCGTTCTCAACCATAACTTCTCTTGCACCCGGTACATTTCTTAATCTCATAATAATCTCCATTCATTCTTTATACTGTATAAGCTTACAACCATTTTTATAACATCAAACCAAGATATTTTACTTTAATATAATAAGTATGTCAAAGGTAAATTAAAACATCACCAAAATCCCATTCCACACAGCTTTAAATATTCGCCTGCAAATTTAGTTTCATAATCTTAATAAATATGTTAATATTACAAGCAAATATGTATAATATGAACATATCAGTATAATAAATGGCATTTTGTGCCTTTAACACTTACTTCATAATATCATTAACGATGGGAGATTGTAATGTTTAATAATTCTAATAAAACAACGAAACACTCTGTTAATAAGTGTTCAGTTCTATTTAATAAATTCAGAAAATGCCTTGTAAGAACTGCAAGCATTATTACCTGTACAGCAATTGTGGCAACATCTGTAACACCAGCTTTTGCAGCTGGAATAACAAGCGGAACAACTGCCGCCAGCAGCTATGTTATATCTAATGAAACAACTGCTGCCAAGAGTTCTGTTATATCTAACGAGGTATCAACAGACACTTCTGTTTCGTGGCCACAGGCTCCGGATATTACCTGTGAGAGTGCAATATTAGTCGATGCAGATACAGGCTCTATACTATACGAAAAAGATGCACACCGTAAGTGCTATCCAGCTTCAACAACCAAAATCCTTACAGGACTTCTTACTATTGAGAACTGTAATCTCAGTGATACACTTACATTTTCTACTGCCGCAGCTAATTCAATTAATCCGATTGAAGATGCCAACCTTGGTATGAAGGCCGGGGAAGAACTTACTGTTGAGCAGGCTTTATATGCACTTCTTCTGTATTCAGCCAATGAAGTTGCATATGCACTTGCTGAGAAAGTTGCCGGCTCAATAGATGCGTTTGTGGATATGATGAATAATAAAGCTCGTGAGCTTGGTGCAATTGAAACACATTTTGCTAATGCCAGCGGTCTTTACAATCCTAACCACTACACAAGTGCTTACGACATGGCTATGATTGCACGAGGCTGTTATAACAATGCTTCGTTTGTAAACATTGACTCAACTTCCTCAAGCTATACAATTCCTGCCACTAATGTAACATCTACACCTAGAACAATAAAGCATCGTCATAAAATGCTTAAAGGCCGCGCGTTCTACTATGAATACTGCAAAGGTGGAAAGACCGGATTTACTGATGAATCTTTAATGACTCTGGTAACATTTGCTGAAAAAGATGGAATGAGACTTATATGTGTTGTATTCCGTTCACCAGATGACTCTACAAGATTTATAGATACACGTTCATTATTTGACTGGGGATTTAATAACTTTAAGAAATCGACTACATCTGACACACAGATAAGCTCGTTATTCTCTACTGATAACTACTACTCATCAGATGTATTTAATAAGTCAAAGCTTAACTTTAATATGAATGCCTCCTTTATAACAATTCCTAACAGCGGTTCAACTTCAAGCGTTACAATGAGCCTTGATAAGAATTACGATATAACTAATGAGCAGGGCAGGCTTGCCGCTAAGCTTAATTACCTTTATGGTGATAATGTTGTTGGTTCTACCACACTCTCCATAACAGGCGGTGATAATTCCAATGAAAGCCTTCTGCCATACCTTAGTGCCAAGAACAACTCAACACAGTTATCACCAAAACGCTGTATTAAGATTAATATATGGGTTATAGCTGTAATTGTAGCCGCAATACTTATTACCTTTACAATTATCAACAATGCTTCACTTTCTAAGAAACGTAGTAAATACTCTAAGCGCAAGCTCCGTTTCTAGAAAAGCTCAAAAATACCACAAAAGGGTTACTGCACTAGCCAGACAATCATTATCTGAATGTCTTTTGGTCAAAGCAGTAACCCTTTTTATTTTAATTAATTATATTATTTGTGCAGCTTTTCAGCACATATAAAGTTCCGTAAGGAACTTTTAAGATGAGCACTTTTGTGCTCATTATACCATAATATTTGTGCAGCTTCTCAGCACATATAAAGTTCCGTAAGGAACTTTTAAGATGAGCACCTTTGTGCTCATTATACCATATATCCTCTGTTAGTAAGCGTATCACTTGCTGTTTCATTGCCTGCACCATATTTAGAATATGTAAGTCCTGAATACACCTTTTCTGTATTCTTCATAAGAGGTGCTGAATTATCCTGTCTGCTTACTTCATAAAATGACTGTCTAAGCTGTCCAAGCATATCGTATATTGAATTGACAACACTTTTATCATATGAAACCTGTGCACCGATAAGAGTTCTTTTCATATAGTTATAGAGTACATAAAGATTACCTGAAATCTCATACTGCATATCAAGACCTGTTATAAGCTGGTCTATACCTCTCATAGCCATATGGAGTTTCTCTTTAAATACTGCATTATCTGATGTTGACACTGCATCTTTAAGATAATCTCTTATTATATCGTACACTATTACTACAAGCTCTGAACGTGTCGCCTGTGATATTCTATATGAATATGTCTTAATAGCTTCTCTATCCATACTTCACATCTCCAATCAATTCACCCTGCCAGATTAGTTCTGAAGAAGCTGTAATACTTCTGATGGTCTTTGGTTAGCCTGTGAAAGTATTGATGTAGCTGCCTGTGTAAGAACTGTCTGTGATGTATACTCTGTCATCTCCTCAGCCATATCTGTATCAATCTTAGCTGATAAAGCCTTTGTAACATTCTCACTTGAAACCTCAAGGTTCTTAGTAGTATGGTCAAATCTGTTCTCATATGCACCAAGCTTTGAACGTGCAGAGTTGACATAATTAATAGCTTCGTCTACATGCCCTATTGAAAGCTGTGCTGTGTAGCTTGTCATTACATTGATATTATCTGTACCTATTGTGTAAGTAGTTATCTTAGGAATATCCAGAACGATAACCTGATTTTCATTAGCACCAACGTGGATACTCATAGTTCCGACATCAGTCACTTCCTGATTAATATCCGTAGCTGTTCCACCTGCTGCCTGTGACTTTCCGTTCTGCTTAGCTGCTGTTGTATCATTAAATGTTGTTCCTGCAACATTACCAGGAACGTCCATAACGAATTCCTTATTATTAACGTCCTTAACTGTAATCTTAGTACCCTTGGTTGAGATAATAGCTGAATCTTCAAATCCAACTCTCTTACCTGTTGGGTTGCCTGCATCATCAACTTCATTAGCAAATTCAGCTACAACATCACTACCTTCTGCGTGTATGCCTGAACCATCTTCATTGTAAGCATCTGATATACCAAGCATAGCAGCAAGGTCTTTATTACTGCATGTTACATCTAACTGCTGATCTCTTCCATACTGCTCTGTCATTATAACAAGTCTGTTGCCTGTGTAAGATGTAGCTGGCTTATATCCTGCATAATCACTTCCGTTAGTCTTCGTATCATTAGCAAGGCTTGATACAGCAAATGCTCTTCCACCCGCCATATTAGCACCATCCATAACCTTATCCATAATTGTATCAAGTGTATCACCTTCTACAATATCAATGTTATATCCATTAATAGATATTGTTCCTGCCTGATCAGCAGTTACCTTAGCTGTGCCTGACATTGTAATAGTATCACCTACTGCTATTGCCTGTCTAGCATCCTGTGTTACTGTAACTCCATATATTCCAGCAGTAAAACTGTCAGATATCTTAAGCTGGTTCACACCCTGATAATCTGAATATACTCTTCTTGAAAGATTACCATTAATAAGTGGCTGTGTATTGAATTCTGTCTGCTCAGATATTCTGTCTATTTCCTGATTAACATTATCAATCTCCTGCTGGATAGCTTCACGCTCATCATCAGAGTTAACATCGTTAGCCGCCTGAACTGTAAGTTCCTTAAGACGTGTAAGCATAGATTGTATCTCTACTATAGCACCTTCTGCTGTATTGATAACAGAGATACCATCTGTTGTATTATTCTTAGCCTGATCAAGACCTCTTATCTGAACCCTCATCTTCTCTGAAATAGCACAGCCTGCCGGGTCGTCAGCTGAACTGTTAATCTTATATCCTGATGAAAGTCTTTGTATAGAGCTTGAAAGTGCATCCTGTGCCTTCTGTAACGCATTGTTAGATACAATGGCTGATACGTTAGTATTAATTCTCATACTTTTATTCTCCTGATTTTATATTCCCGCCACATCTACTGGCGTTATCCTTTGAATTCGTCAAATCATACATTTTATATATCGGACATATCCTGTAATTCTTTAGCAGCTCTTATGCCCCAAAGAATACTCCTGTTATTGCTGAAGCGATCTTATAAAGACGATCTGATGGAATCTTTGCCCCTGAGTCCTCGTATGTAGTATATTTAACATCTGGAACTCTTACACAATTAATTCTTACATTGTCATAACCGAACTGTTCTTTAAGATCTCCCTCAATCTGCTGGAAATACTTATAAATGCTTCTGTCTTCGGAAAGCACAATTCTTGAATCCTGCTTTACATACATACTTACGTCTGACTGTGTAACCTTTGCCTCTACTGACAATTCACCCCACGAAGCTGTATTCATCTTAATAGATATCTTTCCCTTGTCATTATCATCTGCAACAAATGTAAGATTGATAAGACCTGCCTGTCCATTTTTAACATAAGGGACACGGTAATCATTTCTTCTTGCAAGATTGCTTATATATCTAATCTGTCTGTTGCTTATTCTTAATTCTTCAAATGTATCATAATCAACAGGGTCTTCAGCAGTTCCTGTAAGTGAGCTCTCTATAGCTTCCTCAAGTTCATCACCAGCAGCTTCTTCAAGGTTAGTATACATAGCCTCAAGCTTATCCCTGCTGTCTAACACTTCCTTAAGCTTGTCATTGCTATCAATTATGTTCTCGCCATATATTGACTTACTGCCCTGGTTTCCGTGCTTTCTTGTGTAAGCCATAAGCTGTCCTGTAGCCATAAGTTCATTAACCGCATTAATGTTACCAATGTTCTCATTAATTCCAGCTCTTCTTAACTCCCTTACAACCTCAGCATCAGCTTGTTCTGCTTTCTTAGTTACTTCTTCTATGTAACTGCTGTCAAGTTCATTTTCCACTGCTTCATCATAATGTTCAGCAAGTCCGTTAGCAAATGCTTCAACATTCTGATGTTCAATTGGTGACTCATTGTCCGAATTCTTCAATGTATTAGGAGTGATAAACTTCTGTGACTTTGCAAATAATGACTCAAAGTAACTGATAGTTTCCTTATCTCCAAGACCTACTGAATCATCAATAGTTACATCTATTCCAGAGTGCTTGCGGCTTGTGTAGGCACTGATAAGATTACCCATAGTAATCTCTTTGCCCTGCTTCATAAGAGCACCCGCACACACACCAGCATCTCTTGTAAATATATTCATCATCTGGTATATACCGATGAACTGCTTTTTCTTAGTTTCGTTAATTCCACCTGTCTTGTCAAGCTTGTAGAGGAACTTTGAATATTTCTCCTCATTATCCTTAGTAGCACCCTGATTCATACTGCTAAGATAATCATTAACTGTCCATATATCAGTATTCATAGGATTGATTCCGTCATCTATCATCTTAACAACAGTTTCCGGCTTCATATTATCAACAAGATTATTAAGGGTTGTATATATTCTTCTTGCCCTCTCAACATTTTCCTTATTGATATCTATGTTATTAGAAGCAAGAAGCTTAATAACATCTCTGTTCTCCTGAGTATTCTCAAGATTGAGTTCGTCCATTATACCCTCTGCACTGTTATTAACAGCCTTAATAATAGAGTCATCTAAGTCTTCTCTTACCTTAGTGCCTGTTGTTTCATATGTATCTATCGCCTTGGCATAACGGCTTGTCATTCCACTCGCAATGCCTGATACCATAGAAATACTCAACTTATATGGGTCACTCTTCATAAGCTTTTCATACATCTGTGCTGGTGCAGTCTCAATATCGTAAAGTGCCTTTCTTACATCAAGGACATCATTATACATCTGTGTATTGCCAGCATATAATGTTCCATTAGCTTCAAGAGCTTTAATCTGCTCGTTAATCTGTTCAAGAGGCGTGTAGAGAAGTGATGTATTACTCTTTTCAAGAATTACACCTGTACCTGCTGTAAGTAAAAGCCTTGCCTCAACAAGTGTGTTATAAGCTTTCTGTGCATTGTAACCATATGGCTGCTGGTATGCATAATTACCGCCCATCTGATTATTATATACACCCTGATTATAGCCCGTATCCTGCACATAACCATACTGGTTATTAACATTGCCCTGCCAGCCGCCTGACATCTGACTGTTTACATTACCCTGCCAGTCACCTGACATCTGGTTATTAACAGTCATCTGATTGTTAACAGCCTGCCGGCTTTCTGCTGTTTCACTCCAGCCTACCTGCATTACGACCTTCAGACTTGCTATTGTAAATGCTTTTCCAGATGAAACAACATTTACGATATCATCATAGCTTGCATTAGCCAGTGTTACTATTGCGTTCTTTACATTATCCCATATAGATGGATCGTTTGTAAGTGGAGTATCTTTAGGGTCTTCACCAATAGCAAGCTGGTCAGCAATCTTTGATAATACACTATCCTGTCCATCCTGTGTATCAAGACCATTTAAATTAAGTCCGTCAAGAACAGCTTTATATTTTAAAGTCTTTTCTGTGACTGGTATATTATTATTAATCAAATCCTGTGCATTATTAAGGTTTCTTAAGTTCACTTCAAGCCCGGCTTTATTCATAAGCGACTCAATCTGTGGACGCATAGCATTAAATTCCTTAAATGAAATCTCATATCCGCTGTTAGCCGGTCTTGTACTGACAGCATTTTCTGCCTTATATATTCCGTCAATAGTTGGTGCAATATCATTGGCAATCATATAATACTTAGCACTCTCTGAAAGCTCTGTTATTGAAGCCGCCTCATCAAGTGCTGATTGTACCTGCTGCACAGTATCGTCATCAACGCTTATTCCAGCACCGCTTAATCTCTGCTTTAATTCATTAGCTGCACCTGCCCCTGCAACACTCTCAATTGCATCAGAGCTTACGCCAGTTCCATATGCAACATAGCTGTCTGAGTGCATTGCAAGCTCAATTCTAATCTTATCAATAATTGATACCATATCATCCTTAGAGGCATCTGTTATATTAAATCCATCACCTGCTATATCGACTGCTTCCATACCAGAAAGCTTTTTAACAAGTGCCTTGAAGCTTATCTGTGCTGTACTTGCAGAATTCATAATCTGCTGTTTTACATCATCAGCTTCCTTTAATAACGACTCATATGTGTTATCTGCCAGCCTGCTGTTATCCTGTCCCTCTGACATAACAACACCATTAAATATCCCATTGACACCATTAGTCCTGTTGCTTACATTTTCCTTATAATTAATAGATGTTTCTTTAACATTATTATCCTTGTTAAAATTACCTGCGTATATTGATACAGACATATTTATCCTCCATACATTATCTGCGGCTAATCTACAGCCGGTTATTCCATTTCCTAATAACAGCCTATATATCCTGCTTAGATAATTCTATCGCCTGATTATAAAATAACTTGTATTATATTTCGGTTACTTCCACCAAAAAAATAAGCAAAATGAAGCAGATTACAGCATAAATGTAATCAACCACATTAATAATTACATCAATACCATATACCTGCTTCACTTAAATCCTGCCAACCTGATATCTGACTTATATATCAGACTGCTATTTAAACTGCTCTTATATATCTCTTATATTATTATTATATTATTGTAGGCTTGTGTGCTTCCACATCACCATTGAACTCATACACAGCTATTCCATACCTATGTAAATCCACAAGAAGTGACTCACCATAGCCATCACACTCACCCTTCTTACTTGCAATTATCTTCTGCTGGTTCTTCATATCATCACCTAATACAAGCTTATATTTGCCCTTAATTGGCACTCCAATTCTATGACTTGGTCTTTCAACAGGTGTGAAATTAAGAACGAATAACAAATGCTTCTTCTTATCCGGACTTATTCTTATAAATGAGAATACACTGTTGTCCTTGTCATTGGCATTAATCCATCTAAAGCCTTCTGAATTATAATCAGTTTCATATAAACATCTGTAATTCTTATTAAGCTTAAGGCACGCACTTGTAAAATCCTTTAATTCCTTGTGGCTCTCATCCTCAAGAAGATACCAGTCAAGAGAACGCTTCTCACTCCACTCGTTCCACTGTCCGAATTCCTGTCCCATAAATAAAAGCTTCTTGCCCGGATGTCCACACATATAAGCATATGCAAGCTTAAGATTAGCGAACTTGTCCTCTCTGTCACCAGGCATCTTGCCTAACATAGAACATTTCAGGTGGACAACTTCATCGTGCGATAATACAAGTATAAAATTCTCGCTGTAAGCATACATAAGAGAAAATGTCATCTTACCATGATTAAACTTTCTAAAATAAGGGTCAAGCTTCATATATTCAAGAAAATCGTGCATCCAGCCCATATTCCACTTGAATGTAAATCCAAGACATTCTCCGTTATCAGGGTCACCACTTACCATTGGCCACGCTGTAGACTCTTCTGCAATTGTAACCGCTTGTGGAAATCTCTTTCTCATCATACTGTTAAAATGCTTAAGGAAACTCATAGCTTCAAGATTACCATTACCGCCATACTGGTTAGGAACCCAGTTGCCTTCTGTCCTTCCGTAGTCAAGATAAAGCATAGAAGCAACTGCATCTACTCTTAAGCCATCAATATGGAACTTATCAACCCAGAACATTCCATTGGCAATAAGGAAATTCGATACCTCATTCTTGCTGTAATCAAATACCTTAGTTCCCCAATCAGGGTGTTCGCCCTTTCTTGGATCTGCATATTCATATACACAGCTTCCGTCAAAGTTCGCAAGCCCATGTGCATCTTTTGGAAAATGTGCTGGTACCCAGTCAAGTATTACACCAATATTCTTGCTGTGCATATAATCCACAAAATACATAAAATCCTTAGGACTTCCGTATCTTGCTGTTGGTGCATAATATCCTGTAACCTGATAACCCCACGAGCCGTCATATGGATACTCTGCAATTCCCATAAGCTCTATATGTGTATATCCCATATCTGATACATACTTTGCAAGGTCTGGTGCTATATCACGGTAATTCATATAACCGTCCTCTGTACCATCTTCCTGCTTCTTCCACGAACCAAGATGACATTCATATATAGACATTGCTGACTTTAAATGGTTCTCTTTCTTCTTATGTTCAACCCATACGCTGTCTGTCCACTTAAATCCATTAAGGTCAGTAATAATTGATGCTGTCTCTGGCCTTAACTGTGCCGCATTGGCATATGGGTCAGCCTTGTAAATAGCCTCACCGCTCTGTGAAATAATAAGGTACTTATACATCTGTCCAGCCTTGGCACCCTCTATAAATAACTCATATATTCCACCATCTGAAATCTTCTTCATATCGTAGCCATAGGCTTTCCAGTCATTAAATTCACCTATGACGTACACATCCTTCGCCGCTGGTGCCCATACCGCAAAATATACTCCGGGCTTTCCATCTTTCTTCGCTATATGTGCACCCATTTTATTATATATCTCGTAGTGTGTTCCCTGTCCAAAAAGATATGAGTCTAACTCAGTTATTCTTATCTGTTCATAATTAATTGTCACAGCCATATATTACTCCGCCCTTCCACATTAATAATATTACTTCGCATATACTTTTGTATTAACATTATTTTATCATAACATTAAATTAAATACTATTAATTTTTTGACAATTGGTCATTTTTATAATAAAATTTCTCATATATTTTGATAATCCAATTAATTACTTCTATCTTTCACTTGACATCATAATTATAGGAATTTATCATAAAACTATTAATAATCAAAGGAGAATTCATAATTATGATTTATTATCTGATAAGTCCGAATTATATTAATGTTGTGACTTTTGCCAGCATAATATTTGCATTTGCAATAACGTGCCTTGCTATATATATGGGTAAAAATATCCTTCCCCGTGATGGCGGCAGAGCTTACGCAATTAATGGCTCGAAGTCAGTCGGCAAGCCAAGAGGAGCAGGAATTATATTTATCCTCGTATTTACAATAACCTGTATGATATTTGTCAATTTAAGTTCTGAGATAATCATTTATCTTATACTTGTACTTGCAGCAATGCTCTCAGGTTACCTTGATGATGCTTCGTCATCACCTTGGGGCGAGCTTAAAAAAGGTATTATAGATTTCGTAATTGCGGTTATGGCGGCAGTTACATATCTCCACTATAATCCTAACACATTTGACATATCACTCTTTAAGCTTACAGTTACACTTAACCCAATCATATACGGTGTTCTCATCGTTATATTAATATGGGTCAGCATAAATGTAACTAACTGCTCAGATGGTGTTGACGGCTTATGTGGAACTCTTTCGGCAATTACACTTTCATCTGCCTATGTATTATTTATGATATTTGACATTGAAAGCTCATTCCGCCACACAATACTTATTATGGTAGTATGTATTCTTGGTTATCTGTGGTTTAACGCATCACCTAGCAAGCTGCTTATGGGCGATGCAGGCTCAAGGGCAATAGGAATATTTATAGCATTTGCTTTTCTTAAGTTACACAGCCCTCTGCTTTACATTCCACTTGCCATAGTTCTTATAATTGATGGCGGACTTGGTCTTATTAAGGTTTCATTTATGAGATTTCTTCATATAAAGATTATGCAGAATATAAGAACACCTATCCACGACCATATGAGAAAGAACAAGAGCTGGTCTGATGCACAGGTCGTATTCAGATTTGCAATAATACAGCTTGTTATTGCGGCAGCTATAATATATGCAGTTATATAGCAGCATCTGTTGATGCAGCAATTTCATTCAACAGATATCCTGTCATAATCAAAAAGGCAGTAATCTTAATTATATATAATTCCCAGAAATATCCTTTCCTTCAAAACATTATATATAATTAAGATTACTGCCTTTTTTATTTATATTTAATTAGTTATTTTACACGGCAGGCATAATAGAATATTATTTAAGTAATTTCTTTCTTTTGTGTTCTTCCAATCTCTTACGTCTTCTGTGTTCGCGTTCCTTAACCTGCTTGTCTATTATCTTATCAACCCCTTTTTCATCTGTCTGCTTAACAATTCTTACATCATAATACAATCCGTTATCATTATGTTTAACCTTAAGCTTTCCCTTAAATGTGCCATGCTCTTCACACACAAATACTGAATAATATGTCTTTGAAGTTGTCGCAAACCATTTTATAAGTCTTTTCATAGACCTGCCACATATATAACACCTGCACGACCTTGCAACCCTGTCATCAGCTGCATTATCCCTTGTCTTAAAACCTCTTGAAATATATTTCTCATATGTCCCAAAGTTGGCATATATCTCAGTTTTTCTATCTTTAGGTATTCTGTATGTGTCAATGCTCTCATACACCTTTACGCTGTCAAAATCCATCTGCTGGAATATCCTTGCCGTGTATACAGCATCATTAATTGCTGAATGATACTCTGCATCCTCGCTGAAACCAAGCTCCTCAATAGCCATCTTAAGACTTCTTCTTGTCTTGCCGTCTGAATATACCTTGCTGTATAACTTCTGCAAATCATAATACATAAATGGAAATGGAAAATTGTTCTCAACTCCAAAATGCTTCATATTCCTTTGAAACTCTGTAAGGTCTGAACTTCCCCATGTTATAAATTCATAGTCATCACCGCACCATTCAAGAAATTCTTTCGCCGCACCTGCAAAATCATCTCCCACTTTGAGTTCATCTTCCGTAATTCCAAGCATTTCTGATACTTTACCGTGAAGTTTAACATATTCTACAGGTCTGATTATTCTTTCCCATCGTCCGGTTATATTCTTATGTTCATCAAGCTTTACAGCTCCTATCTGTATAATCTCAAATGGCATTTCTTCTATAGAATATTCTTTTCCTCTGTAGCTCTGATTCCATTCAAGGTCTAACACTATATAATTCATAACCTAATTCCCTTCACAGTAAATTATTGATATTTATTTTGTATGTCTTTGGCAATAGGAGCAAGCTGGGATACAAGGTTATTCATATCCTCAAACATAGAACTCTTGGTTGTTCCTAAGTCGTTGGCACGCTCAATATGTGCAAGCACCTTCTGTAACTGCTGTTCCTGGTCATCAAAGCAGCCTTTAACATCTGAAAGTCTTTTTTCAGAAGACTGTGTAACCTCGCCTATCTCCTCCTGAACCTCCTTAGCTCCGTCTGCTGCTTTTATAATCTGTTCAAATACTCCATATGCTGCATCTGCATCTTCAACATTCTTTCCAAATACTGACTGTGATTCCTCAATATTATTATTAAGCTGTGTTGTACCCCTTTCTACCTCAGAGATACTTCCCTCAACTGTGCTTACAAGTGTCTTTATCTCCTCTGCAAGGTTCTTGACCTCGTTGGCAACAACCGCAAATCCCCTTCCCTGCTCTCCTGCTCTTGCCGCCTCAATGGAAGCATTGAGTGCAAGCATATTAGTCTGATTCGCAATTGCTATAATCTGCTGCATACAATCTTTAATCTGCTGTACAGATACCTGAACGCCGGCAAATGCACTCTTTATCTCATCAAAACTCCTGCTTACTTCTGTTGAACTATTCTTTAATTCATCTATCTTTTGCTGTGCCTCTCCTACAGAATCAACAATTTCATTTTTTACACCATCAAAGCTTGTTGCAATCTGACCTACATCAGCAAATACAGATGATAATTCCTGTACCTGGTCTTTTAGTCTTTCATTCTCTTTAGTTGCAAGCACAAATGCTTTCTGTATATCTGCCATCTCATCAAGTGATTCTACTTCCCTCTCTGCAAGCTGTTTCTGATATTCAATAATACTGTCTGCAACGTGTATGACTGGGTGCATATCTAAAGTTTCTTCTTGTGCCGATATAACATTTTCTTTCTGTGTTTTTAATTTTCTGCCAAACATATAATATCCTCCTCTTTTTAATATTTGCTGTCATTTTATGAGTATTAAATTTACTTCATTTGCAAAATGGACTTTAAACAGTAACATTTATTCAAATACTACACAAGTCATTGTCTGGTTAACAAACTGCTGGTTGTAATGCTCGCCATAACCTATAAGACCAGCGTGGTCTCCTAATACGGACATAGACTTAAGATATGTTTCAAAATAATGCTCCTGTGAGAAGAGTAAATATCTGAATACACAATTAATAGAAAATACACCTGATATGTGTGTAAAATCTTTCTTTATCTGATTAATAGTATTTTCAACAACATGGGATATATCCTGTAATTCGAGTAATGTAAGAACATCAGAATCATTAACCTGGCGATAACACTCAAGCTTATCTCCAACAACTTCTTTAATAGATATTATACATATATCCTGACCATTCATCTTACCTAATGGATTCTTAAATGTCTGTGTCGCCATCTCCTTATCACCAATATTTAATATATCCTGATATACTTTTCTGGCTGGTCTTCCATTAAGCTCTCCTATAAGATACTTACTTCGGTCAGTCTTAGATGCAATAAAACGGCAAGCTGGAACCTGCTTATATATATTTTCCTTATAAACCTTAATCTTACCATCATTATTACGAATAAGTGCATATGCATCAGCATCAGCATAGATCTTTCCATTAACTGATACTTTTCCTCCATCACCAGTTCCACCTACAAGTGATATATGCTTCTTTCCAAGAACGCTGTAGATTGTAGTAAGCACACACGCATCATTACCTGAACAAAAGTCAATACATATTGTATTATTCTCTGATGCAGCAACCTTATTTATATCTTCCTCAAGTCTTCCAATATACTTTACAGGCATAGTCGAAGCCTGCTCAAGTACATTAGTCACTACACTTAAATTCCCCTCCATAGCAATAACTGCTACGCCATTATCCGCTACAACTGTCTGTCCTCCGTAGCTTCCTCCAATACAGCCAATGCTTGGAACACCTGGAAAATGTCTTTCCAGCTCTTCTACATGCTGCTCAAACTGCTCATTATTAGACATCAATAATAATAATTTTGGTGCAGTAATCTCACTTATAGCCTGTGCGAGATTACCACTCTTATCTACTCTGTATATCTGTTTCACGTTGTTCACCTTTCAAATAAAATTGATAATATTTTTAACGTAATTATAATACAGCTTATTTAAGATTTCAACTATCTTGATTTTAACACTTACGAATTACGCTCCTGCCAGAACATAATAATATCTGGCTATTATCATTATAGCTGCAGCCTGCATTTCTATAATAGATACATAGCCAGATATTTTTTACCGTTAATATATTCAGGGTGAACTTTCTAACATTTTAATTCTTCAGACTTTGACATCAAATGCTGTGATATCTGTTATATATGTCTTTTGAAGCATATACTATTTTTAATAATATTTATAACTTATATAATATTACAAGTTACATCGTCATTTCAGAATACCCATCAAATAACCTGTCAATCTCTTTCCACCCTTCGCACCTCACAAATCTGTCATCAGGAAGTTCTTCGTGTATGTTCCAAGGGCGGTTAAATACTGCCACCTTACAATTATTAAAATGCATAACATGCTCAAAAGCTGACGGCGAATCTTCTATTGCAAAATCAAATGTCATATCATAAAGCTGCTCTAAAGTCATATTGTATGCATAGTTCTGTTTACTGGTTTCACGACCATATTTATCAACACAATATAATGGAACTCTTTTAAGATTGTGTTCATCAAGCCATTTTCTTGATGACTCATACGAATCAAAAGGTCTTCCCGTAATAATAAAGATTTCGTGGCCTTTATCAATCCATTTATTAATAGTATCTGCTGCCCCTGTGGTTTCTTCATAATTTAACAGATTTTCTGGCAGATGCCCTGCTATCATCATCTCTTCATACTGTACATCACTCAAATTAAAAGTCTTTTTTAAATTAAAAAACTGCACTTCACGGTAAGGCACATCAATCCCAAATAATTCTTTTGCAATTTTAGTAAAATGCTTTGCTGTTTCACATAATACATCATCAAAATCTATATATACTTTCATTAGTATTTACCCTTTCTTCTGCCCTTACCGTCTTCTCCATCTCTTTTAGTTGATCATAGTTTTCTACCGGGTGATATACTCTCTGATTGTCAGAAAGAGATTCCTTCATACAGCCAGCTATACTTTTTAGAATAACTTGAATCTGTTCACGCGTTCATTCATCTTATCTGCACCCTCTGCGAGGTTAATACTTATTGCTGTATTCTCTTCTGAGGATGCTGCAGTACCCTGTACCACACCTGAAAGCTGTTCTATTCCCTGTCCAATCTGTTCTAATGACTCTGCCTGAGTGTTAGCTTTCTCCATTGTGTTCTGTGCCATTTCTGCAAAAGAATTCATATCTGAAATAATCTGGTTAAAAGCTTCTGCTGTTGTTATTGTAATTTCATTTCCTTTTTGAATTTCAACTAAAGTCTTATCAATTAATTCTCTTGTATTAACCGCTGAATTAGCACTATCTGCTGCAAGCTTTCCAATCTGGTCTGCAACTACCGCAAATCCCTTTCCTGCTTCACCTGCCCTTGCAGCTTCAATAGAAGCATTAAGTGCTAACAGATTAGTCTGGGAAGCAATATCTTCAATATCGGTAATAATATTACCTATTTCCTTGGATATTTCTGTAATATGTTCCATCTCTGTCAGTAAAACATTCATTTTTTCTTTTTCTTCGTTTGCTTTGTTTGCAGAAGCCTTTACACGTTCAGATGCGTTCTTTGTTTCACTTGCTGTATCCATTGCAAGGTCAACAACTGTATCTATCGTTGCATTCAGTTCCTGGATAACTCCTGCCTGCTCTGTTGCACCATCTGATAACGACTTCGATGCACTTTCTACTTCTTTCGCATTATGTGTAACCTGTTCTGCAATACTGCTTATCTCTGACAATGTACTGTTAAAACGCTTTAAAATATACAGAAGCGAATCCTTTAATTCTGAAAAATCACCCAGAAACGGTGTAATATCATCACCATTTCTTGTTAAATCACCCTGTGCTATGAATTTAACCTCCCGTGAAATCTCGCTTACATAATCTGAAAGTATATTCATAGCTTCCTTAAGCTTTGTAATTGTTTCACCAAACTCATCATCAGATTCATATGTAAGCATATCCACGTTAGACAGCTCACCCTTTCTAAGGCTGGCAACTGCCTCATCAATCTGACGTACTGGTTCTGTAATTGAGTCTGATATTATCTTTCCTATAATTGTTGCAATCACTGCAATCGCTAATCCTGTTATGATAATGACAATAAAAATAATTATTGTACATATATTAGCAATTACTTTTGCCGTATCTAATTCTGCCTGAAAATCATCGCGTACTGAATTTAACTTTTCTACAAATTCCTTATTACTTTCATACACGCTTCCAGTCATAAGATTGGCAGCATCAGCCTGTTTGTTATCTCTACTAAGCTTATATATTTTATCTGAGGCTGACCTGTAATCCTCCCATGCAGAGCTTGCCTTTTCATAATCAGCTTTGCTCGCCTGTGCTTTCTTATTTGAATTAATTATTTTCTCTAACTTAGAAGATATATCCTTTATCTGATTCTCCATATCATTAGTTTCTTTTTCACAGGCTGCCATAGCTGCTGTATCTGTTTCTACAAGATGCTGATACTGTTTAATTCTATATTTAGCAGTTATTGTTTGTAATTCCTGCAGACACTCAAGTGAAGGAGACCACACTTCCGTAATACTATGTATATTCGAACGAATCACTACTGTTGATACAAGTGCCACCAATACAAAAAACGCTGTCATCACTAATACCGCCATCCGGTATACCTTCAATTTCGCTGCAACTTTTAAATTACCTATCCAATTTCTTAACTTTGCCATATAATTTCCCTTTCTTTTGTTTTTATTTGTTTAATAAATTTTTCTGAATCACATTACAAAAAACCGGGTAAAAACCTCATATACCCAGTCTCATAATTATTGTCCATCTAAACATTGATAAAGCTATCACAATTCAATTTTAAATGCAATAGAAATTTATACTTGTTAATGTAGTTGTTGTATGATTTTTTAAAGAATGGATTTGGTTCCCGGTGCCCCCTTTTATTTTTTCGGTGTTCCAACTACTCATTTATATATTTTTATGGTGCTCACAATCACCATAAAATAAAAAATGCAACAATGAATTTTCACAATCATTGTTGCAAGAAATTAATGTTCCCTGCGGGAATCGAACCCACAACTAGCGCTTAGGAGTTCGAGTCACCGTTGTATAACAAGGACAGGCACCCAATCCATCTAATTGCTTCACAAGTTTGCGTACCTCTTCGGTATCAAACTCCTCATCACTTGCCTCCATTACATAAAAATCCAGTTTTTCATTTATTATTCTGATTTCTTCGTCTTTGGTCATGTTAAAACCTCCCTACATTATATACATGGCGCTTCTCGACAAATTCTTACAAATTACTACAAATTTTTTCACAAGAAACGAAAAAAACGACACTGGAAACGGCAGGTTACCGGGTGTTATGTGAAATGATGAACCGCAGATGGAATGCTGATAACTGGATTATTTATAAAAATGCATAGATAAAAAAGTTAAAAGCGAAATCTCTGTACCGATTGTTATTTTGTATACATAATCTCATCTGTATATGTTATAATTCAATATAATACTTTATGTCTAAAAGAAAGGAGTTTACGAATGAAGAACTGGAAATTAGGTACTAAAATCACACTAGGCATTACCATCATCGTAATCATTTGCATAAGCCTGCTTTACCTTACTGCAAATAAGACAATGACTGGCATGATGCAGGAATCTGAGCTTAATGTTATGAAAAATACCCTGAATGCCCAAGCAAGTCTGCTCAACGAATACGTCGCACGTCAGGAATCCATCCTCACTGCTTTCAGTAAAACACCTTGTGTCCGCGACTTTTTAAAGAATGTCAATAATTCTGAGCAACAGGCAATCGTGCAGAGCTATACAGCGGACTATTATAGCGGTCTTAACAACTGGGAAGGTATTTATATCGGTGAATGGAATACGCACATCGTTGCTCATTCCAATTCAAAGGTAATCGGAATGACTACCCGTAAAGGTGATAGTTTAAAAGCCCTGCAGAATGCCATGACACAAAGAAACGGTCTGTATGATGCCGGTATTATTGTCTCCCCTTCCTCAGGAGAACTTATTTTATCCATGTACTGCCCTGTATTTGATACAGATGGAAAAACAATCCTTGGATATGTAGGCGGTGGACCTTTTGTAAAAGAGCTTGAAAAACAGTTATATAATTTAAAAAGCGAAAATGACACCCTACGCTACTATATGGTCAATACCGAAACTAATATGTACATCTTTGCAGATGACAGCAGTTTGATTGCCACCGATATTCAGGATGATATGCTGTTAAACATTATTGATAAAATTAAATCCGGCGAAACCAGTGGTGATCTTAACTACAAAAAAGGTTCCGATTCTTTTGTGGCAAGCTATCAGTCTATCGCAGAACATGGCTGGGCAATGGTTTCTTATGACAGTGAAAAGAACATTTATGAGAACGTCCACAAAAATATGCGCATCTTAGGTCTGATATGTATCATCTTCGTTTTAATCATCAGTGTACTGGCATTTATCACAATTGCAATCAGTGTCAGACCTCTGTTATATGTCGAAGATGCAATTATCCAGCTTAGCAATTTAAAACTTGAAAAGAGCAAACGTCTTACGCCTTGGATCAATACCAAGAGTGAAATTGGAAAAATTGCAACTGCAATGAATTCTTTATATGATGCACTCAGTGGCATCATTGCCACTTTATCTGACTGTTCAACATCACTTAGCAGCTCTGCGACCGCAATGCAACATTCTTCAGAAACACTGCTTAGTTGTGTGGCAGACAACTCAAAATCCACGCAGACATTTGCAGAACATTCAGAAGATATTAACGCTACTGTAAACGATGTAGGACAGCAGATTTCCGAAATGACAACGGTTGTTTCTGATATCAAAGAACGTATCCTTCAGGGTAATGTCCACAGCAGCGAATTACTTCAAAAAGTGGAAAAAATGCAGACCTTAGCTAATAATTCTATGGTAAATACAAATACCCAGATTGCAGAAAATCAAAAAGCTATCGAAAATGCAATGGAAGAATTACAATCATTAATGCGAATTGATGAAATGGCATCTCAAATTTTAGACATTACAAGCCAGACAAACCTTCTGTCCTTAAATGCTTCTATTGAAGCTGCAAGAGTTGGAGAGGCTGGAAAAGGATTTGCTGTAGTTGCAGGCGAAATCGGTAACCTCGCATCTAATTCATCCAAAACAGCCACAGATATTCAGGCTATCTGTAATGAAACTAAAAACAATATATCACATGTCAAAACTTGTTTCGATCAGATTATTTTCTTCCTGCAAAATGACATCCAGACACAGTTTACAAAATTGGTTCAGGAAACCCAGGATTACTACCAATCCATTCAGGAAATTCAGGTTATTATATCCGAAATTGCAGAAGAGTCTGAAACCTTTGTCAACACAGTACAAAATATTCAAAACCAGATCCATGCTATTTCAGATGTTCCTGATTCCGACCATATCAGCAGTCAGGATATCTTAGAAAAGGCAAGACAAACAGAAGAAACGACACAGGAAATGTCCGTTATCGTAAATCATAACAAAGAAAATGCGTTGGAAATTAATAATATTATAGAACGCTTTTCCTGAAAAAATAATTAATATCATATGCAAAAATAGATGTACACCCAGCTGTTCAAGTGATTGTACATCTATTTTTATGTTTCAATTTTTTCCTGATTTGATTTATCAATGAAGTCCCGGTAAAATCACTAACGTAATTTTCTGCTTGTCTATTATATTTACAAAATAATGGATGCAGCCACAGCGTGTTTTATAACTGCTTTCTATCATTTTCCTTCCCCTTTCCATAAACCATTTCCCAATGTTTTATCATTTCCAGATATTCCTGCTCAAAAACAGTTACATCATAATTTCAAAAAATCATCTGTTTCATATACCTTATATTTACACATATATTTTTTGTTAAATCCGCTGCATACTTCCATAGGAAAAGATATAGCTCCTGTTTGTTATTCCTCAATGGGAATGAGTTTTCGTTTTTCATCCCGACCACTGGTGTCTCGAAATTGACTTATTATAATTTTATTTTTATTTTGTCATAAATGCATCAATTTTAGCTAATACTTCTTCATTGCTTTGATATTCAAAATTCGTTGCATTAATCTGCATTACTTCTCCGGGTATTTCTATTCTTCTCATATAATCGGAACACTTTTTAAAATCTTCGAATTTATCTATCGTTGTACTTAAATGAACCGGATGCCTGTTTTCATTTGCCATTCTATTCAAATATCTCTCATGCAGTACTTCCACATCTCCAAAAAGAGCAATTGTAAGTACATCATAACCATTATCTTCCGCTATTTTATGTAACCTTTCCAGTTCCGATTTATGAAAATTTGATTCTAAAATTAAGTCTTTTTCCAGTGATGCAAACTCAGAAAATATATAAAACATTAATTCCATGGAAGCAAATGATAGCTTTTTATTTTCCTCTCTATTGGAAAAACCTATGGTATCTCCCAAAACTTCTTTAATAGAATCCTTAAAAAACATATTCGTATGATATCTTTTTGAAAGAATGTTAGCAAAAGTAGATTTTCCTGTAGCAATATCTCCTGTAATCAGCAATAATTTTTTCATTGTATTTTCTCCTTCTGATAAACTTGAACTTATTAAGCCTTTTTTTATAGAAATAATTCAATTTTGTAATTCCATTTATCAATGATTAAATTAAAAATAGCGGCAAGACCAACAATCTTGCCGCCAACCAATGTTCCCTGCGGGAATCGAACCCACAACTAGCGCTTAGGAGGCGCTCGTTATATCCATTTAACTAAGAGAACAAGCTCCGTATCAGGGCTTTTCAGCCTTCAGGCTACGGTAACCATTTTTATTATGTGAGCTTAACGTCACTTATTTAATTATATCACATCTGTCCATTTCAGGCAAATATTTTAATTGTTAAACTTAACACTTCCCTGCAGCCATATCTGCCCCTTAAATCTCCTGCCAACAGCGGGTTCGCCAAGCAGATGAGCCTGATTAATGGCAACAGTCATATTAAGGTCGTTACATTCAATAACCATTATATATATTTTCTCTTTGGTGTAATGATTAATCTCCTCAGACAACTCTAGTATCTCGCCGACTACCTGATACTGGTCGCACTCAACACCACAAGGCATAAATGAAGAATCAACTATTGAAAATACATCTTCCTTTACAATTCTGTGTGAAAGCTCATTGTATGTATCTATATCTTCTATTGTCAGGCTCTCTATTGCCGACTCGTCACCCTTCTTAGCCGCCTGTATAAGTCTTTGTCTGTCGTCCTTCTCCTTCTTCATTCTGACAGAATCTGACTTATTATTTCTTGTTGGAAGCATAATTATTCCGCCAAGTGACAATGCCGTAAGGCTTACCATTTTATTCTTTATTGGAATTTTATATACATAGCTTCTCGAATCTATATCGTAATCTTTCTGGTTAAGACCTTTTTCATCACAAATGTAATCCAGATAATCCATTACATTTTGCAGATAAAATATAAGGGTAACACCTGTCTTTGACTCATCACATACAACTGCATAGGATTCCTTATCCAGATGTCTTTCTATTGTAATCTCATCATTATCACATCTTGTTCTTCCAATAACAAATGGAAAATAATATTCATATATGAATTCTTTATCTTTAAATCTTCCGTATATGTACAAACCTGTAGACTCGCTTATTCTTACTATGACCGCACCACGGTTAAGCTCATTATTCTTTATAACAAGCCCCTTCTCCAAGCTGTCCAGAATACCTGCGTGTATCATCTGCTCTTCAAAGTCCGAATCCACCTGCTCAAATCCTATAGCCTTTATATATAAATTCATAACAATCCTTCATTCCTGTATTACTCAGTATCTACAATAAACAGTGTAAGATACTCCATAAGATCTTTTTCCACCTCATCTTCATATAAAGATCCATCTGAATGTTTTAACATTTTAATTACCGGTCTGTCAGTAAACTTCTTATTCTGCCTTACAACAATGCCCGTTTCACCCTCACTTGTAATAACCTTAATTCCAACAGGATATACTGCTACTGTTTCAAGAAGCTTCTCTGCTATTGTTGCATCATATTTTAATCCCTGATTAGCTTTAATATACTCAATGGCCTCATATATCTTGAGCTTAGGATTACCCACACCACTTATAAGACTGTCAAAATCATCGCATAAAGATACAAGCTTAACTTCCATTTTCAGTTTATCTCCTTTATGAGAAAATGGATATCCCTTGCCGTCTATTCTTTCGTGATGTAAAAGTATTATTTCTTTAGCTATATCCGGTATCCAATCCTCGTCCTGAACAGAACTATACCCAAATATAGTATGCTTCTTATATTCTATTGCATCTTTAGTATTCATATATGTTTCATTGGTGTTCATATATGGTGTCTTAATGTATCTTAAACCTATGTCGTGAAGCATCGCTCCCATGGATACATTTTTAACCTGCTTATCACTCATTTTAAGTCTTAACGCCATAATTGTAGATAATGAACACACGTTGATACAGTGTGTATACATATCTGTTGATAAATTTCTTATCTCTGTTATATTGTTAATAACCTCTGGCTCTGAAAGCACAGATTCAATAATTCGTTCAGCCTCTAAACCTAATATTTTCAAATCCTGATTATGCTTGTAAATGTGTTTCTCAAGGACATTTTTAACAACTTTCCTCGAATTATTAGTCGTTTCTTCAACTTTATAGATATGTCTGTAATAACTATTACCACTATGCGATTTAGCTTTGCTATTGGATTCATTACTATCTATGTCCGATTTATTCAATTCATTATCGTGTAAGTTCTCTGCATTATGGCTGTCATTATTCACATTATCGCTGTCATTTTTATTATTGCTTTTATCTTGATAATAATCACTTTCACCACCATTATTATCGGTGTTACTGATGCCATCTTCGCTTACATTTTCTATTTCTTTATTGTAATTATTATCATTATCTATCCCTGTGCCATTACTATTATCAGAATAAATGTCATCGTCTTCACCCAGCTTATCATCTGTTCCAATAATTATATGACCATATTCCCCAGGGTCAATTATTTCATCAGGATATTCTTTAATGCTTAGACTTTGTATTCCCAAACTCCTAATTCTGTTAATCAATTCTGAATTCAATACAACATCTGCATGTATAAGTACTGTGCCACTATCTGTCACTATAGGAAGGGCTGTTATCTCATTTCCCTTAAGATTTTTTACCTTAACCTGTTTCATACATACTCCATTTCCAGCATCTAAACTATCATAATAAACATCTAATATTATAAAGATAACACAAATTAATCTATATATCAAATAATATATAACAAGTAAAATATCAGTATAAATATCAGGTCTTTTACGACATTTTACTGCATATTAAAATATCTGCATAAAAGTTATTATTCATAGCTATAAGAAAGTGCTTCTTCAACTACATTTAATATATCTATTTTAAAATCTTTCTTTTTTATATTTAATTCACCTAAAATCTTTTTATTATTTTTAAAAGTTTTATACAGCAACACCTTATCTTTATTGTCTAATTCTATTTTATAAAGAAGATTAGCAAATAATATAATTATAGATTTAAAATTTTCACACAATGCTTTATCCGTTTTTCTTCCATTCCATAAAATAAATTTTTCAAAATCCTCATTTTCATAAGCAGGCTGCAATCCAAGTATTGGATTAACCAATAATTGTGTTGATGACTGCATAAGATTAACATACGCACCAAGTTCATATTGCTGTGATTCTATCATAGCATCATAATCAGTACCAAAACTCTTTATTATTACAATTGCATCTTTTAACATTTTAGTTTCATCATCAATCCTTATGATTCTTTCATTTAATTCAACAATTGCAAGATTATATGATTTAATATCACGTTTACTAATCAAGGTAAATATTTCTTCAATTCTTTTCTTATTATTTGATGAATGCCATAACATAATGCCACTAACTGCTAATGCAACTCCTGCAATAGTCCATCCTACTGGTCCAGCAAGACCTAATAAAGCTTCTCCTGCTGTAATCCCGCCACCACCAGCCATAAGTGTTCCTCCTCCAAGCCATGCTAACGCTGCATTAGTCGCAGCCGCGCCACTTAACGTTGAAATGGCTGTTCCTGTCGAAGCAACACCAAAAGTAGTTGCAATTCCCATTGCAGCTGTGGGTCCCATTGTGGCAACAGCAACACCAGCACTCACTCCAGCTGCTCCTGCACCTGCATTTTTAACGGTTGCTGCCTTGTAATCGTTTTCAATTTTTTCAACCTGTTGTTTCCAATTTAATCTGATTTTTCTAAGTTTTTCACACTCCATTTTCTTTTCACTTGGTGTATTACGTATCTCATCAAATATTTCCTGAATGTTATTCAGTTCAACACATAAATTACCAGTATGTTTACCAAGCTCTTCAATTTTTTTGTTAGTTTCATTTATCGCCGCCTGCGCTTTATCCTGTGCCTTCTGCAATTCGGATTTTTTCTTACTCATCTCAATAAACCTCCTCGAAAATAACAATCTATATCTGCCTTTGATTTTATTATTTTATTATCCGGCACATTACGTAATTCTGCTAATTTAACTGATTTATCAAAAGCCTCTTTATAAGCATTGCTCGATTTCAAATCATTTATAAAAGTCAGTAATAATTCATCATTATATATATCAGATAAAATTTTTAACCCTTCTATATATGTGTCTAAAATCTCTTTTTCCTGTTTCATTAATACCATTTCATTATTCAGTTTTATACGCTGTATTCCTCTTTTTGCTTCACCATAAAGAGATATTGTAAAGCGTCCAACACCTACTATATTCAACCGCATAAAAAATTCAGTAACATTGAATTCCCCTGCTCCTTTCTTCAATCCCCTGATTGCTGCATCTCCAATATCTATTAAACAAAATGTCCCATGCGCTGCTGTCAGCATACGCTTTACTGTTGCATTTGAAAATGGTTCACAGGATTTCCAAAGCAATTCCCAATTTTGTTCTGCTCTGGGTACATTTATATAATACTTAATCAGACGTCTTGTTGAATATAAAAATCTCACAATCATTTCATTTATAAAAACAGGTATTGCCTGAGTAGTCTGAAATCTTACATCATATCCTTTTATAAATAAATTTAAAGCGAGTTCATTTACAGATTTATCAAATTCATTCACTGGAATATTTAATTGTCTCTTAATTGTGATTACATCATTACTCCAGGCCCATATAGGAGAAGGTATCCCCATTCCTCTGCCTTTGCTTTTCGAATTACCAGATACATCTGAAATCAAATGTCCAATCCAATTGGCAATACCACAAAAAAGCTTACCTGGTATGTTTTTCCCCCGAAGTTCAAATTCTCCATCTGAATTATTTAGCGAAATCAATTCTCCATTTGACACAAAATCTGACGAATTGTTAAACTGATTAAGAATAGAAAAAAACAAACCTAAAAGAGTTGGATTGTGTGCCAACGATTTAAAATGATGATTTGATGGTGTAAGGTTAATCAACTCACGAAATGTCTCTCCACCTACACTTTGGTCATATGGAACATTGAATTTATTCTCCAGAAATTTTATAACTGAAGATAATGAATCTCTATTACCATTATATCCACATATCTTTGCAAAGTCTGTTACCCTGTTTGCAAACCATTTATCTGTTATATTCCCCATCAGAGATTCTCCCGGTTTGCCCACAAGAAAAACATCAATTATTCCACATAATGCACCAGAACTTACAGACAATCCATAGTCCATCTTATCACATTCTGGTGTTAATAATCTTATTGATTCCAGTGTCTCATTAAGTTTGCTTTCCAAATCCTTCATTTCTTCATCTGCATCAATTATTGCATCTAATATCGTATCAGGAAATGTATATCTGTCTTTTTCTATGTTCAATTCATATATAATAGCTTTATTATCTTTCAAACCAATTTCAGCACCTTTCCTGCTTCTATATTTGTCTGTCAATACTCTACATTATTATTTAAATATAGTATAATCTCTTTTTCTATAATCAGCAAATTAATACTATGCATTTTAGCAGCCATTTATTTGTTCTTAATACAGCTACTTTTCCTTAAAAATAAAAACAGCCAGAAACCTTCATTATACTGCACTTTTCAAGGTTTCTGACTATTTTACTATTTAATAATCACATCTTAATATTTAATTACTTGCTAAGTTCTGTCTTTCCACCCATATATGGCTGGAGTGCCTTTGGAATTCTAACGCTTCCATCAGCCTGAAGATTGTTCTCAAGGAATGCGATTAACATTCTTGGAGGTGCAACACAAGTGTTATTCAATGTATGTGCAAAATACTTGTTCTTGTCTGGACCCTGTACTCTTATCTTTAATCTTCTTGCCTGAGCATCACCTAAGTTAGAGCATGAACCAACTTCGAAATACTTCTTCTGTCTTGGTGACCAAGCTTCTACGTCAATTGACTTAACCTTAAGATCAGCTAAATCACCTGAACAACATTCAAGTGTTCTAACCGGTATATCAAGGGAACGGAACATATCAACTGTATTCTGCCATAACTTATCAAACCACATTTTGCTGTCTTCTGGCTTACATACAACGATCATTTCCTGCTTCTCAAACTGATGAATTCTATATACACCTCTCTCTTCAATACCATGAGCACCTTTTTCTTTTCTGAAACAAGGTGAATAGCTTGTAAGTGTCTTTGGAAGCTCTTCCTCTGGTGTAATTGTATCAATAAATTTACCAATCATTGAATGTTCACTTGTACCTATAAGGTAAAGGTCTTCGCCTTCAATCTTGTACATCATTGCATCCATTTCATCAAAGCTCATAACGCCTGTAACAACATTACTTCTTATCATATATGGAGGAATACAATATGTGAAACCTCTGTCAATCATAAAATCTCTTGCATAAGAAATTACTGCTGAGTGAAGCCTTGCAATATCGCCCATAAGATAATAGAAACCATTACCTGCAACCTTTCCAGCCGCATCAAGGTCAATACCATTAAACTTCTGCATAATCTCTGTGTGATAAGGTATTTCAAAATCTGGAACTACTGGTTCACCGAACTTTTCAATCTCTACGTTTTCACTGTCATCTTTACCTATTGGTACTGATGGATCAATAATGTTAGGAATTGTCATCATAATCTTAGTAACTTTTTCATTAAGTTCTGTTTCTTTTGCTTCTAGTTCCTTTAATCTGTCAGCATCAGTATTAACCTGAGCCTTAACAGCCTCAGCTTCTTCCTTCTTGCCCTGTGCCATTAAAGCACCAATCTGCTTAGAAAGCTTGTTTCTGTTAGCTCTTAACTCATCAGCTTCTGTCTTTGTAGCACGAGCCTGTGCATCAAGTTCAATAACTTCATCAACTAAAGGTAACTTTCTATCCTGAAATTTATTCTTTATATTCTGTTTAACAATATCTGGATTTTCTCTTACAAATTTTAAATCTAACATTTTTTCCTCCATATAACGAATTTGATACTCTTTTAATTATGCACCTTTTTATATATATTTTCCAGCATTTTATATATTTATTTATGTATCTTTTAATGTACTTTATTATATTCGTTATTATTCTAGTATTGCCATTATTATTTTCATCATTTTAATTATTAACTATATCGTTGACTTCTCTGCTAAGCTCAACATCACCCATTCTTCCAGCAACTGCCTGCTTTAACGCATTGGCTTCCTCATCACCTAATTCAATAAATGACTCACCATTAATAATCTCTTTAATATACGCAAAACAGCCGTTATTGCTGTGCATTACATTAACAAGACAGCCATTATCATTTTTATCAAGCATACATATTGCAAAACTTAATTTGCCGCCCATTTCATGAAAAGCATCATACTTAACAACTCCAACCTTCTGAAATGTATACTGCATCTTATCATATATATCTTTAATCGAATTTGTATTGTCTTCATATGTTTCTTTTAAAAGTTTCACATCGTCAGTATACTCTTTAATTAATTTCTCGATACTCTTTCCTTCTGAGCCTTCCATCATAATGTTGTACTTCTTCTTCATTGCCGATGACTTCGCAATGGCTACAATAGAAAGAATAATTGCCACTATCAATAATACGCTTATTCCAATAAGCACATATAATGTTGGTACGCTAAACAATCCAAATACATCTAACATTGCTTTATTCCTTTCGTTAATTATTTATCGTTTTAATATTTAATATATTTGTATTATATCTTAAATATCGTGCTGCTTTCCAGCACATATAAAGTTCCGCAAGGAACTTTTAAGATGAACACTTTGTGATCATTATTTCTTAATTTTCGTGCTGCTTTCCAGCACATATGAAGTTCCACAAGGAACTTTTAAGATGAGCACTCTGTGCTCATTATTTTTTTAAATATTATTCAGTTAATCTTCTGCAATAATTCGTATATTCTCTCTAATTCTGCCTGAGAGTAATATTCTATTTCTATTTTTCCTTTATTATTGCTCTTATTCTTAATTACAACCTGAGTTCCCATAATTGCCTTCATCTTCTGCTCTAAATCTCTATAGACAAAATCATTCTTTGGAGATTTCTTTTCTGGCTTCTCTGGTGCATCAAGTGCTTTCATTAATTTTTCTACATCTCTTACACTTAACTTCTCGTCAAATATTTTCTGAGCAATCATATACTGCTTATCTTTATCTTCAATTGTTATAATTGTTCTTGCGTGTCCGCTGCTGATTTTACCTTCAATCACCATATCCTGAACTCTCTCATCAAGCTTTAGTAATCTTAAAGAGTTAGTAATTGCAGCTCTTGACTTAGAAACCTTTTCTGCAACCTCATCTTGTTTAAGTCTATAATCTTTAATTAGTCTTTGATATGCTTTAGCTTCTTCAATTGGGTTAAGATCTTCTCGCTGAATATTTTCAATAAGAGCAATTTCCATTATCTCCTGTGAAGAATAGTCTTTAATAATTACTGGTACTTCCTTAACACCTGCAAGCTTAGCAGCTCTCCATCTTCTCTCACCTGCTATAATCTCATAGTAATTATCTTTCTTCTGAACCAATAATGGCTGTAATACACCATACTGTTTTATCGACTCCGATAATTCAATCAACGCATCTTCATCAAATATTTTTCTTGGCTGATCTTTATTAGGTTCTATCAAAGATAATTTCACTTTAGTTTCTGCTGGTACTTCCTTTACAACTTCTTTGACTACCTCTTTAACAACTACATTTTCTTCTGTAGGTGCTTCAGGTATTAAATTAGAAATTCCTCTTCCCAATCCACTTGTCTTACTTCTTTTGGCAGAACTTTTAGTTCCAGTTGACTTTGTTGGCATATTATTTCTCCTTTATTTCTTTATCTCTTTCCATAACTTCCTGCGCCAATAATCTATAACTTTCTGCACCTGTTGATCTTGTATCATATATATTTATTGGCTGTCCATAACTTGGAGCTTCTGCTAATCTTATATTTCTAGGAATAATTGTCTTGTATATATTCTGTTTAAGATTATCCTTGACATTTTCAACAACCTGCAATGAAAGATTAGTTCTTGAGTCATACATTGTAAACACAACACCTTCTAATTCAAGATTTTTATTTAACTTTTTCTTAGCAAGATTAATTGTATAGATTAACTGTGACAAACCTTCAAGTGCATAGTATTCGCATTGTATTGGTACTAACACTGTATCTGCAGCTGTCATTGCATTTACTGTTAGCATACTTAAAGATGGAGGACAGTCCATTATTATATAATCGTAATTTCTTCTTATCTTTGCAACTTCTTCTTTAAGTACATATTCTCTATCTTCAACATCTATAAGGTCAATCTCTGCTCCAGCTAAATTCATATTTGACGGTAGTAAGTCCATATTGTCATATACATCTTTAATTATCGCCTCAGATATATCACACTCTCTAAGAATTACATCATATACAGTTTTTTCTGCTTCATTCTTATCCACTCCAACTCCACTTGTTGCGTTACCCTGTGGGTCAATATCTATAAGTAAAACTTTTTGCCCTGCCTCTGCAAGACAAGCCGTTAAATTAATTGCCGTTGTTGTTTTACCAACACCACCCTTCTGGTTAGCAATTGCTATTACTCTCCCCATAATCAGCCTCCAATTAATAATATAGTGCTTATAATTAATATGTATTCATTATATATGAAACGCAATTTTAAAATGTTTCACGTGAAACATAATAAACATTTTGATGTGAAACATTCATTTTAATTAATAGTCACATATCTATAGTTTAATACTCAAATCTATTTTTTTCAATAGATTTACCTCAATATAATCTGCTAATTTATGTATTTTTAATTATGCAACTAATATTTTTTATAATATTCATACTATAATCAATAAAAGGGTACAATATAATCTATAAATAGAAAGTATCTAACTTTCAATCTATATTTTTTTGAATACATTTTCTTGAATACCATTAAAGTTTTTGAATTTTATTTAACAAATATTTTTATTTATCATTTATTATATTACACGTTTTATTACGGTTTACATTATTATTATCAACAACATACAATATTATATAACCATTCAATATAACTCTCCACTCTACTTTACATCTTGATTTTTTGCATCTAATACTTTCAAATTCTATATTTCAAGCAATACTTTTATATTTTATATTTTATATTTTATAGCTTATACTTTCATAACCTATACAATAAAAATCGGGTGATATGTTTCACGTGAAACATATCACCCGCTCAATTAATCAGCTCCATCACTATAGTCAATTCATTACGTTCTGCTATAATTATCATTATTTTCCCTAATGCATTAAACTTCAACAACAAAAAATAATAATAACATATCTTTTATATCAAGCACCAACCTATCACTTCAACTTAATAATATCATTTTTAATTGCAAACACTGCGGCCTGCGTTCTATCAGATACATCAATCTTTTTAAATATATTAGAAACGTGATTTTTAACAGTTCTCTCACTTATACTTAATGTACTTGCTATTTCTTTATTTGATGAACCTGAAGCAATCATTTTAAGCACTTCGACTTCTCGTCTTGTAAGTTCTTTTGATTTGTCTTTCATCAAATCTCTCTCTGCCAAACGTACATTTAACATAGGAACAAGTGTCGGCTCTATATATGTCTGTCCCTCGTATACTGTCATAATTGCATTTTTCAATGTATCAAAATCTGAGTCTTTAAGTATATACCCATCGCAATTAAAATCTATAGCCTTAATTAAATATTCAATTTCATTATGTATTGTAAGAACTATAACCTTGCAATCCATTTTCTGAGTTTTAATTATGTTAAGCACCTGAAGTCCGTCAAGATTAGGCATATTAATATCCAGAAGTATTACATCAGGATGTGTCTTATCTGCAAGATTAAGACATTCAAATCCATCTCCAGCCTCTCCTACAACTTTAATATCATCATACATTTCAAGAAGCTGTTTCAAGCCTTCTCTAATCATCTTATGATCATCTGCAAGTAAAATATTAACAGACATATTATTTTCTCTCTCCTCAAAAATTATTATTTCAAAGGTATATTAATAACAAACTTTTTCTCATCTTTGTTATAATTAATACTACCTCTTAGCAGATTAACCCTTTCAACAAGCATTCTTATTCCATAACCTGTATTATTAGACTTAACCTTGCCAATCTGTTCAAAATCGAAACCACGGCCATCATCTTTATAACTAATAGTAAGTTTATTATCATCTGTTGCGATATCAATATATATATTATTGCAGTCAGCATGTTTAAACGAGTTACTAGATAATTCATTAATTATCCTTAAAGTTGACATACACACAACATGCGATATATCATCTGTGCAATCTATTGTATAGTGCATAATAATATTATTATGACTATCATCTAATTTATCAAGAAGATTCATTAATGCCTCGTTAAATCCCAGGTCATCAAGTTCCATAGGTCTTAACTGGTATATAATATTACGTAGTTCATTAATACTTTCTTTGACAATATCCTTTACATTATTCATTTCTATTTTAGCTCTATTCAGATCCCTATCAGCAATCTGAATAGCAAATTCCTGTTTATGAATAAGTGCTGTCAAATTCTGTACGACTGTATCGTGAATATCCCTTGATATTCTCTTTCTATCAGCCTCCAACAACCACAATATATTGGTACTATCACTGTTATTATCCACATTTTCCATAGCTTCAATATCATTATTGTTGATAACATCCTGCATTTCTTCCATTTTTGCGGATAATTGGTTATAATTTTCCTGATATATCTCTTTTTGTTTTAATAAATCATCAATTTTACTCTTTAATAATTCATTCTGATTTCTCTCAAATACCTCATTGCCAAATGATATAAACATATCCTCTGTCTTATCAGTATTGTTGTCTATTAATGTTATTTTATCATTAATAGTATTAATCTCTATATCAACGCAATGAATATCACCAGATATTTCTTTTAATTTATTATTTATATTTTCAATCTGTTTACTTAAGTATTCAACAACCTTCTCTGACATATGTAACACCCGCCTATCAGTTAAATCGGTTAATTTCGAGCTTTTATACAAATTTTAACTTATTTGTCACTAAAAATAAAGCTTTTTATATAATATTCTAGTCCTAAATGGTCATTAATTTGCCTTAATAGGCATATTGTCACATAATTATATATGGATTATAATTATAATATCATAAAATATTAATATGAATGGAGATTAATATATGAATAAATGGCAGAAACTGGGGCTTGCGGTTGGTATGGGAACAGCCGTTGTAACAACCTCACACATTATTAATAAATTTATATTTGAATCAGCAACAATTAATAATTATACCGGCAAAACTGTTAAACACACCTATAGCTGGAAATTTGGCAATATTGCATATTCCACATATGGCAATTACGACAATCCTCCACTCCTCTTAATTCACGATTTGAAGTCTTATAGTTCTGGCTACGAATGGGATAATACAGTCCATTATTTATCCAAGAAACATCATCTGTATGTTGTTGATTTATTAGGTTGTGGACATTCTGATAAACCACAAATAACATATACAACTTATATGTATACACAGCTTTTAAATGATTTTATAACAAATGTAATTGGCAAAAAGACAGATATAATAGCAACCGGCGACTCCGCTCCTATGGTCATAAGTTCAGTATATATCAAGAAAGATTTATATAATAAAATAATTCTTGTAAGTCCTAAGGCTGTATCTAAAGCCAAAGCCGTACCTGGCAGACGTGCTGGCATAAGACGCAGACTTCTTGATATACCTGTAATTGGGACTACTATATACAATATATGTATGCGAAAAGACCGCCTGAATAATATTCTTTCCAAAAATGTATTCGACAACGGAATAGTTCCTGTTGATTACCTTAATGCTTATTATGAAAATGCACATCTTTCTGGTGCTTCAAGCAAATTTCTTTTTGCAAGCACAGAATGCAATTTTACTACTGCCTCAATTACCAAAGCCGTATCCGATATTGATAACTGCATATATATAATAACTGGTGAGAACAGCAAGGATACTTCTGTATCAGAGTATCTTTATCTTAACCCTGCAATAGAAGTTGTTGAGATTAAGAACAGCAAGAAGCTTCCACAGATAGAACAGCCTGTAGAATTTGCCAAACAGGCTGATATTTTCCTGGATATGTAAATTGGTGCGTAACACCTATTTTTGATATTTAAGATAATTTCTACTGTTGTAGATCAAAGTGGCTTAATCGGTCAATCAAGGGTTTAAGTAACCTAAATAATTTCTACTATTGTAGATATGTTTGGCAAGAAAATTAAATTTATGTTTAAGTAACTTAAATAATTTCTGCCATAGATATATAAAAATACCTGCTAAAACAGAAATATACATTAGAACTAATTTCTAACACACCTAACTGTTTTAACAGGTATTTTCATATATAATATTTTATATATAACATTTCATATATAATATGTTATTGAATAAATCAGACATATAATACATTTTATCTCTACAACTTATTACTTAATCAATACTTTGAATAAATCGGACATATGTATTATTCTATATAACAAACTACCACAATAAAATATTATTTTAATTCAATCACCCTATCGGCTCTTTAGCAGGTAATCCCGCTTTTCTCGGGAATTTCTTAGGCGTATTCTTAACCTTCTTTATATATACAAGTGACCTCTCAATGTCCGTTTCTGGCAATTTAAACTTATCTACCTTCTCAATCTGTCCTCCGAGTATGGATATAGCTTTCTTAGACTTCTCAAGCTCCTCATCAATCTCTCCTGATTTATATGCAACAAAATATCCACCAACCTTAACAAATGGAAGATTATATTCTGAAAGCACTGATAAATCAGCGACTGCCCTTGATACACTGACATCAAATTGTTCTCTTAATTCTTTAGACTTTCCACCATCCTCAGCTCGTCCGTGAACTGTGCTTATTCCTTTTAATCCTAACTGTGCAATAACTTCATCAAGGAATTTAATTCTTTTATTAAGAGAATCAAATAACACAACCTCTGTATCAGGATAGGCTATCTTTAATGGAAGTCCTGGAAATCCTGCCCCTGTTCCCACGTCAATAAGCTTGATATGTGAGTTACCGTCATCTATAGGCAGCCTTAATACAAGACTATCAAGGTAATGCTTTAACATAACTTCCTCGTATTCTGTAATTCCCGTTAGATTCATAAAACTATTCCACTCAACAAGAATTTCATAATACTTATCAAGCTGTTCAAGCTGTTTATCCGATAATTCTACATTTATGCTCTCTAAATTTCTTTTAAATATAGCACTTGGCATAATTTCTCCTCTAATACACTAACATTTTTTACTATATAATAATTTCTATCATATATATTGATGTTGAGGGAAAAAGCATCAACTATGAGCAAGCCCATATAGTTTTAGACCTTTTGCCCCTGGTATAATATATTTTATATTAATTATTATTTCTTCTATAGCTCTCCAGATACACAAGAAGCACCGATATATCTGCTGGTGATACACCAGATATTCTTGATGCCTGTCCTATTGACCTTGGATTGAACTTATCAAGCTTCTGCATAGCTTCTTTTCTTAATCCATTGATTGCATAATAATCAAGCCCGTCTGGTATCATCTTCTTTTCAAGCTTCTTAAAATGCTCTACCTGACGCATCTGACGGCTTATATAACCTTCATACTTAAGATTAATATTAACCTGCTCCTTAACATCCCAAGGAAGCTCTGTACGGTCTTTATCAATTGGTGCGAGCACTTCATAAGAAAGCTCCGGTCTTTTAATTAATTCTGCAAGAGTAACACCTGTTAAAAGCTCAGTGCTTCCATTTTCTCTTAAAAGGTCCTGAACATTACTGCTGGTTCCTATATTAACAGCCTTTACTCTCTCAATTTCCTCGTCTATAAGCTTAATCTTTAACTGAAGCTTGTCATATCTTTCCTTAGATATAAGTCCGACTTCATAACCATATTTGCTAAGTCTTATATCAGCATTGTCCTGTCTTAATAAAAGCCTGTATTCTGCTCTTGAAGTCATCATTCTGTATGGCTCAAATGATTCCTTAGTTACAAGGTCATCTATAAGCACACCTATATAACTTTCTGAACGGTCAAGTATAAGAGGTTCTTTTCCCTTAACATATAGTGCTGCATTAATACCCGCTATTATCCCCTGTGCTGCAGCTTCCTCATAACCTGAACTTCCATTAAACTGTCCACCTGCAAATAAACCTTTAATCTTCTTGAATTCAAGTGAAGATTTGAGCTGTATTGCACTTATACAATCATATTCAATAGCATAAGCATTACGGACAATTCTTACATTTTCAAGCCCCGGTACGGTTCTATACATTGCATACTGGACGTCCTCTGGCATTGAACTGCTCATTCCGCCAAGATACATTTCATTAGTGTATAAGCCTTCTGGCTCAATGAATACCTGATGTCTGTCCTTATCAGCAAATCTTACTACCTTGTCTTCAATAGATGGACAGTATCTAGGACCTGTTCCCTGTATATCTCCTGAATAAAGAGGTGAACGGTCAATATTATCTTTTATTATCTTATGTGTATCCTCATTAGTGTAAGTAAGCCAGCAGCTTACCTGTTCCTTCTGAACTGACTCAGGGTCTGTTTCAAATGAAAATGGAACTACTCTCTTATCACCAAATTGCTCTGTCATCTTGCTAAAATCAACTGAACGCTTGTCAACTCTTGCTGGTGTACCTGTCTTAAATCTTCTTATCTCAATTCCATTTTTAATAAGTGAATCTGTTAAATGATTAGCCGCCTGAAGTCCGTTAGGACCTGTATGGTAGCTTACATCGCCGTATATACACCTTGCCTTAAGATATACACCTGTACATAATACAACTGATTCAGCCTCATATACAGCACCCGACACAGTCTTAACGCCCTTTATAACACCGTCCTCAACTATTATCTCAGACACCTCTGCCTGCTTTATATGAAGATGATCTGTGTTCTCAAGCACGCATCTCATTCGCCTGCTGTAATCAGACTTATCTGCCTGTGCCCTCAATGAGTGAACTGCCGGGCCTTTTGAGGCATTAAGCATTTTTGACTGAATAAATGTTGCATCTATATTCTTACCCATCTCACCACCGAGAGCGTCTATCTCCCTTACAAGATGTCCTTTTGAACTTCCTCCAATATTAGGATTACAAGGCATCATTGCAATGCTCTCAACACTGACAGTAAATATAATTGTTTCAAGTCCAAGTCTGGCACTTGCAAGAGCTGCCTCGCATCCTGCGTGTCCCGCACCAACAACTATTACATCATAAGTTTCTTTAATATTAGGCATAACCTTAACCTTTCTATGTAACTTTTACTACATTTCTTTAATAACTTTACATATATATACTTATATATTTATCAATATCTTTAATATAATTAAATATACTTTATATAATCAATTACACTTTATACAACCTGACACTATTTACCCATACAGAACTTCTCGAATATCCTGTCTGCAAGGTCGTCCTCGACTTCCTCCCCAATGATAAGACCAAGCTTTTCATAAGCATTCATCATATCAATAGTTAAAAAATCTTCACTTACTCCTGCCTCTATTCCATCTTTAACAAGTTTAAGGCTTTCTAACGCCTCTCTTAAAAGATTTTTATGTCTAAGATTAGTTATATATATTTCTTCATTAGTTTCTATCTCGCCGTTAAAGAACATATTTTTAATTTCATTTTCCAAATCATCAATGCCAGTTTCTTCTTTAGCTGATACTGATATTACATTACACGACAAATGATTCAATATGTCTTCTTTAGTGACAACCGCCTGTATGTCCGATTTATTCAATAATACAAGTACCTTTTTATTCATTATAAGGTCCATGATCTCATAATCATTGTTATCAAGTGGCCTTGAAGCATCTATGACAAATATAATCAAATCTGCCTCTGAGGCATATTTCTTAGCTTTATTAACACCAATATTCTCCACATAATCATCTGTCTTTCTTATTCCCGCTGTATCAATAAGATTAAGCGTAATTCCTGACAGATTAATCTGTTCTTCAAGAACATCTCTTGTTGTTCCCTCTATATCTGTAACTATCGCTCGTTCCTCTTTAGCAAGTGCATTTAAAAGGCTCGACTTACCCGCATTAGTTTTCCCCAATATTACTGTCCTTATTCCATCCCGCATAATACGGCCATTGTCGGAAGTTTTCAACAATTTATCAACCTTATCCACACAGTTATCCACATCTTTTGTCATTTTATCAACATTATCATTAATATCAAAATGTTCTGGATCATCTAATGCAGACTCAATAAATGCTACATTATCAAGTATTACTTCCCTGATAGCTGTGATTTTCTCTGATAATCTTCCGCCTAATTGATTAACTGATGATTTAAGTGCATAATCATTTCTTGCATTAATAATATCTATAACCGCTTCCGCCTGAGATAAATCAATGCGTCCATTAAGAAATGCCCTCTTAGTAAACTCACCAGGCTCAGCAGGTCTTGCACCATTCTTTAACACTGTATCTAATACTTTTCTTGTTACAAGTATTCCTCCGTGACAGTTAATCTCTATCACATCTTCTCTTGTATATGTATTAGGAGCTTTCATTACTGATACAAGCACCTCATCAATCACCTCATCACCATCTTTTATCACACCATAGTGAATTGTGTGGCTGTCTGCTTTTGATAACTTTTTATTATTCTTAGCTTCAAATATTGTATCTGCAACACTTATTGCATTTTCTCCGCTTATTCTTACTATGCTTATTCCGCCACTAGACATTGTGCTTGTCGATATTGCCGCTATTGTCTGCTCCATACTACATATTCCCTTCTAAATTATCGTAATAATTTCCTGCTATTTAAAAATAAAGATTGCTGTTGTAATAATACCACAGCAATCTTTAAATTAAAACATATTATCTTGAATATCTATTGTTATCTGAGTATCTGTGCTCTGAATATCTGTTATTGCCAGCCTTCTCTCTGTCAAGATATACAACGACGTGTCTGAATGGTTCTTCACCTTCACTCTTTGTAGATACGAACTTATCACCCTGTAATGCTGAGTGAATTATTCTTCTCTCATATGGGTTCATTGGCTCAAGTGCAACTGAGCGTCTACTTCTCTTAACCTTGTATGCAATATTCTTTGCAAGTGATTCAAGAGTATCTTTTCTTCTCTGTCTGTAATTCTCTGTATCAACCTTAATTCTTACATACTTTTCTTTACCCTTGTTAAGTACAAGACTTGTAAGATACTGGATTGAGTCAAGTGTCTGTCCTCTCTTACCGATAAGAAGTCCCATATTCTCGCCAATAAGTTCAACATTGACACATTCTTCTTCTGTATCGAATGTTATCTTTACTTCAACCGGAATATCCATTGCACTGAACATATCACCAAGAAATGTTCTTATTCTTGATTCGATTTCTTCATTAGATAATACTGGTCTTGGTTCATTGTTGTTAGCTTTTTCTTCTAAATCTTCTTCACTGGCATTAACTGCCTGTGTTGCACTTACCTTTGAATTATCTGCCTTAGGCGCTGTTTCTTTCTTAACAGCCTTTTCTGTCTCTTTAACAACTTCTTTCTTAGATTCGGCCTTAATCTCACTCTTGATTGTGTCATCAATTGACTTCTTTTCTTTAGCTTCTAACTTGCTGAATTCATCATCTACTGAACTTACACCAGCCTTAACTCTTGCCTTAATCTTTGTTGGCTTTGAATTAAAAATACCGAATAAACCGTTACTTCCTTTTTCAATAACTTCATATTCAATGTTATCGCTTGTTGTTTCAAGCTTAAGACACGCATTAGTAAGTGCGTCATCTATTGTCCTACCTGTAACTTCAATATATTCCATTGTTTTGCCCTCACTATCTAATTATAAAATATTGTCTGTTACTTTTTTAATCTGCTCTGTATACACTAATTCTTCTTGCCGCCATTCTTAGTATTCTTCTCATTATACTTGGCAACCATTCCAGCCTTTTCTGCAAGGCTTCCTGGCTTAGCTGTCTTATAATACTTAGATGATTCTTTTATTTCCTGAACCTTCTTTTCATTCTCAGCCTTAATCTGCTCTAAAGACTTTACAGCCTTTTCTCTGCTGGCAGACATATTCTTAGTGCTTGTTGTAGCATTTTTAGCTATCTTTTCTGGTGGAAGACCCTTCTTCGCACGCTTCTTATTACGCTTTTCTACATTACGTTTTACAATCTCGTCCGCACCAAGCTTGTCATAGTAACGATTGATAAATACAGTAATAATTGTCTGAACAACTGCTGTAGCTATCCAGTAAAGACCAAGACCTGCTGGTACTGAAATTGCGATAAATGCTGACATCAATGGCATAATGTACATTGTCATCTTCATTGATGCTGCCATTGGGTTATCGTCATCAACTTCTGTATTCTGTCCAGCCTGAGCAACCTTTACACTTATAAACTGTGTTACACCAGCAAGGATAGGTATAAGAATTGCAAGTGTAAATCCAAATCCTGGTTCCTGTGACATATTAATACCCAAAAATGTATTCATATGTTCAAGACTTGCGTGGCTGTTAGCTATTGTATCACTAAATGCAGGGAAAGCATTTCTTAAAGCTTCCCACTTATCAGCACTGAACTTATTAATCTCTGTGATTGCTGTATCAACATTAGTCCAGTCTATATTCTCACCGAACTGCTTCATAGTATCTGCATAACCATCAACAGCCATAATACCGCCGTTATCTTTAAGAAATGCTATAAATAAGTTCTTTAACTGTGAAATATAAAGAGGGATAAATCTGAATACCTGGTATAATGCCAAAAGGATAGGCATCTGTATAAGCATCTGTACGCATCCACCCATCTGTGAAACGCCATACTTCTCATATACAGCCTTAGTCTCTTCCTGCATCTTCATCATTGCATTCTGATCATTTCTTTTGTCCTTATATTTGGCATTAATTGCCTTAATTTCCGGACTCATTACTGCATTAAGCTTAGTAAGCTTCTGCTGTTTAATACTAAGTGGAAGCATACAAAGCTTAACAATAATTGTAAATAATACGATTGCAACAGCTACATTTCCAATGTGTAAAAAGCTCAAAGCTTCAAATAAAAGGTTAAATATATAACCTAACACCTTAGCTATTGGCATAATAATTGCATTAAACAAATCGAACCTCCTGGTTATTAATGTAATCTTTTTCTTTTATATTTACCAATAGGTACAGGATCAAATCCTCCCTTATGAAAAGGATTACATCTTAATATTCTTTTAAATGCCAACCATCCACCTAATATAACTCCATACATATCTATAGCTTCTACTGCATACTGGGAACACGAAGGAACATAATTACAGTAACTTCTTCCTTTATATGGCGACAGCACCAGTTGATAAAATCTAATAAGTTTAATAACTATCTTCTTTCCCATTATAATCTACCTATACATATTATGAAGCTTTAAAAGATGAATCATTGATTTACAAGTTTCTGTATAACCCTTGTCTTTAAGACCAGCCTTGACAACAACTACTACATCTATGCCATCAGGTATATGATCAGTGTTAAGCCTGAAGGCTTCTCTTACTAATCTGGCCAGTCTGTGTCGGACAATACTATTCCCGACTTTCTTGCTCACAGATACACCGAGTCTTTTCGTATCCGTTCCGTTCTTGCTGATATACATAATTAACTCTCTGTTTGCGTAAGAGTTTCTTTTGTTGTATACCTTTTTAAAATCTTCATTTTTCTTCAATGTTTCAAAATCTTTGTACTTCATAAACACTCCACCATATAATTATTTGTTTAAATTAAATTCTGGTTAATCTTCAATAAATGAATTATTTCTAATAAATAACTCATTTAGGCAATTCATTTACAATAAATATAATAATAAAGAAAAAAGCAGATGAATACTGACGTACTCATCTGCTGTAAAATCAATTAAGCTGAAAGTCTCTTTCTTCCCTTTGCTCTTCTTGCTGCTAAAACTTTTCTTCCACCTGGAGTACTCATTCTTGATCTAAAACCGTGAACCTTAGATCTCTGTCTTGTCTTAGGCTGAAATGTCATCTTCATAATCTATGCACCTCCTTCACTACCATTATTATATATGGTAAGAATATTCTTCAAGTTTCAATGTGCTTAAGCACTTTTTTTTAAAACATCGTTCTAATTATATTCGCAATATATAGCAAAGTCAAGCAAAACATAACTTTTTTTGACGTTTTTTTAATCATGTGGATTTATACACAGATATCAACAGCTTATACCGAGTTATCAACATATTGTGCAAAACTTGTGCATAACTCTCATGGATATTGTGGTTAACTCTATGATTTTCTTGACAAATTGCGTATTTTCGACATTTTTCAACTGCATAAACTTATACACAACATGTTTACAATACCTTATTTTTTAAAAGTTATCCACAATTCTGTTGAAAAAAACACTTAAATGCTTTATGATTATAAAGGAATGTTGTAATCATTCTAATACTGCCAGAAAGGCGAATAATATGAACGAAATTATTAATAACTGGGATTTAATTCTTAACACCTTTAAGAACGAATGTGATATACAGAACCTTTCTTTTACAACATTTATTAAGCCGCTTCAGGTTATTTCAGTCTGTGATAATGAAATAACTCTTCTTTCAGACACACAGATGTCTGCTAACTATGTTGAAAAAAGGTATCTTAAATTTCTCGAAGTAACCATTAGTGAGATTATGAAAAAAGATTATAAATTAAGAATTATTTCAGAAGATACTTTAAATGAAGAAACTGCTAAAAAGACAGCACAGGAGAGTTCTCCTAATAAGAATATTTCTCTTAATCTTAATCCTAACTACACATTTGAAACATTCGTAGTAGGTAATAACAATAACCTTGCCCATGCGGCGTCTTTAGCTGTTGCTGAATCACCGGGGGAAGTATATAACCCTCTGTTTATATATGGAGGTGTTGGACTTGGTAAGACGCATCTTATGCAGGCAATAGCACATTTTATAATAGAAAACAATCCTTCCAAGAAGGTGTTGTATGTAACAAGTGAAACATTTACTAACGAACTTATTGATGCAATCCGTAATAAAGAGAATGCAGAAAAAGGCAATGCTGCATTCAGAAACCGTTACCGTAATATAGATGTTCTTCTTATTGATGATATACAGTTCATTATAGGTAAGGAATCTACTCAGGAGGAGTTCTTCCATACTTTTAATTCCCTTTATCAGGACGGCAAGCAGATTGTTATATCTTCTGATAAGCCACCTAAGGAAATGGAAACTCTCTCCGAAAGATTAAGAACACGATTTGAAATGGGACTTCCTGTCGATATACAGATCCCTACATATGAAACTAAGATGGCTATTATTAATAGGAAAGCAGAGATTTCAGGACTTGATATTCCATATGAAGTTTCTGATTATGTAGCTACCCATATCAAGTCAAGTATCAGGGAGCTTGAAGGTGCATTAACTAAGCTTTCAGCATTTTCTAAGCTTTCACATACGCCTATAACTGTGGAATTTGCAGAACAGACATTAAAGGATCTTATCTCACCTGATGCGAAAAAAGAGATAACCCCTGAACTTATTATCCAGACGGTTGCAGACCATTTTAATGTCAAATATGATGACCTTTTATCATCTAAGCGTACAGCTGACATTGTTCATCCACGCCAGATTGCTATGTATCTGTGCCGTCAGATGACCACAGCTCCACTTCAGGCAGTTGGTAAGGCTCTCGGTAACCGTGACCATACAACAGTTATCCACGGAGCTGAAAAGATAGCTCAAGAAGTTGTCAAGAATGATTCTATGCGCAATACCATAGATATTATCATTAAAAAGATAAATCCTTCATGAGTTATTAACAGTTGTACACCTGTATTTGCATAGTTATCCACATGGTTATCAACATATTGTGGATTTATCCACATATTATTATTGATATGTTGTTTATAGACTGTGCTTTTTATGTTGATTAAATTTAATAACTTTTTTTTTAATTTTTCATATTATTTTTTATCAACATTTTTTTATTGTTTTTAACACGCAATACAGTTACTAATAACTTGGTTATCCTATGGTGTAATGCTGATATTTACTGGGTTTGTATGACTTTTTAACATATTCACAGCCCCTACTATAACTACTACTGAATTATATATATTTATATATGTGCCTGTTATTAACTTTACGGCACCGAAAGGAGTTTTGAACAATTATGAAACTTGTATTTTCTAAGAGTGATTTGAATAAGGCAGTTGGTATTGTAATGAAAGCCGTTCCTACAAGAACAACTATGAACATTCTTGAATGTATTCTTATTGATGCTACTACTAACGTTATTAAATTTACTGGTAACGATATGGAACTTGGTATAGAAACTATCGTTGAAGGCGAGATTATAGAAAAAGGTAAAGTTGCTATTGATGCTAAGCTATTCTCTGAAATCGTAAGAAAACTTCCAGATAGTGAGATTACTATTACTACAGATGCTAATTACACATCTTTAATTACCTGTGAGAAGAGTAAATTTAATATTGCCGGTAAATCCGGAGATGATTTTTCTTATTTACCTATCATAGAGAAAGATAAAATGATAACTATTTCCCAGTTTAATTTAAGAGAAGTAATTAATCAGACTATTTTCTCTACTGCACCTAACGACAACAACAAGATGATGACAGGTGAACTTTTTGAAGTATCTGATAATGTACTTAAAGTTGTAGGTCTTGATGGACACCGTATCGCTATTAGAAACTTCAATCTTGAAGGACGTGCAGATGACGTTAAAGTAGTTGTTCCTGGCAAGACTTTACAGGAAATTAGTAAGATATTATCGACTGATGCAGAAAATATGGTAAATGTATACTTTACTAATAACCACATTTTATTTGAATTCGATAATACAACTGTTGTATCACGTCTTATTGAAGGAGAATATTTTAAGATTAACCAGATGCTTTCAAGCGATTATGGTACTAAGGTCGTTATCAATAAGAAAGAATTTATTGATTCAATAGACAGAGCTAATCTTCTTATTAAGGAGGGCGAGAAGAAGCCTATTATCATTAATATTACAGATGGCTCATTAGAGGTTAATGTTAATTCAGCAATCGGTACTCTTAACGAAGATATTGATATTGAGAAAGAGGGTAAGGATCTAATGATTGGATTTAATCCTAAGTTCCTCTTAGATGCTTTAAGAGTTATTGATGATGAAACAGTTGATATTTATCTTGTTAATCCTAAAGCACCTTGCTTTATAAGAGATAAAGAACAGTCTTATATATATTTAATACTTCCAGTAAACTTTACAGCTTAATGGTAAATATTAGAAATGGAGCGTATTATGGAAGAAATAACAATCAGAAATGGTGATGAATTCATCAAATTAGGACAGGCAATTAAAGCCGCAGGCTTTGTTGAGTCTGGAGTTGAAGCCAAGATAGTCATTCAGGACGGACTTGTTAAAGTGAACGGAAAGGTCGAGACACAGAGAGGCAAAAAGCTTGTTGGCGGCGAAATAGTAGAATTTGAGGGCAATAAGCTTCTAATTAAAAATAATTAATAACAGCAGGTGTAATTGTGATAATAGAGTCTCTTGATTTAAAAAATTACCGTAATTATGATATTTTGAATATGAATTTTGATAAAAATGTCAATATTATATATGGCGATAACGCACAGGGTAAGACTAATATTTTAGAATCTATATATTTCTGTGCGACTTCTAAGTCACACAGGGGAAGCAAAGATAAAGATATAGTCAAATTCGGAGAGTCTGAGTCACATATTAAAGCTAATGTAATTAAGAATGATATAAGTTATCGTATTGATATGCACTTAAAGAGCAATAAGCCAAAAGGTATAGCTGTTAATGGAATACCTATAAAGAAAGCTGTTGATTTATTTGGTATAATTAATGTTGTGCTTTTTTCGCCAGAGGATCTTAACATTATTAAAGACGGACCTTCGCAGAGAAGACGTTTTATGGATATGGAGTTAAGCCAGCTTAACAAAATATATCTTAGTAATCTTGTTAATTTTAATAAAGTACTTGGACAGCGAAATAAATTATTAAAAGAACTGGCATTTAATCCGTCAGAGGAGATGATAAGCTCACTTGATATATGGGATATGCAGTTTGAGCGATACGGTAAATGTATCATAGAAGGCAGAAAAAAGTTCATAAGGGAACTTAATCTTATTATTAGCGAAATACATTCAAAGCTTACAGGTGGAAGTGAAAAGCTTGTTGTAGAGTATGTGCCATTTGTCAATGAAGATGAATTAGGCAGTGCTTTATCAGAGTACCGCAAGAAGGATATTAAGTATAAATGTTCCTGTGCAGGGCCGCACAAAGATGACCTTGTATTTAACATTAACGGAAAAGATGTCAGGAAATACGGTTCTCAGGGACAACAGCGTACAGCAGCTTTATCACTTAAGTTATCAGAGATAGAGCTTGTCAAGAAGATTATTAAGGACAAACCTATATTACTGTTAGATGATGTATTGTCTGAGCTTGACAGTAACAGGCAGAATTTTCTGCTTAACAGCATAGGAGATATACAGACAATAGTCACCTGTACAGGATTGGACGAATTTATTAATAATAGAATTAATATTAATAAAGTATTTAAAGTAACTAATGGAACAGTAAGTCACATAATGTGCGGCGATGAGGCTGCAGAAATGAGGTAATATGGCAGAGCAGAATTATGGTGGAGATCAGATTCAGATATTAAAGGGTCTTGAAGCCGTTAGAAAAAGACCTGGTATGTACATAGGAAGTACATCTGCAAGAGGATTACACCATCTTGTTTATGAAATAGTAGATAATGCGGTAGATGAGGCACTTGCAGGATACTGTAATGTTATTAAGGTATTTATTAATAAAGACAATTCAATAACGGTTACAGATAATGGTAGAGGAGTACCTGTAGATATCAACCACGAAACAGGAAAGCCTGCCATTGAAGTTGTATACACTATGCTTCACGCCGGTGGTAAGTTCGGTGGTGGAGGATACAAGGTATCTGGTGGTCTTCACGGTGTTGGTGCATCAGTAGTTAACGCATTGTCAGAATGGATGGAAGTTGAAGTTAAGAGAAATGGACATATATATGAACAGCGCTATGAAAGAGGCAATGTATGCTTTGATTTAAGAGTTGTCGGTGATTGTCCAGCAGAGCAGACAGGAACAAAGGTTACATTTTTACCTGATAAAGAAATCTTTCAGGAAACAACAATATTTGAATACGATGTGTTAAAGCACAGATTAAGAGAGATGGCATTCCTAACTAAAGGAATTAAGATTGTTCTTACTGACTTAAGAGAAGGTATTGAACAGGAAGAAACTTTCCATTATGAGGGTGGTATCAAGGAATTTGTTGAGTATATCAACAAGAGCAAAGAGCCTCTCTATAGTCAGGTTATATACTGTGAGGGTGTTAAGGATAACGTACAGGTAGAAGTAGCATTCCAGCATAATGACGGCTTTAACGAGGTTGTAGACACATTTGTTAATAATATAAAGACACCTGAGGGTGGTACACATCTTGCAGGTTTTAGAAATGCTATGACTAAGACTTTCAACGATTATGCAAGAAAGAATAAGATATTAAAAGACAGCGACCAGAGCCTTTCAGGTGATGATATAAGAGAGGGACTTACAGCAATTGTAAGTGTCAAGATTGAAGACCCTCAGTTTGAAGGACAGACTAAGCAGAAGCTTGGTAATACTATAGCAAGAAGTGCCGTTGACAGCATTGTTTCAGAACAGCTTGGCATATTCTTAGAGCAGAATCCATCAGTAGCCAAGTCTATATGTGAGAAGTCACTTCTTGCACAAAGAGCAAGAGAGGCTGCAAGAAAAGCAAGAGATCTTACAAGAAGAAAGACAGCACTTGAGAGTACATCACTTCCAGGAAAGCTTGCAGATTGTACAGATAAGAACCCTGAGAACTGCGAGATATACATCGTTGAGGGTGATTCAGCCGGTGGTTCAGCTAAGACAGCAAGAAGCCGTGCAACACAGGCAATCCTTCCACTTAGAGGTAAGATTTTAAATGTTGAGAAGGCAAGACTTGACAGAATATTAGGCAACGAAGAGATAAAGGCTATGATAACAGCCTTTGGTACAGGAATACACGAAGATTTTGATATAAGCAAATTAAGATATCATAAGATTATTATTATGACAGATGCCGATGTTGATGGTGCTCATATCGCAACACTGCTTCTTACATTCTTCTACAGATTTATGCCTGAGCTTATAAGACAGGGACATGTATACCTTGCACAGCCACCACTTTACAAGGTTGAGAAGAACAAGAAGGTATGGTATGCCTACAGTGATGAAGAACTTAATAATATTATGCTTGAAATCGGACGTGACCAGAACAACAAGGTTCAGCGTTACAAGGGATTAGGTGAAATGGATGCTGAACAGCTCTGGGATACAACTATGGATCCTCATAAGAGAATATTATTAAGAGTAGATATGAAAGAGGATGACGAGGCAGACCTTGATGTTACATTCTCAACACTTATGGGTGATAAGGTAGAACCAAGACGAGAATTTATAGAAACTAATGCCAAATATGTTAAAAATCTCGATATTTAGGCAGAATAATATTTACTATATGTGTTAAAGAAAGGAAATATATTAATGGATGAACATATCTTTGATAAAGTTCAGGAAGTAGATATGCAAAAGACTATGAAAGATTATTACATAGACTATGCGATGAGCGTTATAGCTTCAAGAGCATTGCCTGATGTAAGAGATGGTCTTAAGCCGGTTCAGAGAAGAATATTGTATTCTATGGTTGAACTTAACAATGGTCCTGATAAGCCACATAGAAAGTGTGCCCGTATCGTAGGTGATACAATGGGTAAATACCACCCACACGGTGATTCATCAATATATGAAGCCCTTGTAAAGCTTGCTCAGGATTTTAATACAAGATATCCACTTGTTGATGGACACGGTAACTTTGGTTCTGTCGATGGAGATGGAGCTGCTGCGATGCGATATACAGAAGCTAGACTTAGCAGAATTTCTATGGAGATGACAGCAGATCTTAACAAAGACACAGTAGATTTTATACCTAACTTTGATGAAACAGAGAAAGAACCTACAGTTCTTCCATCAAGATATCCTAACCTTTTAGTTAATGGAACATCAGGTATAGCTGTTGGTATGGCTACTAATATTCCACCACATAACTTAAGGGAAGTAATAGGTGCAGTAGTTAAGATAATTGATAATAAGATAGAGAATAACAGAGATACTTCGCTAGAGGAGATATTAGAGATTGTCAAAGGTCCTGATTTCCCTACTGGCGGAACAATTATAGGAAAGACAGCAATAGAGGAAGCTTACAGAACAGGAAGAGCCAAGATTAAGGTAAGAGCTGTTACTAACATTGAGCCTATGGCTAATGGAAAGAACAGAATTGTTGTTACAGAACTTCCATATATGGTTAATAAGGCAAGACTTATTGAGAAGATTGCTGAGCTTGTAAGAGATAAGAGAATTGACGGAATTACAGATTTAAGAGATGAGTCAGACAGAGAGGGTATGAGAATAGCTATAGAGTTAAGAAGAGATGTTAATCCTAATATTATTCTTAACCAGTTATATAAGCATACACAGCTTCAGGATACATTTGGCGTTATTATGCTTGCCCTGGTAGATAACCAGCCTAAGGTGCTTAATCTTTACGAGATGCTTAAATATTACCTTATGCATCAGGAAGATGTTGTTACAAGAAGAACAAAATACGACCTTAACAAAGCTGAGGAGAGAGCTCACATATTAGAAGGTTTAATAATTGCACTTGATAATATCGATAGGGTAATCTCAATAATCAGAGGTTCGGAAAATGTCCAGACAGCCAGGGAAAGCCTGATGAAAGAGTTCAATCTCACAGAGGCACAGTCACAGGCTATCGTAGATATGAGACTCCGAGCTCTTACAGGTCTGGAAAGAAGCAAGATAGAAGCAGAACTTGCTGAATTACAGAAGAAGATTGATGAGTATAAGGCAATCCTTGCTGATAAGAATAAGCTTCTTACAGTTATTAAGACAGAGATATCAATAATAGCAGACAAATACGGAGATGACAGAAGAACATCTATAGGATTTGATGAGTATGATATTTCTATGGAGGATCTTATACCAGATGAGCCTTGTGTTATTGCACGTACTAATATGGGATATGTAAAGAGAATGACACCGGATAATTTCAAGAGCCAGCACAGGGGCGGCAAGGGAATTAAAGGTATGCAGACACTTGAAGAAGATTATATTGAAGATCTGTTTATGACAACATCTCATCATGTACTTACATTTTTCACTAATACAGGACGGGCATATAAATTAAAGGCTTATGAAATCCCAGAAGCAGGAAGAACCTCAAGAGGAACAGCTATAATCAACCTGTTACAGCTTGCACCGGGCGAAACTATAACAGCAGTCGTTCCAGTTAAGATAGAAGACATCAAAGATGACGATTATCTGTTTATGGCGACTAAGAATGGTATAGTTAAGAAGACACCTTGCAAAGAATTTGCCAACATAAGAAAGAATGGAATTCAGGCAATGACTTTAAGAGATGATGATGAGCTTATTGAAGTTAAACTTACTGATGATACAACAGAAGTTATGATGGTAACTAAACTTGGTATGTGCATAAGATTTAAGGCAACAGACGTAAGACCTACAGGAAGGTCAGCTATGGGTGTCATAGGTATGAATCTTATGGATACAGATGAAGTGGTAGGAGTACAGCTTAATAATCAGGGTAATACTATGCTTATCGTATCTGAGAATGGTATGGGTAAGAAGACTGATATTAATGAGTATGCAGTACAGCACCGTGGCGGCAAAGGTGTTAAATGTTACAAGATAACAGAAAAGACAGGTAATGTTATAGGTGCTAAGGCTGTAGACGATACAAGAGAAGTAATGCTTATTACAACTGAGGGAATTATAATCAGACTTGCATGCAGGGATATATCTACATTAGGAAGAATAACATCAGGAGTTAAGCTTATTAATCTTGATGAGGGTGTAAAAGTTGCTACAGTTTCCAAAGTAAGAAAGAACCCATCTGATGAGAATGGCAGTGAAGCCAGTGATGAAAATGGTTATTCTGAAGAAAATATTGCAACAGATACACAAGAAGATGCTGTGGACATACAGGATAAATCAATTGACAGATTACTAGACGCGGCAGAAAAAGACCAGCAGCAATAATATAATTATAAATAATATTAATTATAATTAAGAGCCATCAGTTGTATACAATTACAATTGGTGGCTTTTGCCTATTCAGACCAATTATTAAGAGGAGAATGTGGATATGAGAGAGTTAAATGTGGATATAATCACACAGAACATTAAAGAAATGTGTATAGAAGCCAATCATTTTTTGACAGATGATATGAAAAAGGTATTTAAAAATGCAGTTGCCACAGAAGAATCACCATTAGGAAAGAAGGTTCTTAACCAGCTCAATGAGAATCTTGATATAGCAGGCAATGATATGATTCCTATATGTCAGGATACAGGGATGGCAGTTATATTTATAAATGTCGGACAGGAAGTACATTTTACTAATGGTAATATAACAGATGCCATTAACGAAGGAGTACGTCAGGGATATATTGACGGATATTTAAGAAAGTCAGTAGTATCAGACCCTATCATAAGAGAGAATACCAAAGACAACACACCAGCAGTTATTCATTACAATATTGTAGAAGGTGATAAGGTAGATATTACTGTTGCACCTAAGGGCTTTGGAAGTGAGAATATGAGCAGGGTATTTATGTTAAAGCCTGCTGACGGAATAGAAGGTGTTAAGGAAGCTATATTAACAGCAGTAAAAGATGCAGGTCCTAACGCTTGTCCTCCTATGGTAGTAGGAGTTGGAATTGGTGGTACATTTGAACAGTGTGCACTTCTTGCCAAGAAAGCACTTACAAGAAATGTAGAAGAACCTTCACCAGTACCATATGTCAATGAACTTGAGAAGGAAATGCTTGAAAAGATTAACAAGTTAGGAATAGGACCGGGTGGACTTGGAGGAACACAGACAGCACTTGCCATAAATATAGAAACATACCCAACACATATAGCTGGTCTTCCAGTAGCAGTTAATATGTGCTGTCACGTAAACAGACACGCACATAGGGTAATATAATAGCTTATATAACAATATAATAGATGTAAGGCACATCTAAAAGGTAGAAGTATTATTTTATGCAGGCATAGACATATTTTGACATTATGAGCCTTACATCGTATATAAAGACTAATATAACAGAAATGAGGATTAATATGGATAAATATATTAATGCACCAATAAGTGATGAAGATGCAAGAAGTCTTAAATCGGGAGATTATGTATATATAACAGGAACTATCTATACAGCAAGAGATGCAGCTCATAAGAGAATGGCAGAGGCTCTTGAAAGAAAAGAGCAGCTTCCAATAGATATGAAGAATAACATAATATATTATATGGGACCATCACCAGCCAGAGAACAAAGACCAATAGGTTCAGCAGGTCCAACAACTGCAAGTCGTATGGATAAATATGCACCAGACCTTTTAGACCTTGGACTTAAGGGAATGATAGGCAAAGGCAAAAGAAGCAAGGCAGTAATAGATGCAATTGTAAGAAATGGGGCAGTATACTTTGCGGCAGTTGGCGGAGCGGGTGCTATCCTTTCCAAATGTATTAAGAAATCAACAGTTATTGCATATGATGACCTTGGAACAGAGGCAATAAGAGAACTGGAGGTTGAGAATTTCCCTGTTGTCGTAGTAATAGACAGCGAAGGTAATAACTTATATGAAACAGCAATTAAAGAATATAGAAAAGAATAATAAAAAAATGTATTGACAACAATAATATGCTCTGCTATAATCAGCTATGCGATTGACGCGTGAGTACGTCAAAGCATAATTTCATAATCGTTTATATATGGAATCTGGAGAAATACTCAAGAGGCTGAAGAGGCGCCCCTGCTAAGGGTGTAGGTCGGGCAACCGGCGCGAGGGTTCAAATCCCTCCTGCTCCGTTGACAGAAAGAAAAAGACAGTCAGAATATTCTGGCTGTCTTTTTTCTTTTTGTTATTATGATATGAAGATAACAATCAGTACAAGTTATTCACAATATTTGCAAAGTTATAAAGGAAATGTGGAATATGACAGAGAGACAGAAAATGATTAGTGGACAATTATACAAGTCAGGAGTAAAGGAACTTGCTAATGACAGAATGTTATGTAAAGAACAGTGCTATGACTTTAATGCATTAAGACCATCACAGATAGAACAACAGTCTGCTATGATTAAGAAGATATTCGGTAAGGTGGGAGCTAATTGTTTTATAACAGCTCCATTCTGGTGCGATTACGGATATAATATAGAAGCAGGTGACAATTTCTACGCAAATCACAATCTTGTAATACTTGACTGTGCCAAAGTAACATTTGGTAATAATGTGTTCATAGCACCAGATTGTGGTTTCTATACAGCAGGACACCCTGTTGATGCAGCAAGCCGTAATGAAGGATGGGAATATGCTTATCCGATTAAAGTAGGTAATGATGTCTGGATAGGTGGAGGGGTAAAAGTAATGCCTGGAGTAACTATAGGTAATAATGTTGTAATAGGTGGCGGAAGCGTAGTTGTGAAAGATATACCAGACAACAGTATTGCAGTTGGCAATCCATGTAAGGTAATAAAAAAGATAGAATCAGGCAAAGCAATGGAATATAATATAGAAGAAAAGCATATATAACTTGTATATAAATGTAGTGGAAACCCCTATATATAGTGTGTTTAAAATAAATTACAACTTTTTTAAAAAAAATTGAAAAAAGTTATTGACAATGTGTACACCTGATGATATTATATACAAGTCGCCGCGGTAAGCGGTAACAAATAAGACTTAA
>OGXR01000119.1_pt1 | contig 59389 bp, 43 predicted proteins | sample 1576331 | NCBI WGS metagenome assembly OGXR01 (sample SAMEA3541473, study PRJEB24748) | human gut metagenome | biome: human gut; feature: human-associated habitat; material: faeces | place: China | collected 2012 | reverse complement strand
ATAATTCCATATTATCCCGAAGATTTAGGTGAAAATGATTTTGATAAAGAAGAAATTAAAAATATGGCGTTTTCAGAATTGTATACAAGATGTCAATCAACAATTTCAACTTTAGCAGTATGTGGAATTAATTCAAGAATATTAAATTCAGATGAATTAGTTGAATTACTATATGTTGCATATAATAGAGACGAGTCAGAAATATATGGATTGGATAAAGCTCTAGAAGCTGAATATGATGCTTTATATTCAACAGCTCCAGATGTGTTAGATAAGAAAATGAAAGAATTAGATAAGCAAATAGCACAAGAAGCTTTTGAAAAAGCAAATGAGAAGGTGTATGAAGCACAGTCTGAAAAACAAAAACAATTAGAGAAAAAAGAAAACACTAGAGAAGAATTAATAAATCGTATGGCTAAATTAATAATAGAACAAAATAGAGCAGCTATAGGAGATGATATAGCCGAAAAAGCGACAGAAAAGATAGACAAAGAGAAAACAAAGGAAAAAGGAGGCACAGAAAATGGCAAAAAAACAAAGAGAAGAACAACAAAAACAGCTTAATGATTATACAAAACCAGATGATTTTAAAATTTTAAAGAAAAAAACAATAAAAGAACTTATTGCTCCATCTGGAATTGATGCAACTAACATTGATCACTTAGAGATAATTTCCAATGTTACAAGATATGCAAGAAGTTTCTTTGTATCATCATTACCAAGAATGTGTACATTTCCAGAATTGTTTAGAGATATGTATTTGTTTGGAGATATTAATACCTCAATATACATTACACCAATAGAAGAATCAAGATCACAAAATGAGCTTAACAGAGTAATTAATGAAATAGAAACAGAAAGAATTGTTGCAGCAGATAGAGGAAACATCAACAGAGAAAGTACATTAGGACAAAAGAGGTTTGAAGCAGAGCAATTGAGAGATGAAATTGCAGCAGGATATAATAAATTGTACGAAGCTTCTGTTGTTGCAACATTATTTGCATATAGCCTAGCTGACCTAGATAGATATACAAAACTTCTATCTACAGAAATGTCTAAATCATTAGTTGGAATTAAGAGTGCATGGGGAATGCAAGAGGAAGCTTTTAAATCAAACTTACCATTTATGGAAAATAAGATAAAAAAGACACATACATTTGATCGTAGATCAATGGGAACAGTATTTCCATTTACAACTTCAGAAGTAGGGCATCCTACTGGTGTACCACTTGGAATCAATAAACAAACTGGCGTACCAATATTGTTTGATAACTTTCATAACTCATTAACAAACTATAATATGGTTATATTTGCAAAATCTGGTGCAGGAAAATCTGTTACTATGAAAACATTAATATCAAGATCAGCTGTGCTAATGGGAATACAAAGTTTAGCATTAGATGCTGAAGGTGAGTATAGTATAGTTGCTGAAAGCTTGGGAGGAATTAATGTTGTAATTAGTCCAAATTCAAAGACAGTTATTAATATATTTGATATAGAAACTGAAGTAATAAAAGATGAAATAACAGGTAGAGATAGATTAGTATTAAATGTAGAAAATAAAGTTGAGGACGTAACACAAGCATTACTTACAATGGCAAGAGGTAGTACAAGAAGTGAAGAAGTAAATGAGCTTACAAAACAAATTATTGCAGAATCTGTGGCAGAAGAATATGCAGCACATGGAATTACAAATGATCCAAACAGTTTATTCCAAGCAAATAGTAATGGAATAAATACAAATATGTTAGGAAGAACAAAAAAAGAAATGCCAACAATTGGATCTTGGTATAAAAGAATTTTAACAAAAGCAGAACAAAATAAAAATCCAGACTACAGTTTTCATTATAGTTACTTAATAAAAGTTATGAAACAATATATAAGAGAATATGACGGACAAATGGCGTATTTTGATGGACAATCTACATTTGACCTATTAGAGGGAACATTATTTATAAACCTAGACATATCTCAACTAGAGGAGAAATTTGCAAGACCACTTGCACAGCAGATATTACTAGAATGGATCTGGGAAAAATATGTAAAGAAAAATAGTGAAGATAAAGGTAAGGCTGCTAAAAAGAGAGTTTTAATAGATGAGGCATGGATGTTACTTCCATTTCCAGAAGCCGTAGACTTTTTAAATACAATGGCACGTCGTGCTAGAAAGAGAAATGTATCTTTGGCAATTATATCTCAAAGATTCCAAGACTTCTATGAGAAACCAGAAGCACAAGCAGTACTTACATCATCTGACACAAAATTATTTTTAGCACAAGATAAGTCAGAAATACAATACTTAAAAGAAGTATTTAAATTAAGCGGTGGAGAAGCAAACTTCTTAATCACATGTGCAAAAGGAGAAGGATTACTAAAAGTAGGAGCTGATAGCGCTATTATACAGATTAGACCTACAAAGAAAGAATTTGAGTTTGTGGAAACAAACTTAAATAAATTAGTACAAAAGGGAAAAAATCAATATGAGAATTATTAGGGGGATAAGATGAAAAAGGTTACTAATAATAATATTGTACAAAAGATAGCTATAACAATTTTGATAGTACTATCATTTAACTTCATAACTCCAACTTTTTCGAGAGCTGATTTCGGAGGTGTACTTTTAGGACCAGTGGTTGACTTAGTAGCAGGATTAGGAGATGCATTAATGGCTCTTTTACAGACTTTTATGTATGGAAACGTTGAAATAAATTTGGGTGGAGGAGAATTAAATCCGCTTGAAAAATTATCAACAGCATTTATGATTAATGCAGATGACTATGCTAATGCCTTAAAAAGTGATGAGGGAAAAGAAAAATTAAGAAAATTAGGATTATATGAAGATGAAATTACGGGAACTGTAAAAGAAGTGAATGAATCAAGTCTAGATCATGGATGGTTTGGAATGGGCTCATACTCTATACCAGTCGTAAAATACAGCCCAGACATGATATTTTCAAACCAAGTTCCGGCGCTAGATGCAAATTTCATAAGCCCTATGAAATGGGATAATAATGAACAAAATAACAAATCAATAGCATTACAACTTCAAGAAACAATATCTGCATGGTATAGATCATTGAGAAATTTAGTAGTGGTATGCTTATTAGCAGTATTGCTATATGTTGCTATAAGAATAATAGTAACGAGTGTTGCAGCAGACAAAGCAAAATATAAACAAATGCTAATGGATTGGTTAATAGCTTTGTTCCTACTATTTTTCTTACATTACATAATGTCATTTACAATGACTTTAGTAGAGATCATAACGTCGTCGCTTGCTGATTCTTCAAGTGTAACTGTAAAAATGATACCTGAAAACACAGAAGATAGTACGGAAGTGTATTTTAAAACAAATCTTACAGGATATTGCAGGCTAATGATTGAACATGTAGATTTAGGAACGAAGGCAATATTTTTATTCTTTTACATTGGAATAATAGTATACACCTTTAAATTTACATTTGAATATATGAAAAGGGCGATAACTCTGGCGTTTCTCACATTAATGGCACCATTAGTAACTCTAACATATCCAATTGATAAAATGGGAGATGGAAAAGCGCAGGCATTTAATGCATGGTTTAAGGAATTTGCATATAATGCAATATTACAGCCTTTTCATTTAATAATATATTCTATATTCATGGGAGCTGGAATGAATATAGCAGTTGAAAATCCACTATATGCAATATTCTTTATGGCATTCTTAACTCCGGCAGAAAAATTATTGAGAAAATTCTTTGGATTTGATAAGGCTCCATCAGCAGGAGCGTCATTTGCAGGGGGATTTGGAGGAGCCGCTGCATTCAATGCACTTAAAGGCGTAGCTAGCAAGGGAGTTAATGCTCTAAACCATGGCAATGGCAATAGCGGTAGCAATAGTGGAAAGAACAATAATATTAGACAGAAAAATCAAATTAAAGATCCTAATGCACCAAAAGGTTTGGAAGCATTTAAAAATGGACAAGGAAATCATCAATTAAATGAAAATGAAAAACCTCAATTAAATAGCAGAAGTGAAAATTTAGGTGATGATACAAATAGTAATAGACAAAGCGATAGGGATGAAGTAATGGACAGATATTCAGCAGAGGGATTTGGACAAAACGTTAATGGAGAATACTTTAATCCATATACAGATGAATATGATGCCTCGTATGATCCACATAATGACTCGTCATATAGTCAGCAACCAAGCCTATCCCAAAGTTCAGCAGCAAGAGCTATGCCTAGTGGATCAGGAAGTGCAGGACAAGGTTCTATGCCTAGTACAGGTTCAAATGCATCACAAAATTCAGAGCAATCTGATAAGAAACATAAAGTATATAAACAAGATGAGAATTGGGGACTTGGCAAATGGGTAAATGAAAATTATGGTAAGCCTTTAGCACGAAAAGCTGTATCTGGAATTAAAAATGTAGCAGGTAAGGCTTCTGATAAATTTAGAAATTCGGGTGCATATACGAGAGTAATAAAACCAGGTATGAAAAAAGCTAGAGATATGGCTAAAGCAATAAATAATAGTAAAGCAGGACGAATAGTTGGTAGAGCCAGTGATAAATTAGATGCAGCTAAGAAAAAAATGGATGATATAGGACTTACTAGATCATTAAAGAATTCAGCTAGAGGAGCACTTAATGTCGGAAAAAAGGCCGTAGTAGGCGGTGCAAAAATTGCTGGTAAAGGTTTAGCAGCAGCAACAGGTGCAGCAGTTGGACTTGGAATGGGAATTGCGGGAGATAATTTGGAGGATGTAATTCATTATGGATTAGCTGGTGCAGCAGTTGGATATGCAGCAATCCCAGCAATAGGTAAAGGTGCTGTAAACGGAATGACAAAACTTGGAAACAATATAAGAAATACATACGAAGAAGGAGCATTTGGAAAGACACAAGCAGCTTTAAATCAACAAACTAGAGATATATTAAATGACAAAGAATTAAGAGCTGAAGAGGAAGAACTAATGAGATTAGAAAATGATGGTATACGTCCGACTCCAAAAGAACTAAATGATAGAATGCATCAAATTGCAGATTATAATAATGCAGGAGTAACTGATATTTCAACAATTCATAAATCAATAGAAGTGGAAGATCAAATAAGTAAAGAACTTGAGATTTCAAACCAAGAAATGTCAGAAAAAGAGAGAAGCGAGCGTGCAAGAAAGCAAGCAAAGACAATTGCTCAAATAGCCAATGACTATAGTGCTAAGGACTTAAGAGATGAAAAGAAAGTAAATCAGTTACAATCAGACATTGTAAATCAACTAACTTCCGGAAAAACCGGCTTAGATTCAGAAAAAGCAAAGGCTAGTGCTGATAATATAATTGGAAAAATAAAACAAATAAAGGGAGTAGGAAAATAAATTAAATAATATGGAGGGCTATAATTGTGAGAAATTTTATTAGATATTGGAACCATAATAGGAAAAAGATAATAATAGTGATTGCAATAATAGCCTTCATTTTTATTCTAATACGAATTTTAGATGGTTATTACAAAAATAAATCAATTAACTCTAGTAGTCCAGTTATAGATATGACAAAGCCAATTCAGTCAGTAATAACAGGTCAAAAAGTTGATGAGAAAGTTACAGACAAAAACATGAATTGTATTGATCAATTTATTAATTATGAAAATAATAAGGAGTATGAAAAAGCATATTCTTTGTTAACAGATGATTGTAAAGAAGAGTATAGTAATGACGTTAATACATTTATCAATAATTATTGCACAAAGATATTTGCTACAAAAAAAACATATAACCTAGAATTATGGTTTAATAGTGGCGACGCATATACATATAAAATAAAAATGTATGAAGAAAATATGTTAGCAACTGGAGAGGGTAATTTAGATAAAAACATTGAAGATTATATAACTATTGTGAAAGGAAAAGATGAAGATAAAATAAGTATAAACGGATTTATTCGAAAAAGTAATATTAATAAATCCAATGAAGTTAATAATATTGAAGTTTTAATAAGAAGTAAAAAAGTATATAAAGATTATGAAACTTATAATATAACGATAAGAAATAAAACATCTAATGATATATTAATTGGAGACAGAAAAAACAATAAAGATATATATTTAGTGGATAAAGACAATATACAGTATTCCGCATTTTTAAATGAATTATCAACAGACAGTTTGTTATTAAAATCTGGATATGAAAAAAATATTAGTATTAATTTTAATAAAATATATGACCAAAATAAGATAATATCTGAAATAAAATTTAAAAATATAATATTAGATAGTGAAAAATATTTAAATAACAAAAATAATGAAAAAATAGATACTTTAGAAATAGGTGTAAACTTGCAATAGGAGGTGAAAAATATGGATGAAGATGACAAAGAGAAAAAATCATCAAATGGACAAGAGCAAAGTACGGCTCAGAAAGCATCAGAGAGTATCAATGATACTGTTAACATGGCAAAAGATGGAGCAAGCTTAGCAAAAAATATACAAACAGGTAATGTAATAGGAGCAGTTAAAGATGCAGTAAATCTTTTAAAAAATAAGAAGTTCAGGAGAATGTTACTTATAAACTTTATAGGGTCTATATTACCAATACTATTAGCTGGAACACTTATATTAGGAATATTTGGAGCTATTGGAGACTTCTTTGAACAAATTGGAGCTGGATTAGCGGCTTTTGGAGCAGGAATAGTAGATGCCTTAAGAATAGATGAATCAGGTATAATACAAATAAGTGATGAAGAGGTAGATACAATAATAAATGGAATTTCTGCTGAAGGAGTTAGCCTGGATGGTCTTAAATTGTTGGGAGATGTTGATTATAGTAATCCAGATATAGAAAAAGAAAATAAAGAAAAAGCAAGAACGTACATAAGAAAATTTTATGAAGCACAAGAGATTACAAGAACTTTAAATACAAAACCAGATTGGCTTGAAAGCTTAAATGCAGGATCTAGACCATATGGAAATGTATATGTTCACAGAGATTTAGATGATAGTGATAAAATCGAGGCAAATAAGGATAATCAATTAGAATTTATGGAATACAAAAAATTTTTACAAACAAAGAGTGATATAGAAAGTAATATGGCAGTTGCAAGTTCAATATACAATTACTTCTCCATAGATGAGAATGGATACTTAGTATACGCAGATACGAATACATATGGAGATCCAGCATATGGAAACTCAAAGAGCGAGATTATAATAAATCATGTCAATTATTTAGACAGTATAGCACCATATACAACTAGTATGAATTTTTATATATATCTTACCATGATTTCAAAGAATCCAGAATTTGCATCTAAGGTAGCAGACTTGGCTAAACGATCTGAAATTAGAATAATGATACTAAATGATGGAGTTGTTACTGATACAAAGATTGTAACTAAATATGATCAGAATAAACAAAAGGTTGAGAAGGAAGAAAAAGATGGAAAAACAACATACAAAGAGGGTGAATTGAATACAGAAAAAGATAAGCAAGAAGAGCGTACATACCAAAATAATATATCTGATTCAAGAGTTGTAGTAACGTATGTAAAAACATGGTTTTCAGAACAAACTATAAACTATGAAGTAGAAGAAGACGAAGTAAATGTAGATACAAAGGAAAATGAAAAAGGAACAGACGAGAATAAACCAGAAATGTCATTAACGGAAGAAAATGTTGGAAAGGAATTCACGTGGAAAACAAATGTGAGAAAAGATACAACGGTTACAACAACAAGGAAAAAATATAAAAAAAGTACAGCTAGTGATGTTGTAGATAAAACAGGAGATAAAGATTCTCAAGGTGTAAACGGTGATGGAAAAGTTGATGATAATACAACATTTATAGGTTTAATGTATGATGAATTTGATATTCCAAACTCTTCAGCAAAATCTGCTGCTGGACCAAATTTAGTAAGTGGTGCAGAAATGCTTTTTGAATTACTAAAAAATCATGAAACAACGCAAAGCTTAGAGCAATATATGAGATATGTTATGAACAAATATAAAAATACAACGAAATATGGAAATATAAAATATGAAGATTTAGCTAAACAATTTTCTATAAGAGAAATCTCATCAGGAAAAAATTATACCGTAGATACAAGTACTTCTGCAAAGAGTTTATGCATAACAGATAAAAGTGTTTTGAAAAAAGCAATAGATAATTTAAATAGAGGTGAAAATGTTAAGAAAAACCTAAATTCACAATTAGATGCTTTTTTGGGTATGCAAAAAGAATATAATGTTAATGCTGTATTTGCAATTGCAGTAAGTATTGTAGAGTCCGGTGCCGGAACAGCAAAGAATTGTCCAAATGACTACTCAATAACAAACAATTGGTGGAATGTTACAATAACTCCTGATAGTACATATTATAATCTACATGATTATAATATTAAAGATGTTCCAAAAGGAGCATATCCTGATAAAACATATTACTATAGTCCAACAAGCGGTAATGAACTTAAATGGAGAGTATATAAAGATGCTAGTACTGGAGTATATAGATTCGGAGATTTGATTGCAAATACAGATGGATTATATTTTAAGGCAAATGCCACTACAGTTCAGGAAATAGAAAAAAGCTATTGTCCTAATGGAGAATGGGCAAATAGTGTAATTGCTATCATGTCTGAAATTTACGAAAAAGTGGGAATACAAACATTGGGGTCGTCGACTTCTTCTTCATCATTTGATTTTGTAAGCGGGGGAATACAAAATCAAGCTGAGGCAGATGCACTAAATGAAAAGATAACAAAAGAATATTTCAAGGGAACAATTCCTCATCCTGAAAAGTTATATAATACAGATGAATTTATTGATTGGTTCAGTTCAAAAAACGATATATTTAAGCTTCAAACACCATCTGAGCCAGATTATGCATTTCAATGTACATGGTGGGCTTGGGGAAGAGCATCTATGTATTTAGAAAGCAACGGATATGGCCTACGGAAAATACCCAACAGCTTTGGGAAATGGAGGACAATATTATGAAATTAATAAGGAAAATGGATGGTTTGATTATGGAAATACACCAAGACCAAATTCTATTATTTCATGGTCAAATGGAAAGGTTGGACATGTTGCATATGTTGAAGGAGTAAGTGCAGATAAAATATATATTAGCCATGCTGCTTCAGGAACAGAATGGAAGGGTGTAGAGGCAATTCCAATAGATGGAGACATTGGTTGGACAGGATATACATTAAATGGTTACATTTATTTAGACACACCTCTTACAATTTATTAGTAGTTTAGAAAGGGGATTAGAAAATAAAAAGTATGAAAAAGGTTAAGAAGATAATTATTTCTCTATTAGTATTACTTATAATTTTATCTATCATATTAATCATATTGATAAAACAAAATAATAATATAGATGAAAATCTATTACCAAATAATGAATTGGCTAATACAAAGGTATATGCAAGTAATAGCGTAAAAGAAAACAACATTTATACAATATTAGCTATAGATAATGTTATTCAAAATGTAATTGACTATGCTAAGGAAAGTAATAAGCAGGCATTATATAATATAACAGAGACAAATTATATTAAAAGAAATAATATATCAACAGATAACGTTATAACAATTTATGAAAATATAGAAAAATACTATATACAAGAAATGTGTGCATTTGAAACTAGTACTATGTCAGAGTATTATACTTATGGATTTATATTAAAAGAAAATAATGATAAACCAGAAAATTATTATTTTAAAGTATGTAAAGATTCTTCAAACAGTACATTTTCAGTGAGTCCCTTAAAAATAGATGAATATAATAAAGCAAAAGAAGGAAAAATAAACAAAACAGAAAACGAGTCAATAAAATCAAATTTATATAATAAATATAACTACAATTTATATTCTGGAAAAGATGTTGCAGAAAAATATATAAACGATTTTATATTTAAGATGAAATATATTCCAGATGTTGCATTTGGTACACTGGACGAAGAATATAGAAATAAAAAATTTAGTAATATAGATGAATTTAAAAGTTATATTAAAAACAATAGTGAAAGATTCGATGATTTCATAATAAGAAGCTACGGAAGAGAAGCAACAGAGAATATAACAAATTACGAAGTAGAAGACATTAACAACTATTATTACAAAATCAAAGCATCTAGTGGAATGGATTATACAATTATATTAGATGACTATACAGTTGAATCAAATGAATATGTACAAAAATACAATAGCTCATCTGATAGTACAAAAATAGCTACTTGCATAAATAAATTCTTTAAATTAATAAACTCCAAAGAGTATAAAAGTGCATATACATATTTAGACGATACTTTTAAACAGAAGAACTTTGATACTGTAGGTAAATTTGAGACATATGCAAAGCAAAATTTCTTCAATAACAATACAGTAACAATTAGTTCAGCTGAAAAAGTTGGGGACATATATTCTTGCAAAGTACAAATTAAGAGTGGAGTTTCAGTGGCCGCTATGAGTAAAGATATAACAGTAATTATAAAATTAAAAGAGAATACAGATTTCGTTATGTCATTCAGTATAAATAAATAATAGGGAGAAATAAACTATGAAAGAGGAAGAAAAAAATAAAATTATAAATCATATGAATCAAATAGGTAAATTAGTTGACTCAGGACTAGACGCTGATTCTCAAAAAAGAGAAAATACAATGTATTTTAGAGATTTTGAGTTCGGCAATAGTGGACTTGCAATAAAAAATGTGTATATTGTGGAAATCAAGCAGAAAATTCAAGAGAAAACTGCAGATAATCCAGAAAAAAATGCAGACAAAAAAGAAAAAGAAGATAATTTGACTACATATGAGATTTTTGATGATAATGATAAGTTGATTGCTATGGTATCATCAGAGGGAAAGGTTCAGTTTGTTCCAGAATATTTAGAACAATTAAAGGAAAATTACGGAGAATATTTCAAACAATTAGAACTAGACGATATTGACTTTGAGTTACCAAAAGAATTAAAAGAAAATGATATTGTAATGACAAAAGCTGAACTAGATGAACGTGAAAAGAATGGATTAGAAAGAAATAAAGAAGGTAAAAAAGAACAAAAACAAGAAGGAGATTCTGAAAAAGAAAAAGAAGAAGAGGAAGAAGAAAAAGAGCCAGATCAAGAAACAGAAGAAGAAAAAAAGGAAAAAACAGCAAAAGCCTTAAATATTGATAAAGATGAAATTAAAGCAGTATCTACTATTAACCCAAGCGAAAAAATTACAGATAAATATAACTTGGTTGATCTTATGCCAGAAGCTTCAAAATATGCATCTGTTTCTATAGTTTGTAGTACTCCAAATGAAAAGAGTAATGGACAATTTACCATACTAGGGGTAAAGCAGGATGGAACAAGAGAGCCAATTAGTAGCATAGAGCCAGTAGAAGGAACAACAGGTAATAAAAATGTAATTTCAATTAATGAAGATGGATCTAAAGTAGAAGAAAAACAAGTAAAAGGCTTGCTAAGAATAAATGCAAGAAACAGAGATGACGGAATTGCAGTGTCTATTGGAGACTATGGAATGTTAAATGTAGATTATGTTAGTAATATAATGGATAAAGAAAATAGAAGATCTACTCCGATAAGAACAATGGAATCTGAGAATCAGAGAATTCCATCTGCTAAGGTTAAAGAAAATGCAGGAGATTCAAAAGAAGAGGTAAAGCAAGAAGGCAGAATATATAGACAAAAAGAGGAAGATGGAATGGATCCTCAAACATTAGACGGAATAGATACTGATCAAATAGATGGAAAGATGACTTTAGAAGAGCTTAAGAAACAAATAGTTGATAAGGCTTTAGAAGAAGGAGATATGTCTAGAAACGAGCAAAAAGAATTTATTGAAGCAGAAATAAATAAATCTGGTTTGGAGCTTTCAGAAGATGAAAAACAAAAAACAGTAGAAGAAATAAATACAGAAATAGTTGATGAATCTAGATTTCCAGATAGAAACATTAGACAATAATAAATAAAAATTCATAAAAATCACCTTTATAAATATAATTTAAAAGGTGATTTTTTAATGAAATTAAAAGTTATAAATATATTGGTGATATTAATAATCTTGTTTAATAGTTGTATTGTGTTTGCAGATCTAGAAGATGATAAAGAACAAATAAATATAAGAGAGATTAAGGAAGAATTAGTTGAAACAGCAAAAACATTAAATAATGAACCTAAGTTAAATTCAAGGGTGGCACTTGTGTATGATAGATCTTCAGGGAGAGTACTATACGAGAAAAATGGAAATAAGCAAACGCCAATGGCAAGTACCACAAAAATTATGACTGCCATAGTAGTAATGGAAAACAGCAATTTATCTGATATTGTAACAATAGACAGTAAATCAGCAGGAACTGGTGGGTCTAGATTAGGATTAAAGAAAAATGATAAAATTACAATTAACGATTTACTATATGGACTTATGCTAAGATCGGGCAATGATTCTGCAGTTGCATTAGCAATTCATATAGGAGGTAGCATAGAGGGATTTGCCGAAATGATGAACCAAAAAGCAAAAGAATTAAAATTAATAAATACACACTTTGTGGTTCCACATGGTTTGGATAAAGAAGGACACTATACAACAGCATATGAATTAGCTAAAATAGCAGACTACGCTTTGAAAATTGACAAGATAAAAGAAATAGTATCTACTAAAACATGTACAATATATATAAATAACAAACCAAAAATAATAACAAATACAAATGAATTATTAGGAAGCGTAAATGGCGTATATGGAGTAAAAACAGGTTTTACTAATGGGGCTGGAAGATGTTTAGTATCTTCGTGTAAAAGAAATGATTTAGATATTATAACAGTTGTAATTGGAGCTGACACAAAAAAGTATAGAACAGCTGACAGCATAAAACTTATTGAATATACATATAAAAATTATAAAATGATAGACATAAAGAATAAAATTAAAGAGCAATTCAGTACATGGCAAAAAATAAATCAACAAAGATTTATAATTAATAAAGGTGAAAAATCTACAATAGATTTAAAAATGCAAGAAATAAATTATGATAAAATCGCAATAAAAAATACACAGGTAGATAACATTCATATAGAAATTAATGTAGTATACAACTTAGAAGCGCCAGTAGGAGAAAATCAGATTATTGGAAATATGAAGATTATGCTAGGTAATGAAGTGATAGAGGTGTTAGATATATATAGTAAAGAAACAATAGAGAAGAAGAATGTAAAAAATTACTTTATAGAATTTTTAAAGGTTTTTTAATTAACAAACAAAATAAAAATAGAGGAATCTAAGTCAATTCCTCTAAATTTTTTAATTATTGTGTTCTTTTAACTTTTGGTTGATTTCTTTTATCCAACCTCTTTCAATAACAGATTTTATACATAAACATATACCAGACATTGTAAATATTATTACAAATGCGATTAACTATTTATTAATTATTTTATTTATATTTTCTATAAAATCAATTTCTTCTATTTTGTTTATCCCAAAACACTTTATTCCTAAATCTTTTAATGATGCACCACAATGATATAGTTTTTTATTATCTATAATAATGAACCTATCATGAAATTTATCAGTTCATAGCTATCCAAAATTTGTCATTTAAAAAATATTTTTTGTTTAAATTCTCGTTTTTTATTATTTTGTAATTCATTAAATACTTGATTAAATTTATTATCATATTCCAGTAATTTATATTCAACATTTGTTAGTCTTTCAAAAACTTGACAATTCAATGAAATAAATTTTCTCATTTCTACAAATGCATCCATTATTTTAATGCTAACATCTACTGCAACCCCTGTTCTTATAATGGTTGCTAGCATTGCGACTCCTTGCTCTGGAAAGACATAAGGCAAAGTTCTTGTTTTCAATATTTCTTTTAACTGCTTGATTTATAGTTTTAGTACCATTTTTACAATTATATAATTCTGCTAAATCTCTATCTAGCATTACTTGTCTTCCTCTTATGTAATAAATTAAACTTTTAATATTGTTTGTTTCATATTTTAAAGAGATACTAAAAGTGAGCTTTTAGGCGAAATGCGTACAGCTCTAAAAAGAAAAAACGACAGAATTTCATTTTAACATTAGAAATTTGTCGTTTTTTTGTCGTTTGGAGGCGCCACCCGGATTTGAACCGGGGATCAGAGTTTTGCAGACTCGTGCCTTACCACTTGGCTATAGCGCCATATATATAAAATATATGCTAACATAATCTAAATAGTACCACTATGTTTAAGTATATATATACAACAATATGAAAAAAATGGAGCGGGAAACGGGGCTCAAACCCGCGACCTCTGCCTTGGCAAGGCAGCGCTCTATCAACTGAGCTATTCCCGCGTAGACTATTTAATATATATGCTAATTCTATAAAAATAGAACAATTAATATAATAACAAATATAAACTTAAAAGTCAATATGGTAAATACAAAATTTTGATATCTTAATTGATATACACATATAGAACAGTTAGTATGTTATTTATTAATATTTGATATAATCGCTGTTTTCCTAGTAAAAAAGCTCCAAACTATTGAAAATGTTACGAAAATGTAATATAATTGTAATATAAGTGAAATATTTATGAGTACAATATATAAAATAAAGGTCCGTAGCAGTGTAAAAGAAGGCAAAGAAATATTTGGAAAAACTGTTAAAAGCTGTTATTGACTTAATTAACAAATGAAAGTAAAATAAAGATAATATAAAAGGTAAAAAAGATGGAGGATAATATGAAATTAAGAAAGGTAAGTTTAATATTAGTAATCACAATTGCAATGTTAATGATTGCAAGTATTTTTAGTGCTTCATATGCTAAAAGCAGTAGTCCATTGAGACTTTCAATTAAAAAATTACATTCATCCGGATATGCTTATCAAACAGGCGTTGGAATACAAAATATCATGCAGATGTGGAAAATAGCCGAGGTATATGCTAATGGAGATTTTAAAAATAACAATAAAACAATCTATTGTTTAAGAGGTGGACCTGGATTTGGATCTGCAGAATCAATGGGGGCGACAATAGATAAAAGAGATTATACAATAAACTTTAATATGAAGAAACCTTCTGATATAACAGGAGAATATAGAACAGCATTAAAAGCAGTATTACCAAATGAGAACTCGGTAAGTGAAAAATATAAATCATTAATATGGCTATTAAATAATATATATGTAGCACCAACTAGTAATCCATCACAGGAACAGATAAATAATGCAAAAGAATTTAAAGAAATGTTACTAAAAAATGCAGGAATTAATACAATTGATACTAAGATTGATGATAGTGAAATAGATGTAGTGCAACAGTTAGCTATTTGGTATTTTACAGGTAATGATTCATATAAAGTAGTTGATAAAGATTCTAATGGAGATTATACATTTTCTATAGATAGAACTACAGCTATAAGAGATGTAACATGTGAGACATATGATGGAATTGAATCAAACGATGATTGTAAAAAACTATTTAATTATTTGGTGAAAACAGCTAACAGTATGGGAAAAACCTATGTCATTAGTGCTGAAACAGCAACTAACCCTTATAAACTAGATAAAACTTTAACAATTGAACATAAAACTGTTGGAAATAATTATGTTATCGGTCCATTTAGAATAAATGAAATTAGCACTGCAGTAGGTACTCTTACAGCAAAATTCTATAATGGAAATACTGAAATAATGAATCCAACAATGCAGGATGTAAATGGAAAAACAATTGCTACAATAGAAGATACAGTTGGAAAGGAATTTTATATTAGTATTCCAACATCAGCTATAGATATAGAAAAAGGCATAAAATTAGAAATGGGTGTATCATATTTTGATACAGAACTTACATATTGGTCAGTAGCTGGTGGATCAGGAGAAACAGATCAACCAGTAGCAGAAGTTGAAAGAACTAGAAAAATATACAATGAAGATATTACATATACACCAGCTCCAAAACAATTCGACTTAGCATTAAGAAAATTCATAACATCAATTAATGGAAAAGCACCAACAGTAAGCAGAGAACCAAAAGTAGATTTAACAACATTAAAAAATGGAACATTTAACAGAAATGGCAAAAAAGAATATACAGCAACATATACACATCCAAAAACAGCATTAGAAGTAAAAAAAGGAGATAAAGTTATATACACAATAAGAGTATATAACGAAGGAGAAGTAGATGCATATGTAAAAGAAGTAACAGACTACTTACCAAAAGGATTAAAATTAGCAGAAAACAGTACAATAAACACAAATAATGGATGGACAAATCCATCAAGTGATGGAAAAACAATAGTAACAAGTAAATTAGGTAAAACATTATTAAAAGCATTTGACGGAACAAACCTAAAATACTTAGATGTTCAGATAGAGTGTGAAGTTACAGCAAAAGGAACAACAACACAAAGCTTAAAGAACATAGCAGAAATAACAGCACATAGTGATAGTAAAGATAAGACTACTGTAACAGATAGAGATTCAACACCTAATGATGTAAACAGAAATACATATGGAACAACAAGCCAAGAAGATGATGATGACTATGAGCAATTAATAGTACCTGGCAAACAATTTGATTTAGCATTAAGAAAATTCATAACATCAATTAATGGAAAAGAACCAACAGTAAGCAGAGAACCAAAAGTAGATTTAACAACATTAAAAAATGGAACATTTAACAGAAATGGTAAAAAAGAATATACAGCAACATATACACATTCAAAGAATGCATTAGAAGTAAAAACAGGAGATAAAGTTATATATACAATAAGAGTATATAACGAAGGCGAAGCAGATGCATATGTAAAAGAAGTAACAGACTACTTACCAGATGGATTAAAATTAGCAGAAAACAGTACAATAAACACAGAAAATGGATGGACAAATCCATCAAAGGATAATAAAACAATAGTAACAAATAAATTAGGTAAAACCTTATTAAAAGCATTTGATGGAACAACTCTAGAATACTTAGATGTTCAAATAGAGTGTGAAGTTACAGCAAGAGGAACATCAACTAAGAGCTTGAAAAATATAGCAGAAATAACAGCACATAGTGATAGTGAAAATGACACTACTGTAACAGATAGAGATTCAACACCTAATGATGTAAATAGAAATACATATGGAACAATAAGCCAAGAAGATGACGATGACTATGAGCAACTAATAATTGTTGAAAAGAAATTTGATTTAGCATTAAGAAAATTCATTACAGCAGTTGGAAAGAAAGAATTAGTAGACGAAAATGGAAAATATATAAGAGAACCAAAAGTAGATGTAACACCATTACTAAATAATGAAACAACAGCAATATACGAGCACAGCAAAACAGCAGTGAGCGTAGATGTAGGAGACGAAGTAACATATACTTTAAGAGTATATAATGAAGGTGAAACAGATGGATATGCTGATGAAATAACAGACTACTTACCAGAGTGGTTAGAATTTGTAAATGATGAATTTAATGCTCAATATGGTTGGAAAGTATCTGAAGATGGAAGAAAAGTAAGTACAACAATTACATCTAAGACTACAGATTACTCTGCAAGTAGAGATACAATATATGCAAATAGAACACAAGAACAAGACAAAGTTTTATTAAAAGCATTTGATAAAACTAAAAAAGAGCTAGACTATATAGATGTAAAAATTAAATGTAAAGTAAAAGATACAGGTATAGCAAAGAAAATAACAAACATTGCAGAAATTACAAAAGCATCTGATGATAGAGGAAATACGGCAACAGACATAGATTCAAAAACAAATAATATAACATTACCAAAAGATGATGTTTTACCAAACTATAAAGATGATGAAATCGAAAGTGGAGAAAAATATATACCAGGTCAAGAAGACGATGACGATTTTGAAAAAGTAATAGTACAAAAATTTGACCTAAGCTTAAGAAAATTCATTACAGCTGTAAATAGTACAAAAATAACTGAAAGAGTTCCTGTATTCTCTATGGATAGTGAAAAGAAATTTACTTATACACATCCAAAGACACCAGTTGAAGTTGTAAATGGAGATGTAATTGTATATACATTAAGAGTATATAATGAAGGAAATCAAGCAGGATATGCCGATGAAGTAAAAGATAATTTACCAGAAGGATTAGTTTATTTACCTGAAAATGAGATAAATAAAGAATATAGATGGAAATTATATAAAGAAGATGGAACTGAAACAACAGAAGTTTCTGAAGCTAAAACTGTAAGAACAGATTATTTATCAAGAGATCAAGAAATCCAAACAAAAAGAAAAAACTTACTTAAAGCATTTAATACTGAAACAATGACACAACCAGATTATAGAGATGTGAAAATTGCATTTAAAGTAACAGAACCAAATACATCTGATAGAATAATAATCAATACAGCTGAAATATCTAAAGATAGTGATGATAAAGGAAATTCTGTAGAAGATATTGATTCAACTCCAGATAATGATAAAGAAGATGAAGATGATATTGATATAGAAAAAGTAAAAGTAAAATACTTTGATCTAGCTTTAGAGAAAATTGTAAGTGAATATAGTATTAAACAAAATGGAAAAACAACTGTAACAAAAACTGGACACAAATTTGGTGTTCAACCAGAACCACCAGTTAAAGTTGAGTTAGTAAATAGTATGGTTAAATCTGCAGTAATTAAGTTTAAATATCAAATAAAAGTAACAAACGAAGGTGAAATTGCAGGATATGCAGAAGAAGTAAAAGACTATATTCCAAGCGGATTAAAATTTGTAAAAGAAGATAATCCAAAGTGGACTATGCTAGAAGATGGAAATACAGTTACAACAGATCAATTGAAAGACAAATTATTACAACCAGGAGAAAGTGCAGTAGTAGAAATTACATTACAATGGATTAATGGACAAAACAATTTTGGTTTAAAACAAAACTGGGCTGAAATTAGTAAAGATAAAAATGATAGTTATTCACCAGATATAGACTCAGTTCCAAACAACAAAAAAGATGGAGAAGATGATATTGATGATGCATCAGTATTACTATCTGTAAAAACAGGTTCAGCAGAAAATTACATTGTAATTACAGGAAGTATACTTGCGATAGTATCAGCTGGAATAGTTTTAATCAAGAAATTTGTTATCTAATAGTATGATATAAAAAGGGGAAATCCAAAATAAATTGGATTTCTTCTTTATTTATATAATATAAAAATTTGGTGAAAAATTGTATTATTAAAAAATATAAGTAAGATTTTATTTACATTAAAAAAAGCTTATGTTATAATTTCAATTATAATGAGGTGAAATGGATGAATCAAATTTTAATGGTCGAAAATCAAAAAAAGAAAAGAAATAGATCAAGTTCAGGACCAGTTGAAATAGAAAAAATTGTAAGATTTTTTGCAATTGCACTAATTGTTTTTGGAATATTTTTTATAGGACATGGCTCATATGCTATATATAAAGATTCTAAAGGTAGAAATGTAAAAAACATGCCAACTGTTAGTATATCAAGGGTAAATGATTCTATTGTTATAAAAGCAGAAGGTGTTAATAAGATAGAAAATTTAAGATACAAATGGAACGAAGGAGAAGAAACTGTTGTTTCAGTAAACGACACATATATAGAAGAAACAGCCTTTTTACCTGTTGAAGATAGTACCTTAGTTGTAATTGTAGAAGAGAGCAGTGGAAGAATAATTAGATATACAAAGCAGTTTAAAATAGAAGGTGTTGATATAATACAACCAACAATACAAATAACAGAAGAAGATACAAAAGGTAATATTAGAATAACAGCTACAGATGAGACAGCAATTTCATATATTACTTATAAAGTAAATGATGAAGATGAAATTAGAATTGACAAATCAGAAATAGAAAATAAAACAATAAATTATGTTCTAAAATTACAAAAAGGTAGCAATATGGTCAGAATTACTGCAGTAGATCAGGCTGGAAATATTGAAAAGGTTGAAAAGAAAATTATTGTTAGCGGAAGTACAACAATAGAACCTAAAATACAAAATGGACAAATAATAATAGACATTAAAGATCCAGATGGAATTAAAGATATTGTAATTAATCTAAATGGAGTAGTATATCAAGCTAAAGACGTTAACCAAAAATCAGTAAGAATACCTTTAAAACCAGTAACTGGAGTAAATACTTTAAAAGTTACAGTTATAAATGTAAACTCATTAGTTTCAGAAGGGACAACAGAAATAAATTATGCACAGTAAAATACTTTTATACTTTGCCATCTATTCTTTCTTAGGATGGTGCGTAGAATCAATTTATAAATCAATTTTAGATAAAAAGTTGGTTAATAGTGGCTTTTTGTATGGACCATTTTGCCCAATTTATGCATTTGGTGCAATTATAATGGCATGGATATTAACTAAATTACCTAATAATGTATTTATAATATTCATATCGAGTACAATATTATTAACTGTTTGGGAATATATTGTAGGAGTCCTTTTAGAAAAGATATTTAAAACAAAATATTGGGATTATTCACATCTAAAATTTAATATAAACGGAAGAGTATGTTTAAAGAATTCTATATATTGGGGACTATTAGGGGTTGCATTTACATTTGTAATCCACCCATTTATTAAACAATATGTGGATATGATTCCGGAAAAAACGTTAATGTATGTAAATATTGTAGTATATACAGTGTTAATAACAGACGTAGTTATAAGTGTTACAAGAATATTATTCATAGATAAAAAAATACAACAGATACATGAAATAGGCGATAAAATAAAAGAAAAAATAAACGAATTAAAACAACAAGATATAATGGGAAAAGTATCTAATGAAAGTATAACATTAGCAATAACGCAATTAAAAAAGCAACAAGCTGTATTAAAAATAAAATTGTACAAGCTAATTATTAGACTAAAGAGAGCTTTCCCAACAATGCAATCAGAGACTATTAGTAAGTTTATTAATCAAAAAATAGATTTAACAAACATAAGAAAAAAATTAAGGAGTAAATAAGGGGGAAAAAATGGCTCAATATATTTATGTAATAGATAATGAAGATGCCTTAAAAGAATCATTGGATAAAATGTTTAAGGATGAAAACGAGTATAAGTTTAAGAAAGTTGATTCTAAGAGAATTGATGTAGCCTTAAAAAATATACCATCATTAATTATAATTAATGAAGATACATTAGATGAAGATATTATTGAAGTATGTAAAAGAATAAGATCAAATGAAGATAATAGTATTACACCAATTATTGTTATTTCATCTAATAAAGAAAAGAGCCATAGAATAGAAATATTAAAAGAATGTGTAGAACATTATATAAAAGCTCCTATAGATGAAGAATATTTATATTATACAGTAAAGAATTTGATAAGATTACTATATATTAATAGAAGAGTAAGTCCATTAACTGGATTACCTGGAAATGTACAAATACAAGCAGAAATGAAGAAAAGACTTTTAAACAAAGAAGAATTTGTAATGTTATATTTAGATTTAGACAATTTTAAAGCATTTAATGATGTATATGGATTTTTAAATGGTGATGAAATCATAAAATTTACAGCTAAAACAATTGTAAAAAATGTAGATGGATTAACAAAAGAAGATAGTTTTGTTGGACATATAGGCGGAGATGATTTTGTTGCAATTGTTTCAGCAAACGAGGATTATGAAAATATATGCCAAAATATTATAGCTGAATTTGATAAAGGAGTTGTTAAATTCTTTAACGATGAAGATATAGAAAGAGGATACTTAGAAGTACCAAACAGAAAAGGTGTAATAGAAGAATTTGCATTAACCTCAATTTCAATTGGTGTAGTTGTTGCAGATAAAGGAAGATTCCATAATGTCTTGGAGATAGGTGAAGTAGGAGCACAGGTAAAACATTTAGCGAAAACAACTGTGGGAAGTGCATATTCAATAGATAGAAGAAAAAGTTAAAAATTAAGAGGGAGCTTTATAGCACCCTCTTAATTTCTTCATATCTCTTTACTTTTTGAGTCGTTGTTTTTATCATAGGTTCATCAGTGATAAATAGGTTCTTTATATGTTTGTAATTAGCAAGAGTAGAATTGATTTGTTTAATATCTTTCCAAATATAATCTTTAAACTCTTTCTCACTTAAATTAGGTAATTTTTCCATCATATATTCTTTGTTATATACAATTTTAACAGATAGCACTAAGTCGTCATCTTTAGGCATACCAAATACCATAGATTCCATAACATATGGTAAGCCATTAATTAATTGCTCTAATTCTTCTGGGTAAATATTTTTTCCATTTTTTAATACTATAACATTTTTCTTTCTACCAGTAATAAATAAAAAATTATCTTTATCAAAATAACCTAGATCTCCAGTATAGAACCAGTTGTTTTTTAATATTTTTTCAGTCTCTTCAGGCATTTCATAATATCCGAGCATAACATTTGGACCTTTTACTACGATTTCACCTATGCCTTTCTCATTAGGGTGATCAATTACAATATCTACCTCAGGTAATGGAACTCCAACAGATCCATATTTGATGCTCTTTTCATTCTCAGCTGCCAAAACCGGAGATGTCTCCGTTAATCCATATCCTTGTATTGTAAGAATACCAAAATCATGAAAACCTCTTGTTACATTTTTATCTATAGCAGAAGCACCACTTATGACAAAACGTAATCCTCCACCAAGATTATCTAGAATTTCTTTGAATAACTTTCTTCTAATATCAATTTTAAATTTCAGTAAGAAACGACTAAGCAATATAGCAAACTTTATCAATTTTGTTTTTCCTTGTCTATCTATTTGTGCATAAATCTTTTTATACATTGCTTCTAACAAAAGAGGAACACATACAAAAACAGTAACATTGTATTCTTTAAGATTTTCTTGTATATGTCTTAATCCATCACAAAATACATTTGTAACTCCATGAGATAAAAATAAAAGCAAACCTGTTGATCCAAATGTATGATGGAGTGGTAGGAAAGCCATATTAATGTCAGTACTTAATATTTTTTCGCACATATCCATGTTATATATGTTTGATGCGATATTATAATTTGATAACATTACAGCTTTAGCCATTGATGTTGTACCAGAGGTGAATATAATTGTAGCTAACTCTTTTGGAGCAATTATATGATTCTCAAATCTACAATCGCCGTTTAAGACTAGTTCTTTTCCTGTTTCTAATAAATCATGTACAGATTTAAATTCGCCATAAGAAATATCAGAAGTATCTGGGTTCATACAAACAAAGTGCTTGATTTGATTGTTGTTAGAAGAGATATGCTTCATAACTTCCATATATTCTTTTTCAAAAATAACAGCTTCTGCATGACTTCTTGCGAGAAGAGATTCAATTTCTTGATCTGGTAATCCTTTATCTAAAGGAACTGCGACTCCTACACCATTTAAAATTGAAACATAAGATAATGCCCATTCATATCTATTTTTTCCTATTATTGCAATATTTTTTCCTTCCAACCCAAGGTCTATTAAAGAAGTTCCAAGATATTTTAAGTCATCTCCAAATTCTTTGTAAGATATGTTGGTATAAGTCACATCTTTACCAATTCTATTTTTTATAATAAATGCAGTATTGTCAGGATACTTAGCTATAGCATTATTAATATAATCGCGAATAGTATCTTGCTTTTGTGCATCATATAGTTTTCTAAATGCCTTCATAATTCCTCCATAAAAATAATATTTATTTATTAGTTTAGCATAGATAAAACCCATTATCAATTTACTTGAACATACGGTCAAAATAAAATTGTATAATTTAGCTGAAAAAAAGAATTAAAAATTTAAAGTAAAAAATAGTAAATCAAATCAGGAAACTATTAAGTTCTAAAAGAACGAAAACTCTCATAAGATAATACAAATTATCTATAGGGAGTTTTTTTATGATTATATTAAATAGAAAAAGATTAATTGCAATGTTAAGCATGATATGTGTTGCGGTTTTTGTATTTAACTTTCAAATAGCTAAAAAAGAAGAAACTGTATCGACAGTTGCATTACCGGTTAGTAACAAGGTAGTAGTAATAGATGCAGGGCATGGTGTACCAGATGAAGGGGCACAAAGTAGCAATGGAACTACCGAAGCGCAAACAAACTTAAAGATTGCACTAAAATTACAAAATTTATTAGAGCAAAGTGGAGCGACGGTTATCTTAACTCGTAGCGATGAAAACGCGATTTACGATATAGATAAAACAACATTAAGAGAAAAGAAAATATCTGACATTCACAATAGAGTAAAAATCGGAAACGAATCATCAGCAGACATTTTTGTATCAATTCATTTGAATAAAATACCACAACAACAATATTATGGATGGCAAACATTTTATAAGGAAAATGATGAAAAAAGTATAAAACTTGCCAAGAGTATACAAACTAACTTAAACGATGCAATACAAAAAGAAAACAAACGTGTTTCAATGAAACTAAACACAGTATATATAATGAAACATGTAGAAATTCCAATCACAATAGTAGAATGTGGATTTTTATCAAATCCAGAAGAAGAAAAACAATTATTAGAAGATGACTATCAAAACAAACTTGCGTGGGGAATTTATAACGGAATAATAGACTACTTTTATGAAAATTAATTATATGTGGTAAGCATAAACGATAAGAATAAACTTTTTTGAAGAGCTGCGCAGTTTGAAGGATGAAGCATCCGACAGAAAAAATGAAAAAAAGCATAAACGATAAGAATAAACTTTTTTGAAGAGCTGCGCAGTTTGAAGGATGGAACATCCGACAGCAAAGATCGAAAAAAAGTTTATTCTTATCGTCATCTTATTTTTATTCTCAAACTCAAAAAAATGCATAAAATTCTACTATTTGGAGAAAATAGGTAAAAACTATTTTAACAAGGAGTGGAATTTTTTTGAAACAATATAAAGTATTAAATATAACAGGTGCAGTATTAGAAAAATATCAATTAGAAAAGTATTTAGAACAACTTGCTTCTGATCAAATATTGAAAGAAAACTCAGACAAAAACACATATCCAATTTATAGAATGAAAGAAAATTTTGAAATAATTACTGAAGTATATCAACTATTAAATGAACATATTAAATTACAAATTCCAATACATCCTGCTGGAGAGTGGATATTAGACAATTATTATATTATAGAGGAAACTGTAAAGTGGATAGAAAAAGAGCTGACATTAAAAAAGTACACTGATTTTTTGGGTATAGCAAATGGTGCACATAGAGGATTTGCAAGAGTATATGTTTTGGCAACTGAAATTGTAGCATATACTGATTCAAAAATTAATGCAAAAAATATACAAGATTTATTAAAGGCATATCAGAAGAAAAAAACATTGAGTATGGATGAAATATGGAATATGGGGATGTTTCTACAAATTGCAATAATAGAAAACATACGTGTAATTTGTGAAAAAGTTTATTCTGCACAAGTGCAAAAGTATAAAGTAGAAAATATTATAGAGAGACTTGTAGAAAACAAAGCAAAAGAAGAGTTGCAGTTTAAAAACATATGTGTATATAGATCAAAAGTAAATGAATATGGAGAGATGAAATATCCTTTTATAGAATATATGTCATATAAATTGAAAAGGTTTGGAAAAAAAGCATATCCGTTTTTAAATATATTAGAAGAGCAAGTTAACAAAATGGGAACAAACATATCTGATGTAATAAAAAAAGAACACTTTGATATTGCAGTAAAAAAAGTGTCAATAGGTAATTGTATTACAAGTATAAAGACACTTCAAAGAATCAATTTTATAGACATATTTGAACAAATAAACGAAGTTGATGAGATACTAAATAAAGATCCACTAGGAATTTACAAAAATATGGATTACAAAACGAAGATAGAATATAAAAATACAATTAAACAGATATCTAGAAAAACAAAAATATCAGAGATTTATATTTCTAAAAAATGTTTGGAATTAGCTGAAAATAGTGCTAAAGGAGAGAATCAAGAAAACTTAACAACAGAGGAAAAACAAAAAATAAATGTAAAATCACATATAGGTTATTATTTAATAGATGATGGAAAAAATAAATTATTAGAGGAATTACAAAACAAAAAAATAAGAAAAGTAAGTGGTAACCAAAAAATAAGACTATATATATTAACCAAAATAATACTTGCATTTATTATATCTATATTAATTGGTAGTTATTTGTACCATCAAACAGGAAAAATCATAATAGCAATTATTAGTGCAATTTTAATTTATATACCTACTGAAATTATAATAATACAAATAATTCAATATATTTTCGGAAGAGTTATAAAACCTAAGATGATTCCAAAAATGGATTTTCAAAACGGAGTTCCAGAAGAATTTGCTACCTTTGTGGTAATACCAACAATATTAAGTAATAAAGAAAAAGTAGAAGAAATCTTAAAAAAACTAGAAGTGTACAATTTGGCAAATCAAAGTGATAATTTATATTTTGCTTTATTAGGAGATTGTACATCAAGTGATAGAGAAACTGAAGAATTTGATCAAGAAATAGAAGAAACAGGGAAACAAATAATTAAATCTCTAAATGAAAAATATCCTAACACCAAATTCCCAAAGTTTAGTTTTATTTATAGGAAAAGAATTTGGAATGAGAAAGAGAGATGTTACTTAGGTTGGGAAAGAAAAAGGGGTTTATTAAATCAATTTAATGAGTATATATTAGGCAATTCACAAAATCAATTTAAAGTAAATACAATAGAGGAAAAAAAGGCAGACGGAATTAGGGTTCCTGAAATAAAATATATTATTACTCTAGATTCGGACACAGAGCTAGTGTTAAATACAGGGTTAGAACTTATAGGAGCGATGGCACATATTCTAAATCAACCTATTTTAAATAATGATAAAACTAAAGTTACTCATGGGTATGGAATTATGCAACCTCGTGTTGGAATTAATTTAAGAGCTGTAGGAAAAACGAAATTTACAAAGATTTATGCAGGATTAGGAGGTACTGATTCATATACAAATGCTATTTCTGATTTTTATCAAGATAATTTTGGAGAAGGCATTTTTACGGGAAAAGGAATATATGATCTGCAAGTGTTCTCAGAAGTACTTAAGAATCAAATACCTGAAAATACAGTATTAAGTCATGATTTGCTAGAAGGAAATTATTTAAGGTGTGCTCTTGCATCTGATGTAATTTTATTAGATGGTTATCCTACTTCATATAATAGTTTTAAAACAAGACTTCATAGGTGGACAAGAGGAGACGTTCAAATTCTTAGATGGTTGAGATCAAAAATAAAGAATAATCAAAATCAGTCACAAAAAAATCCACTTAATACTATTTCAAAATACAAAATTCTAGATAACCTAGTTAGAAGCATGTTTGAGCCAATTATATTAATTGCTTTTATATTTATTTTATTTATAGATGCTTTTTATAAAATAAATATTTGGCCGATGGTTGCTATTTTATTTATTTCATTACTTTCACCAATGATAATACAGATAGTAAATAGAGTAATATCAAAGCAAAATGGAGAAGTATCTCAAAGAACATTTGAAAAACAAATAGATGGAATAAAGGGAAGTGTAATAAGAGGGATTTTAGAGATAGCAACTTTACCAGATAAAGCTTATACTTTATTAGATGCAATAGTTAAAACATTTTATAGAATTAATATAAGCAAAATACATTTGTTAGAGTGGACAACCGCAGAAGAGGCAGAGAAAAAGGCTAAAAACAGTATAAAAGATTACTATATGAATATGCTTCCAAATGTCATATTAGGAATTGTAGGAATATTATTTTTGAATTTCTATAAAGAAGGTACTGTTACTATATTATTATTTCTATTATCTATCTTATGGCTTATAGCACCTTTAGTTATGTACTATATAAGTAAACCAGAAAAAAATAAAAATGCAATTGAAAAAATAGATGAACAAGAAAAAGAATATATACTTGATATAGGAAAGAAAACTTGGCAATTTTTTAAAGATAATATAAATGAGAAAGGCAACTTCTTGCCACCAGATAATTATCAAGAAGACAGAAAACCAAAGATCGTATATAGAACATCTCCTACCAATATAGGTTTAGGATTACTAGCTGTTGTTTCTAGTTATGACCTAGGGTATGAAAATTTACAAGACACATTAAACCTATTACAAAAAATGTTAGATTCTATTTTAGAATTATCAAAATGGAATGGGCATTTATATAACTGGTATAATATAGAAACTCTAGAACCATTAATACCAAAATATGTATCTACGGTAGATAGTGGAAATTTTGTGGGCTATTTATATGTATTAAAACAATTTTTAGAAGAAAATAAATCTGAAGATGTAGATAAAATAAGCATAATGATCCAAATTATAGATCAATTAATTAAAAATACAAAATTCCAATATCTATATAGTGAAGAAAACAAGATATTCTCTATAGGATATAATGTAGAGGAAAATCAGCTAACAGACTCATATTATGATTTGTTAGCGTCAGAGGCAAGGCAAGCTAGTTTAGTTGCTATAGCTAAAAAAGATATTTCAGTAAAGCACTGGTATAACTTAAGTAGAAGTTTGACTATGTTAAACAAATATAAAGGATTAATTTCATGGTCAGGTACAGCTTTTGAATATCTAATGCCAAATATAAATATTCCACAAGAACCGGGAAGTTTGCTAGATGAATCTGTAAAGTTTGCAATAATGAGTCAGATTGAATATGCAAAAAAATTAAATATACCTTGGGGAATATCAGAGGCAGCATTTAATTTAAGAGATTTAAGCAATAATTATCAATACAAAGCATTTGGAATACCCTGGCTTGGAATAAAAAGAGGATTAGCAGATGAAATGGTTGTTTCCGCCTATGGCGGAATATTAGCAATTTCAGAAAGACCAAAAGAAGTAATATCAAACTTAAAAAGATTAGAGATGCAAGGTATGTATGATAAATACGGATTTTATGAATCTATAGATTATACGCCAAATAGATTAAAAAGAGGAGAACAGTATGAGGTTGTAAAAACGTACATGGCACATCATCAAGGCTTAATTTTACTATCTATTAATAATTTGTTTAACCAAAAAATCTTACAGAAAAGATTTATGGAAAACCCAGAAATTAATGCAATAGATATTTTGTTACAAGAAAGAATGCCAGGTAATGTGATTATCACAAAAGAGAAAAAAGAAAAGGTAGAAAAGATAAAGAATATAGATTATGAGGTTTATTGCCAAAGAGAATATAACAAAATAGATAATAAATTAAGTCCTATTAATGTTATTTCAAATGATTATTATACAGTTGTAATGGACCAAAGAGGAAATGGTTATAGTAAATATAAAGACATTTTAATAAACAGATATAAACAAACTGATGATGAAGAACAGGGGGTATTCTTTTATTTAAAGAATATAAAAACAAAAAGAATATGGACTTCTTCACAATTAAAATATTTAGCAAATGCCGATAAATATACGGTATATTTTACCCCAGATAAAAATCAATATGTTAGACAAGATGGAAATATAGAAACAAATACAAAAGTATTTGTTATGCCAAATGAACCAGTTGAAATTAGAGATATTGAACTAAAGAACCATGGAAATACAGAGGAAACAATAGAAATAACTAGCATGTTAGAGCCAATTTTATCTACGAAAGAACAAGATTATGCACATAAGGTATTTAATAATTTATTTTTGAGTTATGAGTTTTTGGAAGATTCGGGAACTATACTTGTAAAAAGAAATCATAGGAGTAAAGGCGAAAAGAATATTTATTTAGCAGTAAATCTGTACACAAAAGATGAGACAATTGGAGATTTAGAGTATGAAATTGACAAGGAAAAATTTATTGGAAGAGGAAATATAAATTTACCAAAAGCAGTAGAAAGAGAATTACCTCTAAGCAAAAAGATTGGTTTAACAACAGATCCAATTATTGCAATGAAAAGAACAGTGTGCATCATGCCTAAAAGTAGCTCCAAATTTCATTTGATAATGGCTGTTTCAGAGGATAGAAATGAGGCTATTAAACTAATAGAAAGTAATAAAAATGAAGAAAAAATCGCAAGGAACCTAGAATTAGCCAAAGCTAAAGTTGAAGCGGAAACAATGTATTTGGGAATGAAAGGAAATGAAATTTCAGTATATCAAAAAATGCTGGGATATCTAATTAATAAAAATCCATTAAAGATGTTAATGTTTAAAACAAAAATTCCTGAAAATGCAGAAACTTCAGAACTTTGGAGATATGGAATTTCAGGAGATTTACCAATTTTATTAGTGAAAATAAAAGATGCAGTTGATATTTATGTTGTAAAAGAAGTATTAAAGGCATATGAGTATTTTAGAGTTAAAAATATAAAAGTTGATGTTGTAATAATAAATGAAGAAAAGAAAACCTATGACAATTATGTGGCAGAGGAAATTCAAAATGCAATATTAGATAGAAATATGGCATATCTACAAAATATTGCAGGTGGAATATTTGTACTAAATAATTTAGCAAAAGAAGAAAAACGATTGTTGGAATATAGAGCAAATCTATTAATAGATGCAAGTTTAGGTGATATAGATAGACAATTAAAAGACTATGAAGAAGAATATATAGAAAAAACTAAAGATATGAGTCAAGAAGTAATTAATAAAGTTTACTCAAATGATGAAATATATAGATTACAGTTACCAATTCAAGATATGAAATATTATAACGAATATGGTGGCTTTTCAAAAGACGGAAAAGAGTATTTTATAAAAGTAAATAAGAATGATAGACTACCAACTGTATGGTGTAATATTTTAGCAAATGAAAAATTTGGAACGGTATTAACTGAAAACATGGGAGGATATACATGGTATAAAAATAGCAGATTAAATAGACTAACTGCATGGAATAACAATCCTGTTACAGATGTACCATCAGAAATAATTTATATAAAAGATATGGAAAAAGATAATTTTTGGTCGTTGGGACTAAATCCGGCACCTGATGATAACGACTATACCATAACATATGGTTTTGGATATGCAAAATATAATCATACAAGTAATGGTATAATTCAAAAATTAGATATATTTGTGCCAAGAAATGATTCTATTAAAGTTCAAATTTTGCATTTGGAGAATACACAAGCAAAGAAAAAAGAGTTGAAATTAATATACTATATAAAACCTGTTTTAAATGAAGATGAAATAAAATCAAGAGGCTTTTTAAAAATGCAATATAAGGAAAATGCCAATTTAGTAACATTAGAGAATACATGCAAGAATACAAAAGACACAATTTTATATGTATCATGTAGTGAAAAAATAAAATCGTATACAGGAGATAAAAATAGCTTTATTGGAAATGGAGATATTACAAAACCAGATGCGATAAATAGTATTGAATTAGATAGGCAGGATTCATTAGGAAAAGACCCTGTAATAGGAATAGAATTACGTGTTAGCCTAGAAGCTTTTGAAAGAAAAGATATAGTTTTTGGATTAGGTGCAGAGTCGAGCTTAATAGAGTGTCAGGATAAAGCTTACCAATATACAAATATAAATAATGCAATAACAGAATACGAAAATGAAAAAAGATATTGGTCTGAATTATTAGATAGATTACAAGTAAACACACCATTAGAATCGGTAAATATTATGCTAAATGGATGGGTTATTTATCAGACTATGTGTTCAAGACTTTTGGCACGAAGCGGATATTATCAGTCTGGTGGAGCATATGGCTTTAGAGATCAATTACAAGATACACTTGCAATGAGGTATATTTGTCCAGAAATAATGAAAAAACAAATTATTAGAAATAGTAAACATCAATTTATAGAAGGAGACGTAGAACACTGGTGGCACGAAGAAACAAATAGGGGAATTCGTACGAGATTTTCAGATGACTTGTTATGGTTACCATATATTACAACAGAATATATTAATTTTACAGGAGATGAAAGTATACTAAATGAAGAAACTTATTATTTGAAAGGTGAAATACTTCCAGAAGGTATTGATGAAGGATATGATTTATATTTGCCTTCTACAACAAAAGAACCGATATATAATCACTGCATAAAAGCCATAGAAAAAGCAATGGTATTTGGAGAAAATGGTTTGCCAAAAATAGGATCGGGAGATTGGAATGACGGATTTAGTGAAGTAGGAAATAAAGGAAAAGGTGAAAGTGTATGGCTTGGATTCTTTATGTATGTGGTACTAGATCGTATGATACCAATTTGTAATAAAAAAGGTGACACATATTTAGTAGAAAAATATGAGAATATAAAGACAAATTTAAAAAAAGCATTAAATACAATAGGTTGGGATGGTAGATGGTACAGGAGAGCCTTTACAGATAATGGAGAAACTTTAGGAAGTATACAAAATGAAGAATGTAGAATTGATAGTATAGCTCAAAGTTGGGCAACAATTTCAAATGCAGGGGATAATGATAAAAAATATATTTCTATGGAGAGTTTAGAAAATCATCTAGTAGATAAAGAAAATGGTATTATAAAACTGCTAGATCCACCTTTCGAAAAAAGTAAGCTGGAACCTGGCTATATAAAAGCATACTTGCCGGGAACAAGAGAAAACGGTGGACAATACACACATAGTGCAATATGGGCAATTATTGCTGAATCAATTCTAGGATTTGGCGATAAGGCAGTAGAATACTATAGAATGATAACACCTATAGAACATGCAAGAACGAAAGAAGAGGCAAATAAATACAAAGTAGAACCATATGTAATAGCTGCAGACGTATATGGTGCTAGTAATCTTGCTGGTAGAGGTGGATGGACTTGGTATACAGGATCAAGTAGCTGGTTTTATGAAGCTGGCATTAAATATATTTTAGGACTTAATATAGAAAATGGATGGCTTACTATAAAACCTAATATTCCAAAAGATTGGAATGAATATAGTATAAGATATAAATACGGAAATAGTGTGTATAATATAAAAGTAAAAAATATAAGTAAAAATAATAATGGTGTAAGCTGTATGAGATTGAACGGTGAAATTATAGAGAGTCAAAAAATTCACCTAAACATGGAAGGCGGAATATATACTATAGAAGTAGAAAGTTGACTTATTATGTAAAATGTAGTATAATAAAAAGTAATTAAATAACCGTTCAGGTTATAATTTTATTTATATTAAGGAGAAAAACAATGAAGAGTTTAAACAAAAAGAAGTTAAACACAGCAGACATCGAAGCAGGAATAATTGTAACACTTATAAGTGTTATAGTACTCCTTTTTGTGGGACTTATGTCTTGGTTCATCTTAGATGGATGTAATAGGATATTAGGTACTGCATCAGAGCTAATGGACATTCGCTTCCAGGTGGATGATTATAATCGGTCTTCAAGAAAGACTGATGAGGCAACGGCTAAGATAGAAATTTTAGAAGAACGTCAGCACGAAATGGCGTATTCAGAAGATAATTTGGTCAGCACCTATTACTGGAGTAATGGTCTCGTAAAGTTTCTTATGGTACTTGGTTGCTTTGCTGGTTATGCAATGGTAGCAGCTGTTTGGTTATTCATTGCATATCAGCCAATACGACTAATACGAAGAAGAATAAGGAAAGCCCACAGAAGAAAGCAAAGCGAGTAATCGTTTTGAACACCACGTGATAATTTCACGTGGTTCTTTCTTTGAAAAAATAAATAAATATTTTACTGTTATTAAAAAATAAAATAATGAAAACACTTGTACATTTGAATTTATTATGATATATTATGCATAGTAAAAAAATGAGCTATATATAAGATAGATCTTATGTAGAAAGGCGGTATTTTTGTGGAAGAAAATAACTTTGAAGAGTCAAAGAAAACAATATTAATTGTAGATGATGAGAAACCAATAGTTGATATATTAGTATATAATCTACAAAAAGAAGGATATAACACATTAGAGGCAAATGATGGAGAAGAAGCAATAAATATAGCATTTGATAAAAAGCCAGATCTAATTTTGTTAGATATAATGTTACCAAAAGTAGATGGGTTAACAGTATGTAAAAAAATTAGAAATTCCTTTAATATGCCAATAATTATGATATCTGCAAAAGATGAGGAAATAGACAAAATTTTAGGCTTAGAATTGGGTGCAGATGATTATATTACAAAACCATTTAGTGTAAGAGAGCTAGTGGCAAGAGTAAAAGCAAATCTAAGAAAGGCAGAGGCATCTGTAAAAGTAGAAGAGAAGAAAAAAGAAGAAAATGCAGTAGATAAAAAAGATAATATAATAGTAATAGGTGAATTATCATTAAACTTAGATAAATTTGAGGTAAAAGTAAGAGATCAAGTTATTGATTTAACATTAAGAGAATTTGAAGTACTAAAATATTTAGCAAATCAACCAGGACAAGTTGTTACTAGAGAGGCACTATTAGAGAAGGTTTGGGGATATGAATACTATGGAGATATTAGAACAGTAGATGTAACAATTAGAAGAATAAGAGAAAAAATAGAAAATGATACCTCTAGTCCTAAGATATTAATTACTAAAAGAGGCGTAGGATATTATCTATCATCAAAATAGAAACCGTAGAAAAGTTAGCAATTAATAATATAGTTGCTAACTTTTATAATTTATTTAAGAAACAGATTTATAATATAAGACTACAATTTATATATGGGAGAAATTTATTATGAACAGAAATATACAATCAAAAATTATTTTAATATTTTTTGTACTAGGAATTATACTAATATCAGGATTGGGTATAAGTTATTTATATATGTTACAGGAACTAGAAAACATAAGTACAAGTCAGGGAGAGGTAATTAGTATAATAAATACTCAGATTCAACAAACAAAAATGATTATGCTAATCTCCACGGGAGCGTATATTGTTATATCTATATTAGTTAGTTTCTTTGTGACAAAAGCATTAGTGTCGCCAATGAAGAAACTTATAAAAAGTGCGGAAAAAATTGCATCTGGTGAAAAAATTGAAATAGAAAAAAATGATAATAGTAATAGTGAAGTAGGAGACTTAACAAATGCATTTAATATTATGACTGTAGAATTAAAACAAAAATTTAATGAAGTAAATAGACAGAAAAAACAAATAGAAACTATATTACTACATATGACAGATGGAATTATAGCATTTGATATGGAAGGCAATATTATTCATATTAATCCTGCTGCAAAACAATTATTAAGTATAACAGATAATGAAGACAACTTTGAAAAAATATTTAAAAAATTGAAAATAGATGTTAATATTGAAAAAATTATATATTTAGAAAATTGGACATCATCTGAGCAACGAAAAAATGTAGGCGAGAAATATGTAAATATACTATTTGCTCCATTCCAAGACGAAAACGATCGACCAGGAGGAGTAATGGTATTGATACAAGATATTACGGAACATGTTAAACTTGATAATATGCGTAAGGAATTTGTGGCAGATGTATCACATGAACTTAAAACTCCAATTACATCTATTATGGGATATGCAGATACTTTACTTGAAGGAGAATATGATAAAGAAACGCAGAATAAGTTTTTAAGTGTAATTGCAGCAGAAGCAAGAAGGATGGCAAAACTGGTAACAGATTTACTAACTTTATCAAGATATGATAGCAAGAAGATGAGAGTTGACAAAACAGAATTTGATTTAGGAGATTTAGTAAAGAAATGTCAAGAAAAACTAAAATTTGAAATCGAAAAGAAAAATCATAATATGGAATGTTTTGTTACAGCAAGTGTTCCTCCAGTAGAAGCGGATAAAGATGGAATAGAAAGAGTTGTATTAAATATATTATCAAATGCCATAAAATATACTAAAGAAAATGGAACAATAAAAGTTTATGTTGGATTTGTATATAATGATGCATATATTAAGGTAATAGATAATGGAATAGGGATTCCAGAGGAAGATTTAAAGAGAATATTTGAAAGATTTTATAGAGTTGATAAAGCTCGTACCAGAGAAATGGGGGGAACTGGATTAGGACTTTCAATAGCAAAAGAAATTTTAAATCAAAACAAAGGAAGCATAGATATAAGAAGCGAAGTGGGTAAAGGAACAGAGGTTGTAATTAGATTACCTGCAAAAAAATAAAATTAAAGGTCGAAACTAAAACAAGTTTCGACCTTTTCGTCTATTGACAGAAGGCTTATAAAATAATATACTTTATATATTGATAAAAAGGAGGTTTTCTATTAATGAGTAATGGTTTAGTAGAAATTAGATGGCATGGTAGAGGTGGTCAAGGTGCAAAAACGGCTTCATTGTTATTAGCTGATGCTGCATTTAATACAGGTAAATATATACAAGGATTTCCTGAATATGGTCCAGAGAGAATGGGAGCACCAATAACAGCATACAACAGAATTAGTGACAATCCAATACGTGTCCACAGTAATATATATGAACCTGACTATGTTGTAGTAGTAGATGACACTCTTCTAGAGAGTGTTGATGTTACAGCAGGTTTGAAGGAGACAGGTGCAATTATAATAAACACAACAAAAGATAAAGAATATTTAGATACAGTATTAAAAGGATATAATGGAAAAGTATATACAATAGATGCAAGAAAAGTATCTATGGAAACACTAGGAAGATATTTTCCTAACACTCCAATGCTTGCAGCGATTGTAAAAGTAAGCAAAATTATGGAAGAAAAGGATTTCCTAGAAGATATGCAAGGGTCATTTAAACATAAATTTGCAAAGAAACCTGAAGTTATAGAAGGAAATATGAAGGCACTAGAACTTGCATTGCAGGAAGTTAAAGAAATACAGTAAAAATATAAAGTAATGGAAGGGAGAAAATAAATGACAGAAATTAATAAAACTACACCAGCAAATAAATTGACAATAGGTGGAGATATTTACGAAGCGGGAAATGCAAGAGAGTTTAAAACTGGGGATTGGAGAAGTGTTAAACCTATATTTTTAGAAGAAAAATGTAAACAATGTGGATTATGCTTCCCTGTATGCCCAGATGATGCTATTCCTGTTGAAAAAAATCAAAAAAGAAAAGAATTTAATTATGATTATTGTAAAGGATGCGGAGTATGTGCAAAAGTATGCCCATTTAATGCAATAGAGATGAAAGATGAGGGAGAAAACTAAAATATAAGGAGGAAAATATGAGTATAAGAGAGCGTTTAAGTGGAAATGAAGCAGCTGCAACAGCCATGAAACAAATAAATCCAGATGTTGTCGCAGCATTTCCAATCACACCATCAACAGAAATACCACAGTATTTTTCAACATTCGTAAGCAATGGGAGTGTTGATACAGAATTTGTTGCAGTAGAAAGTGAACATAGTGCAATGAGTGCTTGTATAGGAGCAGAAGCAGCAGGAGCAAGAGCTATGACAGCTACATCAGCAAATGGACTTTCATTAATGTGGGAGATGATTTATATTGCATCAAGTTTAAGATTACCAATTGTTATGTCTTTGGTAAACCGTGCAGTATCAGGACCACTTAATATTCATAATGATCATTCAGATGCAATGGGAGTTCGTGATAGTGGATGGATAATGTTGTTTTCAGAAAATAATCAAGAAGCATATGATAATTTGATTATGGCACATAGAATAGCAGAGAACAAAGATGTTTTATTACCATTAATGATATGTCAAGATGGATTTATTACATCACATTCAATTGAAAATATTGAACTAATAGAAGATGAAAAGGTAAAACAATTTGTTGGAGAATATAAACCAGAACATTATTTGTTAAATGATAAAGAACCAATAGCAGTTGGCCCAATGGACCTACAAGCTTATTTATTTGAGCATAAATACCAACAAGCTGAAGCTATGAAAAATGCTAAGAAAGTAATTCTTAAGATTGCTAAAGAATTTGAAAAAATGACTGGAAGAAAATATGGATTATTTGAAGAATACAAACTAGATGATGCTGAGATAGCAGTAGTTTGCATGAATTCTACAGCAGGTACTACTAAAGATGTTGTAGATAGTTTAAGAGAAAAAGGCATAAAAGCAGGTATGCTAAAAGTACGTGTATTTAGACCATTTCCAGCAGAAGAAATAGCGAAAGCACTATCAGGATTAAAAGCTGTTGCAATATTAGACAAAGCTGATTCTTTAAATGGAGCAGGTGGAGCACTTTTTGAAGATGTTGTCTCGGCAATGTATGTAAATGGAAATAACGTAAAAGCAGTCAACTATATTTATGGTATCGGTGGAAGAGATACTACTGAGAAAGAAATAGAAAGTGTATATACTGATTTACAAGAAATAGCAAAGACTGAAAAAGTTGAAAATCCATATAGATATTTAGGATTAAGAAAGGAGTAAGTTTAATATGGCATATAATTTAAAAGAGATAATAGCAGAAAAACCTTCAAGATTTACGGCAGGTCATAGAATGTGTGCTGGTTGTGGAGCACCACCAATTGCCAGAATGATATTAAGGGCATTGAAACCAGAGGACCATGCAGTTATTTCTAACGCAACAGGTTGTATGGAAGTATCAAGTTTTATCTATCCATATACTTCTTGGACAGATTCATATATTCATACAGCATTTGAAAATGCTGCAGCAACTTGCTCTGGAGTAGAAGCAGCATATAAATCAATGAAAAAACAGGGAAAATTACCAGAAGGTAAACATACAAAATTCATTACTTTTGGTGGAGATGGCGGAACTTATGATATAGGTCTTCAAAGTCTTTCAGGAGCAATGGAAAGAGGACATGACATGTTGTATGTTTGTTATGATAATGGTGCATACATGAATACAGGTATTCAACGTTCTTCTGCAACACCAAAATTTGCAGACACAACAACTAGCCCAGCTGGAAGAGTAATACCTGGAAAAATGCAATCAAGAAAAGATCTAACAAAAATCATGGCATCACATAATATTCCTTATGTTGCGCAGACAATTGCTGTAAACAATTTTAAGGATTTATATGAAAAAGCAGAAAAAGCAATTTACACAGAAGGTCCAACATTTTTAAATGTTTTATCACCTTGCCCAAGAGGATGGGGATATGGGGCAGATATGTTAATGCAAATTAATAAGTTAGCAGTAGATACATGCTATTGGCCTTTATATGAAGTTGTTGATGGAAAATATAAAATAACATATAAACCTGCAAAAAAACTACCAATAGAGGAATTTTTAAGACCACAAAAGAGATTTAAACATATGTTTAATCCAGGGAATGAGTGGATGATAGAAGAATTCCAAAATGAAGTGGATAAAAGATGGCAAGAGTTATTAGATTTAGAAGAAATGACTAACAAAGAATAAGATTAATGAATAAAAAAGAACAGCTATATGTACATTTAATGTATTATATAGCTGTTCTTTTTGTATAGATAAATTAATAGTAAATTAATTTTCTTCGTCTTCAGGAGCTCCAACAGGACAAACACCTGCGCAAGTTCCACAAGATATACAAGCTTCGGGATCTATTACATAACGATCGTCTCCTTGTGAAATGCAAGAAACAGGACAAGCTGCTGCACAAGCACCGCAACTAATACAATTTTCATTGATTTTGTATGCCATATTATTCACCTCCTTAAATATTATTTTCATTTTTATTTGCATTATCTTGAATTTCAAGTTTTTCTAGTTCTTGTAATTCTTTAAAATTCTGTTTTTCTTCTTCATCAACATTTTCAACAGAAGCACTTTTTATAATTTTTATCTCAGATGCTGGATATTTTTTGTAAAAGTTGCTGTCATCTTCATCTTTGAATTTTACTCTTACAATTTCTTTAAGTGTTTCAACAGAATCAACAATTCCTTCACCATCACTTGTCTTTACAGTAGATCCTATTTTAGGTAGTCTTCTTAATTTATCTTCATATACTTCTTGTTCATATTTTAAACAGCACATAAGTCTTCCACAGTTTCCAGATATCTTAGAAGGATTAAGTGCCATATTTTGTTCCTTTGCCATTTTTATAGAAACTGTTTCAAAGTCACTTAAAAAAGAGCAACAACATAATTCTCTACCGCAAACACCATTTCCACCAATTCTCTTAACCTCGTCTCTAACACCAATTTGTCTTAATTCAATTCTTGTTTTGAAAATAGAAGCTAATTCTTTAACTAATTCTCTAAAATCAATCCTTCCATCAGCAGTAAAGTAAAATAGAATCTTACTATTATCAAAAGTATATTCAACATCTGTTAAATGCATATCTAATTTATACTTTTTTATTTTTTCTTCACAAATTCTAAAAGCTTCTTCTTCCTTTTTCTTATTTTCATCATAATGTTTTAAATCCTTAGAAGTTGCAATTCTAATTATTTTCTTTAAAGGATTAGCAAGATTGTCTTCAGGCATATTTCTTTTATAACTAGCAACTTCACCTAGGTCTTCTCCCATTGAAGTTTCTACAATAACTTTATCATGATAATTTAGTTTTAAATTTCCAGAATCAAAAAAGTATATTTTACCTGGTCTTTTAAATCTAACTCCAACTATATTCTTCATTAAATTCCTCCCACATTTTTAACAAAAGATTATCTATACACATATCATAATTTGCATTAGATGATAATTTTTTTTTTGTTTGTTCAATGATCTTAACACAATTGATATATCTAATATTATAGTTATCAATTAATTTATCCATAAATATAATGTTCATATATTCTAATAAATTAGAAATGTTATCTTTTGATTGGTATAAAATATCACTTTGTCCCAACAGGTCAATAATATTTTTTTTATCTAAACTGTTAATTATACTATCAATATTATCGTAATGTATTGCTGAACTTTGTAGTTCAATAGCTTTTCCAATACTTCCACTACACAATTTTAAAATGTTAGAATTAAAAGTATTATTAATATTATTATTAGAGAAATATTCTAAGATCTCACTATTACTTAATGCTTGGAAAAATATTTTAGTGCATCGAGATATAATAGTATTTAACAATTTATTTTCATTTGATAATACAAGTATAATAATAGCATATTCTGGTGGCTCTTCTAGGGTCTTTAGTAAACAGTTTTGAGCTTCTTTTGTCATAAAATCACTGTTATTAATAATATAAACTTTCTTACTAGATACAATAGGTTTTTCTGCAATTTTTTCTTGAAGATAACGAATTTGTTCTATCTTAATATTCTTGCCATCTTCTAAGTCTATCACCATAAAATCTGGATGATTATCGCTAGAAAATTGAATACATGATGGGCAGTGTTTACATGGTTTAGTAAAGGAATCTTCACTATTACATAAGATCATATTTGCAAATTCTTTTGCAAATAAAAACTTTCCAATGCCATCAGAACCAACAAATAAATAACTATGTAAAACATTATTTGTTTGTATAGAATTAGATAATAATGTTTTAACTTTAGTGTTGCCTATAATATTTTCGAAGCTCAATATTACACCTCCAAATCTGCAGTATCTACAGTTTAATATAATTAAATGTTATTTAATCTACTTTTCCAAATAAATTTAATGGCCAAAATCTAATCCACACTTTGCTCTCGATCTTTTCTAAAGGAATACATCCAAATTTTCTACTATCAGTAGATTTAGGTCTGTTATCTCCCATAACAAATACGCAATTCTCTGGAACAATTAAATCGTAGAAAGGACAATTTTCTATATTTGTAGTAACATCAGGTTGAAGATATTTTTCCTCTAGTTCTTCTCCATTAATGTATACTTTGCCATCCTTAATTTGTAAATGTTCACCAGGTAAAGCAATTACTCTTTTAATGTAGCTAATTTTATTTGATTCAAGAACATAATAAACAAATTTTCCCCAAGCAGAAGTTGGATTATTTGAATACTTTGCACGTACATCATTTGCATCATAAGTATATGAATCAGAAGTAGGTGCTTCAAATGTAATAATATCACCTCTTGAAGGCATTTCTTTTATAGTACGAGCCCATCTATTTAAAATAAGACGTTGATTTGGTTTTAATGTTGGAAACATAGAAGGCTGTTGAACAATAGTAGGAGTACCAAAAAAATATCGAATTGATAATGCTAAAACAAAAGCAATAACAATACATACAATCCACTCTATAATATCTTTAGCCTTATCATTAATTTTCATATTTAATCAATCTCCCTTTATATTAAAATATCTACACTATTATATATTTTTTTTTGCGATTTATCAATACTTTAAGAAATAAAGTGTATATAAAATTGAAATACATGATATAATGATAGATATTAATATATCGAAAATAAGGAATAAATATGAATGAGAGTAGAATAATAAATGAAATTGCAATAAAAATTAGCAATGCAGGTGGTAGACTATATCTAGTTGGTGGAGCAGTGAGAGATGAATTAATTAAAAGGGAAATTACAGATGAAGATTACTGTGTGGTAGGAATTGAAAAAGAAAAATTTGAGGAAATGTTTCCAAATGCAATTATAAAAGGTAAAAAGTTTGCAGTATATGATATTGAAGGATACGAATTTGCACTTGCGAGAAAAGAAGTGAAACAAGGTACAGGTCATAAAAATTTTGAAATAGAAACAGACAAAAACATTACAATTATGCAAGATTTAGAAAGAAGAGATATAACAATAAATTCAATTGCAAAAGATATTCTAACAGGTAATATAATTGATCCATTTGATGGAAGAAAAGATATAATGCAAAAGATAATTAGAAAAACAAGTTCCGCATTTAGAGAGGATCCGTTAAGAGTATATAGGGTGGCGAGATTCGCAGCAACATTACAATTTAAAGTTGATAAAGAAACTATCGAAGAGATGAAGCAACTTAAGGAAGAATTAAAAATGTTATCAGTAGAAAGAGTTTTCGAGGAATTTAGAAAAGCTCTTTCTTGCGAAAAACCTTCAATATTTTTTCAAGTGTTAAAAGAGGCAGAGGTTCTACAAGTACATTTTAAAGAAATATATAATCTTATAGGAAAAATACAACCAGAAAAGTACCACCCAGAAGGAGATAGCTATAATCATACAATGCAAGTATTGGATCTTTCAGCACAATTAACAAAAGACCTACTTATTAGATATAGTTGCTTAGTTCACGATCTTGGAAAGGGAAGTACTCCGGTAGAAATGTTTCCACATCACTATGGACATGAAGAAAGAGGAGAAAAGTTAGTAGGAGAGATGGGGGAAAGATTAAAGATTCCAAAAGAGTGGACCAAAGCTGGAAAGATAGCTGCTAAAGAGCACATGAAAGGTGGAAACTTCTGCAATATGACACCAAAGAAACAAGTGAGTTTTATAGAGAGAATATCAAAATCAAAGCTAGGTTTGGACGGAATGAAAATTGTAGTGATGTGTGATAAAAATAGAGATAATGCCTCTTTTCAAGATATAAATTTTGATATAATTGGAAAAGAGTGCATGAAAAAAATAAATGGTAAATATATAATTGAAAAATATCATTTAAAACCAGGCGAAAAATTGAAAATGAAACTCCATGAAGAAAGAATAGACTGGATAAAAAGTAAGCAAATTGATTGACAATAAAAGAAATTTAAATTATTATATAAATAGAAGTGATTGGAGGAGAAAAATATGCAAATGAAGAAAAAGTTAATAGAAGAGAAAGCATCTGTATCTATTTATGTATTTATTGTTTTATTTAGTTTTACAATAATGCTTACAAGTATATATTTCTCTGCAAATTCAGTAAGAAAAACACAACTATCAACAATGATGAGAATAAAACAGTCTTACGAAATAGATAATGAAAATATAGAAAAAATATATCAAACACAGTTAGAAAAAATGCAAGCAAAACAGCAATAATAATATAAAAATAATATAAAAAAAGAAACACCAAAATTATATAATATTTGGTGTTTTTTTCTATAAACATTGACCTTTTGATGATTTCCGTATATAATATATGTGTTAATAATGCACTTTTTATAGAAATTATAAAAATAAGATTAAAAAATTGTTTATTTTAACAAGGAGGAAAATTATGGGAGAGGTTATAGTCATAACATCTGGAAAAGGTGGAGTAGGTAAGACAACAACAACTGCTAATTTGGGTGCAGCCTTGGCTCTAAGAGGAAAAAAAGTAGCTTTAGTAGACACAGACATTGGGTTAAGAAACCTAGATGTTGTAATGGGCTTAGAAAACAGAATTGTATACGATATAGTAGATGTTGTAGAAGAAAAATGTAAATTAAGACAAGCCTTAATAAAAGACAAACGTTTTAATGAATTATTCTTACTTCCAGCAGCTCAAACAAGAGATAAAAGTGCAGTAAATGAAGAACAAATGAAAAATTTAATCGGAAAATTAAAAGAAGAATTCGATTATATATTAATAGATTGTCCAGCAGGAATAGAACAAGGATTTAAAAATGCTATTGCTGGAGCTAACAGGGCAATTGTAGTAACTACAGCAGAAATATCAGCTATTAGAGATGCTGATAGAATTGTAGGTTTATTAGAAGCATCTGAAATAAAAAATCCAGAACTTGTTGTAAATAGAATAAGACCTGCAATGATAAAAAAAGGTGAAATGATGGATGTTGATGATATAGTAGATTTATTATCAATAGACTTAATAGGAGTAGTACCAGATGATGAATATATTATCACACAAACAAATAAAGGAGAACCTGTTGTAACAAATAGTAAGGCTCCATCTGGAAAATCATATATGGAAATTGCAAGAAGAATTTTAGGAGAAAACGTTGAAGTAAATATTCCAGGAAGGGATGAGGGCTTCTTTACTAAAATAAAAAGTTTTTTCTCAAAAGGTAAACACTAATACTATTGGAGGTAAAATATGTTTGAGAACATTATAAATTTCTTTAAAAAATTTGGAAAAAACGAAAAAGAAAAATCAAAAAGTACAGCAAAGGAAAGATTACATTTGGTATTAGCACAGGACAGAGCACATATTTCAGCAGACTTTTTAGAGATGATGAAGCAAGAAATTATTGAGGTAATAAAGAAATATGTTGATATAGATGAAGGCGCTATTGATGTTAGAATGACAAATAAACCAGGCGAAGATGGAATAGTTGGAGCACCTGCTTTATACGCTAATATACCAATTGTTACAATAAAAAATGAGGCTAGAAAATTAGAGGGATCAATTAATAAAGATAACGAAGATACTTGCAAAGATAAAAAAGGACAAGCAGATGAAAAACTAAATGAAAAAGACACAGAAAATATGGAAAATACTGAAGTAGAAGCTGTAAATGATGCAAGTAATCAAAAATCAGAAGAAATAGTAGATGAACAAAAAGAAGATAAAAACAAAGGTGAAAAAGAAAATGAAATAACAGAAAATAAGCAAGATGAACAAGTAGAGGAAAATAAAGAACAAGAACCAGAAGATGCTAAAAAGAATAAAAAGGAAAATAAAGAGCATAAAAATCCTAATGTGAAAGATACTAAGAAAGAAAATGTAAAAGAGGAAGTAAATGAAAAGAAAAATCCTTAAAAACATAGAGTGGAGTATATTAATTTGCACAATGATATTAGTTACAATAGGAATTATAGCATTAGCATCAGCAACTAAAAACTCCGGATATGAAGAATTGAAAAAACAAATCATGTGGCTAGCAATAAGTATACCAATACTTATTGTAGTCATTTTTGTTGATTATGATATTTTTGCAAAAATATCACCAATTTTGTATGGAATTATTTTGGTTCTATTAATTGCTGTTCTATTCACTAGCGCAATCAATGGAGCTACTAGTTGGTTTGAAATTGGCCCATTTTCATTTCAACCAGCTGAATTTGCTAAAATAGTTATAGTACTATTTTTAGCATGGTTAATTACTAAAATTCAGAAAAAGGGGAAAGATGAAATAAATAGAGTATTAAAATTAGGATTAATTTTAGTATCATTTGGTGTTCCAGTTTTATTAATAATAAAACAACCCGATTATGGAACAGCTATGGCCTTTGTTGTAGCATTAGCATTTATACTTTTTTCAGCTGGAATTAGAAAAAGGTATATTATAACAGCTTTGCTACTAATAGTAATATTAGTTCCTACACTATATTTCTTTATATTGCCAGAACATGCAAAAACAAGAATAGATGTATTTTTAAATCCAAATCTAGATCCTAGAGGAGCAGGATACAACATTATACAATCAAAACTTGCAATAGGATCAGGCCAACTACTTGGAATGGGATTATTTAAAGGAAACCAAACACAACTTGGCTTCTTATATCCAAAGACAACAGACTTTATATTTTCACTAATAAGCGAAGAAATGGGATTTATAATAGCTTCATTTATTATTGTATTATACGTAGTTCTAATAACAAAAGCTATATATATAGCAAAAACTGCAAAAGACGATTTAGGCTCATATATTGCTATGGGAATTGCAGGAATATTCTTCTTTCATATGCTAGAAAACATAGGAATGACAATGGGATTACTACCTATTACAGGTATTCCTTTACCATTTGTTAGCTATGGTGGAAGTTCATTAGTAAGTAATTTTATAATGATAGGACTATTATTAAATATATCAGGAAGAAGACAAAAAGCCATTTTTGTAGAATAAAATTTTAAATAAATTATTATTATTAACATGTTTCAATAGATTATATTTACGCAATGACGCTCAGTTTGGAGACTTGAATAAGTCGACAGCAAGGCATAAGTAAATATAATCTATTGAAACATGTTGCTATGATGTTATATAGAGAAAGAAAAAGTAAAAAATAAAATATTTAGGATCAGGAAAATGTATTTAAAAAAATTAAAAATAAGAAACGTAGAATTAGAAAATAATATATTATTAGCTCCAATGGCAGGAATTACAGACCTGCCATTTAGATTAATTTGCAAAGAATTTGGACCGGGTTTAGTTTATACAGAAATGATTAGTAGCAAAGGGCTTTTTTATAATGATGAAAAAACAAAGTTATTGTTAGACATGAAAGGTGAGAAAAGACCAGTTGCAGTTCAAATATTTGGTAGTGATATTGAGTCAATGAAATATGCTGCGGAATATATTAGCCAATATGCAGATATTATAGATATAAATATGGGGTGTCCAGCACCAAAGGTAGTAAAAAATGGCGATGGAAGTAGATTGCTATTAGATTTAGAGTTGGCTGGAAAAATAGCAAAAGAAGTTGTGAAATCGGCTAAGGTTCCTGTAACAATAAAAATGAGGATAGGTTGGGATAACGAGAATATTGTAGCAGTTGAAGCAGCAAAGATATTTGAACAGGCTGGAATATCTGCTATAACAGTGCATGGACGTACAAGAAACGAATTCTATAGTGGAAATGCAGATTGGAACATTATAAAAAAGGTAAAAGAAAGTATTAATATACCCGTGATTGGAAATGGAGATATTAAAAATTCTCATGATGCTAAGAAAATGTTTGAAGATACAAATGTCGATGGAATTATGATTGGACGAGCTAGTCTAGGAAATCCATGGATTTTTAGAGATATTATTAATGAACTATCTGGAAGTGAAAGGCAAGAAATAAGTAAAGAAGAAAAATTAGATATTATAATAAAGCACATAAACTATGCTGTAGAAGAAAAAGGCGAAAATGTTGCAGTTAAAGAAATGAGAAAACATATTGCGGGCTATATAAAAAATATGAAAGATGCAAGTAAATATAGGGATATAATAAATAAAATAGACAGAAAAGATGAGCTTATAGCTTGTTTAACAGAATACTTTAAAACCATATAGAATAAAATAAAGAGTAGTAAATATACTACTCTTTTTATGTATGGAAAGGAAGGTAAATTAAGTGGGGAAGATCAATATAAGTCATCATTTTAAAAAAAATACAAACAAAAGAAAAACGTTAATAATAATTGGAATTTTAATTGTTTTATGCATATTGATATTATTTTTTATAAAAATGAATTATAAAAATAAAAATCTTGGTAATAATATGAGTAACAAAAATATTGAGGAAATTGAAAAATATATTTTAGATATTAGTTCATATCAAGCAAAAGCAGAAATAACTGTTGAAAGTAATAAAAATACAAATAAGTATGTGGTAGAACAAACATATAAAAAAGATGGAAGTGCAAAACAGGTAGTATTAGAACCAAGTAATATAGAAAAAATGGAAATAACATATGAAAATAATACATTAAAAATCAACAATATAAAAATTGATCTAACAACAGTGTATGAAAATTATCCATATATAGTTGATAATTTTTTGTGGTTAGATTCATTTGTAAAGGATTATAAAGAAGAAAAAAATGATGGAAGAAATGTATTGAAGGAAGAAAATGATAATATAATAATGGAAGTAAAAACAAAAAATGATAATAATAGATATGTCTATAATAAAAAACTATATATAGACAAAAAAACAGGTAAACCAATAAAATTATTTGTTCAAGATATTAACAAAAAAAATCTTGTTTACATATTATATAATGAGATTACGGTAAATGGTTTACACTAAATAATCCATAGTCGTATTTCAACTAATAAATAAAATATATCAAGAGATAAACCTTAAATATAGAAACTAGTGGGAGTGAAGAATATGGTAATTAGAAGAGGAGATATGTTTTATGCTGATTTAAGTCCTGTTGTAGGCTCAGAACAGGGTGGAGTACGACCAGTTTTAATTATACAAAATGATGTTGGAAATAAACATAGTCCAACCGTAATTGCAGCTGCAATTACATCACAAACAGGAAAGGCAAAATTGCCAACACATATAGAAATTGGTTCACAAAACAATGGACTTAAAACAGATTCTATTGTACTTGCTGAACAAATACGAACAATTGATAAAAGTAGATTAAAAGAAAAAATTGGACACATAGATGATGAACATGTAATATCTGAACTAAATAATGCATTAGGAGTAAGTTTCGGCTTAGAGTAAAAAAATATCCCTGATCTTTTAGGGATATTTTCTATTATATTATGCTTTTAATTTTTTAATTATTTTAACCTCATTATATAGATCTTTAATACGAGTTTGCCTTATTACTAATGCTTCTCTATACTCGTCTAAAACAGCTTTATAATTCTCAATAGTCTCATCTTGCTGAAGAAGTAACTTTATACCTTCTAAATAATAGTTCTTCGTTTTTTCTTTATTTGCTTGATCCATTTTTTGTTTGTATTTATCAATTAGTTCTAGCCTTTTTATTTGTTCCTTTAAATAATCCACGTATCCTAAAACACAACTAATTTCATATAGAGTATCGTCTATAACTACTTTAAATAAAACGCGTAACACTTTTTTGTTAATCTTTCCTAATTTAGAAACCTCTACTAAATGATCTAATGCTACAAATTTAGGGTCTGGCTTTGCGTTTTTAATTAAGTCTTTTAATGTTTCAGAGATGTTAACGTGAGTTTTATATTGTCTTTTGGTTACAAGTGCATCATACTCATCTGCTACTCTAATTATTTGAGCTTCATAAGGAATATCCTTCTTTGTGAGTCCCTTTGGGTAGCCTGTACCATTTAAAGCTTCATGATGACATAAAGCTCCTAAAGCATATGGACGTAGTTTTGGATCCTTCATACACATATCGTATCCAAGGGTAGTATGTTTTTTCATTATCTCAAATTCTTCTGGAGTAAGTTGTGATGGCTTTTGCAAGATCTCAGCAGGAATAAACAATTTTCCAATATCATGTAAATAACCACAAATTGTACAATATATTGTAAAAACTTTTCCTGTATGTAAATATTCACAAATTCTACAAACTAAGTTAGCGACATTTTCACTATGTCTTCTTGTAAAAAAATCAAGATTCCCCAATACATTTAACTGATAGCGCATAGTTTGGTCTAAATTATATGATTTTAAATTAACAGGACTATAAAAATCAAATTTTTCAGTATACATCAAAATTCTCCTTTGTCTATCATTAGTTTATCGTTAATGTTAAAATAATGATACTACAAAATATTTATTAGGTCAATCAATAAAAAAGAAAATACTTGATAAAAAGAAAAAAATTATATATGATATAAAGCGATATAAAAATAATGTGAAATGGAGGAAATTACTATGATAATAAAAAATGGAAAAGTAGTTTTGTTCGAGAATGAAGATGTAATTGTAAAAGATGTAGATTTAAAAATAGAAAATAGTAAAATAGTAAGAATAGAAAGAAATATAGAAGCAGAAGATGGTGAAAAAATTGTTGATGCAAAAGATAAGGTTGTCATGCCAGGCCTTATAAATACACATTGCCATATTGCGATGAGTATTTTTAGAGGAACATTTGAAGGCTGTAATCTATATACATGGCTTCATGAAAAAATATGGCCAATAGAAGACAAATTAACTAAAGAACAAATTTATAATGCAAGTATGCTTTCTTTTTTAGAAATGATATCTACTGGAACAACCTGCGTTAATGACCAATATTTTATGCCAGAACAAACTCGAGATGCAGCGCAAAAAATGAAGATGAGAGCGGTGTTGACGAGACCGTTAATGGATATTGGAAGCGAAGATTTATTAGAAACACGTATAAAAGAGTTTAAAGAATTCTATGAGTCGAGAGATAAAGATAATGAGCTAATTAGTTATACAGTATCTCCTCATGGACTCTATACCTGTTCAGATAGATGCTTAGAAGAATCAAGAAAATTAGCATTAGAATATGGATTACCAGTTCATGTTCACTTCTTAGAAAGTATTGATGAAGTAGATGATATAAAGAAAATACATGGTGAAAAAGCAACCTTAGTACTAAAAAAATATTTTGGAGATATTCATACAATACTAGCACATTGTGTAAAAGCAGATGATGAAGATATTAAAATTTTAAAAGAAATAGATTGCGGAATTGCACATAATCCAATATCTAATTTAAGACTAGGTTGTAAAATTGCAGACACAACAAAGTATATTAGAAATGGAATTAATGTTGCACTTCGGAACAGATGGACAAGGTTCTGGTAATAATTTAGATATGTTTGAATCGATGAGAACAGCATGTTTAATTCAAGGTGGAATACATGAAAATGAAGATAGAATTGATTCTAAAGAAGCAATTAAAATGGCAACAATAAATGGTGCTAAATTGTTAGGGCTAGATGACAAAATAGGAAGCATAGAAGAAGGAAAAGATGCAGATCTAATTTTAGTAGATATATCGGCAAAATTAGACCATATAACATGCCTTCCTAATAATGATATTTTATCTAACTTAGTATATAATACGAGCGGAAGAGATGTAACAACTACAATTGTTAACGGTGAAGTATTAATGGAGAATAGAAAAATGAAATTTATAAATGAAGAAGAAATAATAAAAAAATTTGTAAATAAAATTATATAAAATATTAAAATATAGAAAACAAACATTAGGAAGATATCGTTATATAGATTTTATCACCATGTAAACAGAAACAAATAAGTATATACTACACATATAATTCGTTCATTAAGAAACTGAGCTTTGTTATCATATACATATATAATTAAATATATGATAGGGTGAAGTAGATGAAGAAATGTAAAGAAATAAAAATCGGAAAAAAATTACAAAGTATTAGAAAAATGAACGGATTCACACAAGAAAAATTAGCTGAAAAAATTGAGTGCTCTACAAGGTACATAGGAGATATTGAACAGGACAGATCTAAGCCATCATATGAAATTTTAGTGAAAATATGTAATTTATATAATATTGGTATGGACGAAATTTTTAGTTCATATCTAGATATAGAAGAGAGAAAAGAATCCAATATATATCTTTATGGATTTGAAAAATTAAAACAAACTAATAAAGAAACAATTGTACATTTAATTGAATATTTTAACAAGAATGCGTAAGGATTATTAAAATTTATAAATTTTGTTGAAAAATAAAACAAAGTTATATATAATTTATGATATGGTTATAAATTATATATAACTTTTTTAGTGTGATAGAATGAAAATCAATTGAGAAATAGGTGGAAAAATGTATTTAAAAAGATTAGAATTGCAAGGCTTTAAATCGTTTGCAGATAAGACTGTACTTGAGTTTAAAGAAGGAATAACAGGAGTAATTGGACCAAATGGATCTGGAAAAAGTAATATATCAGATGCGATTAGATGGGTACTAGGAGAACAAAGTATTAAATCATTAAGAGGAGCAAAATCAGAAGATATTATATTTGCTGGAACACAGGCCAGAAAATCACTTGGATTCGCAGAAGTATCAATGGTAATAGATAATACAGACGGAAAATTACCAATAGAATACTCAGAAGTTACAGTAACAAGAAAGATATATAGAAGCGGTGAAACAGGATATTTTATTAATAAAACTCCATGTAGATTAAAAGATATATTAGAATTATTCATGGATACAGGAATTGGAAAAGATGGGTATAGTATAATTGGACAGGGTAAAATTGATGAAATATTAAGTAATAAATCAGAAGATAGAAGACGCATTTTCGAAGAAGCCGCAGGAATAGTTAAATACAGAACAAGAAAAGCTGAATCTGAGAAAAAATTAGAACAAACTAAACTAAATCTACTTAGAATTAATGATATTTTATCAGAAATTGAAGCAAATATTGAACCATTGAGATTACAAGCAGATAAAGCAAAACAATTCTTAGACTTAAGAGAAGAGCTAAAAAGCATTGAAGTTGGACTTTTTATATACAATATAGATACATATAAACAAAAATTAGAACAGATAATTAAAGATGAAGAAATCATTAAATCTCAAGAACAAGATGAAAATGAAAAAATGTCACATATTAAAGAGATGAAGGAAAAATTAAAGCAGGAAATTGATCAGGTAACTACTCAAATAGAAGAACTTCAAAACTTAGGATTTGAAAGTTCTAATAAAATTGAAAAAATAAATTCAGAAATAGGAATCTCTAATGAAAGAATGCAAAATAACTCTGCAAACCATGAGAGAATAGAAAAGGAAATAGATGAAGTAAAACATAGAATTAAAGAATTAGAAGAAGAAAGTGAGCAAAAGCAAAACAAAAAGGAAAATCTATTTTTAAATAAAGAAAAATTCCAAAAAGAGTTAGATGATAAACAAAAAGAATTAGATGAGCTTACAAAAAAATTATCTGACAAAGAACTTAAGATAGAAGAAAAGAAACAGACAATTGAAAAAAATGTAGATTTAAAATATGAACTTTCTGAAAATATAAGCAATCAAGAAGTCAATTTTGAAAATCTAGAAAAAAGACAAAAAAGTGTAAAAACAGAATTATCTTCTGTTATTTCTGAATTAGATCTAACAAGAACAAATAAACAAGAGCTAGGAAAAGGCTTTTATGATATACAATCACAAAAAGAAAAATCAGAAAAAATCTTAAAAGAAAAGTCTGAAGAAAAAGAAAGTTGCATGCGTAAAGTGAAAGAGTTCGACGAACAAATAAATAGACTTTCTTATGAAATGAGAATGAAAGACTCAAGACTAAAGTTCTTAATAGAAACAGAAAAAGAAAAAGAAGGATATATAAAAAGCGTAAAGGCTTTGCTAAACGATTGCGAAAAAGATAATGCACTAAGCAAAGGAATGCACGGAGTATTAGCAAATTTAATTTCTGTACAAAAAGAATATGAGACAGCAGTTGAGATGTGTTTAGGACAAACACTTCAAAATATTGTTACAGATACAGAAAATGATGCAAAAAAATTAGTTGAACATTTAAGAACAAATAACTTGGGAAGAGCATCGTTTTTACCTATTTCATCGATTCGTGGTAAAAAGATAGACAGAGTAATAAAGAATAATATAGAAGGAATAATTGGAATTGCATCAGATCTTGTAAAATGCGATAAAAAGTATGAACAAATTGTTCTTAATTTACTAGGAAGAACAGTCGTAGTGGAAGATATGGATGCTGCTATAGCTCTTTCAAAAATGAATTCTTATTCTTTTAGAGTTGTTACTGTTAAAGGAGATATTATTAATCCTTCTGGAGCAATTACAGGAGGAAGCGTATCAACAAAGACTGTAAATATACTAGGAAGAAGTAGAGAAATAGAAGAACTTGAAAAAGATGTTAAAAGAATCAACAAAGATATAGAAAATATAAATAATAAGAAAGATGAATATAGTACATCAATTACAGATGTTATTGAAGAAGTAAGTAGACTAGAAAAGAGTTTGCAAGATATTCAAGTAGTATACGCGACCGAGAATCAAAAAATGGTTGCCATAGATGACAATATAAAAAGATTAGAGACAAGAAGAGATAAGCTAAAAGAAGAAAATGAGCAAATAGAGAAACAAAAGGAAGAAATAATAAAGACGAAAGAAGAAAAACGAAAAGAAATAGAAACATTAACAATAGAGATAGAGCAACTTAATAAAGAAGTTGAAGAATTTGCTATAAACAACAAAGAAAACCAGAAATATATAGATGATCTAAATTTCGATATTACTAATTTAAAAATATCTGTATCTTCTTTTGATGAAAGCGGAACTTCAATTGATGAAATGCTAGAAAGAATAAAACAAGATATAAAGAACAATCAATTAAGTATAGAAAACAAACTAACTAATATTACTTCTATTGATAAAGAAAATGAAGATCTACAAAACAAAATACTAGAGCTAAATGAACAAATAGAGAAGATAAAATCAGATGTTCAAAATAGTAGTACAAAAGTTGAAGAGCTAAAACAATACAGAGTTGAAAAAAATGTTAATCTAAATGAGATAGAACAGCAAATTAATGATCAATTTAGTGTTATAGAGGGACTAAAGGAACAAGTTATAAAGATAGATGCTAAGAAAACAAAATTAGAACAAGATTTAGAGCAAGTTGTAAATAATTTATGGGAAGAGTATGAATTAACACCAAACATGATAACAGACTATAAAAAACCAGAAAATGTTGCTCAAACACAAAAACATGTAAATCAAATTAGAAACAAAATTAAAGATTTAGGAAGCATTAATATAGATTCAATAGAAGAGTATAAGAAAACAAAAGAAAGATATGACTTTATGTGTGAACAAAGACTAGATCTAGACAATACGGCAGGAAAACTTAGAAAGATTATAGCAGACATGACAGAAACAATGAAGATACAATTTGCTGAGAAGTTTAAACAAATAAATAAGAATTTCAATGATGTTTTTGTAGAACTTTTTGGTGGAGGAAAAGCAGAATTAATATTAGAAGATGAAAACAATATTTTAGAATGTGGAATAGACATACAAGTGCAACCAACAGGAAAGAAACTACAAAATATGATGTTACTTTCAGGAGGAGAGAAGGCATTTACTGCAATAGCTTTACTATTTGCAATATTAAAAATAAATCCAGCTCCATTCTGTATATTAGATGAAATTGAAGCGGCTCTTGATGATGTAAATGTTTATAGATTTGCAGATTACTTAAAGAAATTTAGTAAAGAAACACAATTCTTAGTAATAACACATAGAAAAGGTACCATGGAAGCGGCAGATACGGTGTACGGTATTACAATGGAAGAAAACGGAATAAGCAAATTACTATCCATAAAGTTAGCTTAAAAATGAAAAGAACCCAAAATAAAATATATAGCTGTTATAGAAAACAACTATAAAAATAACTAAAAAAAACGGCGTAATCTTATAAGATTATGCCGTTTAAAATTTAAAATAGCTTGTTCCACATGATCAGCATCTTACCTTACCTATTATTAAAAAATATAAGTGGTAAGAAAAGCTAGCAACAATGTTGAAATAATCATCAGCAATGTAAGTCCCAAAATCAGAACTACAACTTTAAAAACTGGTGAATTAAATTTTAAATTTTTCATAATTATCCTCCCGAAAAAATAATTTTCCTAAGCTGAATATTTGTTAATATACATTAACAACCCTTTAATGAAAACAGGATTTTAAATTAAAGTGCTAATATTATAACACAATATTTATGCATAGTAAATAAAATATTCATAATTAATGGACTAGCTACATATATATTAATATAACTTATACAAAGGAGAGGATGATATATATGTGGCATTCAATTGAATTGAAAGAAATACAAAGAAAACTAAAGACAAATATTTACGAGGGACTGAGTGAAGAAGAAGCAAAAAAAAGAAAAGAAAAATATGGGGAAAATAAGCTACAAGAGCAAAAGAAAGATAGCTTATTAAAAAGATTTATTAAACAATTTAATGATTTTATGATAATTATCTTAATAATAGCTGCAATAATATCAGCCGTTGTTGCAAAAATGCAAGGAAGCAATGATTATATAGATTCTGTAATTATTATTGCTATTGTAGTTTTGAACAGTATTATGGGAGTAATACAGGAAGCAAAAGCAGAAAAATCATTAGAAGCTCTGAAAAAAATGTCTGCACCAGTAACAAAGGTAAAAAGAAATGGAAAAGTTACAACTATAAAAGGAAATGATGTGGTACCAGGGGACATTGTTATATTAGAAGCTGGAAATTATGTACCAGCAGATTGTAGACTAATTAATAGCTATAATTTAAAAGTAGAAGAATCAAGCCTTACAGGTGAAACTATACCTGTACTAAAAGAGGCGAATGTAATATTATCGAAAAATGCATCACTAGGGGATATGATTAATATGGCTTTTGCTACAACTATAGTAGTAAATGGACATGCAGAAGCTATAGTAACAGAAACAGGAATGAATACCAATGTTGGAAAAATTGCTAAAATGATTATTACAGATGAAGCACCTGAAACTCCAATACAAAGAAAATTAGGTGAAGTAGGAAAAACATTAGGAATAGGTTGCTTGATAATATGTGCTTTTATTTTTGTTATTGGCTTACTAAAGAAGATAGAACCCGTTGAAATGTTTATGACATCAGTTGGACTTGCAGTTGCAGCTATTCCAGAAGGATTGCCAGCGATTGTAACAATAATGCTATCTATTGGCGTAACAAAGATGGCAAAGAAAAATAGTATTATTAGGAAATTACCGGCAGTAGAAACGTTAGGAAGTAGTAGTGTTATATGTTCTGATAAAACAGGAACATTAACTCAAAATAAAATGCAAGTTACAAAAATAATGGATACAAAAGGTGAATCGTTAAATAGTATGGCAGATTTTATATTACAGTTAGGGACTATGTGCACAGATGTAGAAATAAATGTAGAAAACAATATAAAAGAAGCAAGTGGTGAAGCGACAGAAGTTGCAATAGCTAATTGTGCATTATTGCATAATCAAGATAAAAACGAACTATACAAGAGAATGCAAAGAGTAAATGAGATACCATTTGACTCTGATAGAAAAATGATGACGACAATTCACAAAGTGTCTGGAAAATATCGCGTTATCACGAAAGGCGCACCAGATGTACTGTTAAAAAGATGCACAAAATGCTATGAAAATGGAATGATTATAAATTTTGACAATAATAAGATTAGAAAGATAGAAGACTATAATAATAGTATGGCAGATAATGCATTAAGAGTTATTGCTATTGCATATAAAGATTATGATATATTACCAAATCAAATTGACAGTAATACAATAGAAAACAATTTGGTGTTTGTAGGATTGGTGGGAATGATAGATCCACCTAGAGAAGGAGTAAAAGATGCAGTGGATATATGCAAAAGAGCGGGAATAAAAACAGTTATGATAACAGGAGATCATATTGCAACAGCTAAAGCAATTGCAAAAGAATTAGGAATATTAAAAGGTAGTGATATAGCAATTACAGGTGCAGAACTAGATAAAATCTCACAAAAAGAACTTGAAAAAAATATAATGAATTATTCTGTATTTGCAAGAGTAACTCCTGAACACAAGGTAAGAATTGTAAAGGCATTTAGAAGTACAAAAGCGGTAGTGGCAATGACTGGAGATGGAGTAAATGATGCTCCAGCTTTGAAAAATGCAGATATAGGAATTGCAATGGGAAAGAACGGAACAGATGTGGCTAAAAATGCATCTGATATGATTCTAACAGATGATAATTTTGTAACGATAGTGGAAGCTGTAAAACAAGGAAGAAATATATTTGAAAACATAAAAAAAGCAGTACACTTTTTAATTGCTACTAATATAGGTGAGATAGTAACCATATTTATGGGATTGCTGATGGGAATAAAGTCTCCACTTCTTGCAATTCAACTTTTATGGGTGAATTTAGTTACAGATTCTCTACCTGCAATAGCATTGGGATTAGAGCCACCTGAAAAAGATATTATGAGCAAAAAGCCAAGAGATAGTAAAAAAAGTATATTTGCAGATGGACTATGGAATAAGATATTTATAGAAGGAATAATGCTTGGAATGTTAACATTAATTAGTTTTAGTATAGGAAACAGTATATATGGAATAGAAGTTGGAAGAACTATGGCATTTGTATCACTAGGCTTGCTAGAATTAATACATAGCTTTAACATTAAAAGTGATGAGTCTATATTTAAAGTTGGAATTTTTGAAAATAAATATTTGATTGGAGCATTTATTATAGGAAGTTTATTGCAAATATTAGTAGTTATTATTCCAACATTTGCTCAAATATTTAAACTAGTACCATTAAATATGACACAATGGATATATACAGTAGCTATATCAATAGCACCTGTTATAATAATGGAAATGCAAAAGAAAATAAATGAAATAAAATTTGGAAGGAAAGTATATGAATATAAGAAAAGTTGCTATTAATTTAGCAACTTTCTTCATTATTAATAATATAATGTTACAAAGGTTACTAGATTGATTCCTTTAAAATCTAAATATATAATTAAGGAAGAGATATATGGGGCAAAAAGGAATGGATTTCAAACATAAAGAAGTTATTAATATTAATGATGGAAAAAGGTTGGGATTTGTACAAGATGTTTGCGCTGATTTAGAGAGTGGAACAATAACATCTATAATTGTACCAGGAAGCAATAAGTTTATGGGAATGTTTTCAAGCGGAAATGAAATAGTTATACAATGGCAAAATATAAGGTGTATAGGGGAGGATGTAATACTTGTAGAAATATAAAAGTATGTCTAAAAATATATTGAAAAAAATCTTTATAATTTCTACAAATTTCTACAAAAAAAGTATTGACTTTAAAATGGGTCTGTGGTATTATAGATAATGTACTAAGTAACATATGAAAAAACATGTTTATAAATTAGTAATGAGCAGACAAAAATTAAAAAGAAAAACAACAATTTACTAGTTTATTATTTTGCACAAATTATGATCGATTTACATAAAAAATAAAAATATTTTGAAAAAATTTAAAAAACATGTTGACATTTATAAAAATACATAGTATAATACAAAACGTTCCAACAAAAACAGGAACACAAATAAGTACATTGAAAAGTAAACAATAAACTTTGAGAAACCAATAAAGCGGTAGTATTTAACTACCAAAATAAAAGAACGCGAAAGCGAAAAAAGAGTCAAAAACTACTTTAAGTTTTAAACAGATATGTAAGAGCATGGAAACATGCAAATATATATACCAAAAACAAGAGAGTTTGATCCTGGCTCAGGATAAACGCTGGCGGCGCACATAAGACATGCAA